>ERZ1673695.93-NODE-93-length-158184-cov-90.361022_pt1 | contig 158184 bp, 132 predicted proteins | sample MGYA00580225_ERZ1673695 | MGnify/ENA primary metagenome ERZ1673695 (study PRJEB41218, sample SAMN15661739) | gut metagenome | host: Homo sapiens | place: Canada: London | collected 2015-08-20/2019-03-30 | study: EMG produced TPA metagenomics assembly of... | reverse complement strand
TAGCCAGACAGCTTGACGGCATTATGCCGTGAGCCTCTGGCTACAAAAATCGCTGTAAATGTAGCCAATTTGTAGCCGCTAAAAAAGAAAAATCCTAAAAAACGCTGTATTACCAACGCTTTTCAGGATTCAGAAAACACTAAATATTTATTCCCACTCAATGGTTGCAGGGGGTTTGCTGGTGATATCGTAGACGATGCGGTTGATGCCGCGGACCTCATTGACGATGCGGGTCGAGATGCGGTCGAGGACATCGTACGGGATGCGCGCCCAATCGGCCGTCATGAAGTCGGAGGTCGTGACGCCGCGCAGCGCCAGCGTATAGTCATACGTTCTGCCGTCGCCCATGACACCGACGGAGCGCATGGAGGTCAGGACGGCAAAATACTGGTTCATCTGGCGGTCAAAGCCCGCTTTTGCGACCTCATCGCGGAAGATGAAATCCGCCTCCCGCAGCGTGTCGAGCTTTTCCTTTGTGATATCGCCGATCACGCGGATGGCAAGACCGGGGCCGGGGAACGGCTGGCGCATGACCAGATATTCCGGCAGTCCGAGCTCGCGGCCGAGCTGACGCACCTCGTCCTTAAAGAGCATACGCAGCGGCTCAATGATCTCCTTGAAGTCGACATAATCCGGCAGGCCGCCGACATTGTGGTGACTCTTGATGACAGCGGAGTTTCCAAGACCCGACTCGATGACGTCCGGGTAGATCGTACCCTGCACAAGGAAGTCCACCGTGCCGATCTTCTTGGCCTCGGCCTCGAACACGCGGATGAACTCCTCGCCGATGATCTTCCGCTTCGTCTCCGGGTCGCTGACGCCCGCCAGCTTGCCGAGGAAGCGTTCCTCCGCGTTCACGCGAATGAAATTGAGATCCCACTTGGAGAATGCCGCTTCGACCTCATCGCCCTCATCCTTGCGCATCAGGCCGTGATCGACAAAAACGCAGGTGAGCTGGCTGCCGATGGCCTCCGCCATGAGCGCCGCCGCGACAGACGAATCCACGCCGCCGGAGAGTGCAAGCAGCGCCTTGCCGGAGCCGACCTTTTCGCGGATGGTTTGGATCGCCGTCTGGCGGTAATCTGCCATCGTCCAATCGCCGGAGGCTTTGCAGACGCGGTAGAGGAAGTTCCGGAGCATCAGGCTCCCCTGCTCCGTATGGTTGACCTCCGGATGGAACTGCACGCCGTAGATCCCGCGCGCCTCATCGCAGATGCCAACGGTCGGGCAGGCGTCGGAGTGCGCGCAGAGTGCAAAGCCGGCCGGCACCTTGGCCATGTAATCGCCGTGGCTCATCCAAGTGATGCTTTTTTCCTTCAGGCCGTGGAACAGCTCGCAGCTCGTGTCAAAATAGGTCTCCGTTTTGCCGTATTCGCGGGCCGTATCCTCCTGCGCCGCCGTGACCTTGCCGCCAAGGTTGTGCGCAATGAGCTGGCAGCCATAGCAGATGCCAAGGATCGGCAGACCGAGCGTGAAGATCTTCGGATCTACCTGCGGAGAGTTTTCGGCATAGACGCTCTGCGGGCCGCCGGTAAAGATGAAGCCGATGGGGTTGCGCTTCATCAGCTCCTCCAGCGGCGTGGTGCAGGGCTTGACCTCGCAATATACGTTTGCCTCGCGGACACGGCGCGCAATGAGCTGGTTATACTGCCCGCCGAAATCCAGTACGATCACACATTCCTTTGCTTGCATTGTAAGACCTCTCACTTTATTTTTTTCTCACCTAGCATGTTAGCATCTCCGATTTCCCTTGTCAATCCCTTTCCCCTTCCCAAGGATTCAGAAAATGAATGACCGCCATTACCATAGCTTTATCTCGCAGAGCGCGTGTCAAAAATGCATTTCTGGCACGCGCTCAAGCGTATTTGATTCAGCTCTGTGCGTCCTGCGTCGGGGCGGCAGGCGTCTCACAACAACGGTCGGTGCATCGGCATTGCGCTCTGCGATCTTCGCACCGAGCGCACCTGCGATCAGCGTCCGGATGTCGATGCCCTCCGCTTCCGGCACCGCCTTCGCGCGAATCGCCTCTGCCTCCTTCTGACGTTTGAACAGCTCGACTTCATCCTGCTGCGGGGCGCGGTACCGCTCGGCGTTACATTCCTCGATGGTCTGCGGCAGTTTTTTCCTTGGCATAGGCGGTCGCTCCTTTCTTGATTTTGTGAAATAAAAAGCCCGCTGACTTTGCACATACGGCATAGTCAGCGGGCAGAATGTAAGTTATTCTGTTCAATAATCAAACCTATAAAACAGATTTCATCGTAGTGCTAGCGCCTGTTTCAACGCACAAATCATAGAATCGATACCTAATAGCGCCGTATAGCTATTGTTGGTTTTTCTGAAAGCGGGCGTGTAATAAACATTATTTTCAGCATCAAAGCAGAATTTTTCAGCAGTTAGTTCTTCCATCTCACGTGCCAATAGATTACTTCCATAGAAGCGGCGGAGAAAGTCGATTCCCGCACACATGGCAGCGACAGGTTTCTTTTCGATAATAAAATGTGTGACGCACGTTTTTATCACATTGGAGTCTCTATAATTGTTCAATAAACCAATTCCACCGGGTATGATCAATGCATCGTATTCTGCAAAATCAACCTCATGAATATCTTTCATGCGTCCCCTGCCGATGCGGGCTGCTTCTATAAGGATATTCCGCTTTTCTGCTATCTGCTCTGTCAGGTGGTTGACAGACTGAACGAAAATATCTTCTGCAACAGGCGTGTAATCACATCCATACTTATCAAGCGCTGCATACGTCAGAATTACCTCTTCTATACATGAGCCATCACCGAGGCCACAGCCTGCTAATAAAACCAAATACTTCATTTGTTTTCCCCCACAACTCACGGTTTGCCAACGACTTCTCACTAAGAAGCATAGCATATAAAGCGACTTACATCAACACCTTCTTCATGGTAAATCAGCAACTGAAAAATGTTCCTGCAAATGCAAATATCTGCATTGACAACGCCGTTTGAAGCGTTTATAATACACCAGTATTTTTATTTTGTCTTTATCGCAGAGTCATTCGTCTCTGCGATAAATACAGGTCGCCCATCTTTCACCGCAGCAGGCGGAGGGTTTTTATGCAGCAGCAACCAAAAGACAGAAGAATACTCATCGCGAGCAAAGACGCTCAGCATCAGGAGGGACCGCGTGCCGCCTCCGTGCTGAGCGTCTCTTTTTTGGAAGGAGTTTATTTATGAAAACGACAAAGTATATTTTCGTCACCGGCGGCGTTGTCTCCGGTCTTGGCAAGGGCATTACGGCAGCCTCGCTCGGGCGGCTTCTCAAGGCACGCGGGCTGAAGGTCGCGGCGCAGAAGCTCGATCCCTACATCAACGTCGATCCGGGCACCATGAGTCCCTATCAGCACGGTGAGGTCTACGTCACCGAGGACGGCGCCGAGACCGATCTCGATCTTGGCCACTACGAACGCTTCATCGACGAAGATCTGAACAAATACTCCAACCTCACGACCGGCAAGGTCTATTGGAATGTTCTGAACAAAGAACGACGCGGCGAATATCTCGGCTCGACGGTGCAGGTCATCCCGCACATCACGAACGAGATCAAGGAGTTTGTCTATGCCGTCGGCAGAAAGTCGGACGCTGACGTTGTCATCACCGAGATCGGCGGCACCATCGGTGATATTGAGTCACAGCCGTTTCTTGAGGCCGTGCGCCAGATCTCGCTGGAGGTCGGGCGGGAAAACAGCCTGTTCATCCATGTGACGCTTGTCCCCTATCTGAGCGGCTCAGAGGAGCACAAGTCAAAGCCCACACAGCACTCGGTCAAGGAGCTTCAGGGCATGGGCATCCACCCAAACATCATCGTTCTGCGCTGTGATGAGCCTCTGGAGGCGTCGATTTTTCAAAAAATTGCGCTGTTCTGCAACGTCAAGCCCGACTGCGTGATTGAGAATCGCACGCTGCCTGTGCTCTATGAGGCGCCGGTCATGCTGGAGCAGAGCCATTTCTCCGCCGTTGTCTGCCGCGAGCTTGGCATTTGTGCGCCGGAGATCGATCTGCGCGAATGGGACGAAATGCTTGCCCGCGTCCACGGACGGACAAGATCCGTCACCATCGCGCTGGTCGGGAAATATGTCCAGCTTCACGACGCCTATCTTTCCGTGGCGGAGGCGCTGCACCATGCAGGCTACGAAACCGGCGCGCACGTCTGCATCCGGTGGATCGACTCCGAAACGATCACGGAGGAAAACGTCGGCCGGACGCTTTCCGGCTGCTGCGGCGTCATCGTTCCGGGCGGCTTCGGCAATCGCGGCATCGAAGGAAAGATCATCACAGCCGACTACTGCCGGACACATGATCTTCCCTATCTCGGCATCTGCCTTGGCATGCAGGTCGCCGTCATTGCGTTTGCGCGTTATGCGGCAGGGCTTCCGCTGGCCAACTCCGGAGAGTTCGATCCGGACGCGCCCGACAAGGTGATCGACTTCCTGCCCGACCAGAACGAGCAGATGAACAAGGGCGGCACGCTGCGCCTCGGTGCGTATCCCTGCCGCATCGTGGAAGGGACGCAGATGCACCGCGCCTACGGCTGCACCGAGATCATGGAGCGCCACCGCCACCGCTATGAGTTCAGCAACGACTACCGTCAGCTTCTCGCCGACCGCGGGCTTGTCATCAGCGGCACCTCACCCGACGGCTACATCATTGAGACGGTCGAGATCCCCGAAAATGATTTTTACATCGGCGTCCAATATCATCCCGAATTCAAAAGCCGGCCCAACCGCCCGCATCCGTTGTTTGTCGGGCTGGTTCGCGCGGCACTGCGCAGGCAGGGCTGAGTCTGTTTTTTCAATTCAACTGGAAAAAATCGATTTCTGCAAGATTTCCTGACAGCCACAGCACAAATTGGCACTCATATCGCCATGTATGCGGGCAAAACTAGCCTCGAGGAAATCACCGAACGGTTTTTCCGACAACTTTTGAAGAGGAGAAAACAACATGACGAATCGCAACAGCAATTCTATCAACATTCCGGAGGCCCGTGAGGCCATGGACAAGTTCAAAATGGAAGCTGCATCCGAGGTCGGCGTCAACCTGAAAAACGGCTATAACGGCGATCTGACCTCCCGCGAGGCCGGCTCCGTCGGCGGCCAGATGGTCAAGAAGATGATCGAGGCCTACGAGCGCTCCATGAAGTAATTCCGGCAGGCGCATGGGCTTCGCCCGGCCTGCACGCGGTGGCGCGTCCGAATTGACGCACCGCACAGAAATCGAAGAACGGTACAGCCGATGGCTGTACCGTTCTTCAGACTGTCAAAAAACCTCGTAGAGTTCGCGCCCGCAGGCGATGCGCCCCACGTGGTTCCCCCTCGCGGCATAGCCGCTTCGGCCTACGCTAAAAAAGTGCCGCCGGCACTTTTTCTGAACGCTGCGGCCTCGGACAAAACACGCTACGCCCGGCAAGTGTGGAATTTGTGCGCAAGCAGCGCACAAATTATGCGCGCAGCCGGGTGCAGCCTTTTCAAACGCGAACCAAGCCACGCGGTTCGCGTTTGAGAGCTTGTCAAAAAGACTTTTTGACAAGCTCAAGAACGGTACAGCCGATGACTGTACCGTTCTTGTGCTTTGTGGAGTATTGCACTCAGCGCTTATTTTTTCGTGACCGCCTTGACGATTCGCGCGATGGCCGCGCTGAGAACGGCGTTGACGCCAAACTCGACAAGGAAGTTGACGCCCGTCAGCGTCACAAAAACGTGGTACACCATGTCTGCGCCGGCAGCCCACGCCACCAGAGAGGTACGCATCACCGTTGACATCGCCAGCAGGAAAATGCCTGTATTGACGATCGGCGCGCTCATCGCGGCCAGGACACAGCCAAGGGTCTGCTTCTTGTGCAGCGCGCGATAGACCAGTCCGGCCACCCAGCCGGCAGCCGTCGCCTTGACGAAGCACGTCAGGATGGTCCACACAGGGCTTGCCTGGATCAGGGCCTGCGTGCCGGGGTCATAGCCCGTCAGACCGGCGACCGCCGTGACAAGGCCAAAGATCGCGCCCAGCAGCGCGCCCGCGGACGGCCCGTAGAGGATCGCACCGATCACGATCGGCACCAGCGTCAGCGTGATCGGGATCGGGCCGAATTTGATGCTGCTTGCCACGGTCTGCAGGACAACGACCAGCGCTGCCAGCAGCGCCAGAGTGACCATCTTGACGACAGTTGCATGGTTTTTGTTTTCGTTTGTGTTCATGTTCATACCTCCAGCTGTCGCTCCGGCACCTTCGTCCGGATGCAATGCTTTTTTTGCGGGAAAACAGTTCCCGCGTCCTGAATTTATAAACACCGGCAGCGCCGGGGTTTACCCTAAAGGAGCTCCTCCTCGACCGGAGGATTCTCCGCAATGGGCGTACCGTTTTTCATCTGCTCCCACTGCTCGCGCGTAATGAGCATCTGACGGGGCTTTGAGCCCTCGAACGGGCCGACGATCCCCTTTTCCTCCAGCTCGTCCATGATGCGCGCTGCGCGCGCGTAGCCGAGCTTGAGCCGTCTTTGGAGCATGGAAACAGATGCCTGCCCCGTTTCCAGCAGCACCTCGACCGCCGCGGGCGTCATTTCGTCTCCGTCTTCGGCCTCCGGCTCGTCCATGGCGGCAGAGGCCGCCGTACCGCCGCCCTTGCCGCTCTGTGCCGAGCGGCGCTCGATGTCGGCCTGAATTTCCTCAGAATACTGCGCGGCGTCGTTTTTCTTGATGAAGTCCACGACGCTCTGCACCTCGTCATCGGTGATGAAGCAGCCCTGCACGCGCTTGGGCTTGCCCTGCCCGAGCGGAGCATAGAGCATGTCGCCCTTGCCGACCAGCTTTTCCGCGCCGGCCGTGTCGAGGATGATGCGCGACTCCATCGCGGAGGCGACGGCAAACGCAATTCTCGACGGAATATTTGCCTTCATAAGACCTGTGATGACATCCGCCGACGGACGCTGCGTTGCGATCACAAGATGGATGCCCGCCGCACGGCCCATCTGTGCCACGCGGCAAATGGATTCTTCAACTTCCTTTGCAGCGACCAGCATCAAATCGGCAAGCTCGTCAATGACGACCACGATCTGCGGCATTTTTTCAAATTCGTCCGAGCTCTCCGCGATCTTGTTGAACGACTCCAGATCACGCACGCCTGCATCCGCCATCATGCGATAGCGGCGCATCATTTCCGTGACCGCCCATTGCAGCGCGCCCGCCGCCTTCTTCGGGTCGGTCACGACCGGAATGAGCAGGTGCGGGATGCCGTTGTAAACGCCGAGCTCGACCATCTTCGGGTCCACCATGATGAGCTTGACCTCGTCCGGCTTGGCCTTATAGAGCAGTGAGATGATGAGCGAGTTCATGCAGACCGATTTGCCGGAGCCGGTCGTACCGGCGATCAGCATATGCGGCAGCTTCCCGATGTCGCCGATGATGCGGCTGCCGCCGATGTCCTTGCCGACGGCAAAGGAGATGCGCGACTTGCTTCTTCGGAACTCCGGCGAATCGATCACGTCGCGCGCCAGCACGACCGAGACCGCGCGGTTCGGCACCTCGATGCCGACCACGGAGATCTTGTCGGGGATGGCCGCAATACGCACGCCCGACGCGCCGAGTGAGAGCGCGATGTCATCGGCAAGGTTTGTGACCTTGGAGAGCTTCACGCCGCGGTTGAGCTCCAGCTCATAGCGCGTGACAGACGGGCCGCGCGTCACATTGATGATCTGCGCCTCGATGCCGAAGCTCGCGAGCGTGTCGTTCAGGCGCTCGGCGTTCTGCCGCATTTCCTCCGTCCCGTCCACGGACGTTCCGTCTCCCGAGCGCAGAAGCTCAACCGGCGGGTACTGATACACAACAGGCTGGTCAACGGAGGCGATCTCCTGCGCGATTTTGGCCGCTTCCTCGCGGACCTCCTTCTTTTTGATCGGTTTTTCCTCTGGCGCGGCAGCGGGCTCCGCCGCCGGAACGACCAGCGGCATTTCCGGCTTCTTTTCCCGGTGCTCGTCCAGAACAAGCGGTGGGAACTGATGCGGCAGGCTGCTTTCATCCGGCGCGGGCTCTACCGTGTCCGGTTCGACCTCGCCGTTCATCTCCACCAGCAGCTCGTCAAACTGCTTTTTGCGGTCAAAGCGCTCCACCGCCTCCTCCGGCACGCGGAGCGGCTGTCTCACATGCTCCTGCGGTGTTTTTTCGTCTTTATGCTTTTTTCGGCTCTCCAAAACATACTGATCCGGCGAGACAAGCTCCCTGCGGTCTGCCTGCTGCGGCTGTGTACCCTCGCGCACGGGCATGGGAGGGTCGTCGATCGGGAGGTCAAATTCCGACATTCGCGAGCGCTTGCGCTCGGTGCGTTCGATCTGCTTCTGCGCCACGTGATCCACAATCACCTTTGCAGGGTCGGGATGCTCGCGCTGCGGCTCTTCATACGCAACGCGCGGACGCTCGCGGATGGCGGTGATGATGCCGCCGATGGTCATGTTCAGGCAGGTAATGAGCTCCATCAGCAGCGCACAAAGCAGCAGGATGACCGCACCGATGCGGCTAATGATCGCGGAAAGCATCTGCGCCAGCAGGCCGGAGAGCAAGCCTCCGCTCGTCCCGGCAATGCCGCCGCTCCAAAGCTCGCCCGCGATCCCTGCGCCCCATGCCACATCGCCGCCGGAGAAAATATGCACCAGCGCGCCGATGGTCACAGCCAGCAAAAACGCGCACGTCACGCGCAGTGCAACCGGCCGTCCGTCATGCAGAAGCAGGATCACAAAGCCCATCAGGAACGAGAACGGCAGGATGTAAAAGCCTGCGCCGAGCAGCCCCTTGAAAAGCCCCGTCATCAGATTCAGGATCACCGCATCCACACCGAAGCAGCAGAGGATCGTGAACACGCCGAGAAACAGGCATACGCACGCGCCGACCTCGCGCCGGATCGGGCGCGAAGCCGATTTCTTCCCCTTACCGCCGCGCGAGCCGCCTTGCTTCGCGGCGGCCTTGGACGCGGTCGAATTTTTCTTTCGTTTTTGTTCCGCCATATCTTTACCTCAAGACACAAGTGAAAGGATCAATGTCACAAGCCCCGCACCCCAGCAGTAATAGGCAAAGCTCCCAAAGCGGCTTTTCTGCACCAGAATGCGCAGAAGGCTGATCGCAAAGAAACCGGAAACGAATGCAGCCAGCACGCCGACCAGATAGACCGGCAGGAGCGAAAAGTCGATCCCGGCCTGTACGGCATCGATGAACGTCAGAAGATTTGCGCCCAGCACCGCCGGTAGGGACAGCAGGAATGAGAATTTTACCGCAAACGAGCGCTCAAAGCCGCAGAACATCCCGACAGAAATGGTCGTTCCGGAGCGCGACAGTCCGGGCACGGTCGCAAGCGCCTGAGAAAGGCCGACGAGCATGACACTGCCGAGCGTCGCATTGCGTTCGTTTTTCGTGCCGTGGCCGAGCCGGTCTGCCGCAAACAGCAGCCCGCCGGTCACCAGCAGCGCAAAGCCGATGAAAAACGTGTTTTCATAAAGGGACGTGACTGCTTTTCGAAGGAACACGACCAGTACCAGCGGCAGCGTCGCAAGCAGGATGAACAGGATCATCCTCTGCCTGAGCGGATCGGGCTTCTGCCCGCGGCGGGGTTTTTTGAGATGGAGCTGCACAAGCCCCTCGCGCGTCAGACCCGCAATGTCGCCCCAATACGTGATCAGCACCGCACCCAGTGTTCCGAGATGCAGAAGCACATCAAAAAGGAGGTGATTTTCCGTGGATTCCAGGCCGAAAAAGCTCTGCAAGATCGCCAGATGCCCGGAGCTGGACACCGGCAGGAATTCTGTGATCCCCTGCACCAGTCCCAGAATGATTGCCTGCAAATAGCTCATGGACATACCCCCGTTCGTTTGATGCTGCGAAGCCGTACTAGATTATAGTATCACATTTGCCGGATTATTTCCATCCTTTTTGGCATTTCTGCGCTTCGCGGCCGGCTGACGCCGTTCAGCTCTCAAACTGGCTGTTGTAGAGCCTGGCGTAGAAGCCGTTTTTCCGCAGAAGCTCCGCATGTCTGCCCTGCTCGACAATGTGCCCGTCCTTCATGACAAGGATGACGTCCGCCTCGCGGATGGTGGACAGGCGGTGGGCGACGATGAAGCTCGTTCTGCCCTGCATCATTCGGGCAAACGCCGCCTGAATGTGCATCTCCGTGCGCGTGTCGATGGAGCTTGTGGCCTCGTCGAGAATGAGGATCGGCGGCAGGCAGAGCATGACACGCGTGATGCAAAGAAGCTGCTTTTGTCCCTGAGAAAGGCTGCCGCCGTCCTCCGTGATGACCGTATCATAGCCGTCGGGAAGCCTTCTGATGAAGCTGTCGGCGTGCGCCGCCTTGGCCGCAGCGATCATTTCCCCGTCCGTTGCGTCAGGCTTTCCCATGCAGATGTTTTCGCGGATGGTACCGCTGCGCAGCCACGTGTCCTGAAGCACCATGCCGTAGCTTGCCCGCAGGCTCCGCCGCGTCAGCTTGCGGATGTCTGTTCCTTCTACGTCGATCTCGCCGCCGTCCACGTCATAAAAGCGCATAAGAAGGTTTATGAGCGTCGTCTTGCCGCAGCCGGTCGGGCCGACGATGGCAATGCGCTGGCCGGGCCGGACTGTGAGGCTCAGATCTTCAATGAGCCGCTTGTCCGGCACATAGGAAAACGCCGCATGCCGCAGCTCCACGCTGCCCTTCACATCCGAAAGCTCTGCCGCATCGGGCGCGTCCGGCGTCTGCGCCGGCTCGTCGATCACAGCGAAGATGCGCGCCGCACAGGCAAGGGCGTTTTGAAGCTCGGTCACAACGCCGGAAATTTCGTTGAAGGGCTTTGTATACTGGTTTGCATAGCTCAGGAGCGTGGAAAGGCTGCCGATCGTGATGCCTCCGCCCACCGCCGCGAGCGCGCCCGTCAGCGCCACTGCGGCGTAGACCACGCTGTTGACAAAGCGCGTGACCGGGTTTGTGAGCGAGGAGAAGAACGTCGCGCGGAGCGCCGCTTTTTCGAGTCTGCCATTGATCTCGTCAAATTTTTCGAGGCTTTCCGCCTCGTGCGAGAATGCCTGCACGACCTTCTGGTTCATGATCATCTCGTCCATATGGGCGGTCTGTTCTCCGCGCGTCGCGGACTGGAGCTTAAACATGCTGTAGGTGCGTCCGGCGATGAACTTCGCCGCAAACAGCGACAGCGGCGTCAGCACCACGACCACCAGCGCAATGACCCAGTGAATGCGGAGCATGAAAAAGAGTGTGCCGAGGATGGTCACGACGCCGGTAAAAAGCTGTGTAAAGCCCATCAGAAGGCCGTCTGCAAACTGATCGGCGTCTGCGATGATGCGGCTGACCAGCTCGCCGCTCGGATGCGCGTCGAGATAAGACAGCGGCAGGATCTGCAATTTTTCAAACGCATCGCGCCGCACATCGCGCACCACACCGAAGGTGATGCGGTTATTGAGATCGCTCATCAGCCATTGCAGCAGCGCTGTGATCCCGGCAACTGCCGCCACGCGGCTGAGCAGCGTCATGATCTGCGCATGCGCCACTGCGCCCGGTCCGAGGATGCAGTCGATGGCGTTGCCCACAAGGATGGGCACATAGAGCGTTCCGGCAACCGACGCAGCGGCCAGCACGATCGATGCCGCCAGCATGTGCCAGCGTTTTTTGAGATACCGCAGAACGCGGCGAAGCGTTTTCATGGAAGAGTCCTTCATTGTCATGCCTCCTCCTTCTTAAACTGTGACTCATGGATCTCGCGGTAGACCGCACAGCTTCTCAAAAGCTCGTCATGCGTCCCGCGTCCGACCAGCCTTCCGTTGTCGAGAACGAGAATTTCGTCCGCGTGGCGGATAGAGGAGGTGCGCTGAGAGACGATGACAACGGTGGGCTTTTCCGGCAGCGCGCGCAGCGCCTTGCGGAGCGCCGCGTCCGTTGCAAAGTCCAGCGCCGAGGCGCTGTCGTCAAGGATCAGGATCTCCGGTCTGCGCACGAGCGCGCGCGCGATGGTCAGTCTCTGGCGCTGGCCGCCGGAGAGATTGCGTCCGCCCTGCTCGATCTCGTAGTCAAGGCCGTTCTCTTTTCCTGCCACGATTTCCTCCGCCTGCGCGGCGCGAAGCGCGGCGTGAAGCGTTTCCTCGCTCGCGTTCGGATCGCCCCAAAGGAGGTTTTCGCGGATGGTGCCCTTGAACAGCACCGCCTTCTGCGGCACCACGCCGATGCGGCGGCGAAGGCTCTGCATCGGGTAGTCCTTCACGTCCGCGCCGTCTACGCGAACGACGCCGCCGGTCGCGTCATAAAAGCGCGGGATGAGATTCACAAGGGAGGTCTTGCCGGAGCCGGTTCCGCCGATCACGCCGATGGTCTGCCCGCGGCTGGCCCGGAACGTGATACCGTCCAGCGAATCGCCGCCGGCGCCCGCGTAGCGAAGCGACACGTTCTCAAAGTCGATCGCAGGGGCCGCAGCGTCGGTCGCAGGCTCGGTCTGCGGACTTTTCTGGCTGCACGGCAGCTCCAGAACCGTCCCGATCCGGTTGCAGCAGGCAACCGAGCGCGTGATGTTCAAAATCAGATTGGCGAGCTTGATGAGCTCCACAAGGATCTGCGACATGTAGTTGTAGAGCGCGATCACGTCGCCCTGCGTCAGCGCGCCGCTGTCAACACGCAGCGCACCCACGCGGATGAGCGCGACGATCGCAAGATTGATGATCACATACGTCAGCGGATTGAGCAGCGCCGAAATACGCCCGACATATGTCTGTGCTCTTGTGAGCGTGTCATTGCGCGCGGCAAATTCCGCCGTCTCCTCGTGCTCACGCCCGAACGCGCGCAGGACGCGCACGCCGGTCAGGTTTTCCCGCGTCTGCCCGAGCACACGGTCAAGCCGCCCCTGCACCGTTCGGTAGAGCGGAATGCAGACCAGCATGACCGCAAAAACAACGGCAAACAGGATCGGGATGACCACGACAAACACGCGCGCTGCCTTCACATCCACGGTAAACGCCATTGCCATCGCGCCGAATACGACAAACGGCGACCGAAGCGCCAGCCGGAGCGTCAGGTTCACGCCGGACTGCACCTGATTCATATCGCTCGTCAGGCGCGTAAGCATGGTCGAGGTGCCGAGCGTATCCAGCTCGGTATATGAAAGCGTCTGCAAATGCGCAAAAAGCGTTCTGCGCAGGCGCGTGGTCGAGCCGACCGCCGCTTTTGCAGCAAAATACTGTGCCGTGACCGAGCTTGCAAGTCCCGCAAGCCCAAGACCCACCATCACAAGGCTCATCCGCAGAATATAGCTCTTGTCCCCTGTCTTGACGCCGCCGTCGATGATGGCTGCCACGATCAGCGGCACCATCAGCTCCAGCGTTGCCTCCAGCAGCTTAAAAAGCGGCCCAAGGATGCTTTCTTTTTTGTACGCCTTGAGCTGAGCGAGTAAGTATTTCATAGCTTGCCTTCCAAATTTCGCAAAGATAGAAGTATTATAGCACAAACGCTTTCAGATTTCCACCGCTGCGCGCTTTTTGTGCGAACGTCCGCTTTTCCTGCGGCGGTTCTTGCTTTTCCGGTGCAGAGCCGCTACAATATACAGAAAATACGACACTGCATCTGTAAGGAGGATGTCACATGACCATTGGTCTGATTTATGCCATGCGCGGCGAGATCGAGAGCCTGCTGAACACGGAAAACGCGGAGCCTCTGCAATCTGCCGCAGGCGTCGAGTTCTACCAGATCCGCCCGAACGTCATTGCCTGCATCGGCGGTGTGAGCAAGGTCAACGCCGCCATGGCAACGGAGCTTCTCATCTCGCTGTATCATCCTGACCTCGTTTTGAACGTCGGTGTTGCAGGCTGCTTTGAGGATGTTCCCATCGGTACGATCGTCCTTGCGGAGGCCTTTTTACAGCATGACGTGGACACGACCGCCGTGGGTGATCCGGCCGGCCTTGTCTCCACCGTCAACCGGACGGAGTTTCCGACGAGCGATCTGGAAAAGGCAAAAGCCGCGATGGACAAGACCGGCTTTGCCTACCGTACCGGCCTCGTGGCGACCGGCGACTGGTTCGCGACCGACACGCCGCGCGCGCACTGGATCAGCGATACCTTCCACCCGCTGCTGTGCGATATGGAGGGCGGCGCGGACGCGCAGGTATGTCTGCGAAACGGCGTGCCGTTCATGTCGATCAAGTCTGTTTCCGACTGCCTGTTCGTACACGACGATTTCTTCTTCAATTTCCCCACTGCCATGAAGGATCTCAACCGCGTGGCAATGGCGTTCATCGACGCATTGGAGGCGCTGTAATGGATAAGATTGCAAGCTTTACCGTTGACCACAACGTGCTCGTCCCCGGTCTGTATCTCTCGCGCCGTGACGGAAACGTCACGACCTTTGACCTCCGCTTCAAAAAGCCGAACACGGGTGACCTTCTGACAAACGCCGAGCTTCATTCGGTCGAGCATATCATCGCCACGCTCCTGCGCAACGCCCCCGAGAAGGACGCAGTCATCTATTTCGGGCCGATGGGCTGCCAGACGGGCTTTTATTTCCTGTTTGACAGCACGCAGCTCCGTGACGGCGACGCCATCGCGCTTCTAAAGCGCGTCTTTGCCCAGGCCGCCGTCTATGACGGCGCAATGCCCGGTCAGAGCGCGGCGGAGTGCGGCAATTACCGCAATCTCGACACCGCGCTCGCACGCGGCTGCTGCGCGTTCTATGCAGACCTCATCCGAGGCTGGACCGAGGCGCAGCTCGCCTATCCCGTAAAATAACCTGCACACAGCGGCGGTCTGCGAAAAATTTTTTCGCAGACCGCCTTGTGTATAGCCGGACGTAAAAGCGGATACAATACTCCTGCGACTTCTTTTTCATTTTTCCATTCCTCATTGGCCGTGAATGTTCTGCATTCACGGTTATTTTTTTACTTTTATCACATACTATCGCCACGAACAAAGAACAGGAGCGATGATATGGCGAGTCTTCACAGGGGCAGGCAGACGATCGTTTTCGACCGTCACCCCGTCATACTGGCGCACAGCGCCATAGCCGGAAAAAAGGAGGCTGAGGGCCCGCTTGGGTCATACTTCGACCGCACCGAGGCGGACACGCGCTTCGGGCAGAAAACGTGGGAGCAGGCTGAGACGCGCCTTCAGGAGCTGGCGCTCGATACTGCGCGGCAAAAGGCCCCGCCCGGCTGCGGCGAGCCGGACGTGCTGTTTGCAGGCGATCTGCTCAATCAGTGCATCAGCTCCGCCTTCGCCGTGCGCGGCACACAGATCCCGTTTCTCGGTCTGTACGGCGCGTGCTCGACCATGGCAGAGGGGCTGTCGCTCGCCGCTGCCGCCGTCAACGCGGGCTATGCAGAGCGCGCGGCCGCACTGACCGCCTCGCACTTTGCAACCGCCGAGCGGCAGTACCGTTTTCCGCTTGGCTACGGCGGTCAGCGGACGCCCACCGCGCAGTGGACGGTCACCGGCTCCGGCTGCTGCATCGTCGGCGCGGAGGGCAGCGGCCCGTTCATCAACTGCGCCACCATCGGCAGGATCGAGGACTACGGCATCAAGGACGCGAGCAACATGGGCGCTGCTATGGCGCCTGCGGCGTTTTCCACGCTCAAAGCGCATTTCAAGGACACAGGGCTTGGCCCGCAGGACTATGACCTGATCGTGACCGGTGACCTCGGCAGCCTCGGAAGCCGCATCCTCATCGACCTCTTTCACCGCGACGGTCTATCCTTCGGCGCAAATTACCGCGACTGCGGCGTGATGATCTATGACGCCGCGCGGCAGGACGTCCATGCCGGAGGCTCCGGCTGCGGCTGCGGCGCATCGGTGCTGTGCGGGTATCTCCTGCGGCAGCTCCATGCGCGCAAGCTCGGGAGCCTGCTTTTCTGCGCCACCGGCGCGCTCATGTCGCCGGTCTCCACATGGCAGGGGGAATCCATTCCCGCCATCTGCCACGCCGTCTCGATCTGCAACGAAAGAAGGTGATGGACTTGGAATATCTGAAGGCATTTCTGGTCGGGGGCGCTTTGTGTCTGCTCGGTCAGATTCTCATCGACCGGACAAACCTCACACCCGCGCGAATCCTGACTGCCTACGTTGTGACAGGCGTACTGCTCGGCGGCGTGGGTCTCTATGAATTTCTCGTCCGCTTCGGCGGCGCCGGTGCGACCGTCCCGCTGACCGGCTTTGGGTACAATCTTGCAAAGGGCGTCCGGGAGGCCGTCGATCAGGACGGGCTGCTCGGCGTGATGACCGGCGGGATGCGCGCCGCGGCCGGCGGCATTGCGGCTGCGGTCTTTTTCGGCTTCCTTGCGGCGCTGTTTTTCAGGCCGAAGGACAAATCCTGATCGTGCCGCGCACATCGGCTGCGCTGCCGGAAAAAACAGGCGGCGAAGCGAAAACGCCTCGCCGCCTGTGCATATTCCGTAATGCGCTTGCCGTTATACGCGCACGGCCTCGCCGCAGTCGAAGAAATAGAGATACTTCTCCCGGACCGGCTTTTCAAAAATGCGCGACAGCGCCTGCGCATACGCCTCCAACTGCGGTGTGTAATCCGCCGCCTTCCTCGCGGGATCGCCGTAGACGCGGTCGGTCTTAAAATCGACGATCACGAGCCCGCCATCCTCCTCCCAGAAGCAGTCCACAACGCCCTGAAGCATCACCTGTTCCCCTGCCGCCTCGGGATCATACGCACCCGCATCGGTCAGGATGGAGAACTTAAATTCGCGCCGGAGCGCTTCCGCGCTCAGGATGCGTGCGCCGAACGGACTTTCAAACAGCCGCACGATGCGCCCGCAGTCCACAGCCTCCGCCTGAGGCGCCGTCAAAAAACGCTCGCGCCGCAGGCGCTCCAGCTCCGCTGCTGCGCTCTGCGCGTCCGTGCAGTTCTCATAGCGTGCAAACTGCATGAAAAGATGCGTCGCACTGCCCTTTTCGCGGCCGGTCAGCGGCGTGTCCTTCCGGAAATTCGGCCGGCGCACAGCCGTTTCCGGCACGCTCCCGTTTTTCGCGTTCTCCGCCGCCTCCCGGTCGAGAAGCCTGCCCTTGAGCTGTGTTGCCGTCAGCTTGGAGGCCGTTTTTGCCGCGGCCATGTACGGATATACATACGAAAGCTGTGCCTCCAGCTCCGGAAGCTCCGCCCGCGCCGCCGGAAGATCGGAAAAAGTGCCCGCCGCGCCGGACTGCTGCGCGCGCAGAGCCTGCGCGCTTTGGAAGGTGATGCGCCACGGGTCAGGCCGCACGCGGCTGACGGCGTTTCCGCCGGCTTGGGCATGCAGCTCGCCCGCCTCGGTGCGGCAGAGCGCCGCCATCAGCACCCAGTCCCCCATCCGAAGCACCGAGCCCGCGATCTCCGGGCGCACCGGCTCAGTCAGCGCCGCATTCAGCCTCCGCAGGCGCTGGGGCTGCTTTGCCGCGCAGTCGGTCATGATGAGCATGTCCTTCGCGCGCGTCATGGCAACGTACAAAACACGCATTTCCTCTGCGATGGTCTGATTTTTCTTCCTTGCGGCGATCGCCATTTTCGCGATGCCCGGATAGTAGGAGCCGCTCTGCGTGTTGACCACGTTCGCACCGATCAGCAGCTCGTCGTCCAGCAGTACCGGCGCGGCGCAATCCTGCAAATTGAATTTTCGTGACAGGTCTGCAAGAATGACGATGGGAAATTCCAGCCCCTTTGACTTGTGGATGCTCATGATACGCACCGCGTCCGCTCCGGCCTCGCTCTGCGGAGGCGAAATCGGAGCTCCGCTCTCGCGAAGTCCCGCCAGATAGCGGCAAAACGCCATCAGGCCTCCGCCGCGCGAAGCGGCGTAGTCTGCGGCAAGCGCGCGGAAGACGCGCAGATTCTCTGCACGGCGCGTGCCGTCCGGCATCGAGGCGTAGATCTCCTCCAACCCGGTCGAGGCAATCACTTCATCAAGAAACGCCAGAAGCGTCATCTGACCGGCGTGCTCACGTTCCGTTTCCAGCCAGTTCAGAAAGCCTTGCAGCTTTTCATCCGTCTCCGCCGCCATGCAGAGACAGTCGTAGAGATCCGATTTCCGGTTGCAGCCGCGCACACGCGCCAGCTCGTCCGGCGTGAAGCCAAAGACATGGCTTGCCATCGCCGCCGCAAGCGGCACGTCCTGATGCGGATTGTCAATGATCTGCAAGATCGCGCAGAGCACCTCCACCTCGGTCGTATCCAGAATGCTGCCGCCGCGGTCGGTGACGCACGCGATCTGATAGCGTGCAAGCGCTGCAACGTACTCCGCCGCCGCCGGTCCCGGCGAGTGCAGAAGGATCGTGATGTCTCCCGCCACAGCCGGACGGAGCACGCCCTTGTCCGCGATCATCGTTTCCGAGGAAAGCAGCTCGTGAATGCGCGCGGCAACGAACGCCGCTTCCTCCTCGCGTTTTTCCGCCTTCTGTTCATCTTCTGCCGCGGAAATATCCAGGTCAATGCAGTGCAGTTCCACCTTGGGCTGCGGTGTGGCAGGAAACTCCGGGATGCCGCAGCGAAGCGCCTCCTCCTCGCCGTAGGAAAGCTCCGCCGCCTCCGGGCTCATGACGAGCGAGAACACATCGTTCACCGCCTGCAAAATCTCAGGCCGGGAACGGAAATTCTCGGACAGGAGGATCTTTCGCGGCTCGCCCTGCGCCGCGTCATCGCGCATGGGGAAGCTCTTGTATTTTTCAAGAAAAATACTGGGATCTGCAAGACGGAAGCGGTAGATCGACTGCTTGACGTCGCCGACCATGAAGCGGTTTCTTCCGCCGCGTGAAAGGGCCTCAAAAATGCGCTCCTGCACGGCGTTGGAATCTTGATATTCATCGACAAGGATCTCCCGGAAGCGCGCGCCGATCTCTTTTGCGGCAGCGGTCGGAAGCGCCGTCCCCCTCTGGCACAAAAGCCGGATGGCTTCGTGTTCGAGGTCGGAAAAATCCATCAGCTTCCGCCGCCGCTTTTCCTGCGCGTACTGCCTGTCAAATTCCCGAAGCAGCGAGAGCAGCGCACGGATCGGCCCCGCCGTATTTTGGAGGTCGGCAAGCACCTGCGCGCTCGGCGCATAGAAGCACGCCTGCGCGTCCTTGAGCGCCGCAAGCGCCTCCTTGCGGATGTTCTGCACCGTTTCCTTCAGCTCCGCGTCCTCCGGGCTGCGCACGGGCGGGACGCTTCCAAAGCTCAGCAGGCGGTTTTCATAGATCTCGTCCCAGCCCTCGCGTGCCTCGAGCGAGGCAACAGCCTCGATGTTATCCAGAAATTTTGGCGCGTATTTTTCCTGCAATACCGCGTCGCACACCATGGCGTCAACGGCCTGCTGCAAATTTTTCCGCACCCATGCCGTCGTTTCCCGCAGACGCGCAATGAGCGCCCTGCCCCACGGTGTCTGCGCAGCGTCCGTCGCATTCTCCGGTGCATAGGCCTCCTCGCACCGGCGCATCCATGCATCCGGGTCAACGCGGCAGCGAACCGCACTGTAGACCGGCAGCACCAGCTTTGCCAGCCGCCGGTCGTCGCGGCCGTAGCCGAACTGGTCGATGAGCGGCCGAAGCGGACTGTCCTCTGTCAGATCTTCATAGCACTGCTCCAGCAGCGCGTCCAGCACCTCCTGCTGCAGTTCCTGCGCCTCCAGTTCCTCCGCCACGCGGAAGTCCGCCGGAATGTCCAGCGTGTGTGCATATTCGCGCAGGATGGAGGAGCAGAACGCATGTACGGTGGAGATCTGCGCCAGATAGATGCGCGTGAGCTGGCGCTGTAAATGCACGTTCTCCGGCTCTGCGCTCAGGCGCTTGGAGAGTTCCTTCGCGATTTTCCCGCGAAGCTCCGCCGCGGCGGCCTTGGTGTATGTAATGATCAGAAAATCGTCCAGATCCGCCGGCGCATTCTCCGCGCAGACCTGCGCCAGAAGCCGATCGACCAGAACCTTGGTCTTTCCGGAGCCTGCCGCCGCAGAAACGAGCAGCGCGCCGCCCCGGTCATCAACGACCGCCTGCTGTGACGGTGTCAGCACCACGTCCTTTTCAGCCATGTGTGCACCTCCTTTCAACCTCCTGCCAGAAGCGCTCTGACTTGATCTCCGCAATGTAGCGGTTTTCGTGACAGCAGGCGTCCTTGTGGCACGCCTGCACAAAATCGCAATACTCGCACGAAGACCGATTCTGTCCGCGCAAAATGGGATTCGGCGTCACGCCGCCTGCAAACATTGCGCCGGTCATTTCCTGAAGCGACTGCATCACGAAGCGCTCCAGCAGCGCAAGCTGCTCGCGCGTGGCAAGGTCTCCTGTGCGTTCGCCATTTTTGAGCTGATACGGCAGATACCGCGGCGTGCCGTCCGATGGCTCCATTGCCTGCAAAATCGTCTCGTCATCGAGAAGCAGTCCCTTCCGGCGCTTTTTTTTCGCACGCAGCTCGGCGATCTTTTCCTCGCTCGTTCCGGGCGGTACCGATTCCATTTCCTCACGCGCCGGAACGTAGAGCACACCGGCCGGAAAGAGCCTTCTGCCGTAGCGCGTCTGCCCATGCTCCTTGAGCGCGAACAGATAGATGAGCATTTGCAGATCCTCTCCGCAGAGAAGTCCCGCGTAATCAAGGTCTTTTTTTCCGGTTTTGTAATCCACGACGCGGTAGTATGCGCCGTGTTCCGTTTCATACAGATCGACGCGGTCAACAAAGCCGGATACCACGCTCTCACCGGACGGCGTATGTACCCGGATCGGCGGCATAGTGTCCTCCTGCTCCGTGCCGCGCGCAAAATGCAGCTCGCAGTCACGCGGGATGAATTTTGAAGTGCGCAGCTCCTGTCCGACATCCCGCACCACGGCAAGGACTTCGTTCAGATTGCGGTTGTAGAGATAGGCAAAGCGCTCTCCGCGCTGGGCAAACTCCGGCAGGAAGTCTCTTGTATACTCCTGCGCATGGCGCGCCGCGATCTTCAAAAGGCTCTCCTCCTCCACGGCTGCAAAGCCGCCGAGGTCCATGACCTCCCGCACTGTCTTTTCAAGCACCTTGTGGACGAACGTGCCAAACAGCGGCGCGTCAAAGCGTGCCTGTTTCCATGGGCGCAGCTGCAGACCGTCATAGAGGAAAAATGCGTACCGGCAGGCGGCATAGCGGTCGATACGCGAGGCAGAAAGCGCGATCTGGTTTCCGTAAAGCCCGCAGACCGTCTGCCGTGCTACCGGCGTAAAATCATACGCGCCGCACCGCCGAAGCCGCAGCACAGCCTCACTCAGAGCCGCGATGTGCGGCTCCTCACGTCCGCCCGCGCGCAGGAGCGCCGCGGCTGCGGCGTTCACATCGGGCGCAAACACATGCTCCGCGTCCTCCGTCACCGAGAGCCGGTCAAACATCTGAAGCGTCCTTGTAAACAGGAACGACGACTCCGCGCCGCTGTAGCAGAGCGAGCAGCTTTCTTCTGCCGCGCAGAGCGCCGCCCGAATCCAGCCCATTTCGCGGTCGAGCCGGTCCTCCTGTGCAGGCGCAAGCGCAAGCCCCATCGTGCGCAGCCGCTGCCGCTCGTCCTCGGTAAAGACGCCGAGTGCGGGCGCGAAGGCAGGGAGCTTTCCCTCCTCTGCGCCAAGCACGATCAAATGCTTTGTCCGAAGGCTCCGGAACGATTCCAGCGGCCCGATCTGTACCTGATCGACCGCGGCGGGGATCGTTCCGACCTGATACTGTGAAAGGAGCATCCGGAACATGGCGGTAAACTGCGGCGGCTCCATCACGCAGGCGCCGAGCACCTGATAGGTCTGCTCCATTGCGTCAATGAGGATGTCAAAAAGCTGGCGCGTCTGCTGCGCCCGCTGTACCTCGCCCGCCGCCTCCTGCGCCTGCGCCTGCCGCTGCATCCGGCCGCCGGCGTCGAGCGCCGTCAGAAATTCATCGAGCGCCATCACCATTTCTCCGGCATTTTTTGCCGCATGCCATGCCCTTCGCAAAGTCGCAAGCGGCAATACAGCGCGGCTTCTCGATGCATTGAGCTGTTCAAGCTCCGCGCGGCGCTCCTCGTCCCACTCCGCACCGAAGCCGTCGGGGTGCATCGTCCACGTTTCCTCCCAGAGCTTCCCGCGGATGCTCCATGTAAAGGCGTATTTTTCGAGCCGGTCCGCCTCGTCGCGCGCCAGCGGACTGATGCCGGACTTCAAAAAGGCCAGCATCGGCTCGTTGTCATAGCGGTCGACCGCCTCCATCGCACAAAGCACGGCGGCAAAAAGCGGCTGTGAGAGAATGTCCTCCGTTCCTGCAAAATAGGCAGGAAGCTGCATCCGCGAAAACAGCGTCCGCAGCACCGGCTCGTATGCCGCGCGGTCGCTCAGCGCGATGCCGATCTCGCGGCAGCGGCTTCCCGTCTGAAGAAGCCGGCGCACACGCCACGCGGCATACGCGCATTCCTGCTCAGCCGTAGGCGCGTGATGCAGAAAAAGCCGCCCCGCCGCGTCCTGCCCCAGCGTCTGCGTGGGAGAAAACAGTCCGTCAAGCCATCCGCAGAGGGCCTCCGCGCGGACGGACGGGCACGATGGATGCCCGGTCGTGACCGGCACGTTCCAGCGTGCAGCCTCCTTTTTGAGCGCTGCCGCCGTCTCCGACGCGGCCTGAAAGACGGCGCGTCCGCTTCCGTCTGTGCAAAGCGCGATATGTACCTCCGGCGCACGGCGCAGAAGCTCGGTCAGAACGCCGTGCTCCGCCGCCGTAAAATCCGAAAAGCCGTCCAGATAGAAAACATGCTCCGAGGCATAGTCTGTCTGCCGCAAGAGCGTGCGCAGGCGTTCAAGCCGCGTCACGGGGTCGCTGCGTCCGTTTTTGCAGACGGAGAGATAACTCTCATACAGCAGCGACAGCTCCTCGAGCTTTTGTGCAAACTGGCCGCTGACGCGCTGAGCTGCCTCCCGCAATGCCTCCGGCGGCAGGCAGTAGCTCAAAAACTCCTCCATTGCCGCGCCAAGCCGCAGCAAAAATTCCGGCTTTGTGCTGACGGAGGCGTAGTATTTGAGCCGGGAGCGCACCTGCTCGGCAGCGAGATAGACGCTCAGCAGCCGCCCGCCCTTGTCCAGATATTCCTCGCACACGCCGCCGTAGATGGAAAGCAGGCGGCTTGCCAGCCGTGTGAAGCTCAAGACCTCGGCGCTGCGGCTGATGGTGTCGCCTCCCGCTGCACAGAGCGCGCGCTCGGCGGCGTGGGAATACTGCTCCGGCACGATCAGGATCTGCCCCTGCATGCCCTCTGCCGCGCGTGCGCAGATGCGTCCGATCAGTGCGTCTGTATTCTTAAGCCGGTCCGCGTCAAGTAAAAAACGGAGCATGGCGTTTCCTCCTTGTCCTTTTTCGTCTATTATCATGCGTGCGGAACAAAGCCGTGCAGCTTCCGCGAAGCGCAGCTGCGTTCCAGCGGAAATACGCATATTATTATAACACAGATCGGCGCACAAACAAACAGCGGCTTTGGGCGTGTCAGGAAGTCTTTTGACATGCCCAAAGCCGAAACGCCATTTCCTGTTTTCCAGGCAGCGTTCACGCGCCTGCCATGGCGCACTTGAGCCGCTGCAGCAGCTCAAGTACGCGGAATTTGAGCCGGAAGTCCTCCTCGCCGGTGATGAGGCGGATCTCCCCGCTGGAAAACCCCGCCGTCTGCGCCGCGAGCTCCAGCTCGTCCATCGAGCTTGTCAGGCAGAGCGACGGAAACACCACGCACCACCAGTTGTGTCCTTTGCCCGCGCCGATGGTCACGCGCAGGGACTCATAAACGCCTGCCGGAAGGGAGAACGTGTCATATTCCCGCGTCGGAAAGCGCTCCTTCCCGAGCCGCACCGTGACCGGCAGATCTTCTCCCAGCTCGCGCAGCCGCGCCGCGGCCGCATCCGCGATCGCGTCCAGCCTGCCTGCCAGCGCCGCTCGCGGATTCTCCGCACCGTCCAGAAGCGCCTTTGCCGCCGCAGACACCGCATCGCGCACCTCCAGCTTGACCGCCTGATCGTGTGCAGAGTCCGAATTTGCCACCACATGCAGACGGATGAGCTTGGCCGAGAGGCGCTGCTGCTCGGCCTGCACAAGCGTCACAGACGCAGCCATAAGTACAAGTGCGCACAGGATTACAATTGAGATCATACGTTTTTTCAAAAAAAGCACCGTCCTTTCTGCTGATATCAGCATTATGGACGGTGCTTTGTCTGTTTATACGCTGGTCGCCATATAGACGTGGCTGTATTTGTCGCGGAGCATCGTGCAGGCAACGGTGGCATACTCGAACGAATCGTATATGCCGAACACCGCAGAGCCCGTGCCCGTCATCTGCGCGCCATACGCGCCGTAGGTGAACATCATGGACTTGATGAAGTTGATGTCGAAATGCTCCTTCATCACGAGCGGCTCAAACACGTTTCTGAGGCTTCCGCCAATGCCAAGCAGCTCGCCATTCTGGAGGTTTGCCATCATGGCCTTCTCGTCAGGGTGCTTTTCGATGAACTCCCCGTCAATGGCGCGGAACAGCTCCGGCGTGGAGACGGAGAAATCGGGCTTGCAGACGACAAAATAGATTTCCGGCGCATTCGGGAGCCTTGTGATGCGCTCGCCGCGGCCCTCGACCAGCGCCGTGCCGCACAGGACGCAGAACGGAACGTCCGCGCCGACCGAGAAGCCCAGCTCGCTGAGTGCGCCAAGCGACATCGGCGCGCCGTAGTGGCGGTTCAGCGCCCGCAGGACGGCTGCCGCGTCGGCGCTTCCGCCGCCGAGACCAGCCTGCATCGGGATGCGCTTGTTGATGAAGATCTCAAGCCCCTGCGGGTCAAGACCCGTGCGGTCGAAGAAAACCTCCGCCGCCCGCCATGCAAGGTTCTCCGCATCCTGCGGATAGCCCTCGGTCACAAGCTCCGTCTCCTGTTCGCCGTCCGCCAGCCTTTCGGCATAGCAGTGCAGCGCCCATTTCCGACCGGTGCCGACATTCACGACCACATCGTCACGCAGAGAAATGGTCTGCTCGATGGAGCGGATGTCATGATAGCCGTCCTCCCGGCGTGCGAGCACGTCAAGTGTCAGGTTCAGCTTTGCAAATGCGCTTTCAGTCAGGATCTCCATTACTTGATTTTTCTGCCTTCCAAATAATATCTCTTTTCACGGCTGTGGCCCATCGAGAACGTCTTTCTCGGCAGGATTCCGTCGGCGATGACGCCGCGGAAGAGCTGGCTCTTTTCCATCGCGGGCAGCAGGAAGCCGATGGTGTCCGGCTGCTTTGCAAGGTCGATCAGCGCGTCATCGTCATGGATGTAGTCGATCTCACCGGCATGATCCTTCAGATACTCGTCAAGGAAATGCTGGAGGATGCCGACGGCAAGCTCGCCCTTGTTCTTGTCGAGGACGACCGTGCCGCTCTCGTCGCCGATGTACCACTTGACCGGGAAGCCCTCAGCGCCGCCGCAGGCATCTTCCAGCGCCTTCAGGAGCTTCTTCGGTTCGGTCTTGAAGATGACGCGGTGGATGGGCTCAAAGACCTGCGCCGGGTCATGGATGTTCTCAAGCTCCACGAGCGCGTAGCGCGCCGGATGGTTCGACAGATCCTCGCCGGGATGATTCTTCTTGAGCTCCTCATAGCAGCTCTTGGCCGTAGCGAGCGAGTGGTTGCCGTCACCGACTGCAAAGACCATCGGAACGCCCTTGAGACCCTTATACTTTTCACCGACCGTTGCAGAATACTTCGCGAGCGCCTCGTCAAAGGCCTTCGCATCCTCGCCGTCAACGAGCCAGCCGGCGATGTGTCCGCCGTCCTCCATGAGATCAAAGTCATAGAGCTTCTTGAGCTGTGCCTTCTTTGCGCCGATCGGCTCGATCAGGACCTTGTCATGGTCGTCGCAGAGCATCAGGATGTGCGGAAGCTCAATGGGCGCGTCACGGCGGACTCTCTGACGCGGCGGAATGCGCTCAGAGACGGTGCGCTCGGTCGCGCGGATGGCGCTGGTGGCGCCGGTGGAATAGTCATAAGCGTCCAGATCGACCATGCCGACCAGTCCCTCGCGCACAGTGCCGTTTTCCAGCGTGCGCTCGACATAGACATAGCTGTTCGGATAGACGGTGAACACGTTCTCGTCCATATATTTTTTCATCGTGGCATTGATCTCAGCCGTGTGCGCAGCTTCCTTCTCGGTGCCAAGCTCGGCCTCGGGCAGGATCAGATTGATGGTCGAAACCGCGCCCTCTGCGTTTTTGCGGACTCGATCCCAGTATGCCGCGTCGGAGGTAAACTGGTCGCAGGCAATGACTGCCCACTTCTCCATATGGTCTGTTTTGGGCATCAGGATATCAGCGGGTAAAAATGCGTTCATCTTGAATCACCTTTCACATTATTTTCGTTTGTGCATCCGTTTTATTTTCAGGCCATGGCAGCCTTGATGCCATTGAGAAGCGCATCGTATGTTTCATACGCCGGAAACTGGGGATAGTCGGCTTTGATCCTATCGGTCGTGCGGAACAGGAAGCCCGCCCTGCTCGCCCGCAGCATGTCAATGTCATTGTAGCCGTCACCGGCGGCGACCGTCTCAAAGCCGATCGACTGAAGCGCGCGGACCGTCGTGAGCTTTGACTGCGGGCAGCGCATCCGGATGCCGCAGAGCATACCGTCGGCGCCGATTTGAAGGGAGTTGCAGAAAATCGTCGGCCAGCCGAGCTTTTTCATGATCGGCTGCACGAACTCCTGAAACGTATCGCTGACAATGAGCACCTGCGCCGTTTCGCGCAGCGCATCCAAAAACGCCCGCGCTCCGGGAAGCGGTTCGATGCTTGCAATGACGTTTTGCATCTCCCGGATACCGAGTCCGTGCTCGTGCAGGACGCCGATGCGCCAGTCCATCAGCTTTTCATAATCCGGCTCGTCACGCGTGGTGCGGCGCAGCTCCGGGATGCCGCAGGCCTCGGAAAACGCGATCCAGATCTCAGGAATGAGCACGCCCTCCAGATCGAGGCAGGCAAGATACATATCGCGGCTCCTTCCCGGGAAACAGTAAAAATCTTTTTGCGCCCTAAAAAGCATGAATTCTGTTTTCATTATACAAAATCCTCGCGCAAAAGCAACCGCTTTTTGAAGGAAATTCCCCAAGAGGGATGAAGTGAAAAAAAGCGAGCATACTATAAGCGTCAACAATCGAAAGGAGCAACGCATATGGACATCGTATCTCTGATCCTCGTCATCGTCGGCGCAGTCAACTGGGGGCTGGTCGGTTTCGCGAAATTTGATCTGGTCGCGTGGATCTTCGGCGGTCAGACCGCGAGCTTCAGCCGCGTGGTCTACGCGCTGGTCGGTCTGGCAGGACTGTGGTGCATCACGCTGCTTTTCCGCCGCCGCGAGACAGGGCGCACCTGAGGATCCCTCCAGATAAACGCGCACATAAAAATGCCCTTGCCTGCATGAAAGCGGGCAAGGGCATTTTATTGGATTCAAAGCCTCAGCAGCATCTCAAGGTCTGACGCCTGCTCCAGCACGGCGTCTGCGCCGTTTTCCGCCAGCGGCGCTTCGCGGCTGCGATAGCCCCATGCGGCGCCTGCGGCGAAAAAGCCCATCTTGGATGCAAACTCCATATCAGAATCGCCGTCACCCAGATAGAGGATCTCCTCCGGGCGGAGCGACAGCGCCGCGCACAGGCCGCTTCCCGCATCGAGCACGGGCTTGAGCGGACGCACGCCGTTGTTGCCCCAGACGAAGCGGAACGGTGTCTGCGGGAAGAAGTGCGAAATAATGCGCTGTGCCGTGCGCTCGGTCTTGTTGGAAAGCACCGCGAGCGCATATCCCGCGCCTTGGAGCTTTTCAAGAAGCTCCGCGACGCCCGGATAGATCTGCGTGTGCTCAGTGCAGTGCTCCGGATAATACGCAAGGTAGAACGCGAGCACCTGCTCAAACAGCGCCTCCGGCGTTCCCTCGGGAACGGACTGAAGCATGAGGCTGCGGATGCCGTGTCCGATGCGCGGCTGATAATCCCGCGCAGGCATCGCCGGCATCCCGAACCGGCGGAGCGCGGCGTTCGCGCTCTCGCCAAGGTCGGGAACCGTATCCAGCAGCGTGCCGTCAAGATCAAACACAACGGCACGGATGTTGCTGCATGCCTTCATCAGACGCCCAGCTTGCTGCGGCGGATGAGCTCCGCATCGTCCGGCGTGAACTTGCTCTCATAGCCGTCCAGCGGCAGCAGGCGCGCGTTGACCGCGTCCACGATCCACTCGGAATACGGGAAGAAGTACTTGTCGAACTCGTGCGGCGGCGTGATCCAGTTGCGCGCGCCGACCACAACGGGAGGTGCGTCCAGATAGTCGAAGCAGAGCGTGGAGATGTTCTGTGCCACTTCGTTGAGGAACGTGCCTCTTACGCAGGCATCGGAGGCCAGCACAACGCGGCCGGTCTTCTTGACAGAAGCAACGATGTCGGTGTAGTCCAGCGGTACGAGCGACGGCATGTTGATGACGTCCGCCTCGACGCCGTACTTTTCAGACAGCTCCTTCGCGGCGTCGACCGCACGGTAGAGCGTTGCGCCGATGGTGAGAATGGTGAGATCCTTGCCGTCGCGGACCTTGTTGACCGCACCGGGGACCCATTCATATTCCTCGGCGGGAACGCCGCCCTCGTGGAATTCTTCGCCCTTGCCGTAGATTCTCTGCGACTCGAAGATGATGCAGGGATCGGTGCCGTTCAGCGCCGACTGCATGATGCCCTTGGCCTCATACGGCGTTGCCGGGAAGTAGACCTTGAGGCCCGGAATGTGCGAGACGATGGCGACCCAGTCCTGAGAGTGCTGCGCGCCGTACTTTGCACCGACGGACATACGCAGGATCATCGGCATCTTCAGGATACCGGCGGACATGGCCTGCCACTTGGACATCTGATTGAAGACCTCGTCGCCTGCGCGGCCGAGGAAGTCGCAGTACATCAGCTCGACAACTGCGCGGCCGCCGCACATGCAGTAGCCGACGGCGGTGCCGACGATGGCGGCCTCGGAGATCGGGGAGTTAAAGAGTCTGGAGTGCGGGATCACATCCATCAGGCCGCGGTAGACGGCATACGCGCCGCCCCAGTCGCGCACGTCCTCGCCGTAGGCGACGAGCGTGGGATCCTCGTAGTACTTGTTGATCAGCGGCTCAAAGATGGCGTCGCGGATGTTGTAGACCTTCATATCGGAGAACTTCTTGCCGTCCTTGTCGAACGCGAAATGCTCCTTCTTGGCAAGGTCTGCATAGCGCTTGCAGCTTTCCTTCGGGCCGGTGACGTTCAGCTTCTGATCCGGCTCGCCCATCGAGCGGCGGGTCTCGTTGGAGAACATGAGATTTGCCAGATAATCCGGGTTCTCGTCGAAGTCGACATACGGAGAGATTTCCTTGTTGTCGGCAGCGCGGCAGATCATGGTCATGCGGTCGGCAGTATCCTGAAGGAGCTTTGCGAAGAACTCGTCAGACTCGACGCCTGCCTCGACCAGCGCCTCACGGAACTTGATCATCGGGTCATGGCTGCGCCAATCCTCGATTTCCTCCTTGGAGCGGTATGCGTTCTGGTCGGAGGTCGAATGGCCGACCAGGCGGTAGGTCACGACATCGAGGAACACGGGGCCTTCGTTGTTCTTGATCAGCTCCATCTTCCGCTTGTAGGCGTCGATGACCGCCAGCGGGTTCCAGCCGTCAACACGCTCGGCGTGCATCTGGTCGGGGGTGATGCCGGCGCCGAGACGCGCGGGCATGTTGTACGCCATGGTCTCGCCCATCGTCTGGCCGCCCATGCCGTAGAAGTTGTCGAAGATGTTGAAGATGATCGGCAGTCCGCCCTTGCGGCCTTCTTCCCACAGGGTCTTGAACTGGTCCATGGCGGAGAAGTTCAGCGCCTCATAGACCGGGCCGCAACCAAGCGACGCATCACCGATGTTGCAGACGACGATGCCCTTCTTGTCGTTGTTCTTCTGATACAGCGCAGCGCCTGCCGCGATGGGGGCGGAGCCGCCGACGATCGCGTTGTTGGGGTAGATGCCGAACGGCAGGAAGAACGCGTGCATGGAGCCGCCCATGCCGTGATGGAAGCCGTTTTCACGGGCAAAGATCTCTGCGACCGTGCCGTACAGCAGGAAGCGGATGGCCAGCTCCTTGACATCGCTGGTGTCGGCAAACTTGCGCACAGCCGCCAGCGTCTTGCCGCCGAGGAAATTCTCCATCGTCTTCATGAGCTCTTCATCCGACAGCTTCTGGATGCAGCTCAAGCCCTTGGAGAGAATCTCGGAGTGGGAACGGTGGGAGCCGAAGGTGATGTCGTCACGGTCAAGCAGATACGCCTCACCGACGCAGGAGGCCTCCTGACCGTAGCTCAGGTGCGCAGGGCCGGGATACGTCGTCTCGACGCCGTTGTAGTTCGCCTGCGTCTTGATCTGCGTGAGCATGTGTTCAAACTCACGGCAGATGGCCATATCGCGGTAGATGCGGATGAGGTCTTCCTTGGTATAGTTGCCTTCCTCCAGCTCCTGCTTGACGGTCTTGTTGTACTGGCAGACGGGAATATCGGTAAAGTGGATGTAGCCGGGCTGACGGACGGCTACGGGATCAATATACAAAGATTTCGGCATGATGATCGTCCTTCCTTTCTCTTACTTCGCCATGAGGGTCATGAAGCCCTCCAGACTCTTGCACAGCTCGCTCATGTACCGCGCAGCGGGTGCGCCGTCGATCGCTCTGTGGTCAAAGGTCAGGGACAGACCCATTGCCGGATACGTCTCGATCATGCCGTCCTTGGCGGACTTGATCTTCGTCTGGATGTTGCAGACACCAAGAATGCCGATCTGGGGCGGATTGACGACGGGCGTAAAGGCCTCACAGCCGAACGAGCCGATGTTCGTGACGGTAAACGTTGCGCCGGTCATCTCGTCGGGGCTGAGGCTTCCGTCGCGGGCAGCAGCGGCAAGGCGCTTGGCCTCCATCGACAGCTCCAGCAGGCTCATTTCGTCGGCGTGGAAGATCGTCGGGACGAGCAGGCCGCGCGGCGTGTCGCACGCAAAGCCGAGATTCACATGGTTAAAGTGGCGGATGACATTATCCTCGACCATGTTGGCGTTCAGATCCGGGCAGGCAAGGATGGTCTTTGCCACGGCGAACATGACCATATCGTTGAGGCTGATCTTACCCATCGGCGCATCCATCGGCTTGAGCATGGCACGGTAGGCCTGGATCTGCGTTGCGTCGAAGGAATACTGCTGCGTGAGCTGGGCCATGGTGGAAAGGCTGTTCGTCATGGATTTGGCGGTCGCCTTGCGGACGGGGCTGAACTTGACGTCCTCAAACGCAGTCTCGACCGCAGCGGCTGCGGCAGCGACGGCAGGCGCGGCATATGCAGTGGCGCCGGAGGCGATCAGCTTGTCGATGTCGCGCTCGATGATGCGGCCCTTGGGACCGGTTCCGGTCGCAAGCGCGGGATTGACGTTGCTGGCAACGGCCTTTGCCATCGCTCTGGGCGAGATGGCGGAGAGCTCTGCCTTCGGCGCAGCAGCCGGGGCAGCCGTCTGTGCGGCAGGCTCGGCAGGCGTCTCCTCGACAGCGGGAGCCGGGGCCTCTGCACCGGGCTTCAGGAATTCAAAGGCATCGCCGGGGTTGCCGATGGCGCAGACGTTTGCAAGGCACGGGACCTCGTCGCCTTCCTCATAGAACTTTGCCAGCAGCGTGCCGGCTGCGGTGGACGGGCACTCAAACTCTGCCTTGTCCGTCTCATAGGTAAACAGGATGTCTCCCTCAGCGACCGTGTCGCCGACTTCCTTCATCCACTCGCCAATGATGCAGGACTCCACGGTGATGCCCTCCTTGGGCATGATGACTGCCTGTGCGCAGGGGCCGGCGGGCTTTGCTGCTGCGGCAGCAGCCGGAGCCACCTCTGCTGCTGCGGGTGCATCCTCTGCGGGGGCTGCGCTGCGGAGGGCTTCCACATCCTCACCGGGGTTGCCGATCGCGCAGACGTTCATCAGGCACGGGACCTCGTCGCCTTCCTCATAGAACTTTGCCAGCAGCGTGCCGGCTGCGGTGGATTCACACTCGAATTCGGCCTTATCCGTCTCATAGGTGAACAGAATATCGCCGACTGCGACCTGGTCACCGACTTCCTTCATCCACTCACCGATGATGCAGGACTCAACCGTGATACCTGCCTTCGGCATCAATACGCCTTCTGCCATAATGCTTCACTCCTGTACTTGATTTTTCTTCTTGGCGAGGATTTTTACCGCCCTCTCGCTCCGGCGGCCGAAAAAATAATGGTTTTATGTTGTATTGCTTTTGATTTAAGCCCATTGTACCGCACTGTACGCGTCCTGTCAACGGTTAACCGTAGTTTTTCGTGCCTGTTTGCGTTGTTTTTGTTGGATTTCAACAGCATCTTCACGACAACAGCGCCCGCAGACGGCAAAACGCCGTCCCATCTTTCGGCAGACGCAAAAGCCCCCGGCCGTCGGCCGGGGGCTTTGTCTCTCCGCAGGATCGGCGGAGCTTAGTCCTTATTGAAGATCTTGAAGATCTCGTCGATATCGTCGATGTCCTCGGTGGGCAGGGGCTTTGCCTTTTCACCCGCCGCAGAGAACGCGCCGATCTTATTGACAGGCTGCGCCGCCTGCTTCTTGTCGTCGAAGCCGGTAGCGATGACGGTCACGCGCATCTCGTCCTCGAAGGTATCGTCAAACGCCGCGCCGAAGATGATGTTGGCGTCGGGATTTGCCGCCTCCATGACGATATTGGCAGCCGTCTCGACATCATCAAGACCGAGCTCGTTGGAGCCGGTGATGTTGATGAGCACGCCGGTCGCGCCGTTGATGGAGGTCTCGAGCAGCGGGCTGGAGACAGCGGCCATAGCGGCCTGCTCTGCCTTGTCGCGGCCGCTCGCCGTGCCGACGCCCATATGCGCGTGGCCCGCGTCCTTCATGATGGCGGAAACGTCGGCAAAGTCGAGGTTGATGATGACATGCTCGGAATAAGCGACCAGCTCGGAGATGGAGCTGACAGCCTGCTTGAGCACGTCGTCCGCGATACCGAATGCGTTTGCAAAGGTGATCTTCTGATCTGTGACAAACTTCAGACGGTCGTTCGGGATGATGATGAGCGAATCGACCTTGTCGGAGAGGTTGGCAATGCCGCTCTCGGCCTGCTTCATGCGGTTGGCGCCCTCAAACTTGAAGGGCTTGGTGACAACGCCGACCGTCAGGATACCGGCGTCATGCGCAAGCTGGGCAATGATCGGAGCCGCGCCCGTACCGGTGCCGCCACCCATACCGGCAGTGATAAAGACCATGTCGGTGCCCTCGAGCGCCTGAGAAATGGCAGCCTTGGACTCCTCTGCGGACTTCTGGCCGATCTCCGGCTTGGAGCCTGCGCCCATGCCGCCGGTCAGCTTCTCGCCGATCTGGATCTTATTCTTGCACTTGGATTTGTTGAGGTCCTGCTTATCGGTATTGACCGCCACAAAGTCGACGCCCTGTACACCGCCGGCGATCATTCTGTTGATAACGTTATTACCGGCGCCGCCGACGCCGATGACCTTGATCGATACAACCTTCTCAGTAAAGTCTGCCATTTGTTCTCCTCCTATGTATGTCACAGCATCAAAAACTGGAAAAACGCATATTGAATCAATAATTCAATTTATTGTAGCTCGAAAATGGCGCGGGGTCAATAGAAATTATGGAATTTTCACGGTTTTTCGGCGTGAAATTCCCTTCTTCACTCCTTGGAGTAGAATCTGGCCTCACTGCTGTCGGTAAAGGTGAGGTCGATCGTGCCCGCCTGAAAGTCGCTGAGCCTGTCAAGAATGACGGTCAGATAGTTGATCTTATACGCCAGATCGTCCGTTCCGCCGAGGCGGATCTCATACCGCTCGTCGTACTGCAGCACCACGTCGAACTCCTTTTCAACATTGATGGAAACGATGTGGTCGAGGATCCCCGTGCCGTCCAGCGCCGCGATCACCGCAAGCGCCGCGTCCAGCTTCTGCGGCTCCGTCGCCGTCACGACCGAGCCCGCGCGCGGGTTCGTCACGGTCACGCCGAGGATGCGCGGCGGCATCCCCTGCTGCGCGGAGAGCTCCGTCTGTGTATCCTCCACTGGAGCCGGCTGCACCGTATCCGGCGTCTGCGTCTGCGCAGGCACGTTCTCCTCATCCGGAGCCTGCTCCGCATCCGGCCCGGCTTCCTCGTCCCCGGAGGGCTGCGCGTCGGGCGCAGGCTCCGGATCGGCGGGCGTCTGCACCGGCGCGACAGACGAATCGCGTATCTGCTCCAGCGCCTTGCCGACTGAGTTTATGAGCCACGTCGTATTCGTATCCGACGAGACGGCAAACGTCGCGTCGCTCTCCTTGACCTCGATCACGATCCGGTCCGGCAGGAAGCGGATGACGCTGACCGTTTCCACATACGGAAGGCTCGCCTTGATGCTGCCGGCAGCCGCCTCCTTGTTGAGTGTAAAGAGGTTGTCGCCCTTCTGGATGCCGGACGCCGATGCGATCTCCGCGGCGGAATAGATCGAGTTGCCCTGTACCTCCACGGTGTTGACCTTAAAAAAGATCGCAACGCCGAAAACCACCGCCGCAACGACAGCCGCCATGATGATGAGCTTTCCGCCCACGCCGCTGCTCGGGCGGCGCTGGCTGGCTCTGCTCCGGTTCTGCCGCGCGGGAGCCGCCTTGCGTCTTTCCTGATTCATGTGCATTCTCCTTTGACGCCGGGCGCGCCGCACGCGCCCGTCTCCGGCCGGGCCGGAGTTGATTTGGGTGTATTATACACAAAAGCTCAGGAGATTTCCACCGTTTTTATGGCCGCGCCAAGACTTTTCAGATTTTCCTCCAGTCTATCATAGCCACGTTTGATGTGTTTTACTCCCAAGACCTGAGAATTTCCCTCCGCACTGAGCGCAGCTGCCACCAATGCAGCGCCCCCGCGCAGGTCACCCGCCTGAACGTCCGCGCCGTGGAGCGCAGGCACGCCGCGCACGATCGCCGTGCTTGCATGGACGCAGATCTCCGCGCCCATTTTCCGAAGCTCCGCCGTGTGGCGGAGCCGGTCTTCAAAAATCGTTTCCACAAACACCGTCTCGCCCTCGGCACGCAGGACAGCCGCCATCATGAGCGCCTGTGCGTCCGTCGGAAATCCGGGATAAGGGCGCGTCACGATGCGCCCCGGTGATGCGCGCCGCCCTTCTGTACGGATGCGAAGGATCCCCGGCCGCTCACTGATCGTGCAGCCGGAGGCGCGGAGCGCATCCAGCACCGGAAGGAGCGTCCGCCCATCCGTTTGCCGGAGCGTCACATCCCCGCCGCAGGCCGCAGCCGCGCAGAGATAGGTCGCCGTCTCGATGCGGTCGGGCAGAATCGTGTAGTCCGTCCCGCGGAGCGGCCTTCCGCCCTCGATGGTGAGCGTTCCGCTCCCGATGCCGCGGATCTCTGCACCGGCACTGCGCAGAAAACCCGCAAGGTCTGCGATCTCCGGCTCTCTTGCCGCGTTTTCGAGCACAACGGTGCCGCGGCAGCCCATCGCCGCCAGCATCGCATTTTCCGTCGCGCCGACGCTCGGGAACGGGAACGTGATGCGCGCAGGGCGCGATTTTTTCATCCGGCAGGTGATTCTTTCGCCGTCAAGTGCCGTTTCCGCACCGAGCGCCTCCAGCGCCATCCGGTGCAGATCGATCGGGCGCGCACCCAGCGGGCACCCGCCCGGAAGCGCCACCGCCGCCTGCCCCGTCCGCGCCGTAAGCGCGCCGAGAAAGATGACCGACGAGCGCATTTTCCTTGCCAGCTCTGGCGGCACCTCGCACGCATACAGGCCGCGCGGATCGACGAATATGTTGCTCCCCTGCCGCTCCACGCAGCAGCCGAGCCGCCGCAGGATCGAAAGTGCCGTGGAAACATCCTCGATCTGCGGGCAATTATGTAATACACACGGGCTTTGGCAAAGAACTGCCGCCGCCAAAATGGGCAAAACGCTGTTTTTCGCGCCGTGAATGGCCACCGAGCCAATGAGCGGCGCGCCTCCTGTGATCATCAGGCTCTGCATACGCACTCCTCCGCATCTGAGCATTTCTGCCCATCCTATGCGGATCTGTGCGCGGCGGTGTCAGCCCCTGGCCAGCTCCATCGTCACGTTATAGATGCGCTCCGCCGCATCGACCACGGCCATTTTGTGCGCCGCCGCCGTCATTTCACGGCGCTGCGCCTCATCGTGCAGAATGCCTCTTGCTGCGGCATAGAGCGTTTTTCCGTCGCACTCCGCCTCACGCAGCACGACCGCCGCGCCGTGTGCTTCGAGCACGCGGGCGTTTTTTTCCTGATGGTTTCCGGTCACATTCGGCGACGGAACCATGATGCACGGCGTGCCGGAGGCAGCCGCCTCGCTGATGGTCGCCGCACCCGCGCGGCAGATGACGAGATCTGCCGCCGCCATGACGAGCGGCATGTCGTAAATAAACTCCCGCATCTCCACATGCGGGTGGCGCTCAAGCGCGGTGCCAAGCTCCTTCACATAGTCCGGCATCCACCGCCAGCCAAACGAGCCGGTCGCGTGGATGTGGTGAAACGGCTCGCCGTCGGCGCACTCCAGCCTCATGAATTCCGCGATCTTCTTATTCATTTCGCGCGCGCCGAGGCTTCCCCAGTACGACACGACCAAGGGCCGGTCGTCGAGGCCGAGCTGTCTGCGCGCGTCGGCTTTTTTCGTGTAAATAAACTCCTCACGCACCGGCGTTCCGGTCACGATCACGCGGTCGGGGTTGGAGTACTGGCTGCGGCTGTCCTCAAACGAGACCATCACGCGGTCGACCAGCCGCTCGACCATTCGGGTCGTGAGGCCGGGGACGGCGTTCGACTCATGCACCGCCGTCGGGACGCCCATCTTCGCGCCCATTTTGAGCGCCGGAAAGCTCGCATAGCCGCCGGTACCGACGATCACATCGGGACGGAAGTCCCGGATGATGCGCCGCACCTTCCGCATCGAGCCGTTCATGTTATAAAGCGTCGTCAGATTGTGCCACACGCCCGCCGGTGTCAGCCTGCGCTGGAAATTGGATATTTTCAGCGTCTCCAGACGGAAGTTTTCAAGCGGAACGAGCTTGTTTTCCATGCCGTCCTCCGCGCCGATGAAGAGGATGTTCGCCTCCGGCTTTCTCTGCCGGAGCATATTGGCGACGGCAATGGCGGGGTAAATATGCCCGCCCGTGCCGCCGCAGGTAAAGATGACGTTCATACCTGGTGCCTCCTAGGGTGTATCTGAAAATTGAAGATGTGCCCGGCAGCGAGGATTTTTCGTGCTGCGCAAGACATTTTTTTGCAGGAATACTGACGTATTTCAAGGAAAAATGACGCGGCGCGGCGTGAAAAGGCCCGCTGTCCGGGTGCATTGGGAGTTTTCAGATACACCCTAAAGAAGCTTATTGTCGTTCTGCCGTGAGACGGCGAGGATGAGTCCGGCCTCGAAAAGCTGCATCAGGAGCGCCGTGCCGCCATAGGAGAAAAACGGCAGCGAGATGCCCGTTGCAGGCAGGAAGTTCGTCACGACGCCAATGTTCAGGAAGGTCTGAAGCGCAAAATGCGTCGTAAGTCCCGCCGCCAGCAGCGCGCCGAAGCGGTCTCTGGCGTGCATCGCGATCCAGTAGCCGCGCACGATCAGCAGCATGAACAGCAGGATCACCGCCACCGCGCCGACAAGGCCAAGCTCCTCGCAGACAATGGGGAAAATGTAATCGTTGTGCTCCTCCGGCAGATACAGATACTTCTGACGGCTGCGCCCGAGCCCCAGCCCCATCAGGCCGCCGGAGCCGATGGCATAGAGCGACTGTAGGATCTGATAGCCATTTCCGGTGGGGTCGGATTCCGGGTTTTTCCACGCAACGATGCGCGCGTTGGCGTAGCCCATCGTACCGAGGTAAACAGCGGCGAATGCCGCAACGATGACGCCGCCAATCACGAACCATTTGAGCTCTACGCCGCCGAGGAACATCATCGTTGCACCAAGCGCAAGGATGATGAGGATACCGGAAAAGTGACGTTCAAGTGCGATCAGGCCGCAGATCACAAGCAGAATGGCCGCAAACGGGACGATGCCGTAGCGGAAGGTCTGCATTTTCTCGCGGTAGATCGACATCAGCGACGCAAAGGACATGACAACCGCCAGCTTTGCGACCTCCGATGGCTGGAAGCTGAAAAAGCCGAGGTAGATCCAGCGCTTCGCGCCGTGATCCTCGGTGCCGATGATCGGGACGAGGACCAGAAAGAAGATTGAGACCGCCAGCACGATCATGGAAATGGCGCGCCACATCTGATAATTCATGCGGCTGACAAAGAGCATGATGCCGATGCCGACCAGTGCGAACACACCCTGACGCGCGAAATAATAGGTCGAGTTGCCCTCAGCCGCATACGCTCTTGCGTAGCTTGCCGAGAAGACCATGATGACGCCGATCATCACGAGCAGGACGGTCAGAATGAGGAACGGCACGTCGAGCAGTCCGCGCTCGTCCAGAATGATCTTTGTTTTTTGCTCCTGCTGCTGCGGAATGTGACCCTCCCGATCCAGCACAGGCTCCTGCGCGGTATTTTGCATAGGCCGCTCCTTTCTCATATGGTCAGAACCGGTTCATAACGCCGATCCCGGCGAGGGTGCACATCACACACGTCACGGCCACAAAGACCGTCCAGATCTTGATCTCGCTCCATCCGCCAAGCTCAAAGTGGTGATGGATCGGGGTCATGCGGAAGATGCGCTTTCCGTGGGTGAGCTTGAAATACGTCACCTGCATCATGACCGAAAGCGTCTCAACAATGTAGACAAGGCCGACAAGGATGAGCACCAGCGGCATATCCAGCGCAAACGCCATACCGCACACCGCCGCGCCGAGGAACAGCGAGCCCGTGTCGCCCATAAAGACCTTCGCCGGGTGGAAATTGTAGATCAGGAAGCCTGCAAGGCCGCCCGCCAGCGACGCAGGAAGCAGTGCAAGCGCGGAAGATCCGCTCTCCGTGCCCCACATGCTCGCAAATACCGCAAAAAACACCATGACCGGGATCGTCACGCCGGAGGCAAGGCCGTCGATGCCGTCGGTCAGGTTGACGGCGTTGACACAGCCGACGATGACCAGCACCGCAAAAAACAGATACACGATCCAGTTGATCTGGAACGTCACATTCCAGAACGGGATGTAAAGGTCGCAGCTCAGGCTGCCGTTGTGCCGCAGGAGCAGCAGATACGCCACCGCCGCAACGAGCTGCAGCGCAAATTTCTGCGGCGCCGTCAGACCGAGATTCCGCTTGAAGCGGACCTTCAAAAAATCATCCGCAAATCCGATCAGTCCGTAGATCAGCGCAAAGCCGAACACCAGCAGATGCGTGTATTCCCCTTCCAGCATGTCCTTCCACCCGAACGCGAGCGTGCAGACGAGCGTGGAAAGGATAAAGGCGATACCGCCCATGGTCGGCGTACCGGCCTTGGAATTGTGCCAGCTCGGGCCGATCTCCCGGATGGACTGTCCGGCCTTGAGCGCACGGAGCACGGGGATCAGGAGCCTTTCAAGAACGGCCGCCAGCACGAGCGAGCAGACCGCGGCAATCAAAATCAGCATGAGGTTTTTCCTCCGGTTTTTTTATTTCTCATCTTCGTCGAGGAACAGATGCAGCGCGCGCTCCATCTTCATTCCGCGGCTTCCCTTGAACAGCAGCACGTCGCCCTCCGCCGCGCGCGTTTTGAGCACGTAGGCAAGGTCCTCGTGCGTGTCAAAGTGTTCGGCATTTTTGGGGGGCATTCCGCCGGTGATCGCGCCGGTCACGGTGCGAAGGGAGTGGTTTCCGTATGTGAACAGCATATCCGCCTTGTCCGCAGCGATGCGGCCGATGCGGTAATGCTCGGCGCTGCTGCGGTTGCCAAGCTCCAGCATGTCGCCGAGCACCGCGATGCGCTTGCCTGTGGTGTGGTAGCTGCCGAGCACCTCCAGCGCGGCCTGCGTCGACTCGGGGCCTGCGTTGTAGCAGTCCTCGATGATGGTCATGCCGTTTTGCTGATAGATGCGCTGGCGCATGCCGGTGTTGCGGAACGCGGCAAGCCGCGCCTGGATCTGCTCCGGCTTGACGCCGAGCAGCAGCGCCGCCGTTGTCGCCGCCAGCGCATTATAAACAGAGTGGTGCCCGACCGTCGGGACGAACAGCTCAAACAGGTGTCCGAGGCCGTGCACCATAAAGCGCATCCCGTCCTCGTATTCCTGCACGTCGCTTGCAATTACGTCGCACGCCGGGTTTTCAATGCCAAAGTAGTATTTCTTGTGCTTACCATCATGGCGGACGTCCCACAGCAGCGGCTCGTCGCCGTTGAAAACGCCGAATCCGCTTCCCGGCACACCCTGCATGATCTCGAGCTTGGCCTTCAGAATTCCCTCGCGGCTGCCGAGATACTCAATGTGTGCAGTTCCGATGTTTGTGATGACCGCAACGTCAGGCTTTGCAATGCCGGTCAGGTATTCCACCTCACCGAAGTGGTTCATGCCCATCTCCAGCACCGCGACCTGCGTCCGCTCGGAAATACGCATGATGCTCATCGGCAGGCCGAGGTGATTGTTCTGGTTTCCCTCGGTGCGCGCCGTCTCGAAGCTCCCCTCCAGCACGCACGCCGTCATTTCCTTCGTCGTTGTCTTGCCGACGCTTCCGGTGATGCCGATGACCTTGATCCCAAGGAGCTGGCGATAGCCTGCGGCAATGCTGCCGTAGGCGCGCACTGCATCGTCCACGACAAGACATGGCAGCGCCGTTTCCACCGGATGCTCAACGATCGCAGCCACCGCGCCGTTTTTCTCTGCGGCGGCAATGTAGTCATGTCCGTCCGCATGCTCTCCCTTGAGGGCGATGAACAGGTATCCCGGCGCGATTGCGCGCGAATCCGATTCCACACCCCGGATCGTAAGCGCCTGCGCGCCGTCCGGCGTCTTTGCGCCGCACCACGCGGCGATCTGGCCCAAAGTCAATTCTTTCATGATTCCTTCTCCAAATACTCCGCGACGATCTCGCGCTCGTCCATGTGGTGTTTTTCGTGTCCGACTTCCTGATAGGTCTCATGGCCCTTGCCGCACAGTACGATGACATCGTCCTGCTTCGCATTCGCCATAGCCCAGCCGATCGCCTCCACGCGGCTTTCGATGACGACCGGCTTGTTTTTTGCGTCCTGCATGCCTGCGACGATCTGCGCAATGATCGCGTTCGGGTCCTCCGTGCGGGGGTTATCCGAGGTGATGACACAGACATCGGCAAGCTCGCCGCCGATCTTGCCCATGACGGGGCGTTTGAAGGGGTCGCGGTCACCGCCGCAGCCGAACACCGCGATCACGCGGCCCTTACAGAAGCCGCGCACCGTTATCAGCGCGTTTTTCAGGCTGTCAGGCGTGTGGGAATAGTCGATCAGCACGGTATAGTCCTTCCCCGGAGTGGGAACGACCTCCATGCGTCCCTTGACGCCGCGCGCATGACGAAGCGCCGCCGTCAGCTCCGCAAGCGGAATGCCGAGCGCCAGACCTGCGCCGAGAACCGCCAGCGCATTATAGACGCTGAATGCGCCCGGAATGCCGAGCTCCGCGCGGCTGATCTCAATGCCGGTCACAACATCGGTCTCCACGCGGTCTGCATACAGACGGATGTTCTTGGCAACCAGGTCTGCGGCGTTGTCCTTTGTGGAATAGGTCAGGATCTTACACGCCGCCTGACGGCGGATGCGGTCACAGTACAGGTCGTCCAGATTCATGACGCCGATGTCACAATGGCGGAACAAAATCGCCTTCGCGTCGCAGTAATCGAGCATCGTCTTGTGGAAATCCAGATGATCCTCGGTCAGATTTGTGAACACGCCCACACGGAAGCGGACGCCCTCCACGCGGCTGAGCGACAGCGCATGTGAGGAGACCTCCATCACAACGTGCGTGCAGCCCGCGTCGCGCATCTCTGCAAAGAGCTTCTGAAGCTCGAAGCTCTCCGGCGTGGTGCGCTCGGTCGGCAGGATCTCGTCACCGATCATGTTCTGGATCGTGCCGATGAGGCCGACCTTCGCACCGAGCGTCTGCTCCAGCACGGTTTTCAAAAGATACGTCACGGTGGTCTTTCCGTTCGTGCCCGTGACGCCGATCATCGTCATGCTGTCCGCCGGATGGCCGAACCAGTTTGCCGCAGCCTGCGCCAGCGCCGTGCGCGCCGACTTCACAAGGACATACGGAATATTTCCGGACGGAGCGCGCTCGCAGAGCACGGCCGCCGCGCCGTTTTTCACGGCGGCGGGAATGAACTTATGACCGTCCGCGGCAAAGCCCGTCACGGCCACAAACAGCTCGCCCTGCTTCACCGCGCGCGAGTCAAAGCTGACACCGGTCACGTCCATGCAGGGCTCCGCTCTGCATTCCAATACCTCGATGCCTTCCAAAAGCTCTTGCAGCTTCATACGTATCTTCCTTTCTGCCTCCTCCGGAGCTCAGTCCTCCAGAGAGCTGTGGTCGGTAAATTCTACTGTAATTGTAGTACCTCTGTCAACCTTTGTTCCCGGCTCGACGCTCTGATAAGTGACCGTCGCATAGCTGGTGCGGTCGGTGCCCTTCGCCTGAACGTAGACGCCGGCGTTGTTTGCAAGCCAGTTGACGTCCGCAACGGCGTATCCGACGAAGTCGGGAACCTCCACCTGCTCGGTGGATTTTTCGTAATCAAAGTACAAAATGACCTCGGAATCGCCCGGAAGCTCCGCGCCTGCCGCCGGGATCTGGTCGGTGACGATCGCACCCGGGCCGAGTGTACGGTAGGTCAGGCTCTTGTTTTTGAGCGCTGCCGCTGCCTCCTCCTGCGTCATGCCGGTCAGCTCCGGCATCTTGACATTGACGCCGCGGATCTCGCCGGAGGCGTAGTCCGGCTCCACGCCGAGGTACGGCAGAATGTCGAGGAAAATGTCACGCACGGTCGGCGCAGCCATCAGGCCGCCGGAGATGTAATAGCCGTTCGGGGTGTATTTTGTATTGTCCTCCTGATATTTCGGCGTGTCCAGCGCGACCAGCACAACGTACTGCGGGTCGTTGATGGGTGCAACACCCACGAACGAGACGATCTTGTCCTCGACCATCTTGCCGTTTTCGTCGAAGGTGTCCGTCTTTTCCGACGTGCCGGTCTTGCCGCCGACGCGGTAGCCGGGCGTGTGCGCGCCCTTGGCGGTGCCCTCGGTGACGACCTTTTCCATCATGTCGCACATTGTCGCGGAAGTGCTTTCGCTGATGGCCTGACGCAAGACGGTACGGCCGTTTTCCTTGACCACGTTGCCGTCGGCGTCGAGCACCTGACTGACGATGTACGGCTCGAGCACATAGCCGCCGTTCACGACCGCCGCAATGGCTCTCGCCTGCTGAATGGGCGTGACGCGGAAGGTCTGACCGAACGCGCCGGAGATGACCGACGCATAGCCCTTGGTCAGCGTCTCAAAATCGAAGAAATAGCCCCATGCCTCGCCTGGCAGATCGACTCCGGTGCGCTCGGTGATGCCGAAGTCCTGCGCGTACTCGTAAAAGCGCGTGCCGCCGAGCTGGACGCCGATGTGACCGAAGGCGATGTTGCAGGAGTTTCCGAGTGCCTGCGCTGTCGTCTCTGCGCCGTGACCGGCAGCCTTCCAGCAGTGGACGACCTGCTCGCGGTCGGCGATCTTTTCCGCGCCGCTGCAATAATACGTGTCGTTGACCGTTGCCGCGCCGCAGTCGAGCGCCTCGGCAAGCGAGATGACCTTGAAGGTCGAGCCCGGCTCATAGCCGTCGGAAACGCAGCGGTTTCTCCACTGCTTCAGGCGCGCCGCAGCCACAGCCTGATTGTATTCCGTTTTTGCCTTTTCAAACTCCTCCGTCCCCTTTTGCAGGCGGAGAAGCTGCTGATACTGCTGCTCAAGGCGCTCGTTGAGCACCTCGTCGTAGATCGCGCGATGATCGTTGGGGTCGAAGCTGCCGAGCGTCGCCATGGCAACGATCGCGCCGCTGTTTACATCCATGACGATGCCGAACGCGCCGTTCTGGATCTCGTAGCGGTCGATGGCGGCCTGCAGATTCTTTTCCAGATACGACTGCACCGTCGTGTCGATGGTGAGTACCAGACTGTCGCCGTTTGTGGCGTCATAGTATTTTTCGAAGGTGTACGGCATTTCCGAGCCGTAGTTGCCCTTTGTCGTCACGACCTTTCCCGCGACGCCCTCGAGATAGGAGTTGTAGTACGCCTCGAGGCCCTCCGTGCCGATGTTGTCGTCACTGACGAAGCCCAGAAGCTGCGCTCCGAGCGAGGAATACGGGTAGTATCGCTTGGCGTCGGTCTCCAGATAGACGCCCTTGATCTTGTTGTCGTTGATGAACGTCCGCACCTCGTCGGCAAGCTCCTCGGAGATCTTACGCTCGATGGCCTTATAGCGGTACTTCGTGTCCGCCGCCTGCATACGCACAAAATCCGGCTCGACGCCGAGGATGTTGGAAAGACCGTTTGCGATCGTGTCGAGAAGGCCGCTGTTTTCGGGCTTCTCCATCTCCTTTGCGATCTCGTTCGGGTCGATAAAGACGGTTTCCACGGTGGTGGACGCCGCCAGGATGTTCATGTTGCGGTCATAGATCTCACCGCGCGCGGCCGTGAGTCTGGTCGAGCGCGTCTGGTTGTTGATCGCAAGCGCCTCATAATGGTCGTGCTCGACGATCATCAGCTTATACAGCGTCGCGATCAGCGGAATAAATGCAACAATGCCGCACAATACCATCAAAAACAATGTGCGGCGCAGGATCATCCTGTTCGCCCTCTGGTTCTGCTGCGCACCGGAGGGTCTTTCCTTATTCTTTTTATGTCCGCCCTTCGGGCGAAGAACTTTGAGTGCCATTTGCCTTGCCTTTCCCGCTCGCTGTGTCAAAACAAGGGCGGTTTTCCTTCTGTCAACCGCCCTTGCCAAGTCCTATTTCCGCGGCTTTGCGTCCTTGGGACAGCTTATGCCGCTGTAGGCCGCAGATATGCAATGAGGTTCGAGATGCTCTCCTGCACGGCCTGCACGATCTCGCCGACGATGTTGGTCTTTTCCTCCTCATAGATCTCCGCCCGGTCCGTGCCCGCCAGACGGATGTAAACCACCTGTTCCTCCTTGGGCATGGACATGCCGAGCTTTTCCGCGCGCTCGCGCACGACCTTGAGATCGATCTTCGATTCGTATTTGCTCTCCAGAAGCGTCTGCTGCTGCGTCAGCGTCTTGAGCTGAGACTCCAGAGCGCCGACCTTCGTCGTGGCCTCAAAAAGCTGCACATAGCCGAAAATGACCAGCACCAGCATCAGCGCCGCCGCGGCCGTGCCGAACAGCGTAAACGGCGCGACCGCCGTTTTGACCTTGACGCGCTCCTGACGGCGCGGGACGGGGCGTTCCTCGGGAAGATGCTGCCGCTCGGGGCGGCGAAGTGCGCTGCCGTCATAGCGTTCGTTGTATGCGTAAGCGCCGGAGTAGACGTCATATGCTGCCGCGCCGTTCGCGCTGTAGCGTCTGTTATCCGCTGCCATGTTCATCTACTCCCTTCTCTTTCAAAGTTTCTCGCACACGCGGAGCTTTGCGCTGCGTGCGCGCGGATTTTCGTTCAGTTCTTGCTCACCGGAAACGATGGGCTTGTGCGTCAGCACCTTGACGCTCGGCTTGCGCCCGCAGACGCAGACCGGGAAGCTCGGCGGACAGACGCAGCCCTTCGCGGCCTCTGCCATCGAGTTTTTGACGATGCGGTCCTCCAGTGAGTGGAAGGTGATGACCGCGAGGCGGCCGCCGGGCGCGAGTCTCCCCACAGCCGTCTGCATCATGCGGCTGACGCTGTTGAGCTCGTCGTTGACAGCGATGCGGATGGCCTGAAAGCTCCGCTTTGCCGGATGCTGCTTTTCACGCAGCGCCTGTGGCGGCATTGCGCCGCGGATGACGGATGCCAGCTCCAGTGTCGTTTCAATGGGATGTTCGGCGCGTCTGCGCTCGATCGCCGCGGCAATGAGCGGCGCGTAGCGCTCCTCGCCGTACTCGAAAAGGATGCGCCTGAGCTCCTCGCGCGGCCATGTGTTGACGATCTCGTAGGCCGTCAGGCTGTCGTCGCGATTCATGCGCATGTCGAGCGGCGCGTCGGCCATGTAGGAAAAGCCGCGTTCGCCATCGTCGAGCTGCGGCGATGAAACGCCGAGGTCAAAAAGCATCCCGTCCACACACGCAATATCCAGCGAGTCCAGGATCGCACCGAGCTCGGAAAAATTGCTGTGTACCAGCGTGACCTTGTCAAGATGCGCCTCCAGCCGCTTTTTTGCAGCCTCCAGCGCCACGGTGTCGCGGTCGACACCGATCAGGCGGCCGGTCGTGAGCCGCTTGCAAATCTCCAGCGAATGGCCTGCCCCGCCGAGCGTCCCGTCGAGATAGATCCCGTCCGGCTTCACGTTCAGCATATCGACCGTTTCATGGAGCAGGACGGTCTTATGTGCAAATTCCATCAGAATCCAAGCTCCTCCATGACTGCGGCAAGATTTTCGGGTGTGAGCGTCTCGCTCTCCAGCTTCTCATAGGCCTCGCTGTCCCAGATCTCCGCGTGGCCGCCCTGTCCGATGAAAGTGACCTCCTGCTGGATGCCTGCATACTGGCGAAGCTCCGTCGGGATGAGGAAGCGGCCCTGCTTGTCCGGCTCGCACTTGGCGGCGTTTGCAAACAGGAAGCGCATCTTGCGCGCCTGAGAAATGGGAAGGGCGTTGTACTTGTCGAGAATGACCTGCCAGCCTGCCTCCGTATAGACGGACAGGCAGTGGTCGAGGCCAAGCGTCACATAAAAAGCGTCGCCAAGCTCCTCGCGCAGCTTCGAGGGAACGAACAGACGGCCCTTGGGGTCGACCGTATGCTTGTATTTACCGTACATCCCTCTCACCCCGCTCCATTTTCATCATTTTTGCTCCACTTAGCTCCACTTCATTTATATAATATCGGCTGGGGGTGTAAAATGCAAGTCCTTTCTGAAAATTTCCGCGTAAAATTTCCCGCCGTATCCGGCGTGTTTTCCGGCATTTTTCTAATTTTAGAACGTTTATTTCATTATGACAAACGGTAACAGCACGGCGGACGTTTTGACCCGCCCGCCGCGCAAAAAAGCTCCTATTTTCCTGCTGGAAGCGCTTCGCTGATCCGGACTGCGTCTTCCCGGATGTCCACAAAATAGTCCCGTGCCTCGTCCTTCGTCAGAAGCCGCTCCGCCAGCGCCGATTCGACCTGCTCCTGAATGAGGTGCCGGAGGCTCCGCGCGCCCGTGTCCTCGCGCAGACAGCGCGCGGCAAGCCACCCCGCCACGCTCTCCCGGAACGTCAGGCGGATGCCCTGCGCTTCGGCGCGGCGCGCCGTCTTTTCGAGCTGTCTGCGTGCGATCGTCTCCAGATCGTCCGCGCCGAGGCGGCGGAACATCGTAATGCAGTCGATGCGCCCAAGAAGCTCCACCGGAAACGCCTCACGCAGGAGCCTGTGCGTTCTGTCCTGCGCATCCGGCGGTGTAAAGCCGAGGCCGCCCCTGCCCGACTCGCGGCTTCCGAGGTTCGAGGTCATAACGATCATCGTGTTCTTAAGGTCCACCGCCCGCCCGAGGGAATCGGTCAGAATGCCGTCCTCCAGGATTTGCAGCAGCAGGCCCGTCACGTCGCGGTGCGCCTTTTCCAGCTCGTCGAGCAGGACGACGCAGTAGGGCCGCCTGCGGACCCTTTCCGTCAGTGTCCCGCCCTCCTCATGGCCGACATAGCCCGGCGGCGCGCCGATGAGGCGCGTGACGGAGGCCGGCTCCATGTATTCGGTCATGTCGATGCGCACGAGCGCGTCACGGCTTCCGTACACGCAGTCGGCAAGCGCCTTGCAAAGCTCCGTCTTGCCGACGCCGGACGGCCCCATGAACAGCAGCGACGCGACCGGTCGGCTTCGCTCCGAAAGCCCCGCCCTGCCGCGCAGGACAGCTCTTGTCACCGCCTCGATCGCGCGCTCCTGCCCGACGATGCGTGCGGCAAGCGCCTCGCGCAGGCCGAGGATCCTTTCCCGCTCCGGCAGCGTGAGCTTTCCGGCCGGGATCCCCGTCCGCTCTGCCACCGTCTCCGCGACCTCATCGCGCGTGAGCGCGCGCCCGCGAAGCGTCTGCGCACTCGCATTCTGCCGCCGCATCAGCTCCTGAAGGCTGTCGCGAAGCGCCGCCGCACGCTCAAAATCGCCGCCTGCGACGGCCTGCTCCAATTCCTGCGAGAGAAGCCGCTTTTTCTTTTCCGACGTTTTTCCGCCATGCCCGTCGCCCTCGGAAAGCCGTGCGCGCGCAGCGCTTTCATCCAGCAGGTCGAGCGCCTTGTCCGGGAGAAATCGATCTGTCAGATACCGGCACGAAAGCTCCACTGCCGCGCCGATCGCCTCCTCCGTGATGCGGATGCGGTGGTGCGCCTCGAGCCCCGGCCGCAGACCGAGAAGCATCCGCTTCGCCTCCGCCTGTGACGGCTCGCGCACGACCACCGGCCGGAAACGCCGCTCCAGCGCCGCATCTTTTTCGATATATTTCCGGTACTCCGTCAGCGTTGTCGCGCCGATCATCTGAAGCTCACTGCGGCCAAGCGCGGGCTTCAGGAGATTTGCCGCATCGATGGCACCCTCCGCGCTGCCCGCACCGGCGATGGTGTGCATCTCATCGACAAACAGGATGATGTTCCCGCAGCGGCGGATCTCCGCGAGGATGTCGCGGATGCGCTCCTCAAATTCGCCGCGGTATTTTGTCCCCGCAAGCACGCTCGCCATATTCAGGCAGTACAGCCGCTTCTCGCGAAGCTGCTCCGGAACGCTGCCGTCTGCGATGCGCTGCGCAAGACCCTCGACGATGGCTGTCTTTCCGACGCCCGGCTCCCCGATGAGGGCAGGATTGTTCTTATTCTTCCGGCAGAGGATTTGCAGGACGGAGGCAATTTCCGCCTCGCGTCCGATGACCGGCTCCGTCCGCGCCGCCTTCTCCACCATGTTCTCGCAGTAAAGCTCCAGTAGTTTCGTAGCTGTGTCCCTCCTGTCCGGCAAAACGGGCTGCGGATAGAGAAGGCCGGTATAGGCGTCGGAAAAGACGCAGTTGAGATCCGTCCCGCACGCCAGAAAGATCCCCGCCGCCGCGCTGCATTCCTCGCGCGCCAGCGCAAGCAGAAGATGCTCCGGCTCGATCTGTGCCGCGCCCAGCATCCGCGCCTCGCGGCACGCCTGCCGGATGACCTTCTGCGCACGCGGCGACAGGCCCTGAAGCAGCGGCATCGCTTGCTCGCCGCATCCGTTTTCCGCCAGCACCAGTGCCCGGAAGGACGCCTCCTCCCAGCCTCCGCGGCGCAGTGTCCGCCCTGCCGCAGAGGCTTTCTCATGCAGCAGCGCAAGCGTCAGATGCTCCGTCCCGACGTAGCTGTGCCCCAGCTGTTTTGCCTGCTGCCGTGCCTGACGCAAAAGCTCCAGCGTCCGCTCCGACAGGTTCGTTTTCCGCATCCCGCCTCACCTCCGTTTCTCAGGGATTGTCGCCCCGCCTTCTTTCTTTTATACAGAAGCCGTGAAAAAAACAATTTTTCCAGCACCGCGCAGAATTAACATTTGCTTTTTTCAAAAACCGTGATAGAATAGAGACGCATTAAAACATGGAGGTGCAATTATGGCATACGTTATCAGCGACGCTTGCGTCAAGTGTGGTGCTTGTGCAGACGCTTGCCCGCTCGGCATCATCACCGAGGGCGAGGACAAGTACGTCATCGACGCCGACCAGTGCGTGAGCTGCGGTTCCTGCGCAGCAGAGTGCCCCAACGACGCGATTTCCGAGGAGTAATCATGTACATGGCAAAGAGCCTGTGCCATCGCACAGGCTCTTTGAGCTTGTCAAAAAAGACTTTTTGACAAGCTCTCAAACGCGAACCGCGTGGCTGGGTTCGCGTTTGAAAAGGCTGCGTGATGCGGCGCGCATAATATGTGCGCGGTTTGCGCACATATTCCACACTTGCATCCCGTAGTGTGTTTTGTCCGAGGTTCACGCCCCCGGACAAAACCGATTCACACTTTATTCGCGCCTGCGGGCGCGAACTCTGCGAGGTTTTTTGACAGTCTGAAAGAGCCCGTGCCATCGCACAGGCTCTTTCTCATATCAATTTTCCATTTGTTTTTTCAGGAGGCGGCATGATCGAACAGCTTTGGGGCGGACTTTGTATGCGCTGGAGCGAGGCGCAGTTCCGCTTGAGCACGGATTCCATGCTCCTCGCCGATTTTTGCCGGCTCGCGCCGCAAAGCGCCGTCTGCGATCTCGGCTGCGGATGTGGGAGTCTTTCGCTGCTGCTCTGCGGAAAATATCCGCTCCTGCGCGTCACCGGCGTGGAGCTTCAGCCGCAGGCCGCTGCGCTGGCGGAGGAAAACGCCGCGCAGGACGGCCTTGACGGACGCTTTTCCGTGATACGCGGCGATCTGCGCGAGCACCGCACACTGCTTGCCCACGGCTCGTTTGATGCCGTTGTTTCCAATCCGCCGTACTACCCGGTCGGGAGCGGAAAATGCGCCGCGTCTCCGGCGCTGGCGGCAGCGCGGACAGAGCTGACCTGCTCACTCGGCGAGCTCTGCACCTGCGCGGCGTGGCTGCTCAGAAGCGGCGGACGTTTTTTCCTTGTTCACAAGCCGGAGCGGCTTGCCGATCTCATGGTCTCGCTTCGGGAAAACCGTCTTGAGCCGAAGCGTCTGCGTCTCGTCCGCCACCGCGCGGGCGGCCCGGTCAGTCTGGTGCTGCTGGAGGCACGGCTGGATGGAAAGCCCGGCCTTGTTTTTGAGCCGGATCTGGCGCTGTTTGACGAAAACGGCGCGGAAAGCGAAGATCATAAACGCATTTATCATCATCAGGAGGGCTGAACATGGCCGGAACGCTCTATCTTGTCCCAACGCCCATCGGAAATCTCGGCGACATCTCCCCGCGGGCAAAAAAGACGCTCGCCGAGGCGGATTTCATCGCCGCCGAGGATACGCGCGTGACGCTCAAGCTGCTCAATCATCTGGAGATCAAAAAGCCGCTCGTGAGCTATTACGAGCACAACAAGGCAGAAAGCGGCCCGCGCATCGTGGAGCGGCTGCTTGCGGGTGAGTGCTGTGCGCTTGTCACCGATGCGGGCTCCCCTGCCATCTCCGACCCCGGTGAGGATCTGGTCGCGCTGTGCGCGAAGGCAGATATCTGCGTCTGCGCCATTCCCGGCCCCTGCGCCGTTGTCACGGCGCTGAGCGTCTCGGGTCTGCCGACGGGGCGGTTCTGCTTTGAGGGCTTCCTCTCCACCAACAAAAAAAGCCGCCGCGAGCATCTGGATTCTCTCAAAGGCGAGATGCGCACGATGATCTTCTACGAAGCCCCGCACAAGCTCCAGAACACGCTCAAGGATCTGTGCGCGGCGTTCGGAACGGAGCGGCGCATCAGTCTCTGCCGGGAACTGACCAAGCTCCATGAGCAGATCCTGCGCATGACGCTCGGCGAGGCGCTCGCGTACTACACGGAAAACGACCCGCGCGGAGAATATGTTCTCGTGCTGGAGGGCGCGCCGGAGCCTGCCGGGCAGGCGCTCACGCTGGAGGATGCCGTGGCGCTGGCGCTTCAGAGGATCGAAGGCGGCGCCTCCAAAAAGGACGCGGTGCGCGAAGTCTCGCGCGAAACGGGCTTTCCGAAAAACGCGCTCTACGAGGCGGTCTTACAGGCATAAAATACCCGCGGCAGCCGAAATGGCCGCCGCGGATTTTTTATTCGTACTGCTCCACCGCCGGAGCGCAGAGCTGCCGGTATTTTTCGATCACAGACTGCGGATGGAGGATCCGTGCCCGGTCTCCGAAGCCGGACAGCCATCCGAAATAGATCGGCGAGACCGCGATCTCCGCCGTGAACACGAAGTGCTCCTCTCCGTCCGGAATGAGCATGACGTCCCGGCCGAAGCGATCGATCACAACGCCCGCCAGTGAGTTGTGAAAGCGCATCCTGACCGGCTCCGTCTCCCCGGAGAACATGCCGAACACGCTTTTCCCGTACTTGGACAGATCCAGCCGCCGGACGGAATCATCCGCCGCGCGGCGTTTTTTCGTCTTTGTGATGCGCATCATCTTGTCCACACGGTAATGCGTCAGCCCATGACGCTCGGAATGCGCGATGAGATAGTAATTCTGATCGTCCCAGCACAGGGCATAGGGGCTGGCAGTATAGAGTCTGTCGCGGTAATGGCGTTCGCGGTCAACGCCCCAGTCGAAATACCGGAACGTGATCTGCACGTCGCTTGCGATCGCGTCATGGATGCGGTCTACGTTGTAGTAAATGCTCTCGTTCATCGTTTTGACGCGGCCGGAGACCGTGACCTGCCGCCGGAGGCTGCCCGCATCGTAACGGCTTGCCAGCTTTTCCAGCTTCGAGATCAGCTCCACCGACTTCCGTTCTGAGAGGAAGCGCGAGGACTGCACCGCATCGACAAGGAGCTTCAGCTCCGGCAGCTCGAACTCGCGCGAGGCCAGAAAATATCCGCCGCCGCGTCCGTGCGCCGTACACACATCCATACCGAACTCCTGAAGGCAGGCCATGTCGCTGTAAATGCTCTTGCGCTCGGCCCGGATCCCCATCTCTGCAAGCCGCTCCACAAGCTGCTGCGTTGTGATGGGATGGTTTTCATCCGTCTGCTCCTCTAGGATCTGTTTGAGATAAAGAAGCTTGAGCTTCTGCTTTTCGGATCTTGCCACTGCCATCCCTCCCTTTTGTCCATTTTATCGGTCATTTGCGAAAAGTGCAAGTTAAGGAATTCTTAATTTGAAGAACGCAGGCACCTATGCTATAATCCTTATAAAAACAGGAGGCGTTCGCTATGCTCTATCTCGGCTGTCACCTGTCGTCATCCGGCGGCTTTGCCGCCATGTGCCGCACGGCACACTCCATTGACGCAAACACGTTCCAGTTTTTCACGCGCAATCCGCGCGGCGGCGCAGCCAAGGCCATCGACCCCGCCGACGCGCAGACGCTCACCGACGCACAGGCGGCAGGCGCGCTCGGTCCCGTGATCGCGCATGCGCCGTACACGGTCAACCCCTGCTCACAGACGGAAAAGACGCGCGAGTTTGCCGTTCAGACGCTTTCTGACGATCTGCGGCGGCTCGAGTACACGCCCGGAAATCTCTATAACTTCCATCCCGGCAGTCACGTCGGTCAGGGTGCGGAGACGGGCATTGCGCTGATCGCGCAGGCGCTCGACCAGGCCATGTTCCCCGGCCAGCGGACGCTGGTCCTGCTGGAAACGATGTCCGGCAAGGGAACCGAGCTCGGCGGGCGATTTGAGGAGCTGCGCGAGATCATCGACCGCTGTGCCATGCCGGAGGCCGTCGGCGTCTGTCTGGACACCTGTCACGTTCACGATGCGGGGTACGACCTTGTCCACGATCTTGATGGTGTGCTGACAGAATTTGACCGCGTGATCGGTCTTTCACGTCTCAAGGCGCTTCACCTGAACGACAGCAAAAATCCGCGCGGCTCGCACAAGGATCGGCACGAGGCCATCGGCGGCGGAGCGATCGGGCTGGAGGCACTCGTGCGCATCGCCTCGCATCCGGCGCTGCGCGGCCTTCCGATGGTGCTGGAGACGCCGAATGCGCTTCCCGGCTACGCGGCGGAGATCGCGCTGCTGCGCGAAAAGTGTAAATAAATTGTAAAGGTACAAGCCGATTTCTTGCGCTTTCTCCACGGCTGTGTTACGCTTTGTCGTGGAATTGCTGATTTGGCCGCCACGCACCTTCTCCGTGCAGCGGCCGGGTTTTTCCGTTAGAATCAGAAAATTTGCGGAGGACGTTGCATGAACAAAGAGCCGAACCGTCCCTATCGGGACAAGCCGTATTTCAAATGGGGCACCACCGCGCTGGTCGTCATCATCATCAGCATCCTGCTGGTCGTGATCTTCACGGACATTCCGGGCTTTTTCAGCGTGCTGAAGGGCTTCGGCGCGATCCTTTCCCCGCTGGTCGCCGGTGTGGTGTTCGCATTCCTGCTCAATCCGCTCGTAAAATTCGTCGATACCCGGCTCTGTCCGGTGCTGGAAAAGAAAAAACAAAAGAACCCCAAGGCACGCTACTCTCCGCAGAAGCTCAGCCGCGCCGCCGGGATCGTGTTTGCGCTGGTCATTGCAGTGCTGCTTGTCTATGCGTTCTTCTCCATGCTCCTGCCGCAGCTGTATGAAAGCGTCATGGGCATCGTAGCAAGCGCTGAGGACTATTACCGCAGCATCGAGACATGGGCCAACAAGCTCCTTCAGGACAATCCGGAAATACAGAGCTATGTGGAGGCCGCGCTCGACGAGGTCTACAACTTCCTGCGCAACTGGGTCAGCACAAGCCTTCTGAGCGACATGCAGAAGCTCCTGTCCACGCTGACCACCTCGGTCATCGCCGTGGTCAAGAGCGTGGCAAACCTCCTCATCGGTCTGGTCGCATCGATCTACATGCTGTGGTCGAAGGATCTTTTTCAGGCGCAGGCCAAAAAGCTAATCGTCGCCGTCTTCCGTCCCTCCGCCGCCGACCATCTGTTCTATCTCGGCCGCGAGACAAACAAGATCTTCAACGGCTTTGTCATCGGCAAGATCATCGACTCCGCCATCATCGGCGTTCTGTGCTACTTCGGCATGCTGATCCTCAAGCTGCCCTATCCCATTCTGGTGGCGACGGTCATCGGCATCACGAACGTCATTCCCTTCTTCGGCCCCATCATTGGCGCGGTGCCGTGCGCATTTTTGATCCTGCTCGTAAATCCGCTCCAGTGCTTCTATTTCGTGATCTTCGTCATCTGCCTTCAGCAGCTTGACGGCAACGTCATCGGCCCGAAGATCCTCGGCAATACCATCGGCATTTCCGGCTTCTGGGTGCTGGTCTCGATCACCGTCGCGGCGGGGCTGTTCGGCTTTGCCGGTATGCTGCTCGGCGTGCCGGTGTTCGCCATCATCTATCTGCTGATCTCCGACGCGATCAATCTGTCGCTCAAAAAGAAGGGCGACACGACCAGAACAGACGCATATTACAGCATCGAAAAGGTCTCCGACCTGCAAGCGCCTGCCCAAAGTGCCGGCACACCGGAGCCGGACGCGCAGTCGCCCTCCGCAAAACCGTAACGACCATGCCCCTCACATGCCGGTGAGGGGCATTTCGGAATTTTCTCCGCATCCGGCGGAAAGGAGCGTTTATGCAAGCTTTCTTTGAAACAGTGTCTCAGGCGGGCTTTGCCGCCGTTTACAGCGACATTCTGCGGTATATTCTGCCGCTGGCGGCGCTGCTCATTCTCTGGCGCTGCGGCAGGTCGCTTCTCGCCTTCCGGCGCGAGCCGGAGGTCTGGGCGTGGCTGGCCTCCCCTTCCGGCGACCGCATTCCTGTCACGCATTGGGAAAGCCTTGTCGGGCGTGCAAAAAGCTGCGACGTGGTGCTGGACTACCCCACCATCTCCCGCCGTCACGCCGTCCTGACGCGCTATGACGACGGAAGCTGGAGCGTGTCTGACATCGGCTCCAAGGGCGGCATCCGCGTCAACGGCGCCGACACTGCCATGTGCGCCGTCGGCTTCGGAGACGTGATCTCGCTCGGCGGCGTCAACTTCACCCTCGTCCCCATCACAAAGGAGCAGGAGCGCATTCAGGCCTCCGTCCGCACGCGTGCCGGAAAAGAGGTCAGCCCCGCGCTGACACTGATGCTGCTGTCGCTGTTTCAGGTGCTCGCCTGCCTTCAGCTTATGCTCCATGTCGAGCAGCTCGGGCTGGTCGCAGGCGCGTTCGGGATGCTGCTTGCGGCGCAGTGGGCGCTGTTTTTGCTGATGCGTCTTGCCCGGCGCAGCGGCTTTGACGTGGAGACGCTCGCGTTTTTCCTGACCACGATGGGCGTCTGCGTTGTCTCCTCGTCCAGTCCGTCCGCACTCAAGAAAGAGATGCTCGCCATTTTCGCCGGAATCGCCGTTTTTCTGATCCTCGGCTGGTTTCTGCGCGACCTTGAGCGCGCGAAAAAGCTCCGCTATGTCGCCGCCGCGGCCGGTATCGCGCTGCTCGTGTTCAACGTCCTGTTCGGCATTGAGAAATACGGCGCAAAAAACTGGGTCGAGATCGGGCCCGTCTCCTTCCAGCCGTCGGAGCTTGTGAAGCTCTGCTTCGTCTTTGCCGGAGCGTCCACGCTCCAGCGGCTCATGACAAAGCGCAATCTTCTTTTGTACATCGTCTACTCCGCCGCCATCTGCGGCTGCCTTGCGCTCATCAACGACTTCGGCACCGCCATCATCTTCTTCGTCACGTTCCTTGTGACGGCGTTTATGCGCTCGGGTGATTTTGCGACCATCGGCCTTGCCTGCGCGGGAACGGGCTTTGCGGGCGTGCTGGTGCTGCGCTTCAAGCCCTACGCCCTGCGCCGCTTCTCCACATGGCGGCACGTCTGGGAAAATGCGCTGACGAGCGGCTACTCGCAGACGCGCGCCATGATGTGCATTGCCTCCGGCGGTCTGTTCGGGCTCGGCGGCGGACGCGGCTGGCTCAAATACGTCGCCGCGGCAGACACCGACCTTGTGTTCGCGTTCGTCTCGGAGGAATGGGGGCTGCTGCTCGGGCTTATGATGATCGCCGCCATCGTGCTGCTGGCTGCGTTCGTGGTGCGCTCAGCGCCCGTGGAGCGAAGCAGCTTTTATTCCATCAGCGCCGTGTCCGCCGTGACCATCATGGTCGTGCAGGCGATGCTGAACGTGTTCGGCACCGTCGATCTGCTGCCGCTGACCGGCGTGACCTTCCCGTTCGTTTCCAACGGCGGCTCGAGTATGCTCTGCGTCTGGGGTCTGCTCGCCTTCATCAAGGCGGCCGATACGCGCCAGAACGCCAGCTTCTCTGTCCGGCTGCCGTCCCAGAAGGAGGTTGACGCATGAAAAAGCTCGCCTTTCGGGCATATTTCGCCCTCGCGCTGGCCGCCGTGCTCTCACTCGGCGCGGTCGTGTTCAGCATCACCTATTTTGCAAAGGCAGACGATTGGGTGACCTTTTCCGGGAGCCCGCACGTCTACTCCGGCGCGAATCTGAGCGTCGGCTACGTGGATGACCGGGGCGGCTCGCGCCTGCTGGACGCGACCTCCGGACGTGTCTACGCAGACAATGCGCAGACGCGCGCGTCCACGATGCATCTGCTCGGCGACCGCTACGGCTATATCTACGCGCCGCTGCTCGGCGCCTACGCCGACAAGATGATCGGCTATGACAAGATAAACGGTCTGTACACGCTCCGTGAGGAGTACAGCACCGCGACGCTCTCCATCAGCTCCGAGGTGCAGAACGCCGCTCTGGAGGCGCTGACAGGCCGCCGCGGGACGATCGGCATCTACAACTACAAGACAGGTGAGATCCTCTGCGCCGTCACCGCGCCGAGCTATGACCCCGACAACATGCCTGATGTGGAAAGCGACACGACGGGCGCATATACCGGTGTCTATCTCAACCGCTTCTTCGATGTGACCTACACACCGGGCTCGATCTTCAAGGTGCTGACCGCCGCTGCCGCGATTGAGAACATACCGGACATCGGCACACGGAGCTTTCAGTGCGGCGGTACGAACATCCTCGGCGGTCAGAAGATCGTCTGCGAAGGCGTCCACGGCACGATCAACTTCCAAAACGGTCTCGCCTACTCCTGCAACAACGTCTTTGGCGAGATCGCGGCGGAGCTCGGCGGCAAGACGCTTCAGAAATACGCCGAAAAAGCAGGTCTGACCGGCAGCCTTTCGTGCGACGGCTATCACACTGCCGCCGGGCGCGTCGATCTGCGCGGCGCCGGTGACGGCGACGTGGCGTGGGCCGGCATCGGTCAGTACACCGATCAGGTCAGCGCCTACGCCTTCATGCGCTTCATGGGCGTCATTGCAGGCGGCGGTGAGGCTGCGGAGCCGTATCTCATGGCCTCCATCCAGAAGGGCGAAAAAACGACCTACACCGCAGGCCGCACCTCGACCGGGCGCGTTCTGGAGGCAGATACTGCGAAAACGCTCGCGTCGATGATGCGCTACGATGTAGAGCAGGTCTACGGCGCGTGGCAGTTCGGCAGTCTCAACGTATGCGCCAAGTCCGGCACCGCCGAGCTGGAGGGTCAGACCGCCAACGCCATGTTCGCGGGCTTTGTGCAGGATGACGCCTGCCCCCTCGCCTTTGTGGTCTTTGTGGAAAACGGCGGCAGCGGAAGCGCCGTGGCCGCGCCCATTGCGGCGAAGGTGCTTTCGGTCTGTGCAGCGGAATTGCAGAAATAATTGAAATAGTACTTGACAATCGCGCTCGTTTTGTGTATTATAATCGAGCTGTTTCGGAAATGACAGAGGCAGCCGATATCATGGAGTGGTATCGAAGCGGTCATAACGAGCACGACTGGAAATCGTGTGACGGTCAAAAGCCGTCCGAGGGTTCGAATCCCTCCCACTCCGCCACAAGGAACTCAAAGCCACATGGTTTTGAGTTCCTTTCTTTTTGCCCGTTTTCAGCTCCCTATGAAAAAGTCGCTCTTTTTCAAATTGAATTCACACTCCCGCTGTTTTATGATATTTACAGAAATCAAACAGCAAGGAGGCCCCATCATGAAAGACAGATTCAGCATTGACGACATGGCTCTGATCACCAGACTTTCGACTCGCACCATTCGCAACTATATCGCAGACGGGTTTCTGGAGGGTGACAAGAGCAGCGGAGCTTGGCAGTTCACAGCAGAACAGGTGGATGCATTTTTGCAGAATCAATCGGTTCTGCCGACACTGCGCTCCAAAAAGAATGCGATCGTGTATGATTTCTTAGGAACACCGCACAAAGAGCAGGATCGGATGTGCGTCGTGCTGGACCTTCCGTCCGATGCGGCGGGCCGCGCGTCTTTGCTCCTCTGCAAATATATGTGCGAGATTGAAGCGAAGTCCGAGCTGCACTTTGCCTCGGACAGCCCTGGCAAAACATCCCGGATTATTCTGAGCGGGCGCGATTCGGATGTTATGGCGCTGCTGAGCCGCTATTACAAGGAACGATAGGCCGCGATTTTATGACAAGAGCCAGCCGCCGTGCAATCACGGCAGTTGGCTCTTGTTGTCTTTTTCGCGCGCAGAAAGGCGGGAGAAAGATTGTCCCGTCAGATCGGCGCCGTTTTTTTATTCTTCATTTTACGCCAGCAGGCGGCAAAATAGATGATCTCTGCCAGCGATGTGATGGTCCACGAGAAGGCATAGAGCAGGTACAGCGACGGAATCGAGTGGAAATACGCAAACACCGTATACACCCAGATCACGCGGAACACGCATGAGCCGAGCACCACGATGACCGTCGGCACAAGGCTCCTGCCGATGCCGCGGGAGGCCGCAATGGTGCAGTCCATGAATGCACTGAGGGCATAGGAGAAGCACATGATGCGCATACGCAGCATCCCTGCCGCCACGACTTCAGCATCGTTTGTAAAGAGATACAAGAAGCCCTCGCCGAACCAAAGAAGTCCAAGTCCAACCAGTGCGCCGGACAGAAATGCATACGCCAGACTGACGTAGTAGCTCCGGATCATGCGGTCGCGGTTGCCTGCGCCCCAGTTCTGCCCCATAAAGGTAGAGCAGGCCGTGTAGAACGCCGCCATGACGTTGTAGACGATGGCGTCTGTATTCGCTGCGGCAGAGTTGCCGGAGACCATTGTGGAATCAAAGGAATTGACGCCGACCTGAATGAACAGATTTGCCACGGCAAAGATCATATTCTGCACGCCCGCCGGAACGCCCAGCGCCAGCAGCCGAGCGGTCTCCTCCTTGTGAAAGTGCATCTGCTTCCACTGAACGCGGCATGCATCCTTCATGCGGAGCATGTGCACAAGCACAAGCACTGCGGAGACGTACTGCGACAGGATGCTCGCCAGCGCGACACCCTCCGCTGCCATTTTGCAGCCGATGACGAAAAACAAATTGAGCAGGACATTCAAAATGCCCGCCGCCGTCAGGTAGATAAGCGGGCGCGTCGTGTCGCCGTTTGCGCTGAGGACCGCGTTGCCGAAATTGAAAATGCCGAGGGCCGGCATGCCGAGGGCGTAGATGCGGAAGTACAGCTCCGCGCCGGGCAGAAGATCCTCTTTCGTCTTGAGCACGCGCAGCATCGGTCCTGCCAAAAAGAAGCACAGCAGGCTGATGATCACGCCTGCAAGCGTGCAGATCAGCAGCGAGGTATGAACCGCATTCTTTGTATCCTCGTCCTGACGCGCGCCGAGGTGCTGCGCCACACGGACATTGACGCCGCTTCCAAGACCGATCAAAAAGCCCGTGAACAGCGTCACAAGCGTTGTGGTCGAGCCGACCGAGCCGAGCGCCGTCGCATTTGCAAACTTTCCAACGACTGCCACGTCCGCCATATTGAACATGACCTGCAAAAGCTGCGAAAAGATCAGCGGTAGACTGAACAGGAATATATTTTTCCAGAGCGAGCCGTCGGTCATGCTGATCCCGCCGCGGCTGCGCGCCAACTGTTTCGACATTACAATCGCTCCTTTTTTCTCTTTTAGATTCCCCGCGAAGCCGTCCCTCGCAGGCAAGCAGGCGCTATTATACGCCGTTTTTCCATGCCCGTCAAGCCATTTTCCGAAATACCGCGCACGCTCCTTCTGGAAAAGGGCGCATCCGGTTGCTTTTGTCCGGCGTCCTGACAGTCTCTGCACTATGACCGTCCGCCGTCCCTTGCAAACATCAAGTTGCCCCTCCGTATGCTTCGGTGCATACGGAGGGGCAACGGTTTTACGATCTCATTCCGTCGGAGTGAGGAATCTATCTGCTTACTTTTTCAGTGCGTCGATGACTGCCTGCGGCATGGAGACCTCGCGCTCCGCAAAGGTGATCTTTGCGCCAAGCGAGGCTTTCGCGTCCGCAACAACGATGTGAACGCTGCCGGAGCAGCTGAGGCTGAGCGAACAGAGCGTGCCGTCCTCTACGATGGCTTCGATGCGACCGGACTTCAGGGTAATGCTCTGCGCCTTGATCTCCGGCGCGATGGCATACGCGACCTGCTGCATACCATCCTCATCGAGCTCCAGCGAGTAGACATAGCCGTTTTCAGACTGCGCGCAGGCCGTTGTGCCGCTCAGCATGAGCTGATAAGCAAGGTCAATGAGCTTCGCCGCGTCCACAGCCGGTTTCGAGCCTGCGGTGATGGCGTATCCCGCCGCATCGCAGAGCGTGTCGCCGGAAAAGTAAACTGCCGCGCCGTTTTTGCTCACGCAGCCAATGTTCTGACCGGAGATCTTCTGCCGGTCGAAGCGGAGCGTATCGTTGACCACGATCGGGCCGCAGTCCGCAGAAAGTGCGATGTCTGCGGAATCACGTTCCCGTTCGCTGCGTGCGCTCCAAGCCTCCAGCAGACGGAACAGATCGTCCGTCATGCTCTCGCCCTCTGCGGCTTTTCCGGTCGCGATGGCGCTGCGCACTGCTTCTGGAAGCTGCGGCAGCTTGCCGCTGTCCTCAATACGCGCCTCTGCATTCAGCGTCAGCGCATCCACGGACGCTGAAAAGCGAAGCGTCGTGAGCCGCCCGTCTGCGGAGAAAGCCTCCACGTCCATGCTGTCCGGCCAGAGTGCGCGGTCCGTTCCGGGAAGCAGCAGCGCCATCAGCTCTGCCGTGCTGTCTGCGTCTGCGCGAAGCGCATACGTTTTGCTGTTTCCGCTGCCGGACACATCCGCATCGACCAGACGATAGAGCGATGCCGCCTTCGTGACAAGCCCGGCATAGTCCGGATATGCACCCAGCGAGTACGCCTTTCCGTTTTTCAGGTACACCGCGCCGTTTGCGTAGTAAAGCTGGACCTCGCCGCGTTGGATGCAGGTCACCGCCGTGCCGTCCACCCTCGTCCGGCAGACAGTGGCCTGCGTCTGAACGGCGTCGCCGTCCACAGACGCGGAGATGTCAAGCGTCATATACAGCGGGTCGCGCTCGTCGCAGCTTTTCAGCAGCCGGTACGCATCCAGTCCGTCGCGCATACCGCTGCACAGGAAAAATACGACTGCCGCAGCCAGTGCAAGCGCCAGCACGATCACGACCGCGATCCACCAGCGGTGCTTTTTTTTCGGCTTCACCGCCACCGCCGTACCGCCGTCATGAGGCTCCGCTGCGCCGCTGCCCTCGCGCAGCAGCCGCAGCTCCTCCTCCGCACGCGCCAGCCGTTCCTCGGCAGACAGCGCGCGAGCCAGCAGCTCCGGATCGCGTTCGGCAGCCGCCGGCGCCTCAGCCGGAGCCGCCGGTGCAGGCTTTGCGCCCTCGGGCGCCGCGGCGCGCTTTGCGTGCCGGATGCACTTGCGGACGAACCACACAGCCAGAATGACGAGTCCCGCCAGCAGCAAGACTGCCAGCACCCACACCCACCAGATCACCACGGTGCTCACAACGGCAATGCGGACGTTCTGGCCGTCAAATGGGAATACCAGATAGCTTCCGACGATCTCATACGCGGTCTGCTCCCAGTTTCCGTCGTTTTCGGTATAGATCCTGAGGCGCTTTGTATCGCCGTCCGGTGCAAGATAGCGCAGCTTGTGGGCGCTGCCGCCGTTCGAGGCCTCCACGCTCCACTGCTCAACATCTGCCCAGTTCATGGTGATCAGCGAAAAATCACTCGTCCCGATGGCGGAAAAATAACTTTCGATGCGGCTTCCGAGGCTTCCGGAGCGAATGTGGAAAGCCCCCGGCGTCAGCGGCTCCGACGCGACCGTGATCGTGTCCGACTCGCTGAAATCCCCCTGCACCAGAAGAATGGCGCGGCCATCCTCCCGCACGGGCGTGGAGGCGATGGCGGGCATGTACGGCGTATAGACGGCCGTGACCGTTGTGTCAAAATGCAGCTCGGTCAGCTCGTCTCTGTCCCACACTGCGCTGTATCCCTCTTTTTCGGGGATTGACGGGAACACATCCTCGTCAAAGCTGTCGCCGTAGTGGAACTGCGTGGAAAAGACCGTCTCGCCGTCTGCGGCAAAGCGCAGCGTGAAGGTGCGCATTGCCTCCGGCAGCGCTTCTGCCTCCGCCAGCTCGTCAAAGCTGCACGGCTCCGCCTTGCCGGCGTAGCTCCGGCGGTTGACGCCGGCGAGCACATCGCTCACATAGTAGTTTTCAAGGAAACTGCCCGCGTCCGCGCCGGAGATCGCGCCGGAATACTGCTTGCAGTCGGTGATCTCCACCAGTGCATAGCATCCCGCCACCGTGCTGCCGCTGCCGGACACGTCCTTTGCAACGCCGGAGCCGACAATGCCGCCGACGTATTTCTGCCCGCTCAGCGACGTCTTTGCAAAGCAGCTTCGCACCGTGGAGCCGGTCGAGCCCGCAATGCCGCCGACGTAATTGCCGCTCTCGCTGGCGATCTCGCCGTAGGCCTCGCAGCCATCGATGAGACCGAGATCCATCCGTCCGCAGACGCCGCCTGCATAGCTGCGCTTGCTGGTGACGATGCCGGTATTGACGCACTTTTGCAGGACGGCCCTGTACTCATACTGCCTCCGGTAGCTGTCGGAGAGGCTGCCGGAAACGTCGTCCTCGGGGTCGAGCGCATACTCGATCGCCATTGCGCCCGCGATGCCGCCGGTGTTGATATCGCCGTAGACCGTGCCGCTGTTGGTGCAGCCGGAGGTCTTGCCGAGCGTGATCAGCTCCACATCGACCGTGGACATATCCGTCACCATGCCCGACGCGCCCTGCTGCGCCTCGGAAATGGCTTCAAAAATGGTATCGGAGAGCTCTCCGAATTTGTTGTTGATGGCGCGTACATCGTCCGCGACTGTACCGACTGCGCCGCTCAGTGCGCCGTTCACCAGACTCAGCTGGCTTCCGATGCCGCTGATCGCCGACGTCAGCCCGCCGAGATCGGGTGCCGCGACGATCTGCGTCGTCGCGTCCAGACTGCCGGACACATCGCCCGTATGGCCGATGTCCGCACCCGCAGATGCGCCGATGTCCACACTCGTGCCGCTGCCGTGACCGACGCCGATGGAGAACGATCCCGGCTCCTTTGTGACGGTGAGACCCGCGCCGCCGCCGTGCGCCACATCCGCGTCGATGGGATTGACCTCGCCGCTGAGCGTGGTCTGGGAGTCACGCGAGCCGCTGCCCTGGATCGTTGTATCGATCCCGGCGGTCAGCTTGATGTTCGACGCCTCCTGCATGGCGCTGTTTACATAGCCGGAAAGTCCGTTGAGGCGCGAGGTGACGCCGTTTGCGCTGCTCTCGGCATTGTTCGCCGCCTTGTTTACAAGGTCATTGAGCTCGTTAAGCTGCTTCTCGACCTTGCTCAAGGCGCTTTCCGAGAGCTGCATCTCGATATACGGCTCGATCTGACCGGCAATGCCGCCCACGTCCTTGCGGCCGCAGACGCCGCCCTTGTTGGTGCAGCTTCTAATCTGACCGCAGCTTCTTCCCACGATGCCGCCGACGTTATAGCCGATGTGCTCGTGACCGATCGCCGCCGCGTTGGCGCAGTCGCGGATCGTGCCCGAGGAATAGCCTGCGATGCCGCCGGTATCCGTTGCGATGTTCGCCGTGTCCATCCGCGTCAGGCGCGTCAGATCCAGAGAAAAGTCCAGATCGATGCGGCTGAGGTCGATGCTCGGATCTGTGCTTTCGATGTTGACGTACATATTATTTCTGCTGGCGGAGATCAGGCCCTGATTGGTGCCTGCCACACCGCCGCTGCGGTTTTCACCGAACAGCGCGCCGCTCGTGCGGCAGAACCGGATGACGCCCGTGGCCGTGTTGAAGCCGGCAATGCCGCCCACGTCGCGCGTGCCGGTGACCGTGCCCGTGAAGGAGCAGCCAGAGATCGTGCCGTGATTCTCACCCACGATGCCGCCGACCGAGCCGGTATCCCCCTCGGGATTGACACTGCCCTCGACGTTGAGATCGCGGATGGACGCGCCCTCCTGAAGGACGCAGAAAAGGCCGGTCGGGGCGGCGCTGTCGGTGATCGAAAGGCCGCGGATCGTGTGGCCCGCTCCGAGGAAAACGCCGCCGAACGTTGCCGCCGGAACAAAGTCCGCGCTCTCAAGCGTAATGTCGCAGTCCAGAACAAAGCGTTTCCTCTGCGACCATGTATCAAGCGTACACGAGGCGATAAAATCGGCAAAGTCCTCGGCGCTTGCAATGTGGATCTCCTCCACAGCCGTGCTCTCGGCGTCTTCCGCCGCATCGGAGGCCGTCTCCCCTGCCGCATCCGCACCTTGGGTGCTGTCCGCTTCGTCGGCGAGCACCCATGCGGGAACCGCCGCCGTCAGCAGCAGCACGGCGCACAGCAGACCTGCGAGCAGCCGATACCATGTGTTATTCTTCATCGCTGCTCGCCTCCTCCGCAGAGCCTGAGATCAGGCTCACGTCCACGTCGCCCTCCACCGTTGCGCGGAGCACGCCGTGTATGTTGCCGTTGATGCGTCCGTTCACCATGCCGTTGATGACGATTCGTCCGCTTGACGTTCTGCGCTCGCCCATCGAGATACCCGGCACCGAGAACGAGGTCTTGTCAACCACGCCGCTGCCGATGAGCAGGATCTGCGGCAGAACGAACATAACAAGGAAAATGGAAATGACCGTGCCGCGGCCAAGGCTCTCGCCGATGCCCGCGATGACCGGCTCAGAGGTCATGTTGCCGATCAGGAAGCCGCAGATCGACATGATCGCGCCGGAGGTGATGATGGTCGGGAACGCGAAGTTGAGCGTTTCGATCATGGCATCGCGGTGGTGCTTCTTCGCCTTCAGCTCCTGATAGCGGCTGGCGATGACGATGGCATAGTCGATGTTCGCGCCCATCTGGATGGAGCTGACGATCAGGTAACCGAGGAAGAACAGGTATTTTCCCGTGACGGTCGGGAACGAGAAGTTGATCCAGATACTGCCCTGAATGACCAGGATCAGCAGCAGCGGCATTCCCGCCGAGTTGAACGTGAACAGCAGGACAAACAGCACGATCAGCACCGATACGATGCTCACGACCGTGTTATCGATCGAGAAGGACTTTTCAAAGTCGTATTCGTTCGTGGAGTTGCCCGCCAGATAGACGTTTCCATCCGGATAATAGCTTTTCGCGATGTCCATGATGGTGTCTGTAAAGGCATAGGTCTCATCTCCGCTGACCGGCAGGTTCAGATAGAGCAGCATCCGGCTGTACTGTGTGCCCTGAAGCTGATTCTTTGCGCTGAGCATCTGCACCTTCGCATCGGAGAGCATCTGCATCTGCTCGTCATCGAGCGTAACGACGCCCGCGTCAAGCTGGTCGCAGACGTACAGGAGCATGTCGATGAGCGGCACCTGATAATTGGAGATATTTCCGGCAAAGCGCCCGAATTCGTCATGCTCCACGGCGTATGCCGCATAGACGACCTGCGCCAGCTCATAATCAAGGTTTGCAAGCTCCGCGAACTGACGCGGGCGGAGCTTGTCTGCCAGACAGTAGCCGTCCATCGCCTCGATGTTCGTCATGCCCATCGTGCTGTCGACCTCGTCATAGCGCTCCAGCTCCGCAAGCAGCTCCTTCTCCTTGTCGTAGTCGCCCGCCGGGACGATCAGCGCGAGCAGATTGGTCTGAGTGAAATTGTCCTCGATCATCTGCTCGGCGATCTGCGTTTCGTTGAGCTTCGGCGGCTCAAGCAGACTGTAGCCGTAGACGAAGGGGCAGTTCTTGGACATGCGGAAGCCGACAAGAAGCAGCGCAATGAAGATGATCGGCACGACATGCCGCGTGGCGTAGTCGATCTTTCCGACAAACGAGATCTTCGGCACAAAGCTCTTGTGGCTCGTCTTGTCGATCAGCGGCCCGAACAGCACCAGAAGCCCCGGCATCACAAGGAAAGACGACAGCAGCGCAAAGGCGATGGACTTGATGAGGCAGATCGCCATATCGGGACCGAGACGGAACTGCATAAAGAGCATCGCAACAAGGCCGCCGACGGTCGTCAGGCTGCTCGCGCCGATCTCTGGGATGGACTTGGAGAGCGCGATGATGACGGCCTCGCGGATGGGCAGCAGCTTGTGCTCCTCCTTGAAGCGGTTGCAGAAGATGATGGCATAGTCGATCGACAGTGCAAGCTGCAAAATGCTCGTCACGGAGTTGGATACAAACGAGATCTTGCCGAGCAGATAGTTCGTTCCCTGATTGAGCACGAGCGCCACCACAAATGTGATGATCAGCACCGGCACCTCGCCGTAGGTCTCGGAGGTGAACAGCAGCACCGCCACAATGACGAACGCCACATAGACCATGATGACGTTGATCTCATGCTCGATGGTCTTCTCCTGCGTGTTGCCGAGATCGGTCTTGACGTAAACGTCATAGGACGCAAGCAGCGACTTCACCGCCTCCAGTGAGTCGAGGCACGCCTCGTCATTCTCATCAAAGTCGAACGTGATCGAATAGAGTGCGGACAGGTTGTTGTAATGCTTGTCCGTCTCGTTGTAGCTGATCATCTGCACGCCCTTGACGTCCGCGATCTGGTCGCTCAGCGCCGCAGCCTGCGCGGGCGTGATGTTCGCGACCATCACCTCCGCCGAGCCGTAGGTGATAAACTGGTCATCCATGACGGTAAGCGCTTTCTTGGTCTCGGAGTGCTCAGGCAGGTAGGCCGTGAGGTCGCTCTCGACCTCGACCCAGTTGCGGGAAAACGCCGAGAAGATCAGCAGGATGATGACGATCAGGAAAACAAGATTCCGTTTGTCAACAATGAATCCGGACAGCTTCACCAGAAACGGCGTTCCGGAGCCCGTTGTTTCCTTCGCAGGGTTACTCATAGATACACTCGATCTTCCTTTCCATTCAAACTCCATATGGCACGCGGCCATGTATTCTAATAAATTATTATATATAATTCAGCACGCTAGCGCAAGATAAAACGTTGCCTCCGGCGTGATTTCTCAAAAAGTCATTTTATTATAGCGGAAGCGCCGGCAGATTTCCAGATAGAGGCCTCATACAGATACGCAGATTTGCGCACATCTTCAAAAGTACGCAAAAAGGCACGCCGCAGAATTGAAAAATCCTGCGGCGTGCCCGATATGCACTGCCTTTTACATTTTGGACGAGATGACGAGCAGGACGCCCGCCCCGGCGGTGATCTTCACATCCTCCTGCCATTCGTTGCTGATGCCGATGGGAAAGCGGTTTGTGAGGCGCATATGCGAAAGCGGATACTTTGCCCCGCAGATGGAGACGTCCTCGCACACGTCGGTCATGGCCAGAACGGAGAGCGACCATCCGCTTCTCGGCGGCAGCACGAGCGTGTCCTTCGAAAACAGGAACAGCTCGTTCTCCCTGTCCGGGATGTGTACGCGCGCGCCGTGCCCGACGGCGAAAATCGCCGCCTGGAGGTTTCCGAGCAGATGGTCGAGCCGCCCGCCCAGTGCGCAGTACATCGTGATCTCGCTGTATCCCTCTCCGACAGCCCAGCGGATCGCCGCCATCGTGTCGGTGTCGTCTTTTTCCACCGGCAGCTCGAGCACCGGCACGCCCTCCGGCAGCGCACCGTGATAAGAATCAAAATCCCCAACCAGAAGATCCGGCAGAACGCCGCCGCGCGCGGCGTATTCTACGCCCTTGTCGCAGGCGATGACAAAGTCCGCCGCTTCGATCCCACTCAGCTCCGAAAACCGTCCGCCGGATATGATGGCACAATGCTGTTTCATGACTACCTCCGCGCCGTCCGCTTTATCAGCAGTAGTTTACCGCAGAATATGGCGCGTTGTCAAATCCTTTCTGCCCGCGCAGGCGTTTCCCACGCAGGCGCGCCTGCACGTGCGGTTCTATGCGTCTCCTACCCCGCCCTTCCGCAGAGCGCCGCCGCAGCCAGCACAGCCGCCGTTATGAGCAGGACCGGCAGCTTTTGCACAAACACTCTCCGCGCGTACCGCATGGCATTTCCCTCACTCCGCGAGTGTCCGTCCGAGGGCGCGGCAGGCCTCAAGCGCCTCCGCATCCGGCGCTTCGCAGCAGATCACACTCGGGCAGACAAGGCGGATGCCGGCGTCCGTGCAGTCAGCCTCCCATTCGCGCATCCATTCGCCGTCGCCCCAGCCGTAGGAGCCGAACAGCGCACCGCTTTTTCCAGTAAGGCTGCCTTTGACACAGTCATACATCGGCTGAAATTCCGTCTCCTCAAGCACTTCGCTGCCCATGGCAGGGCAGCCCATCGCAACTGCGTCTATCGCGTTAAGCGCCTCCGTGTTCATCTCCCCCGGTGTCCAGAGGATGACCTCCGCACCCGCGCCGCGTGCGCCCTCGGCAACCGCCTCAGCCATTGCCTCCGTGTTGCCGGTTCCGCTCCAGTAGATCACAGCAGTTTTCTTCATATGACACATCTCCTTTTTTATAGTTCTATCAGACCGCGACAGCAAGCCGTGCAAGCTCCAGACCTGCCCGCCAGCGTGCGCAGTAGATGCTCGTGCATTTTTTATAGCTGTCAAAAAGGCGCTTTGCAGCCGCCTCGTCGCCGTAGACCTTCCAGAGCCCCGCGCACTTGCAGTCCTCGGAGCAGCCCGTGAGAAAGCCGCGCACATCCTCCGGCGGATAGCTGAGAAACAGCCCGACCTCGTGCGGAAACGCGCTGTCTCTCCGAAAGCGGCGGATCAGCTCCGCCACGCACTGCGCGCAGCTTCCTGCGGCATAGCCCGCCTGATGCAGAAGCTCGGCGGCGAGCCCGTTTTGCAAATCTCTTTGAAGCTGTGCGGGGCGGTAGAGATACAGCAGCGCCCGGCGCTCCCGCATCCGCAGCGGCAGCAGGCAAAGCCCCTTCCCCCGCAGGATGCGGTTGAGGTGCCGAATGTCGGACGTAAGCTGCCTCCGCGTCTCGTACCGGCACGGAAAAAGGCTTCCGGTCTTGATCCCGGCCAGCGTCGGCGCCGCCTGCCGGACAAGCAGTTCCTCTGACATGTTTTTCTCCTCCTTCGCGGTCTCTGTGCAATTATCGCACAAGTGTTCTCTCGGTTAGATTACTCTAACTATCGTGCAAAAAGAAGCAAGGCTTTTGGCCTTTGAATTAGAGTTCTCTAACTAAACACATCATAGCACATCTATTTGGTTTTTGCAACCTCTTTTTTCTCCGTGCGCAGCACGCCTGCACAATCGTCTGCCGGCGCGCATATAGTATGGATAGCGGAAGGCATCGTCCAACGAAATAACCATCCTGTCTCAAGGAGTGATCGCATGAGTAACAACTGTATTGGAAACTACACCACCACTGGCGGCGCCTCGTGCGGCTGCACGAAGCCGGAGCCGCAGGTCTGTACCTGCGTCACGGAATGTGAAGCCGCCGAGGCAGTCGAGAACGAGGGCACGGAGTCCTGCGCCTGCCGCGACAGTCTTGCCGCGGCCTTGCAGCTGCTCTGCGGCGGAGATCTGCCGGCGCTGATCGACTTCAACCGCTTCGCCTTTTTGACCTCCAACTATCTCATCGGTGCAAATCTGGTCTGTCCGTGCGGCCAGACGGGAACATACGACAACCTCTCCGACACGCTCAGCGGAACCTTCAACCGCTTTACGCCGTGTTCGTGCGAGCTGATCGACGTCTCGGGGCCGGTCTACGGCGCGATCCCCTACTACCGGCCGCAGACCGTCGCCAATCTTCTCACGGTCATGAGTGAAAATCTCGACGGCGTGACAGATGCCCAAGGCACGATCAATGCCCTGACGGCGCTTGCCGCGCGCATCGATCCGGACAGTGCGGAGTACCGTCCGGAGCTTCTCGATGCGTTCCAGCCGCTGCTCGGCGCGTGCTCGTGTCCGAATGTCAAGGTCAGCGAGGTATCGCTCTGCGCACTTGACGCCATCGCCTTTGAACCCGCAGGCGTCACGCCCGAGCAGAAGGCCGCGAACTACCAGACCGCAAAGCAGGTCCTTCTTCAGATCCTGCGGCCAAAATGCCCGCCGCCCTGCCATCCCTGCCAGCCGCCGCGTCCCAAGCCCTGCGTTGTGCCGTGCGGCTGCAAGAACAACGGCATTCTCTCGTCGATGGACCGCTGCGGCATGGCGCACACCGTCTCTCTGACGGCGGGGCATCTGCTGCTTGTCGGCGCGGCGCTCCTCGGCAGCGTCGGAAACGCGCTCATTCTCGCCAGCGACGCCGATCACCGTTTCTACTTTATCTGCGCCGAGCAGGTCGAATTCCTGAACTAAGCGGCAAAAGGGTGCTGCCACGCAGCACCCTTTTCAGACTGTCAAAAAACCTCGTAGAGTTTCGCCGCGCACGGCGATGCGCCCCACGTGGTTCCCCCTCGCGGCATAGCCGCTTCGGCCTGCGCTAAAAAAGTGCCGCCGGCACTTTTTCTGAACGCTGCGGTGTCAGACAAAACACGCTACGCCCGGCAAGTGTGGAATTTGTGCGCAGTGTGCGCACAAATTATGCGCGCAGCCGGGTGCAGCCATTTCAAACGCGAACCAAGCCCCCGCGGTTCGCGTTTGAGAGCTTGTCAAAGCGCCAGTGCCGCCGCAAGGAGCGGCGCGTTGCGCGCATACATTTCGTCAAGCTGGGAAAGCGGCAGCGGATTTTCGCCCAGCCCCGCCTCGACCGTAAAGCCCGGACGGCGAAAACGTTCCAAAAACCAGTCCTTGAAGCCCGCATTGGCAGACTCCGGCGGCACGGGCTCCAGCGCATATCCGGACGCCGCCGCAAGCTCCCGCGCCAGCGCGTCCGCGCAGGGCAGGCAGACTCCGTCGTATGTATGATAGATAACGCTCCCCTGCGTATGGTACGCAAGCACCAGCTCCGGCCGGATGCAGCAGGTGTATGCCGCCAGCGCCGAGGTCTCCGGCTGATCCAGCGGTCTTTCGCCGGGATAGTCGCGCGGCGCCGGCGCGCCATAGCCCCGCGAGGCCTTGATCTGTCTCGCTTGTTCCCACCCCGCCGGGTAGTTGAGGTTCAGATCGACGCCGCGCAGATTCGCCTTCCAGCCCGACGGGAACGGCAGCTCCGGATAGTCCGCCGCAATGGCGCGCGCGGCGCGGTATTCCGGCTCGTCCGGCGTGATCGCGCCGGTCACAAGGTCGATCCCGTCCGGATTGACCATCGGCACGACATAGAGCATCGCGTTTTCAAACAGCGCCGCCGCGTTTTTTCCGCCAAAGCTGCCGCCGCGCTCCACCGCCTCCATGTATCCCTCGATCAGCTCCCAGCAGAGCATGGACGTGATGTATTCGTTCGCGTGGTGCCCGCCGGTCAGCAGCACCTTGGTATCACCCAGACCGAGCTGCACGGCGCAGATACTCCGCCCGCCGGCGGTTTTCGTCAGCTCGCGGGTGTATACGAACGGATAGCGTCTTTTCAGCCGCTCCAGCCGCTGCGCCTGCATGCCGGACGTCATCGGCATTCGTTTTCGCATTGCGTTTTCCGTAAAAATCCCCTCCGGAATATATCTATTCCGGAGGGGCGCAAACTATACCGTTTTTTTGCCTTGCAGCGAATGTTTTTCAGAGCCTGTGCATTACATGAACGCGAAGATCGTCTTCATGCAGCGATAGGTCATGTAGCAGTCAACCTTCGCGACCGTCTCATACGGTGCGTGCATCGACAGCACGGGCACGCCCGCATCGAGGGTGTCGATGTTGCGGCGAGCCATGAACTTCGCGACCGTGCCGCCGCCGCCCTTGTCAGTCTTGCCAAGCTCGCACATCTGCCAGCGGACATTGTGCTCGTTCAGCAGGCAGCGGACCTTGCCGACGATCTCGGACGAGGCATCGGACGCGCCGCTCTTGCCGCCGGAGCCGGTGTACTTGCAGAGGCCGACGCCGTAGTTGAGATAGGAGCTGTTGCGCGGCTCAAAAACGTCGGAGAAGTTTTCGTCATACGCCGCCGTCACGTCGGCGGACAGGCAGAAGGAATTCTCGAAGCACTCGCGCAGCTCCACGCCCTGCGTGGCGCAGAGGTCTGCCATGAAGGTGTCGAACGCCGCAGACTGCATACCGGAAACGCCCTCGGAGCCGATCTCCTCCTTGTCGGCGAAGATGCAGACGGCGGTCTTTGCCGGATGCTCAATATCGAAGATCGCAGCGAGCTCTGCATACGCGCAGACACGGTCGTCGTGGCCGTAGCCGCCGATGAGGCTGCGGTCAAGGCCGAGATCCCGCGCGTTCGCGGCAGGAACAGCCTGCAGCTCGGCAGAGATGAAGTCTTCCTCGACGATGCCGTACTTCTCATGCAGGAGCTTCAAAATGGCAAGGCTCACACGGTCGGAGCTGTCGTCATCGCGCTCGGGCCAGCTGCCGATCAGAATGTTGAGAGACTCCGCGGGAATGGCGCTGTTCAGCGGCTTTGCGCCCTGCTCCGCACCAAGGTGCGGCAGAAGGTCGCTGATGATGAACTGCGGGTCATTGAGGTCGGCGCCGATCTTGACATAGACCTCGCTGCCGTCGCGGCGCATGACCTTGCCGTGCAGCTCCAGCGGCGTGGCAACCCACTGATACTTGCGGATGCCGCCGTAGTAATGGGTCTTCAGATAGGCCATCTCAGCATGGGATGCCTGGAAAAGCGGACGGGGCTTGATGTCCAGTCTCGGTGCGTCGGTGTGCGCCGCGCCGATGTTCGCGCCCTTTGCCAGAGACTCCGAACCGATGACGGCCAGCATGATGGCCTTGCCGCGGTTATTGTAGTAGACCTTGTCGCCGGGGTTCAGCGCCATACCGCGCTTGTACTCGACGAAGCCGCGCTTCTCGGCAAGCTCGATGGCAGAAAAGACGCACTCACGCTCGGTCTTGGAGGCATCCAGGAACCTCTTGTAATCCTCACAGTAGGCGTTCATTTCCGCCTCTTCAGCGGCGCTCAGCGCATTGTGGGCATTCTGCGGCTTGTACAGCAGCATATCGCGTTCTTCTTGTGTCATTTTGCGTTCTCCTTTATGATTTTGTCTAATAATGCCTCGGCTTGTATTTGAAATTCCTCTTGGGAGATTTCACCGTTTTCAAGAATATACGTACAGTGTGTGCGGAAATAGCCTTCCGGCTCCTGCGCGCGGATGCGCAAAAGCGCATACTGGCGCTCAATGCCGTCGCGCGCCATGATGCGCGCAAGGCGTACCTCCTGCGGCGCGGTGACGCCGACGGTCACATCGCAGAGAGAGGCAAGGCCGCTTTGAATGAGGTTGATCGCATCAACGGCAAACAGCGCGCAGCCGCACGCCTTTTTCTCCGCCCGGATCGTCTCGACCGCGCGCCGGACGTGGAAATAGACGATGCGGTTGAGGGTATCAAGCTGCGCCGGGTCTGAAAAAACGATCCCGCCGAGCTTTTTCCGGTCGAGCGTGCCGTTTGGCAGGAACACGTCTCCGAAAGCGTCCGTCAGCGCCGCGCGAAGCGCGCCGTCGGTACGCAAAAGGTCATAATACAGCGCGTCACAGTCAACGCCGCAGCCGCCGCGCGCCTCGATCCGGCGCAAAAGCGCCGTCTTTCCGCAGCCGGTCTGGCCGGTGATGCCGATGGTCAGCACGCGCTACACCTCCACCACATGGAAGCCCGCCGCTTTTTTCAGCCGGTTTCCGATCGCAAGGCCAAGTCCCGCGTCATCCGGGCACTGGGCGTAGATCTCCGGCACGCCCGTCACGTCAAACTCGCGCAGAGCGTCAAAGACGCGGCGCGCCTGCTCGGACTTGTCGCCCTCGGGGCCGAGGTCATGGATGACGCGCCCCGGAAACAGCGCGCGGTACTCTGAAAAACAGATAACGCCCGCGCCCTGCTGCGCATGGCGTGCGATATAGTCGGCGCTTTTTTCGCCGTCTCCGGTCACGACCGTGACGGGCGCCTTCGGCGCATAGTGGCGGTATTTCATGCCGGGTGCGCGCGGATGCTCGCCGTCTGCGACCGGCTGCGTGATGCACCGGTCCACAAGAACCGTGCCCAGCACGCGCTGAAGCTCCTCAAGCGGAAGTCCGCCCGCGCGGAGAAGGCGCGGCGGCTCACAGGTGAGGTCGATGATCGTCGATTCGACGCCGACGCTGCACGCGCCGCCGTCAAAGATGCCGTCGATCTTTCCGTCCATATCCTCGACCATGTCCGCCGCCGTGGTGGGGCTCGGACGGCCGGAGGTGTTGCCCGACGGGGCGGCAACGGGCACGCTGGCGGCGCGGATGACCGCAAGCGTCACCGGATGGTTCGGGCAGCGGACACCGACCGTGTCAAGCCCGCCGGTCGTGCGGTACGGCACAACATCCTTCTTCGGCAGGATCATGGTCAGCGGCCCCGGCCAGAACTCGTCCGCGAGGCGGTATGCGCTCTCGGGGACGTTTTCACAATATCTGCTCAGCCACGTGCTGTCCGGCACATGGATGATGAGCGGGTTGTCCTGCGGTCTGCCCTTTGCCTCATAGATGCGGCGGCAGGCATCTGCATTCAGTGCATCCGCGCCAAGGCCGTAGACCGTCTCGGTCGGGATGCCGAGCAGACCGCCGCGGCGGATGATCTCCGCCGCCGCCTCGATATTTTCATTTGTCGCTTCTGTAAACAGGATCGTTTTCAAAACAGCGCTTCCTTTTTTCTCGGTTTTCATACTTCCTGCTGGCTTTGCAGCTTTCTGGCCTGATCGGCGGTCACGAGCGCGTCGATCAGCTCGTCAAGATCGCCGTCCATGATCGCGTCGATCTTGTAAAGCGTCAGGCCGATGCGGTGATCGGTCACGCGGCCCTGCGGGAAATTATACGTCCGGATGCGTTCGTTGCGCATACCGGTACCGACCTGGCTGCGGCGTTCGGAGGAGACCTCATTTTCAATGCGGCTCTGCTCGATCTCGTAGAGCTTCGAGGCGAGCATCTGCATACAGCGCGCACGGTTTTGCACCTGCGAGCGCTCCTCCTGACAGGCAACGACGATGCCCGACGGCTTGTGGATCAAACGCACAGCGGAGGACGTCTTATTGATGTGCTGGCCGCCCGCACCGGATGAGCGGAAGACCTGCATTTCGATGTCCTCCGGTCGGATATCGACCTCCGCCTCCTCCATCTCCGGCAGCACGGCGACGGTTGCCGTGGAGGTGTGTACGCGTCCGCCGGACTCGGTCTCCGGGACGCGCTGGACACGGTGAACGCCGGATTCAAACTTCAGGCGCGAGTAGGCGCCGTCGCCGTGGATCATAAAGTCGGCTTCCTTTACGCCGCCAAGCTCCGTCTCGTTGTAGTTGAGCAGCTCCACCGTCCAGCGGCGGTTTGCGGCGTACATCGAATACATGCGGAACAGGCTGTGGGCAAACAGGGCGCTTTCCTCTCCGCCGACACCGCCGCGGATCTCCACGATCACGCCCTTTTCGTCGTTCGGGTCGCGCGGCAGCAGCAGAATTTTCAGCTCCTGCTCCAGCTCCTCCTGCCGCTTTTTCGCGGCGGAAAACTCCTCCTGACAAAGTGCCTTCAGCTCTGCGTCCGTCTCGCCCGCCATCATCTCGCGCAGCTCGACCTGCTCCTGCTGCGCCTTTTTGAGTGCGCGGTAGGCATTTACGACCGGTTCGAGCAGCTTCTGCTCCTTCATGAGCTTTGCCGCCGCCTTGGGGTCGGCAAAAAACTCCGGCTGCGCCATGCGCTCCGCCGCTTCCATATACCGCTCTTCGACCAGCTTCAGTTTATCCAGCATCATCATTTCTCCACATATCAAATCGTGTATATCATAGCGCATTTTTGCCGCTTCGTCAAATCATCCCTGTGTGTTTTGCACGCTTTTGCACATACTATTCTGAAAAAAGATCAGAAACGGGGTATGAGAATGAAGCGGCTGCTTTCCGCCGCGCTGGCAGCGGCGGTTTTTCTGGCCTTCTGCGTGCCGCGGGCGCGCTGCGGCGGCGCGGAAAAGGGCTGTATCGCGCTGACCTTTGACGACGGGCCGTCAGGTGAACTGACCGAGGCGCTTCTGGACGGGCTTCGCGCACGCGGCGTGCGGGCGACATTTTTTGTCTGTGCCTATCGCGTGGCGCAGTTTCCGCAGACGCTCTGCCGCGCCGCGCAGGAGGGCCACGAGATCGGGCTGCATAGCTGCTGCCACGACTATATGCAGAACATGTGCCGCGACGAGGCATACAACGACCTTGTCTCCTGCGCGCAGGCTGTTACGGAGTGCTGCGGCCTCGCGCCGAGGCTCTTTCGCCCGCCCGGAGGGCTCTATTCCTCCGACCTTCTTGCAGCGGCAAGGGACGCGGGCGTGAGCGTCATTTTGTGGTCGGTCGATCCCGAGGACTGGGACGCAGCGCAGCACGCGAGCGTCCTGCCGCGTGTTTTGCGCGGCGCCGCGCCGGGCGCGGTCATTTTGATGCATGATATGTCTGAAAACTCGGTGACATGCGCGCTTCGCGCCGTGGACGCGCTGCGTGCCGAAGGGTACCGGTTCTGCACCGTGACGGAGCTTGCCTCCGAAGCCGGAGTCGCGCTGCTTCCCGGTGGTGTCTACAGCAGCTTTCCGCCGCCAAAGCCGTCCGGGCGAAAGGATTGACGAACCGCGCCGCTTCCTGTAAAATAGGACGAAAGAATCACAGGAGGCGGTTTTATGGATAAAAAAACGCTTCGCGCCCAAATCAAGGCGCAGAAGGCCACGCTGAGCGAGGAGCAGATCCTTGCCGCGAGCGAGCGGCTTGCGCGTCAGCTCTATGCCCACCCTGCCTATCAGGCAGCCTCGTCAATTTACGGCTATCTGGCGTTCAATGAGGAGGTGCGCACCGTTCCCATGCTCCGGCAGGCGCAGAAGGACGGTAAGCGCGTCGCCGTCCCGAAGGTGTTCGGGTCGGAAATGCGGTTTTTGTGGCTGGATGATCTCGACGCCGTGGCCCCCGGCTATTACGGTGTGCCGGAGCCGGTCGCGGACGGCCCCGTTGCCGGGGATGAGACGGCGCTCATTCTGATGCCCGGTCTGGCATTTGACCCGGATGGACGGCGCTGCGGCTACGGCGGCGGCTTCTATGACCGCTATCTCGCCGCGCATCCGGATCATCCGACGCTTGCCATGTGCTATGACTTCCAGATGCTGCCCCACCTCGACGTGGAGAGCTTTGACGTACCGGTGCAGTATGTGCTCTCGGCATCGGTGGAGGTGGACGTGAAATGAAATACGTGTTTCTGCTGATTTTGTGCGCGTTCGTCTTTCTCGTCTGCTTTCTGGTCGATCTGCTGCTCAAAAAGCTCTTTCCGAAGGACAAGCTCGAAAAAAGCAAGCAGTGCGTGCGCCTTCCGCGGCGCGAGGCCATTTTCGGCGTCCTTCTCGTCTTTGCGGCAGTTGTCGTCCTTGTGCGCTTTTTGCCGCAGAAGATGGACGTGCTGCTGCTCATCGGCGCGGTCGTGGCGCTGCTGCTCGGCACGCTTCTGCTTGTGAGCTACTGCTCGTTTGCCATCTATTATGATGAGGAGACATTCCTCTACCGCAATTTCCGCCATAAAAAGACGCTCTATCGCTATTCCCAGATCCGCGGCCAGCGCTCGCTCCAGACGCGAAGCGGCATCAACACCGAGCTGTTTGTCGGTGAGGAAAGTCTCCAGCTCTACAGCGCCATGCAGGGTCTGGACGCCTTTTTGAACAAGGCTTTTTTCCGCTGGTGCGCCGTAAAGGGCATCGACCCCGACAGCATCGAAAACAATCCCCCCATGCTGACCTACTTCCCCGACCCTGACAATGTGGACGGATAAACCGCGCACCCCCTGCAAAAGCGCTGCTTTTGCAGGGGGTGCGTTCTTCGATCCGAGGCGGTTTTTTCAGCGGGCGTCCTTCGGGACATCGCGCATGCTCAGGCTGATGCGCTTGCGCTTTTCGTCCACCTCCAGCACCACGACCTTCACCACGTCGCCGACGCTGACGGCTTCAGAGGGATGCTTGATAAACTTGTCGCAGACCTTTGAGATATGCACCAGTCCGTCCTGATGCACGCCAATATCGACAAACACACCGAAATCGATGACGTTTCGCACCGTGCCGGTCAGCACCATGCCGGGTCTCAGATCCTTGACGTCCAGCACGTCCGTGCGCAGGATCGGCGCGGGCAGCTCGTCGCGCGGGTCGCGTCCGGGCTTCAGAAGCTCCTTCACGATGTCGCGCAGCGTCATTTCGCCGCAGCCGCACTGCTCCGCCGCCCGTTTCCAGCCGATTGACTCGATGCGCTTCGGAAGCTCCGCCAGCGCGCCCGCTCCGACGTCCGAAAGCGAGAACCCGCCCAGCTTCAAAAGCGCCTCCGCCGCCGCATAGGACTCGGGATGGACGCCGGTGTGGTCGAGCACCTGCCTGCTTTCCGGCACACGGAGGAAGCCCGCGCACTGTTCAAACGCCTTGGGTCCGAGCTTCGGCACCTTCAGGAGCTGCTTTCTCGTTGTAAACGCGCCGTTTTCCTCGCGATAGGTCACAATGTTTTTTGCAGTCACGTTCGTCAGTCCTGCGACCTGCTTCAAAAGAGACGGCGATGCGGTGTTGAGATCGACGCCGACCGCGTTGACGCAGCTTTCCACCACGCCGCCGAGCGCGGCATCCAGCTCCTTTTCCGGCATGTCGTGCTGATACTGCCCCACACCGATGGCCTTCGGGTCGATCTTCACAAGCTCGGCAAGCGGATCTTGAAGCCGCCGCGCGATGGAGACCGCAGAACGGAGGTTCACGTCAAACTGCGGAAATTCCTCCGCCGCCAGCTTGGAGGCGGAGTAGACCGAGGCGCCGGCCTCGCTCACGATCATATACGACACGCCGCCGCCAACCGTGCGGATGAGTTCCACCGTCATGGCCTCGGTCTCGCGCGAGGCCGTGCCGTTGCCGATGGCGATGTGCTCCACACCGTCCTTGCGGATGAGCTTTGCCAGCGTGTCGATGGCCTCCTGCTTTTTGCGTTCGCTGAATGTGGGATAGACGACCGCCGTGTCAAGCACCCGTCCCGTCGCGTCAACGACCGCCACCTTGCAGCCGTGGGCGTAGCCGGGGTCAAGCCCCATCGTCACATGGCCCTTGACCGGCGGCTGCATCAGAAGCGGCCGGAGGTTCAGCGCAAAGTTCCGGATGGCGCTCTCGGCTGCCAGCTCCGTCAGATTTCCGCGCAGCTCGCGCTCCAGACTCGGAGCCAGAAGCCGGTCATAGCTGTCGGCGCAGACTGCGCCGAGGAACGTCATGGCGGGCGTTCCGGGGACGATGACGCTGCGGCGGAGCGTCTGCACAGCTGTATCCTCGTCCATCTCGATGCCGACCTTCAAAAAGCCCTCGCGCTCGCCGCGGTTGAGCGCGAGCACCTGATGGCTCTGGAGCTTTGCCACCGGCTGGCTGAATTCGTAATACAGGCGGTAGACCGAGTCCTCGTCCTTTGCGCCGCGCGAGGTCAGGACAGCCTTCTGCTGCATCAGTGCGCGCAGACGCTTGCGAAGCTCCGCGTCGTCGGAGATGCGCTCGGCCAGAATGTCTCCCGCGCCCGCAAGCGCGTCCTCCGCCGTCTCCACGCCCTTTTCCGGGTCGATGTATTCAAGAGCCAACACCTCCGGCGGCTGCATGCCGCGCGTCTGGGCGAAAATGGCGTCCGCCAGAGGCTCCAGCCCTTTTTCCTTGGCAATGGTGGCGCGGGTGCGGCGCTTGGGGCGGAACGGGCGGTAGATGTCCTCGATCTCGGCAAGCGTCGAAGCGGCGTCAATGCTCTGCGCCAGCGCATCGGTCAGCTTTTCCTGCGCGGCGATGAGCTCCTTCACCTCCGCGCGGCGCGCCTGCAGATTGCGCAGGTATTGCAGCCGCGTTTCAAGCGTGCGGAGCATGGTATCGTCCATGCCGCCATGCGCCTCCTTGCGGTAGCGGGCAATGAAGGGAATGGTGTTGCCCTCGTCCAGAAGCGCGGCGACGTTTTCCACGTATTTTTCCGCGCAGCCAAGCTCCGCGGCCAGAATGGCAGTGATATTCTGCATGTGATTCTCCTTCTTTCGGATTCTTTTTGCATTGTAGCACAGAATCATGTATAATGAAAAGAAAAAAAGCGTGAGGTTTTCTATGAGATTCAAAGCTGTCCTGCTCGACATTGACGATACGCTCTTTAATTTCCGGCAAAGCTCCTTTGAGGCGATGCAGGGCGCGCTGGCGCGCCGCGGCGTCCGCTTCACATGGGACGACATGGCCGAATACGAGACCTATAACAACGCCCTCTGGAAGCAGCTTGAACGCGGCGAGATCACGAGAGCGTTTCTTTTCCCCGAGCGCTTCCGCCGCTATTTTGCTGCGCGCGGTCTGGACATTGACCCTGCCGAGTTCAACACGGACTATCTCAATGGTCTTGCGCAGGGCTACGCCTTCATGCCGCACTGCCGCGAGCTTCTGGAGGCGCTGCACGGAAAATACAAGGTCTTCATCGTCACAAACGGCGACGCCTTCGCGCAGAGATCGCGCATTGAGCGCTCCGGTCTTGCGCATTTGTTTGACGGCGTGTTCATCTCTGAGGAGCTTGGCTGCAGCAAACCGGAAAAGGAATTCTATGACAAGGTCTTTGAGATCGTCGGACAGGAATACCGCGCGTGCTCGCTCATGGTCGGCGACAGCCTGACCTCCGACATGCAGGGCGGCCGCAACGCCGGCATACCGACCTGCCTTTATGGCAGGCGCGAGAAAGCAGACGCACGCTGTGACTATGTGATTGAGGATCTTCTTGAGCTTCTGCCCCTTCTCGAAGCGCAGTAAGACGGCGCGGCGGTCTCCACAGGCTTCAGATGTCGAACTCGGTCGATAATTTCTACCATAATATGGCTTAATTCTTCTTGCAAAAAATGGTTATTTATGCTACATTATAGTTGTCGCAGCGATAAATTCGTCAGCGCCTGCCAAAGACGCTGAAATCATCATGACAGGAGAGGATAGCATATGGAAAATCGCGTCAAGATTTTGATTGCAGATGGAAACGATGAGTTTTGCAGCCATCTGAAAAAGCTGCTGGAAGAGACCAGCGGATATGACGTCGTAGGCATTGCAGCGGACGGTGAGCAGGCGCTGGCGATGCTCACCGCGCACCAGCCGGATGTTCTGGTTCTGGATCTGCTGCTTTCCAAAGCGGATGGCATCGCCATTCTCAAGCAGGCGCATGCCATGCCCAAGCCGCCGGTCGCGTTGGTTCTGTCCGGCTTTATGACGGAATACGTCGGAAATATGGCCATTTCACTCGGCGTGCAGTATTTCATGACCAAGCCCTGCGATTTTGAACATGTGGCAGAGCGCATCCGCGAGATCGTCGCCATCGAACGTCAGTCCAGATCTGCCTCGCGCCGTGGCGAGGTCAACGTCGAGGCCATGGTCACCTCGATCATCCACGAGATCGGCGTTCCGGCACACATCAAGGGCTATCAGTATCTGCGCGAGGCGATCATGATCGCCGTCAACGACATGGACGTCATCAACGCCATCACAAAGGTTCTGTATCCGCAGGTCGCAAAGACCTTCTCCACCACGCCGTCCCGCGTCGAGCGCGCCATTCGCCACGCCATCGAGGTCGCATGGGACCGCGGCGATCTGGAAACACTGCAAAAATTCTTCGGCTACACAGTCTCCAACACCAAGGGAAAGCCCACCAATTCCGAATTCATTGCACTGATCGCGGACAAGCTGCAATTGCAGCTCAAGGACATGACGGTCGGCATCAGTTGATCTTTCGTTACCACCCTTTCTATATTCACCCGCCAAAATGCCGTCGGTCGTTTTGACCGGCGGCATTTTGAGCTTGTCAAAAAAGTCTTTTTGACAAGCTCTCAAACGCGAACCGCGTGGCTGGGTTCGCGTTTGAAAAGGCTGCGCGATGCGGCGCGCATAATTTGTGCGCATCATGCGCACAAATTCCACACTTGCATCGCGTAGTGTGTTTTGTCTGATGCCGCAGCGTTCAGAAAAAGTGCCGGCGGCACTTTTTTAGCGCAGGCCGAAGCGGCTATGCCGCGAGGGGGAACCACGTGGTGCGAATCGCCTGCGGGCGCGAACTCTACGAGGTTTTTTGACAGTCTGAAAATGCCGCCGGCCAAGGCCGGCGGCAAGTGTTTGCATTATTCCGCGTTCATGCTTTCCAGCTCGTCAAACGCATTTTCTGTCTCGTCAAACGCGACCTGAATATCTGCAAGCGTGTCGCGCATCCGGTCGAGCACCGATGTGAGATCCTGCGTCAGCGCCTCAAGCTCCTCGCCGGAGTCCGTGTAGCGCGTGCGCGCGCCCTCACACAGCTGGGTCAGCTTCGCCTTCAGGCGCTCGGCACGGGAAAGCGCGTTGCGCTCCATCGCCTCCGCACGGCGATAGGCCTCCAGTTCCTTTTCCGGAAGGTTCGTCTCCGCATCGCTGCCGCAGGTCTCCTCCGGCTCGCAGGCGGCTTCGTCGGCGTCCTCGCCGGGCGCTTGCGCATCCTGCGCGTTTTCCAGCGCGGCGGCCTTCTCCTCTGCATCGGCAGCGCGCTGTGCAAGCTCCGCCGCCTCCTGCGCGAGAGATTCGATCTGCTGCTGGAGCGAGGCATCCTCCTCTTTCGTTATCTTCAGCTCCGCTGTTTTGCGTTCCAGCTCCGCCTTGGCGGACGCAAGCTCCGCTTCGAGCGCTGCTTTCTCCGATTTCAGCTTCTCGTTGGCATCATTCAGCCGCCGCAGATCCTTTTTGTGCTCGATCGCCATTGCCTCAATATAATCCGCCACATCGCCGCGGTGAAAGCCGCCGATGGAAGTCCGGAATTTGGAAAAGTCCGCCATGAGAAGTTCCCCCGTTTCGTTTCAGTGGAAAAATTATAACACGTTTTCCGGCGGAAAACAACCAAAAATACGCACATCCGATATTATCGTCTCCTGTCTGCGCGGCGATCCGCACTTGACGGCAGCGGAGGTTTTGCATATCATGGAGGCATCCTAAGAAAAGGGGGTCTGCCCGTGGAGCTCTATGAAATGACGGTCGATGCGCTGACGCCGGAGGATGTTGCCGTTCTCTCCGAGACTCGGCTCGCATACGCCGCGCAGTACCGTTTTGAAAAAAGCCGCCTGCTCTGCCTTGCTGCGGGCGTCCTGCTCGACCGTGGACTGCGGCAGTACGGCCTTCGCGAGCGGAGCGTGCGCATCGCCCGCAGCATATACGGAAAGCCCTATCTCCCGGACCATCCGCAGATCCATTTCAGTCTCTCCCACTCCGGCGAGCGTGCGCTGGCCGTGTTTTCCGGGCGCGAGATCGGCTGTGATGTCGAGTGCATCCGTCCCGTCAATCCCGCTGTCGCTGAGCGCCGCTTCACGCCGGAGGAGCTTGCCCGGCTCCGGTGCAGCCGCCAGCCGGAGGTCGATTTTTTCCGTCTCTGGACATGCAAGGAGAGCTTTCTCAAGGCGCTCGGCACAGGGCTGCAAACGCCGCTTGATGCCTTCACCGTCCGTCTGCGGCAAGAGAGCGCGGAGCTGGTGCAGACGCTCCATCCCTCACGCTGGACGCTCACGGAGTTCACCCGCCCCGGCTGCCGCATCGCGGTCTGCGAGGAAGCAGCTCCCAACTCAAAGCATCCGTAAATGAAACCCAGAAATGCCGGCGGCATTTCTGGGTTTCCAGACTGTCAAAAAACTCGTAGAGTTCGCGCCCGCAGGCGCGAATAAAATGTAAATCGGTTTTGTCCGGGGGCGTGAACCTCGGACAAAACACAAAACACCCGGCAAGTGTGGAATTTGTGCGCAAGCAGCGCACAAATTATGCGCGCAGCCGGGTGCAGCCTTTTCAAACGCGAACCCAGCACCGCGGTTCGCGTTTGAGAGCGTGTCAAAATGACTATTTTGACACGCTCAAAGCTGCTGGCACTTCGCCAGATATTTGTTCTTGAACTCCGGTCTGCCCGTGACCTCCTCAAGGATTGTCACCTCCGGCGGGAGCACCACGCCGCCCATCTCGGACGGCACCGCCACGCGCATAACGGCCTTGTCCTTGCAGAACGGATACACGTCGATGGCAAAGCTCTGGTGCTCGTATGTAAAGCGGTACTTGACCTTATGTACGGCGTGCAGACTGCTGTCGCCCTCCATGAGATACTGGATATACGCCTTCTGCGAGATCGGGCGCTCCGTTTCCCACTTTCCGGAATCTGTCACGCGCTTTTCCGTGTAGAAATACAGATACTCCGTGCCGTTGCGCTGCTGGCGCACGCGCCGCTCGACCTGCGGGTTCGTCTCCAGCAGGTAGGTCTGCATCATATCGACCGGCACGGCGGCGTATTTCTCCTCAAGCGCCTTCACATCCGGCATGGCGATCAGATATTTTTTGTTCGTCTCCATCGGCGCCGGGTGGCCCACGATCTCATAGACAGCCTTCAGGCCCCGGCGGATCTTGTCCTCAAAATCCACGGAGTTGTCGATCACATGCAGGTTCGGATGCGCGCTCCATGCACGGAGCGTCTGGTCATCCTTCTCCCGCGCACCCTCGACCGGCTCATAGCGCGCCTCGTTCCCGAAGTTATAGGCAAATTCCGCGCCCTTTGCGCACGTCACCAGATGCAGCACTGCATCGTAGTGGCCGAGCGCTTCCTCCTCGCTGAGTCCAAAGCTGCCGAGCACCTCGCGGAAGTCCTCATCGGAGATATATGCCTTGTCATCGAGCAGCGCCCGGTCATAGATGACAAGCACATTCTCCTCCGGCACCATCTGCGCGGCCTTGAGCGCAAGGCGCTCCTTGTGGAGCTGATCGTCGATGACAAAGTACTGAAATTCCAGCATGGAAACGCAGTTTCCGAATGGGCGGATGCCAAAGCCCGAGATGAGATCGGTCGCCGTCTCAGGGACGGTGATGACCTTCCAGCCGTCGTCCTGCTTGAATTCCTTCAGAATGCGGCTGATGAGCGTCGTTTTTCCGGCTGCCGGCCCGCCGGTCAGCACGATTTTTGTAATATGCTTTGCCACAGGGCTCACTCCTCTGGTATTTTTACGGTTATTTTATCAGCATTCCGCCCAAAAAGCAAGGCTTCTTCCCGGCATCGACCGGATGCTGCAACGAAGCGCCTTCCGAAGGATCGGAAGGCGCTTGGGTTTTGAAAATATACACGGTGTGCGCGGCGCTTACGCCAGTGCCTCCTCCAGCGCCTGGAGCATCACCGAGCGGTCGGGCTTCCGGCCGGTCCACATCTCGATGTTCAGGGCCGCCTGATTGATCAGCATTCCCGCACCCGTTGCACACGGGATCCCGCGGCGGCGCATCTCCTTGACGAGTGCGGTTTGCGTGGGATTCGGGATGATATCCTGCACAAACATATCCGGCGTGATGGAGTCCAGCGCGATCTTGGGCAGCTCGTCCACATTGGGGTACAGGCCGACCGGCGTTGCGTTCACAACAATGTCGGTGCCGGCAGGGATGCTGTACTCGCCGACCCAGTCCTCACAGCGCACCGCCGTCCGGGTGTTTTTCTGTACGATCTCCACAAGCGCCTCACCAAGGGCGCGCCCCTTCGGGCGGCAGACAATGGTGATGTCCGCCGCGCCCGCCAGCGCCATTTCCACGCAGATGGCGCGTGCCGCGCCGCCGGCGCCGAATACTACGGCGCGCTTTCCCCGGACGTCCACACCGTTGGACTGCAAGGACATCATAAAGCCCTTGCCGTCGGTGTTGTCGCCGTAGAGCCTGCCGTTGTCGTTCACGATCGTGTTGACCGCGCCGATCAGGCGGGCGCTCTCGGAGATCTCGTCCAGATATTCCATGACCGCGATCTTGTGGGGAATGGTGCAGTTGACGCCGCGCATTTTGAGCGCCTTCAGGCCGCGGATGGCATCGCCCAGCTTGTCCTTATCCACGTCCAGCGTCAGATAGCGCCACCGCTCCAGACCGAGCGCCCGGAAGGCTGCGTCCTGAATGACGACGCCGGGATTTTCCGCCACAGGCTGGCCGAATACGCCAACCAGATGATCCAGATAATTCTGTTCCTTCATATTGTTTCCTCGCTCTGCATCAGACGTTTTCGCGCTTGCGCTTTCTGGAATAGCAGTCCGCCGCAATAATCGCAACGATCATCAGACCCTCGATCAGCTTCTGCCAGAAGCCATCGACAGACAGCGCGGACATGCAGGTAGAGAGCATCTGCACCGCCATCAGACCAACGAAGCTCTGCAAAATGCCGCCCTCGCCGCCTGCAAAGGAGGTGCCGCCGATGACGACGCCGCAGTTGACCAGCATACCGGTGGTATCGCCGTAGACGGAGTTGCCGGTGTTCATGCGCGACGACAGCAGCACGCCCGCCAGCGTGGCGGTCATGGCGCTGATGACGAAAGCCGTCCATTTGATCGGGATGACCTTGATGCCGGAGTATTTCGCGACATCGTAGTTACCGCCGATCGCGTAGCAGTTGCGGCCATAGCTGGTGTAGCGCATCAGATAGTAGAACGCAGCGCCCAGAACCAGCATATACACGACAAGGGACGGGACGGAGCCGAAGAACTTCGCGTTCGAGATGTCCATGAAGCCGGGGTTCTTGCAGCCGAGCGGATGGGCGTTGGTGATCTGCTGGCAGATGCCCTTTAAGAGCATGCCCATGCCGAGGGTAATGATGAACGGCTCGCATTTCTGCTGAACCACGAGGAAGCCGTTGATAAAGCCGACAACGGCGCCTGCCGCCAGCGCAACCACAAAGGCCAGCCAGATGGGAAGTCCCGCATTCATGACCATGATCGCCAGAATGCCGCCCAGACACAGCGTTCCGCCGACGGACAGGTCGCAGCCGCCGCAGATGACCGCAACGGTGACGCCGAAGGCGACGATTTCGAGAATGGCCGCCGAGCGAAGCATCTCCAGCATGCTGTACGCCGTGTAGAATTTGGTGTCAAAGAACAGCATCATGACCATCATGACGATGATGGCAACAACGGCCTTCTGCTTGGTGATGACTTTGAAGGTTTTCTTTCCAATAGAATTTGCTTTCACGGTGTCGCCCTCCTTTTACAGCTCACGGCGGTTGTCCAGCCAGATGGCGACAACCAGCACGGCACCACGCATGATCGACTGCATATAGGTGGACAGACCCAGCAGGTTCATGCAGTTGCCGAGCAGGGTGATCAAAATGACGCCCAGCATGGTGCGCAGGACGCTGCCCTTGCCGCCCTTCAGAGACGTACCGCCGACGACAACGCAGAGGATCGCGTTCGTCTCATAGCCGGTGCCGCAGGTCGCGGTGGCGGTGGTGACACGAGAGACCAGCGCGATGGCGCCCATCGCCGCAAACAGGCCGTTGATGGCGTAGACCATCCGCATGGCGCGCTTGGTGTTGAATCCGCACAGATAGGCCGCGTCCTTGTTGCCGCCCAGCAGCGTCACGCTGCGGCCGGCGAGCGTCTTATTGAGGAAGATGTGCATGACGGCCAGCAGCACCACAAACACGATGACGATCACAGGCACGATGCCCACGGTAGAAGAAAGCGTCTCAAAAATGGTGATGGGCTTGGTGGCGCGCATCAGACGAAGCGTTTCCGCGTTGGTGAACAGCAGGCCGATCGCCATAAAGACGGAGCTCATGCCGTAGGTGATGAACAGGACCTCGGCCTGTGTCATGGCGCCGCTGCTGGTGAGGACAAAGCCGTTTAGGTATCCCAGCGCCGCGCCGAGCAGCAGCGCGACCACGATGGCGCCGACCTGACCCAGCGGATCAACCAGCGTGACCGCCACAACGGCAGTCAGCGAGAGGATACCGGGCACGGAGAGGTCGATGAAGCCGCCGATGATGACAAACGTCATTCCGAGGGCGACAAACGGCAGCGCGCCAAGCTGACGCAGGACGTTGGTCAGGTTCGATGCGCTGAGGAAGGTCGGGTTGATGATAGCGGTGACCACCATCAGAAGAAGGATGCCGATGGAGACGAGGTTTTCCTGTAAAAACTTCACGGTGGGAGTCGCTGTTTTCTTTTTCATGTCATATCCCTCCGCTCTCAGCCGATCGCCTTGTCCATGATCTCCGCCGCGGACGCCACCGCCGGGTCAAATTCCCCGGTGATGCGGCCCTCGCAGATCGTCAGGACGCGATTGCTCATGTTCAAAACCTCGGGCAGCTCAGACGAGATCATGATGATCGCGCCGCCCTCCTTCACGATCTTGTTCATCAGAACATAGATCTCATATTTTGCGCCCACGTCAATGCCTCGGGTCGGCTCGTCCAGGATCAGGATCTTGGGCTCGCGCTCCAGCCAGCGGCCGACGATGCACTTTTGCTGGTTGCCGCCCGAGAGCGACACGACCTTTGTGGCGGCGCTCGGCGTCTTGACTGCCAGAGCCCTGATCTGGCGGTCTGCGATCTCCGCCTCCTTGGCAGCGTTCAGGAAGCCGAACTTTGTCATATATTCGTAGGACGCCATCGCGATGTTGCTCTCCACAGAGAACGGGAGCACCAGACCCTCGCGCTTGCGATCCTCCGGGACAAGCGCCATGCCCGCCTGCTTGGCGTCATGGGGCGTGCAGACGCGGAGCTTTTCGCCGTTCAGCGTCATCTCGTGGCCGCGGACCTTGTCTGCGCCGTAAATTGCGCGGACGATCTCTGTACGGCCCGCGCCGACCAGACCGACCAGACCCAGGATTTCGCCCTTGTGCAGGGTGAAGCTGATGTCATGGAGCTTGTTCGTATTCAGATTCCTGACCTCCAGCAGCGGCTCGCCGACGAAGTTCGCTCTGGGCGGATATTCGTTGTCGATGGTTCTGCCGACCATCTTCGCGATCATTTCCGAGCGCGTCAGCTCTGCGATGGGCTTGGTGTCGATCACATGACCGTCACGCATAATGGTCACGATGTCGCAGTAGTCAAAAATCTCGTCCAGCTTGTGGCTGATATAAATAATGGAGATGCCGCGGCTGCGCAGATCCTTGATGATGCCGCCGAGCTTTTTCAGCTCCTCTGCGGTCAGAGAGCTGGACGGCTCGTCCATAATAATCAACTTTGAGTCAAAAGAGAGTGCTTTTGTAATTTCGACCATCTGCATCTCCGATGCACTCAGGTCGCCCACGATGGTGTGGGTATCGATGGTGCTGCCGATGGAGTCGAGCAGCTCGCGCGCCTTCTGATGCGTGCCCTTCATGCCTTTTGTTTCGCCGAAGCGTCCCAAAAAGATATTCTCGCCGACGGTCATTTTGTTGACCAGGTTGAATTCCTGATAGATGATGCTCAAGCCGCGGCGCAGCGCCTGGATCGGCGTTGTCTTTTCAATCGTCTCACCGTTAAAAATGACGGTGCCCTCATCCTTTTCATACACGCCGGAGAGGATCTTCATGAGCGTGGACTTGCCCGCTCCGTTTTCGCCAACAATGCCGTACACGACGCCCTGCGGAATCTCCAGAGAAACATGATCCAGAGCAACAACGCCGGGGAAGTACTTGCAGACATCCTTGACGACCAAAATGTTATCGCGCTTTTCCAATTCTGCGGCTCCTCCTTGGATTTTACTGAGAATCAGCTTTGCCCCGGTCAGAGCCGGGGCAAAGCGATCGTTTTATGTATGCCGTCTAAAAGATGGCAGTCAAATTACCACTCGGGATAGGGGAAGTTGTCGATGGTCTCGGCATTGACGATGTCGGGCTCGGTCCAGACAACGTCGCTCTCCAGCGTTTCGCCGTTCATGAGCTTGGTGATGCAGTTGAAGGCATCCTGCGTCATCTGGGAGAAGGACTGGCCGATGCACAGAGCCTGCGTGCCCTCTCGGACCTGGTCGTAGCCAACGGAGCAGCCGTCGACGCCGATGACATAAACACCCTCCATGCCGGCGTTCTTCAGAGCCTGGATGACGCCGGTCGCGCCGGTATCCCAGTGGCAGAAGACAGCCTGGATCTCATCGCCGTACAGGGAGATGAAGTCCTCCATGATGGCCATGGCATCCTCGGTCGCCCACTGTGCAACGTCCTTGGAGTCGAGCACGGTGACGCTGTCGTTGATCGCGGACATGAAGCCGTCGTGACGCTTGATCTGTGCGTCGTGGCCGGACTGGCCGCCGACCTCAACCATCTTGACGCCTTCGGGGAAAGCAGCCATCATGGTCTGCGCAGCGATCTCGCCGAACAGGAAGTCGTTGGTGCCGCACATGAAGTCACGGTACTGCTTGGATTCCTCGGGCAGATCGGAGGAATACAGGCCGATGATGATGCCGGCTTCCTTGGCTTCCTTCAGAGCGGGAACCAGAGCAGCGGGGTCCGTGGGGTTCAGGCAGATGGCGGTGTAGCCCTCGGCAATGCAGGTGGAGATGGCGGCAACGCCGTTCTGAGAGTCATAGTTCTCGTCGAACAGGGTGACCTCAAAGCCATACTCGGGAGCATACTTCTGGAACTGCGTCCATGCATACGCCTGAGAAGCGTTGGTCAGAGACTGGGTAACGAAGCCGACCTTGATCTTGCCGGCAGGCGCGTCAGTCTTGGTCTCGTTGGTGGCGGGCGCGTCGGTCTTGGTCTCGTTTGCGGGCGTGTCAGCCTTGAGGGTGCTGTCCTTTGCGGCGCAGGCAACCATGGTCAGGGCCATGACGAGAACCAGCAGCAAAGCGATGAGTTTCTTCATTTCAGTTTCCTCCAAAAAAGTTTTTTATCAACAGCCAGCGCTGTCAATGACGTGTCAGATGCCGCGCACAAGCTCGGCGGCGCCGATGATGCCGAAATCCTGCTTCAGCTCGGCAAACCGGAACTCGACCGGCTGCGGAATGTGGTTGTAGCGGTCAAACTCGGCGCGGACGCGGTCATAGAGCATCGGGCCGAAGTTCACGAGGCCGCCGCCGAATACGAACAGGTTCACATTGAGGAGCTGGTAGATGTTGAACACGCAGACGGCAAGGTAATGCGCCGTCTGATCCAGGACCTCCAGCGCGAGCGGATCGCCCTCACAGCAGGCGCGGTAGAGCGCCACACAGTCAAGCTCCGGGCCAAGATCCATGCTGGTCTGGCGTCCCTCTGCCATGCGGCGGATGTGCTGCGGAATGTAGCGGCCGGACGCCCACGACATGAAGCAGCCGGAATTGCGGCATCCGCAGTCAAGCCCGGCGTCGGGCGTGATGAGCATGTGGCCGCATTCGCCCGCCCAGCCGTAGCTTCCCCGGAACAGCTCGCCGTTGAGGATGAGCCCGCTCCCGATGCCGGTGCTGGTCGCCACATAGACCATATGGCGGCTTCCCTGTCCGGCACCATAGCGGTGCTCGGCCAGCGCAGCGACGTTGCTGTCGTTGTCCAGAACCACCGGCACGTTCAGCCGCTCCTGCAAATAATTGCGCATCGCAAAGTCGCGGATGTTGACCATCGCGGAGGTCATGCACACATACCCCTCGTCAAAGAGGATAAACGACGGCATGCAGATGCCGACACCCTGCAAATCGCGCATTTCCAGTGCGTTTTTCCGGAGCAGCCCATGCAGGCTCTCGATCACGAGATCGCAGAAGGCGGACCCGTCCGCCGTGATGGGGGTGGGATGCTGAAACCGATCCACCAGCACATTCTTTTCATCAAAAAGTCCGTAGGCAACCTTTGTGCCGCCGGCATCGATCCCAATTCTGTACCGCACAGATACGCCCCCCGCGAAAGTTATTTCCGAAAATATTCTATCAAACGTTTGCTTTCGTGTCAATATTATTTACGAATGAAAGCATCATCCGCTTTGAACAAAAAACGTGCCGTGTTTTTGTACCATTCCACCAAACGCCGTTTACTTTTTTGGCCGAGACGTAATTTTTGCGGATGAAAAGCGGTATTTGTCCGTTCCCGCATGGTTTTCTGCGAAGATGCCGTAAAACATGAGGCCGGAGATGGCTGTTTTCACGTATTTTTTATTGACAGTGCCGCAAAGTCGTGGTAAGATTGTGTTGCGAATGAAACTAATTTAGTTACGAATGATATTTACATAGGAGGAGCATTATGGAAAACACCGAACACTTTGGAAGCCTAACGCCCCGCATGAAGGCATTCCGTGAGGAAGTGCTGGATGAAAAGCCTTATGTTGACGCCGAGCGCGCCATTCTGGCAACGCAGGCCTATCGCGAGAACCAGAATCAGCCCCGCGTCATGGCAAGGGCGCGGATGCTCCGGAACATTCTGGAGCACATGACCATTTATATTGAGGATAAGACGCTTCTGGCCGGCAATCAGGCCACGAAAAACGTAAACGCGCCGATCTTCCCGGAATACACGATGGGCTTTGTGCTCAAGGAGCTGGATCTGTTTGAAAAGCGGGACGGCGACGTGTTTTACATCACCGAGCAGACCAAGCAGCAGCTGCGCGACATCGCGCCGTTCTGGGAAAACAACAATCTTCGCGCCAGAGGCGAGGCGCTTTTGCCTGACGAGGTCAGCGTCTTTATGGAGACCGGCGTCTTCGGCATGGAGGGCAAGCTCAACGCGGGCGACGCCCATCTGGCGGTCAACTATCCCAGAGTCCTGAAAGAAGGTCTCAGCGGATACGAGGCGCGCACCAGAGCATGTCTTGCCGCGCTGGATCTGACCGACCCGGACAGCATCGACAAGACCGTGTTCTACAAGGCCGTTCTGGTCGTGATCGACGCGGTGCGCACCTTCGCGCTGCGCTACAGCGCGCTGGCAAAGGAGCTTGCCGAGAAGGAGACCGACGCCGCCAGACGTGCAGAGCTTCTGGAAATGAGCCGCATCTGCGCAAAGGTGCCCTACGAGCCTGCGGAGTCCTTCCGCGAGGCCGTCCAGTCGGTCTGGTTCATCCAGCTCATCCTTCAGATCGAGTCCAACGGCCACTCTCTGAGCTACGGCCGCTTCGACCAGTATATGTACCCCTATTATATTGCCGACATCCGCTCCGGCAAGCTCACCAAGGAGGACGCGCTCGAGCTTCTGACCTGCCTGTGGATCAAGACGCTGACCATCAACAAGCTCCGCTCGCAGGCGCACACGCTCAGCTCCGCCGGCTCTCCGATGTACCAGAACGTGACCATCGGCGGCCAGACCACGGACAAGAAGGACGCCGTCAACGAATTGAGCTTTGTGGTGCTCCAGTCCGTCGCGCAGACGCGCCTGACGCAGCCCAACCTGACCGTTCGCTATCATAAGAACCTGAACAAGGCCTTCTTCGATGAATGCATCGAGGTCATGCGCCTCGGCTTCGGCATGCCGGCGCTCAACAACGACGAGATCATCATTCCCTCGTTTATCAACTGGGGCGTTTCCGAGGAGGACGCCTACAACTACAGCGCGATCGGCTGCGTTGAGACGGCCGTTCCCGGCAAGTGGGGCTACCGCTGCACCGGCATGTCCTACATCAACTTCCCCCGCCTGCTGCTTTGCGTCATGAACGACGGCGTCGATCTGACCTCCGGCAAGCGCTTTGTCAAGGGCTATGGCTCCTTCAGGGACATGGCCTCCTATGACGAGCTGATGACGGCATGGGAGAAGTCGCTGCGCGAAATGACCCGCTACAGCGTGATCGTGGAGAACTTCATCGACAAGGCCTCCGAGCGGGACGTCCCCGACGTTCTCTGCTCCGCGCTGACAGACGACTGCATCGCCCGCGGCCGCACCATCAAAGAGGGCGGCGCCGTTTACGACTTCATTTCCGGCCTGCAGGTCGGCATCGCCAACATGGCCGACTGCCTCTCTGCCATCAAAAAGCTGGTCTACGATGAAAAGAAGATCACAAGGGAGCAGCTTTGGAACGCCATTCTGGACGATTTCCAGTCCCCTGAAAACAAAGAGATCCAGAAGATGCTGATAAACGACGCGCCGAAATACGGCAATGACGACGACGCGGTGGATCAGCTTGTCGTGGACGCATACGCGCCGTATATCGACGAGATCAAAAAGTATCCCAACACCCGCCACCTGAGAGGCCCCATCGGCGGCATCCGCTATGCCGGCACCTCCTCCATCAGTGCAAACGTGGGGCAGGGCATGGGCACGAAAGCCACGCCTGACGGCAGAAACGCCTTTGAGCCGCTGGCAGAGGGGTGCAGCCCGGCGCACAACGCCGACAAGCACGGCCCGACCGCCGTATTCAAATCCGTCTCCAAGCTCCCCACCGACAAGATCACCGGCGGTGTTCTGCTCAATCAGAAAATGACGCCGCAGATGCTCTCCTCCGCCGAAAACCGTCAGAAGCTGGAGATGCTGATCCGCACCTTCTTCAATACGCTTCACGGCTATCATGTGCAGTACAACATTGTCTCCCGTGAGACGCTGATCGACGCGCAGCGCCACCCGGAGGATCACAAGGATCTGATCGTCCGTGTCGCAGGCTACAGCGCCTTCTTCAATGTGCTTTCCAAAAAGACGCAGGACGACATCATCGAGCGCACCGAGCAGACGCTCTGAAAACAGCATGATCACAAATCCCCCGGCGGTTCAATCTGAACCGCCGGGGGATATTAACTATCCATATACAATTATGATAAGATGTGCAGCACCGTACACGCGCCAATGGGCGTATCGCAGCATCCGCCGGGATGCGGATTTCCTTCGGCATCAATTTCAAAGACGCACAGATTGTCGCTGTCCTGATTTGCCGCCAGCAGAAACCGGCCGTCCGGCGTCAGGTCAAAATCGCGCGGGATCCTTCCGCCGCTGTCGATGCAGCTCTGCTCGGTAAGGAGGCCGTTTTCATCGACGCCGAACGTCACCAGCACATCGGCGCCGCGCACGGACGCATACAGCCATTTTCCACTTGGATGCAGCCGGATCGCCGCGCCCAGCTTTCCCGCCGTGCCGCGCACGGTATCGCAGGTTTGCAGCAGCGCCGCGCTGCCGTCGGCAGGGTCGTAGCTGTAGACGTTCACCTGCGCCGCCATCTCCGTCATCACATACAGGCGCGTTCCGTCCGCGCGGAATACGCCATGACGGACGCCCTGTCCGGGCAGACCCGGAATGTCCTGCCAGCCGTCCTTTGTCAGCCAGCCCGTTTTCTCGTCGAAGCGGTAGCAGACCAGCCGGTCCAGCCCCAGATCGGGGACGTAGACGTGAATTTTGTCGGGTGCAGGCAGGATCTGATGCGGATGCGGGCCTTCCTGCCGCCGCATGTCCGTGCCGCAGCCGCTGTGCCGCAGCACACAGGCCGCAGGCCCCAGCGCATGATCTTCCTCGACCGGAAAGGCCGCGACGCTTCCGCCGGAGTAGTTTGCGGCAAGAAGCCATTTTTCGTTGTGCCACAGACGCACAAAGCAGGCGTCCGCGCCGCAGGTCGCCTGACGGCTGAGCAGGCGCAGCCGCGCGCCGCCCTCCTCCACCGCATAAGCGGAGACCGTCGAGCCGGAGATGCCGCAGTATTCCTTCAGCTCGCTCACGCAGTAGAGAAAGCGTCCATCGGCGCTCACCGTCAGGTGCGACGGGTTCGGCGTGGACGGCAGCATTGCGCTGCACGTTATCCGCCCGGACGCCGGATTCACAGTGCATACGCCGATGCCCTTGCCTCTGCCGGGCACGGTCTCACCGGAGGCCATCCGGATCGGCTCCGTGTAGCCGCCGGTAAAAACTGTCCAGTTCTTCATATCAATCTGTCCCGTCCGTTTCCCGCAGCGCAGCCTTGAAGATACGCACGCCATTGGCGCGCAGCTCCTCCTCCGCCTCCGCGGGCATCTGCGCATCCGTCACCACCGCGCTGATGCGGTTGTCCAGCCCCATGGGGACCACGCTCTGCTGCGAAAACTTCACGCTCTCCGTCAGCACGATCACCTGATTGGCGTGCTCTGCCATATCCCGGACAGCCTGCGCACGCAAATGGTCGTTGTTGGTAAAGCCCCGCTTGGGCGAATACCCGTCCGTCCCGACAAAGAGCTTGTCCACATAGAACTGTGAAACACAGACCCGCAGGATGGGCCCGACCATGACCTGCGCGTCGTTTTGAAAATCTCCGCCCAGCAGCACGACCTGTATGGCGTTGATTTTGCGGATGTAGCTGGCGATGAACGCGCTGTTGGTGATGATCCTCGTGCCGGGCTTTGTCCTGGCGATCTCCTCTGCCAGCAGAGCGCAGCAGCTTCCGTTTTCGATCATGACCGTCTCGCCGGGCGAGACGAGCTTCGCGGCCTCGGCGGCGATCAGACGTTTTTCTTCATAGTGGAACGCCAGACGGTTGTTGATGTCGTCGTTGCCGCCAAAGCACGCATAGCCATGCTCCCGTCTGAGGATGCCCCTGCTTTCCAGCACATCCAGATCCTTGCGGACGGTGACCTGTGATACACCGACCTGCTCCGCCAAGGACGCAACCTCCATCTTCCCGTAGCGGGAAAGCAGCTCCAAAATCATTGTCTCGCGCTTCTTCAACGGAAAATCCCCCTCATTTGATGCCAGTTTCACAATTATATCACCTGTTCCTCGCCTTTTCCGCAGAATTCCCGTGCGCTGAAAAGGCGATCGGCTAGTTCGATTGCCGCTGCCGCCAGCAGCAGGCAGGCCAGCAGAAATCCCGGATACATAGACGTGCCAAGGGGCGCTGCCAACGCGCCGAACAGCGGCGGGAAGCAGGTGCTCCCCACGTAGGCAAACGCCATCTCCACGCCCATCACCTGCTGCGACAGCTCTGCGCCGAAGTAGGACGGCGTGGCATGCAGCATGGCGGGATACATGGGTGCAAACCCGAGACCGATCAGGAAAATGCCGCCCATCGCCAGCCATGCGCTGCCGGCAAGCCATGTCAGAAGCATGCCCAGCGCGGAAACCGCCAGGCCTGTGCGGATGAGCTGCCGGTCTGACCGGCGGCTCGCCGCAAATCCGGCGGCAATTCGCCCCACGGTGAGGGCGCCGAAATACAGTGTGGAGGTCAGCGCCGCGTCCGAGGTGGAAATGCCAAAGCGGTCATGCACAAAGGTGGCGCCCCACAGCCCGGCGGTCGCTTCCATCGCATTGTAGAGCGCAAAGCCGCACAGCAGCGGCAGCGCGCCCCTGCGGCGGAAAATGCTTGCAGCGCGCGCGGCGGGCGCGGAGCCTTGAAGGCTGCCCGCACTGCCGGATGCCCTGTTCCACAGAGAGATCGTGCAGACCAGAATGACGCACAGAGCGCCTTCCACGGCAGAAATGAGCCCGCAGCCCGTCCGCCAGGAGCCCCCTGCCCGCAGAGAGGCGGCGACGATCACCGGCCCGACGGACGCGCCGATGCCCCAAAAGCAGTGCAGCCAGCTCATGTGCTTCGCCTCATAATGCAGCGCCACAAAGTTGTTCAGCGCCACATCCGTCACGCCTGCGGCAAGCCCCATGGGGAGCGCGCAGAGAAACAGCCCCGGCACACTGGGAGAAAGTGCAAAGCCGAGAAGCGCGCAGCCGGTCATCAGCGCACTGACGACCGTTACCCTCGCAACACCGAACCGGCGCACGATGCGGTCGGCCAGAACGCTGGAGACCACCGTGCCGGCGGTCACGGTCATGGAGAGATAACCCACCAGAGAGACCTTTGCGCCGAGATCCAGCTGCATCTGCGGCCAGATGCTTCCGAGAACGGAATTGGGAAGCCCCAATCCGGCAAAGGATAGATAAATGATCACGAGCAGCGCCGTCATAGAAATTCCCCCTTGCGCTTTGCACAATTTGCAGTATCATTATATTGACAAGATTCAAAAAACACTATAATTATCTCGCCATATTTTTGCATGATCGCGCCATTTTCAAGGAGGTGTCTATGGAATACTGCCATTTCGTCAATGTTGACCCCGAAACGAAGCAGGAACGGATGCAGCACATCACGCCCGATTTTCCATACGGTGCGGATCTGTGCGACCTGCACATTTTCCCCGGCAACATGTTTCCGTGGCATTGGCATCGGGAGCTGGAGGTCTTTTATATGCGGAAGGGCTCGCTGACGTATCACCTGCCCTGCGGCGCGGTCACCTTTTCGCAGGGAGAAGGCGGCTTCATCAACAGCAACATCCTGCACAAAACCACCTGCACGCCGGAGGCCGACTGCATACAGGAGGAGCAGCAGTTTTTGCCCGAATTTGTGGGTGTCAACAGCCTGCTCCAGCGCAAGTATGTGCAGCCCATCCTGTCCTCGCCGGAGCTCTCTTTTGTAAAGTTCGACCCGGCCACGCCGGAGCACCGTCCGCTTCTGGAGCTGCTGTGCAGCAGTTACCGTCTGTATGAGGAAAAGCCGGAGGGGTATGAGCTGGAGCTTCCGCAGCGGCTTCTGCAATTCTGGAGGCTTCTGTTCGAGCTGACACAGCCGCTTCACAAAAGCGGGCATATCTCCGCAGACGACCAGCGCATCAAGCAGATGCTCACCTTCATCGCCGCCCATTACGCAGAGCCTTTGCAGCTCAGCCAAATCGCCGCCGCCGCGTATATGAGTCCCAGAGCCTGCGGGCGATGCTTTCAGTCCCGGCTCGGGACGACGCCCACCGCCTATCTGACGGACTATCGGACGCAGCAGGCAGGGCAGCTTCTTGCGGATAGCGCGCTGCCGGTCGGAGAGATCGCGCTGCAATGCGGTTTTTGCAGCAGCAGCCATTTTTCCCGTGTTTTCAGAGAGAAAACAGGGCTGAGTCCCAATCAATACCGCGCGCAGTGGCGGAAAAAAAGGTGCCCGGACAGGCTGTGAGCCTGTCCGCAGACTGTCAAAAAAACTCGTAGAGTTTCGCCGCGCACGGCGATGCGCACCACGTGCTTCCCCCTCGCGGCATAGCCGCTTCGGCCTACGCTAAAAAAGTGCCACTGGCACTTTTTCTGAACGCTGCGGCATCGGACAAAACACAAAACGCCCGGCAAGTGTGGAATTTGTGCGCAAAGTGCGCACAAATTATGCGCGCAGCCGGGGGCAGCCTTTTCAAACGCGAACCCAGCCCCGCGGTTCGCGTTTGAGAGCTTGTCAAAAAGACTTTTTTGACAAGCTCGTCTGGAGCGTATGCTCAGTGGAAGGAGCAGCTCAGCCCTTCATCCAGAAAGATCTTCTGGTAATTTCCGAGGACCTCGGGGTGGAGCTGCTTGACAGACTCCATCTCATAGGGAATGCCAAGCTGGGTGTATTTGTTCTGACCGAATTGGTGGAAGGGCAGCAGATGCACCTCCCCGATGCCGGCCTGGCGCAGATACGCCGCCATGGCCTTTGCCGCCGCAGGGCTGGTGTTGAATCTGGGGATCACCGGGATGCGGGCGATCACGGGCTTGCCCGCGCGCAAAAGCTGCTGCAAATTTTCGAGGATCACATCGTTATAGACGCCGGTGCCCGCAAAATGCGCTTCCCGGTCCACGTGCTTAAAATCAAACAGGAACAGGTCGATGTGCTCCATAAACGCGGCAAAACGAGCCGGGCTTGCATAGCCGGTCGTCTCCACCGCGACGTGGATGCCCTCAGCCTTCGCGGCGTCCGCCAGCTCCATGGCGAAATCCGCCTGCTGGAGCACCTCGCCGCCGGATATGGTCATACCGCCGTCAGATTCGTCATAAAAGGGCTTATCCTTGCGCACCTCGCGCATGACCTCCTCGACGGTGTATTCCCTGCCGGAGTAGGTCTCGTCCTCCATGGCGTCCGCGATTGCGGCGTTCCGGTTCTGCGATTCCGGGTTGGAGCACCATTTGCATTGCAGCGGGCAGCCCTTGAAAAAAACCGTGGTCCGGATGCCGGGGCCGTCGTTGATGCTGAATTTCTGAATGTTGAACAATCTGCCTGTCATCGTTTTGTGCTCCTTTGCCGGTGTTTCCGCACCGCGTCTGCGGAGCGGATCGATTCGTATGGCTCTTTCAATTATAATGCCTTCGGCGTTTCTTGTAAATACCACATTTTCATTCGACTGTTTTTTTCTTGCGTATGAAAGCGTTTTTTCTGCAAATATTGACAATGTTTTGCGATTCGCTTATAGTATCCATATGTAATTATGTGCTCTGGGAGGAGAGAGCTATGCTGCGTTATGCCATCATGGGAACCAACTGGCTGAGCCACATCTATTATCACGCCATCGAGGCCGCGGGAGATCAGGTGATCGCTGTCTGCTCGCGCAGTCCGGAGCGCGCGGAGGAGCTCGGTCAGGGCAAGACTCTTGTGTATACCGATCTGGATGAAATGCTGAAAAATCCGGACATCGACGTCGTCTACCTCTGCATTCCGAACGTCCTGCACGCAGATGCGGCGCTTCGCTGCCTGCGGGCGGGAAAGCATGTGCTGTGTGAAAAGCCTGCGACCGTCAGCGCTGCGGAAATGGAGCAGATCATCCGCACGGCCGCGCAGACGCAGCGCGTCTTTGCAGAAGCCGTCATGAATTTCTATGCGCCGGTCACGGCGCGTCTGCGGGAGGAGCTGGCGCAGAACCCGGTGGTCTCCGCGCGTCTGGACTACAGCCAGCGCTCCAGCAAGCTCGACAAGCTCCGCGCCGGCGCGCACATCACCAGCTTTGACCGCAAGCTCTACGGCGGCGTGCTGACAGACCTCGGCTGCTATGTGCTGCATTTTGCGGTCAACCTGTTCGGCGCGCCCAAAAAGCTGGACGCCTCCGCCGTCTTCATCGGCGAGGTGGACGGTACGGATGTTCTCACACTGCACTATGACGGCTTTGACGTGAGCGCTACCGTTTCCAAGTGCGCACACAGCATGATCGGCAGCGAAATTCAGTGTGACCGCGCCACCTACACGCTCAAGAACCTGTCTGTGGTGCTCGGTGTGGAGAAGCACACCATGGATACCTGCGAGGAATATGACTGCGGCATTTCCTGCCTCGGCTGGCCGATCGCAAACCCTGCGGTGCTCCCCGGTGTACAGGAGCGCGTCGTACGCCGCTTCGACCGCTGGGTACACGGCGAGGATCTTTCTGAATACGAGCGGCTGCTGCAGCAGTCGCTGACCGTTCAGAAGCTGATCGAGGAAGCACACCGGCAGATGGACTATTGAGCCATCCACGCCGCCGGAACAGGATATTGGAGGAGAATATATGAAACGTTCGGAGATCAACAAGGCCCTGAAAGAGCTGGAGGCAATGTGCCGGAAGTATTGCTGCTATCTGCCGCCATTCTGTCACTTCACGCCCGAGCAGTGGCAGAGCATCGGCCATGAATACGACGAGGTGCGCGAGTGTATGCTGGGATGGGATATCACGGACTACGGCATGGGAGACTTTGACAAATTCGGGTTTTCCCTCATCACCATCCGCAACGGAAACCGCGCCATGGCCGACAAATATCCCAAGGTATATGCAGAAAAGCTGCTGTATCTGAAGGAGGGCCAGTACGCGCCGAATCACTTCCACTGGTATAAGACAGAGGACATCATCAACCGCGGCGGCGGCAACGTACTGATCCGGGTCTACAACTCCCTGCCCAACGAGGAGATCGACTATGAGAGCGATGTCACCATTCACACCGACGGGCGCACCTATCAGGTCCCTGCCGGAACGCAGATCCGCCTGACGCCGGGCGAGAGCATCCATGTGCAGCAGTATCTGTACCACGATTTTTCCGTTGAGGAGGGAACGGGCGCGGTGCTGCTGGGTGAGGTCAGCCAGTGCAACGACGATAACACCGACAACCGCTTCAACCCACCCGTGGGCCGCTTCCCCAAGATCGAGGAGGACGAAGCGCCGTACAGACTGCTCTGCAACGAATACCCCGCTGCAAAGGAAGCAGCACCGCAATAAGCGATCATATGACAAAAGGACTCCCGTTTTTGCAGGGGGCTCGTAAAACAGTTCATGGAGCGTATCGATACAGATACGCTCCATTTCTCATGCCAACATACTATGTAACAGGGTGCAGCCTCTTGGCTCTCCCTTTGGGAGAGCTGTCACCGCAGGTGACTGAGAGGGCCTTGCAGTCTTTTTCGAATGATAAGATCGATTTGTGTGCACACACCACGAAAATCTCTGTCGATATCCCGGTGCCTGCGAAGCCGCCGGGCATTTTCCAACTGGCTGCTGTCTTTTGGTATCGTCATTGTTTGCCCTCTCCGTCCTCGCTGCACTCGGCCACCTCTCCCACAGGGAGAGGCAAGGGATGCCCGCACAGAAGCTGTTTTACGACCACCTAGGGCGTATCTGAAAACTGAAAATGTGACCGGCAGCGAGGAATTTTCGCACTGCGCAAGACATTTTTTCGCAGGAATACTGACGTATTTCAAGGAAAAATGACGCGGCGCGGCGTGAAAAGGCCCGCTGTCCGGGTGCGTTGGGAGTTTTCAGATACACCCTAGCATACGGGAGTCCTTTTTGAGCTTGTCAAAGCAGTCCCATGCAGCCGTAGAAAATCGCGCCCACGGCCTGCGCAAACTGCGCGACCGTATAGTCGGGGTGTCTGTCGAGCTGACGCATCAGCGCGGTATTTGCAAGACTTCCATCCGCCGCGTACTGGCGCAGTTCCGGTTCCCGGCGGGCAGCGCCCTGACACATCAGGTCAAAGCAGACCGGATTTTTCACCAGCCGTCCGAACAGCGTCCGGTCCGGCGTCTCGGGCAGGAGGATGTACTGCGTTTCGCTCCACGTGACCGCAAGATATTCTCCGATCCGGCGGAAAATCTCGGCGCAGGCAGGATGCGCGGGGTCGGCTGCCATGGCCATGAAGTATTCCAGGCACGGCTTGCGCATGTCCTTCGGCTCGGTCGGAACGATCAGCCGGCTGCCCTGAGGCAGAAACAGCCCCTTTTCGAGTGCCTCCGCATACACCGCGGCATCCTGCTCCGGCAGGTCGCGGGCGGCATGGCGGAAAACGCCGGACTGGCAGGTGTACTTCTGCAAGGTGCCGGGCAGCAGGGTGTTGAAGTTGTTGATGCTTCGCACGTCGTTGGCATCATACTGCTTCTGCGGGAAGCTGCCGAGGTCAATGATGAAGTTGTAGACCTCCAGTGGAATCTCCGGGATGGAGCCGTCCGGGCGCACCCAGCCCGTTCCAAGCTCCGTGCCCAGCGTGTGCGCAAAGAAGCCTCTGGAAACGTCCGCACCGGCGGCGGCCTGCTCCACGGCGGCGGTAAACGCGGCCATCGGGCCGTCGTTGGTATTCATAACTGCGCCGCCGGGAACGACATACGCCCTCAGCAGCGTGCACAGGTCGGTGATCCTGGCAAACTGCGCCTCGTAATCGAGCGCGGTGTTCTCGCGCATGCCCCGCGTCTTGTACGTCTCGCCGCCGACGATCCGGTTCCGGATCACCACATCCGGGAAGCACAGGCCGATGGCGTCAAAGCTCCGCAGGCTGCCCGCAGCCTGCTCCATCGCCGCCGCGCCGCGCGCCATCTCCGTCAGGGTCGCGGTCTTGGAGAGGGCCGCCGCGTCGATCTGCTCTTTTTTGCCCTGCGCATACAGCGTGCCTGCGGCACGCAGCAGCCGTGTCAGCAGCAGGATCGGGTCGATCAGCTCCTCCGCCGTCGCAAACGACGCGGGGAACCAGTCAAATTCCTTGCAGAGCGCGAGCGCTCCGTCAAAGCTCACCGCCAGCTTGATGTCCGTGCCGCCGATGTCGATGCCCAGAAGCAGCTTGCCCCGGGTCATGGCCGGCAGCGCAGAAAACACCGGCTCGCTACACGCGAGCGTCTCCGGCTCGGAGACCTGCGGCTCGCCGGCAATGTCGCAGACCCGGAAGGAGAACGACTCCCTTCCCTGTGTCAGCGCAAAGACCGTCCGCTCATTCACATTCAGGCACTTGCCGAAGCCGGTGCGGCTGGCCTTTGGCAAATCGGTCTGGAACACCGTGTCCAGAGCCTGCGCCATTTCCGCGCATTCCCTGTCCGACGGGTCGAGATACAGGTCGATGCGCAGTGCGCCCAGCGAGGACAAAATGTTGTACAGCATCGCATGGACATAGGAGCGGACAAACTCCGCCTCCTCCGGCGTCCGTGTCTCGGGCAGTCTCAGCGGAAACTGCCGCACCGTGCCGTCATAAAGCCGTACATGGATGTGGAACGGGCGCGTGCCGCCGGACTGGAACGCGCGGCGCACATCGGTGATATATACAGGCCGGTCCTCCCGGGCCTGCCTCAGAAATTCTGCGAGCATAACCTCTCACTCCTTCACGATATTTGCGATACCCTCCTGCTCGAGGATGTCATAAAAGCGCTGCATCTCCGCCTGCGTCAGACTGCCGCCGGAGACCGGATAGTCCTGCTCCAGCGCCGTGTACTTTCCGCGGCACAGGGGGTTGAAATTCAGCAGCTCCCACGGCGTCTGCGGCGCGTTCCGGCGCAGATAGCGGGCGATGGCGCGGATGTTGTCCTCCGAAGCGGTATAGCCGGGGATGAGCGGCGTGCGTACCAAAACGCGCGCACCGTGTGCGAGCAGCCACTGGAAATTCTCCAGGATCACACGGTTGTCCGCGCCCAGATGCATCCTGTGCAGCGCGGGATCTAAAAACTTGATGTCCACAAGAAACTGGTCCGTGACCGGCAGCATGGCCTCCATCGCCTCACGGGATGCAAGCAGGCAGCTCTCCACCGCGGTGTTCACACCGGCCTTCTTGCAGCGTGCCAGAACCTCGGCGGCAAATTCCCATTGCAGCATCACCTCGCCGCCGGAGAGCGTCACGCCGCCGTGCGCGCCGAAGAACACGCGGTCGCGCAGCAGCAGCTCGGCGGCCTCCTGCGCGCCGATGCTGCGCCCCTGCACAGACATTGCGGCGGCGGGGCAGGCATCCACGCAGCGTCCGCACAGCGTACAGCGTGTTCTGTCCACATGAATGCGCTCGCCAAGCGTCAGCGCGCTCTCCGGGCAGGCATTCACGCAGCCTCCGCACCGCACGCACGTCTGCGGGCTGTGCCAGAGCGCAGGCTCCGGAGCGATGCCCTCCGGATTCTGGCACCACGGGCAGCGCAGCGGACAGCCCTTGAGAAACAGCGTGCTGCGAAGCCCCGCGCCGTCATGAACGGCGAAGCGCTTCAAATCGAAAATGATCCCGTTCATACTAAAACCCGATTAAAATCTTCCATGCTTTCTGGTCTAAATTGCGCCAGAATGCGTTATCTTCCTTGCTGGGCAACCGCCCAGCTGCGTCATCTGCCTTTTCTGGCACAATTTATCCTCAGAAATCTTTTAAAGATTTCAAACAGGTTTTAGTATCATATGGCTTCATAAGTGGTGCGGGCAATGATCTCGTCCTGAAGATCTCTCGCCAGCTCCGTAAAGTAGGCGGTATAGCCCGCCACGCGGACGGTCAGCCCGCGGTAATTCTCCGGGTGCACCTGCGCGTCCTTCAGATCTGCCTCATTGAGGACGTTAAACTGGATATGGCTGATACCGAGCCGGCAGACCGCCCGCAGAAGCTGCGTGAATTTGACGATGCCGGTCTGTGTTTTGAAAAACTGCGGCAGGAACTTCATGTTCAGCAGCGTGCCGTTGCTCGCCTTTTCAAACGGCAGGCGGGACACGGAGTGCAGCAGCGCGGTCGGGCCGTTTACGTCCCTTCCGTACATGGCGGACACGCCGCCGTCCGCCAGCGGATCTCTGGCGCAGCGGCCGTCGGCAGAGGCGGCCACGTTCTGGCCCATGGGCACATGCGCGGACACGGTGTAAAGTCCCATCTGATAGATGCCGCCGCGGCCGTTGCGGTATTTTCTCAGGCCGTCGGCAAAGTAATTGGCCCATTTCGCGCCGAGCTCGTCCACCCACTGCACATCGTTTCCGTACTTGGGTGCCTTGCTCAGCAGCATCGTGCGCACAAGCGGTGCGTCCTCGAAGTTGGTTTGCAGCGCGTGAAGCAGCTCCTGCGCGGAGAGCTTCTTTTCCTCGTAGACAAGCGCCTTGATGGCAGCCAGCGAATCGGCAACGTTAGCGATCTGGATTGCCTGCACGCCTGCGAAATTATAGCGCGCGCCGCCCTGCGTCACGTCCTGCCCCTTGCTCAGGCAGTCGTCGATCACCGCAGACAGGAACGGCGTGGGCAGCAGCATCTCATGCATTTTTTCGACCTGCGTGATGCACGTCACCATGCGGTCGGAGAAATGGTCGATCTGCTTTGCGTAGGCGGCCTCCAGCTCCTCAAAGGTCTTGTAGGTGGTCAGGTCGCCGAGATCGAGGCCCGTCTTTTCACCGGTGAGCTGGTCGACGCCGTGATTCAGCGTCAGCTCCAGTGCTTTGAGGAGATTGAACATGGCCGCGTCGCTCCATGCCAGCGTATTGCCGTGGGTCGTCAGCTCCACGCAGCCCACGATCGCATAGTTGACAGCGTCCTCGTGGTGGATTCCGTGTGCCTCCAACGCGGGAATGACCGCCTCGTCGTTGAAGATCTGCGGCATACCGCTGCCCATGGCAATGACGCGGGTGGCCGCTTCCAAAAGCTCCTGCGGCGAGTCTTTATAAATACGCAGAGAGAGGTTCGGCTGCGGAAGCAGCAGATGCGCCTGCGCCTGCAAAAACAGATAGCTCAGCTCGTTGGAGGCGTCAGAGCCGTCAAGGTTCTGTCCGCCGATGGCAACGTTGAAGCCGATCGGGAAGCCGGCGAAGTACTTGGCGCTGTTGGAATTGCGCAGATAGACAAGCTGGTTGAATTTCAGCCACAGACATTCCGTGATCTCCAGCGCATCCTCCAGCGTCATCCCGTGTGCGCGGCTGTAGGTGAAATAGGGATACAGGTACTGATCCATCCGTCCGGGTGAGAACGAGGATGCGTTGCCCTCCATCTGCAAGATCACATACAGGAACCAGACGGCCTGAACGGCCTCCTGATAGGTCTGTGCCGGGGAAACGGCGAGCTTTTTGCAGATTTCAGCGACCTCGCGCAGATTTTCTCTGCCGGTCTGGTAGTACATGCTCTGAGCGAGCTCTGCGTAGCGGCTGATGAAGCGGCATGCGCCCTCCATCGTCAGGACCACGCTCTCATAAAAGTCCTTTTGCTTGCCCATCGCACCCGCCATGTGGTCGAGCGCCTGACGGCGGATGCCATCCGGCCCAAGCGCGAGCCATTTGCGGGTATTGGGACAGATATGCCCCTGCGAGTGATCCTTCTGGTTGATCTTGACCACCTTGGAGATGGCGTCCACCTGCGGGCCGACGGCCCTGCGCACCCGGTCCTCCAAAGAGCGCCCCTTCCAATAGGGCAGGATCTCGTTTCTGAACTCCGTCACATCCTCCTGATGGATCTGGAACCGATCCTGCGGGCGCGTGGGGAGCGTCTCAAACTCCCGGTCTACCCAAGACGCGCCGGTCTCCGGGAATACCACGCCGCCCCGGACGCCGGGCGTTCGGTTGCCCACGATCCGCTCGCGCGGTTCGATGCGGATGCTCATTTCCTCCAGCGCCGCCTTCAGCGCCTTCGCGCGCTGGATGCAGCGGGGCTGTCCCTCCGTCTGGCGGTAGCTTTTTGTGATGATCCGGGCCTGCTCAATGGTGGCATAGCGGGGCTCGTCGAGCATCTCCTTCTTGAGCACCGCGATCCGCTCGGACATTGGCAGCGCGCCGATGATTTTGAATGTATCCATAGTCGCTCCCTCCTTAATTTGACTATAGCATGGAGCACGCCTGTTGCACACTCACGATTCGGCACAAAAGGTGCACAAAAATGAACATTTGTCTTGCGCAGGCCGTCGGCGCTATGCTATGATCGATTCAGCAAAAAAGAAAGGGCGCTGCGAAAATGAAGCATGATTTTGACATTATTCACAACAGCAGGCCGGTTTTGCGCTTTTGCGAGCAATTTGATGACGCCAATCCCCTCTGGAACCATTCCCGGCACAGTCACCCCTATATTGAACTTCTGTTCTTTCTCGACGGCAAGGGGAATCTGGAGGTCTCGGGTATGCAGATGTCCGTTTCCCTGTTTGACGCGGTCGCCTACCCCGCCGGATGGCAGCATCAGGAGGAGATCACCCCCGAACGCAGGCGGGAGATCCTCTGCCTCTGGATCGACCTGCCGGAGCTGGCGCTCTCTGCGCCGATCCGCCTTCATGACCGGGACGGGGTGCTTTGCCAGATGTTCTGGATGATCTACGGCGAGTCCAAGCGCAAGCAGCCGGAGCCGTTTTTGCTGGAGCAGGAGATCAAAACGCTGCTGATGCTGATGCTGCGCAGCCAAAATGAGGCGCGCGCCGCCGACGGCTCGCTGACATACGTCCTGCGGTATATCCATTCCCGCTACACAGAGCCGATCACGCTGGAGCTTCTGGCGCAGATGGAGCATATCAGCAAGTCCTACCTTTCCAGACAGTTTAAGCGTCAGACGGGTATGACCGTGATCGGCTACGTCAATCGTCTGCGGGTCGAGGCCGCGAAGCGGCTGCTGACCGGCTCGGAGCTTCGGGTCGATGAGATCGCCTATCAGGTGGGCTTCGAGTCTCCGAAATATTTTTACCGGGTGTTCAAAAGCGCGACGGACGTCTCTCCGGCAGCGTTCCGAAAGAAATACGCCTCAAAGTGAGCGCCTGCCCGCGCCGAAGGCCGGAACAGGCTTTTGCTCAAAAACAGTCAGAATTAGATATGGAAATCACAAAATGTGCGTGCTATAATGCCCTTGAAGCCAGCAGGCACGCATTTTGAAACCTGCCGCGCCTCTACACAGCGGCTTTCAGGAGTGAAGCAGAATGAATCGTATCAACCGCAGATATGCCCTCGCTTGCCCGACGAGCATGGGCGTGCGCATCACGCCGCCCGACCGGATGGCGGTACAAAGCAGCAATACATTTTATATGCAGGCGACAAGCGCCGAGTCGAACGTGCTGAATGTCGCGTCGAGCCTCGGGCAGGAATGCCTTGTCCTGACCAAATTCGTCAAGGGAAGCCCCGTTGCAGATTTTATCAAGCGCCAGCTGCGCGCACGGAATATCCGTTTTGAAGGCCTTGACGTCGAGCAGGGCGGCCCGTGGGGCTATCGCCATCAGTTCAACATCGCGGACTCCGGCTTTGGAGTTCGCGCCCCGCGTGTCTGGAATGACCGCGCCGGCGAGGTCGGCAGAACGCTCTCTGTTGAGGATTTTGACGTGGAACGCATCTTCGGGCAGGAGGGCATCGGCATTCTCCACCTGTCCGGCCTGATCGCCGCCATGAGCCATGAGACGACCGAATGCTGCCTTGCGCTGGCAAAGGCCGCGAAGCAGTACGGCACGCTCGTCTCCTTCGACCTCAATTACCGCGCGACCTTCTGGAAGGGACGTGAGGAAGAACTCTCCAAGGCATTCAGCGAACTTGCATCTCTGGCCGATGTGCTCATCGGCAACGAGGAGGACTTCCAGCTCTGCCTCGGCTTCAAGGGACCCGAAGCGGGCGGCAAAGACCTTGGCTCGAAAATCGAATCGTTCAAAGTCATGATCACGCAGGTGCAGGAAAAATACCCGAATGCAAAGATGTTTGCAACCACGCTGCGGCAGGTCATTTCGGCCAATGAGCACCTCTGGGGTGCGATCCTGCTGGCGGACGGGAAATGGTACGTGGAAGAACCCAGAGAGATTCAGGTGCTCGACCGCATCGGCGGCGGCGACGGCTTCTCGGGAGGTCTGCTCTACGGCGTTCTGAACGGTTGGGAGCCGGAAAAGTGTCTGCAATTCGGCTGGGCGAGCGGCGTGTTGGCAGCTTCAAGCCTCAACGATTACGCTGAGCCTGCGGACGAAAAGCAGATCTGGGATATTTACAAGGGAAACGCGAGGGTGCAGAGATGAAAAAAGCAGACATTGGCCTCATTGGCCTTGCCGTCATGGGCGAAAACCTTGTCATGAACATGGAGTCCAAGGGCTTCACTGTGGCGGTCTTCAACCGCACGACGGAAAAAGTGGACAAATTCGTAAACGGCAGAGCCGCCGGAAAAAATATCATCGGCTGCCACAGCCTCGAAGAACTGGCTGCGAGCCTCGAAAAGCCTCGTAAGGTCTTTATGATGGTCAAGGCGGGACAGGCTGTTGACGATATGATTGAGCAGCTCCTGCCGCTCCTCGACGACGGCGATATTTTAATTGACGGCGGCAACTCCCACTTCCCCGACACGATTCGCAGAACCGCATATGTGGAATCCAAGGGCAAGCTCTACATCGGCACCGGCGTCTCCGGCGGCGAGGAGGGTGCGCTGAAAGGCCCCAGCATGATGCCCGGCGGCAGCCCCGCCGCGTGGCCGTATGTGAAGCCCATTTTCCAGTCGATTTGCGCGAAGGTCGAGGACGGCTCTCCCTGCTGCGACTGGGTCGGCGAGAACGGCGCGGGGCACTTTGTTAAGATGGTGCACAACGGCATTGAGTACGGCGATATGCAGTTAATCTGCGAAGCCTATCAGCTCATGCGCGACCTTCTCGGAATGTCCGACGATGAGATGCATGAGGTCTTTGCGGCGTGGAACAAGACGGAGCTCGACAGCTACCTGATTGAAATTACCCGCGATATTCTCGCGTACAAGGACACGGATGGTCAGCCCATCGTCGAGAAAATTCTCGACACCGCCGGGCAGAAGGGTACCGGAAAATGGACAGGTATCGCGGCGCTGGACGAAGGCGTGCCGCTGACGCTCATCGGAGAAGCAGTCTTCGCTCGCTGCCTGTCCGCGATGAAAGCGGAGCGCGTAGAAGCTGCGAAAGAGTATCATAGAGAAATCCCCGCGTTTACCGGCGACAAGGCGGAGATGGTCGAAGCCATCCGGCAGGCGCTGTATGCGTCCAAGATCATCTCCTACGCCCAAGGGTACACCCTGATGCGCACGGCGGCGAAGACCTACAACTGGAATCTCAACTACGGCGGCATCGCGCTCATGTGGCGCGGCGGCTGCATCATCCGCAGCGTTTTCCTCGGCAGGATCAAGGAAGCGTATGACAAAAATCCGGAGCTAAGCAATCTGCTGCTCGACCCATATTTCAAGGAAACCATGCAGAAGCTCGCCCCGGCGTGGCGCAAGGTCGCGGCCGCGGCCGTCTCTTACGGCGTCCCCGCACCGGCAATGACGGCGGCTCTGAGCTACTTTGACGGCTACACCACCGACCGCCTGCCCGCAAACCTTTTGCAGGCGCAGCGCGATTACTTCGGCGCGCATACCTATGAGCGGCTGGACAGCCCCAGAGGGCAGTTCTTCCACACCAACTGGACGGGCCACGGCGGAAATACCGCGGCAAGCACGTACAATGCATGATTACAAGCTGATTGCGCTCGATCTGGACGGGACGCTTTTGAATTCCAACAAACAGCTCAGTGCGGAGAATGCCGCCGCACTCCGGCTTGCATCCAGCCGCGGCGTCCAGATCGTCCCGACGACCGGCCGCTTTTTTGACGGTATGCCGCAGGTCATCCGCGCGCTCCCCTATCTGAATTATGCCATCACCATCAACGGCGCGCAGGTGCAGGATCTTCGCTCCGGCGAGATCGTCTACCGTGCGGAGCTTCCGCTGCCGCAGGCTCTCGCCATTCTGGAATATCTGGACACGCTGCCCGTGATCTATGACTGCTACTGCGGCAACTGGGGCTGGATGACGCGCGCCATGCAGGAGCAGGCCGCGCAGTTCATCTCCGACCCGCACAGTCTGAAAATGGTGCGTGAGCTGCGCACGCCGGTGGACGAGCTGAAGTCCTATCTTCGCGCGCGCGGAGAGGCTGTGCAAAAGCTCCAGTTCTTTGTCAAGGATCCCTCGTGCCGTCCTGCCGTGATGGCAGAGCTGGAGCGCCGCTTCCCCGGCATTGCCGCCTCGACCTCGCTTGCAAACAACATCGAGCTCAACGACGCCGCAGCCAACAAGGGGGACGCGGTGCGTGCGCTGGCAGCGCATCTTGGGCTCTCCATGGCGCAGACGATCTCCTTCGGGGACGGCAGCAACGACCTGAGCATGATCCGCGCGTGCGGCCTTGGCGTGGCAATGGCAAACGCCTGCCCTGCTGTGCTGGCGGCGGCAGACCGCGTCACCGCCTCATGCGATGAAGACGGCGTTGCCTCCGTGATAAAATCCCTTTTTTGAGTCCCATGCTGCATCTGCAAATGCAGTCCCCTCCCCCGGAGTGAGAAAATCGCCCTGCGGGCGCGAGCTCTACGAGGTTCTTTGACAGACTGTACGCCCTGCAAGCTGCAAAGCTTGCAGGGCGTTCGCTTCACCATATCCAAGAATCACTGCGCCGTGTCACATTCTTCCGCGGTATACACCCTTCGCACATCCCTGCGTCTGCCCCAGATCAGAAGCCAACTGGCAAGCATGGCGACGGCGCCGCCGATCGTAACGCACCGGCGATAGTCAAGAATCTCGCCGAGGAGGCCCATCAGAAGGGCAAAAATACTCGCTCCGGCGGTGATCAGCACACCCTCAAAGGCGTTGACGCGCGAGCGAAGCCGCTCGGGGATGTAGCGCTGCACCGCCGCATTTCGCAAGATCGCGCTGTTGCTGCCAAGGAAGCCACAGATCCCGCGATTGACCAGCATCAAGGGATAAGGCAGCCAGAGCAGGCACATATCCATAGCTTCATAGACCTGATAGACGCAAAACGTAAAGCCGTACTTCCTTTTGGCAGGGATCTTGATCCGGTATTGCAGTGCGCTTCCGATCGTCCGCCCGGCGAACTCCACGACAGAAAACGCGGAATACATGGCAGCGGTAAGACCCGGCGTGGTGCGGAAAAATGCCACCAAAAGGGGCGAATAGCCGTTTGCAACGCCGTTTGTGATCGCCATGTATTCATAGATGCTGCGAAGGCCGCGCTCCTGCTTCAAATACTGCACAGCCTCTCGGATATCGCCCGCCCATGCCCCCAACGAATATGGCGTGCGATGCCGGCGCACGGTTTCGTCCAGACGGATAAAGCTCTCTGTGACAGCCGCTGCCAGAGAAAGGCCGCTCTGTGCGATCAGGATCCACGCAACGCCGAACGTGTCCAGAAGGATTGCCGCCAGCGGCGTCATAATGACCTTCAGCACCGGATAGAGCATGGAGGATACCGCATAGCCCTTCTGCTCGGCGCCCTCCGGGATCAGCTCCGGATAGATGCTTGTGAACGCAAGCTCATCCACCGCGCCAAGGCACGCCAGCAGCAGAGAAATCGCGAGATACCCCACATAAGAAAACTCATAAAACAGCAGCCACAGCCCCATCCCAGCCAACAGCACCGCGTTTGCGGCGTCACCTGCCACCAGAAATGCCTTGCGCGGCAGCCGGTCCATAAACGGCGCGACCAAAACCGGAAGCAGAAGATGCGGCAGGAGCTGGATCGCCACGATCAGCGCGGACGCCAGCGTGCTTCCGGTCTCGTCAAACACCAGAAACGCCAGTGCAAAGCCGCCCGCGATCGAGCCGACCGTACCCATGGCGGATGCGAGGATCACCAGTCGGAAGTTTCTTGTCCAGAGCTTCTCTTTTTTCATGTCCATCACCTCTGCAAACAGTGTAGCAGTTTTGCGAGACAAATAACAGCCCGTATATTTGGGAAAATCCGTCCAAATATACGGGCTAAAACCATCTTTACAGCATTCTTACAGGAAACTCCTCCAGAAGCTCGCACACTTTCTTGTACTGTCTGGCCGCCTTATACCATTCCAGCACCCACGGCAGATGGAAGATCGCATAGCCGCTTGGAAGTTCCCTGCGCAGGCGCTCAAAGCTGTCCAGAAGCAGCGCGCCGTAGTCCTCTCTGGAAAGATAGTCCGGGTGCTCCAGCCGGTACCGGACAAGGCGAAGGAGCTGCAAGGCAAGCGAGCGCTCCATCTCGCCGGTGTCCATTCCCTCTGCCTGCTCCAAGGCCCGGAGCGCCTCCTCGCGCCGGCCGGTCTTTTCACAGCAGATCGCCAGCTTGTGCAGCTCCATCAGCGTGGGCTGCTCCTGCCGGGAAAGCCATGCGTAGGCGTCTTCACAGCGCCCTGCCTCGATCCACGCCGAGGCGGTGTTGTAGCCGATCGCCTGCATCGCTTCGCGGTCTTGCAGGTCCTCCGACAGGCGCTTTGCCACCCGGTAATGGCGCTCCATGTTGGGAAGATCCTGCATGTTGCAATAGGCATTGCCGAGAAAGAGCTTCGCCTCCAGCATGAGCCGCGCCGCACCTTCTCTGCCTGCGAGATCATAGGCCGTCTGCAAGGCATCCACTGCGGCGGAGTAGTTTCCGGCGTTATAACCGGCAATACCCGATGTCAGGTGGGTATAGGCGTTTGGCATGAGCCGCGCCGCCTCCGCGCTGCGGCCCTGTAAGATCCGCTGCTGGGCAAGCTGCCGTGTGTCCATGCAGGACTCCAGCTCCGCATCCAGCGGCTTTTTGGTGCAAAGCAGTGCAAGATCCAGCCACGCTGGAACCGCCCGCGCCCGCTCCAGCTCCGTTTCCCCCAGCAGTCCGCTCAGCTGTGCGTTCCTGCCGGAAAACAAAAGCTCCCAGCCCCGCTCTGCCAGTGCGGCCGCTTCCCGCTCCATTTCCGGATCGCTTTTCAGTTCCAGCCGCTCCAAAAGGAGCCGCAAAATTTCCTCGGACGGCTCCGCCTTGCCGGACTCGATCTTGGACAGATACGACACCGTGCAGATTCCCCTGCAAAGCCCCGCCTGACTCCAATTTCGCCGTACTCGCTCTCGATAAATGACGTATCCCTGATAGTTCATTGTTTTCCGCGCTCCATACGCCGTTCTTTTCAAAAAATCGGATATTTGATTGTAGCACAAAACGCGCAGGAAATCGACCTGCAAGCGGATCTTTTCCAAAATAGAGTTTGCAGTGGGAAGTCTTTTTAGGGTATTCCTCCATTCAGATACACCCTAGGGTGTATCTGAAAACTCCCAACGCACCCGGACAGCGGGCCTTTTCACGCCGTGCCGCGTCATTTTTCCTTGAAATACGTCAGTATTCCTGCGAAAAAATGTCTTGCACAGCGCGAAAAATCCTCGCTGCCGGGCACATCTTCAGTTTTCAGATACACCCTAGGAAAGCGTCCGCCAGTATGGTATACTGCTTACTACACCATTTGTTGCACCACTTGGTGTAGTAAGCAGTTACGTAGATTTATGAGATTTCTGGAGGAATATAGAGATTATGATAAAAGTACTTTTCATCTGCCACGGCAACATCTGCCGCAGTCCGATGGCGGAGTTCGTTATGAAGAAGCTGGTGGAGGATGCGGGACTGGCGGCGCAGTTCCACATCGAATCGGCGGCGACCAGCCGGGAGGAGCTCGGAAACCCCGTCTACCCGCCTGCCCGGCGGAAGCTGGCCGAGCACGGCATTTCCTGCGCCGGTCATGCCGCGCGGCAGATGACACGGGCAGATTATGAAAAAAATGATCTCCTGATCGGGATGGATCAGGAGAATCTCCGGAACATGCAGCGCATCTGCGGCGGTGACCCGGACGGAAAGATTTCGCTTCTGATGGCGCACACCAGCCGCCCCGGAAACGTTGCTGACCCGTGGTACACCGGCGATTTTGAGGCGACATGGCGCGATGTAGCGGAGGGCTGCCGCTGCCTGCTGGCAGAGCTGATGCCCGCATCCAATGCGTGAATGCGGGCAAGTTCGCTCAATTCCCGCCTCAGTGCCCCTCACCCGCGATCATGTGCAGCGCGTGCTCGAGCGCAGGAAGAACAGCGCCGAGATTTTCACGTGCCGCCTTCTCCGAGCCGGGCAGATTGACGATCAGGCTGCTGCCGCGCGTACCCGCGACGGCGCGGGAAAGCATGGCGCGCGGCGTGATCTTCAGTCCCTCGACCCACATCGCAACCGGAATGGCGCGAATCTCGCGCTCGATCACCGCCAGCGTTGCCTCCGGTGTGACATCACGCGGCGAGAGTCCCGTGCCGCCCGTGGTCACGATCAGGTCTGCATGTGTCTCATCCGCGCAGGAACGCAGGACGGCGCGGATCTCGTCCTGCTCGTCCGGAACGATGGCGGTGCGGACGACGGTGTATCCCGCCTGCTCCAGCATCGCACATACGGCGGGGCCGCTGGTATCGGTGCGCGCTCCCCTGCTTGCAAGATCGCTGACTGTAATGATCGCTGCTGAATAACTCATAAAAAACCATCCTTTCTCAGACAGATGCAGCTCATAGCATTTGCGCCCGCGGGCGCAGCATGTTTTCGATAAGCTCCGGCGGCGCAACATGCGCCGCCTTTTTATTCGCGATACCCGAGCGCTGCGGAGATCATCGCCGCAGCCGCGCAGACGCGCTCGATCGCCGCGTGAAACTCATCCGAACGGGTACTGCGGAACATGCCGATCACACCGACGGTGTACCTGACGCAGCCGTCGACCGTGCGGATCGGTGCGGAGATCGAACGCAGGCCGATCTTATATTCCCCGTTTTCAATGGCATAGCCGCACCTGCGGCAGTCCTCGATCTCCTGCAGCAGCGCGTCCACATCCGTGACGGTGTGCGGCGTGAACTGCGTCATGCTCTGGCGGCGCAGGAGCTTTTCCGCCTCCGCGTGCGGCATGGCGGCGAGAAACACCTTGCCCTGCGAGGTGCAGTAAATTGGCAGGCGTGCGCCGACGTCGGAGACGATGCGCAGCTTGTCGCGCGCCTCCACCTGATCGAGCGTGATGACATGACCTCCCTCGCAGATCGAGAGCATGACCGATACGCCGCAGTCTGCGACCAGGTGCTCCATATAGGGCTTGGCAACGGCGGAAATATCCCATGACCTGCCGATCTGACAGCCGTATTCAAACAGCCGCAGTCCGAGCGCGTATTTCCCGTCCGGCGTCTGTTCGATGACGTCGTACTCACGCATAGTCGTCAGGAGCCCGAAGACCGTGCTTTTCGGCATGGCCGCCTGCATTGTGATCTCCTTGAGCGTCATGGGCCGTCCGCCCGCCGAGAGAAGCTGCAAAAGCTCCATCGCCTTTGCAACCGACTGGATCGTGTTTCCGTCCGGCATGGCAGCACCTCCTTTTTACCTATTTTACGCCGCCGTACTTCCGCGCGTCAAGATTATCCGACTGTACCGTTTGTTTTTCCGACAATGCCGCACAGCGCGCTTGATTGTGCGCGCCCGATTTGATAAAATAAACATGATATTTATTCGAGAATAACGGTGATTCGTATGAACGATACGCTTGGCAGGAAAATTACATATCTTCGCCTTTCCGTGACTGACCTGTGCGATCTGCGCTGCATCTACTGTATGCCGGAGCACGGCGTTCCCAAACGCGCGCACAGCGAGATCTGCTCGCCTGAGGAGCTGTGCGATATGGCCGCCGCGGCAGTCAGCCTCGGCGTGCGCAAGGTGCGCATCACGGGCGGCGAGCCACTGGTTCGGCGCGGCGTCGTATCCCTCTGCCGGATGCTGCGCGCGCTTCCGGGTCTGGAGGAGCTTTGTCTCACGACGAACGGTGTGCGTCTGCCGGAGCTGGCTGCGCCGCTCCGCGAGGCTGGCGTTGACCGGCTGAACATCAGCCTCGACACGCTCCGGCCCGAGCGCTATCGCAGCATCACGCGCATCGGGGAGCTCTCCTCCGTCCTGCGCGGGCTGGACGCCGCCGAGGCGGCCGGCTTTTCACACACAAAGCTCAACTGCGTCCTGATGGGCGGCGTCAATGACGACGAGATCGAGGATTTCGTCCGTCTGACGCAGGCGCGTCCCCTCAGCGTCCGCTTCATCGAGCTGATGCCGATGGGCGCGTGCGCCAAATGGGAGAAAGCTCGCTTTCTCCCGGCCGGGGCGGTGCTCGACCGCGTGCCGGAGTTGGAGCCGGCCGGCACGGACGGCGTCAGCCGCCTGTACCGCATTCCCGGCGCAGCCGGAACGGTCGGGCTGATCGAGCCGATGAGCCACGCCTTCTGCGCCGAATGCAGCCGCATCCGCATCACCGCCGACGGCAAGCTCAAGCCCTGCCTGCACGCGGACACGGAAATTGCTCTGCGCGGTCTTCACGGCGAGGCGCTTCTCGACGCCATCCGCCAGGGCATTGCGCGCAAGCCGGAGCGCCATGCGCTGACGCGCGATGGCCAGAGCCATGCAGGACGCTGCATGAGTGAGATCGGAGGCTAGGATGGAGCTGACACATTTTAACGACGAGGGCCGCGCGCGCATGGTCGATGTGACCGAAAAGCCGCAGACGATTCGCATCGCGCGGGCGGCAGCCACCGTCAATATGCGCGCCGAAACGATGCAAATGCTCCGCAGCGGCGGCATGAAAAAGGGCGACGTACTCGCCGTGGCGCAGGTCGCGGGGATTATGGCGGCAAAGAAAAACAGCGAGCTGATCCCGATGTGCCACACCATTTTGCTGACCGGCGTGGACATTCATTTTACGCTGGAGGAGACGGCGCTGCACATTTTCTCTGAGGTTCGCTACAAGGGTGAAACGGGCGTGGAAATGGAGGCGCTGACCGCCGTGTCGGTCGCAGCACTGACCGTCTACGACATGTGCAAGGCCGTCCAGCGGGACATGACGATCACCGATGTGCGTCTGCTCTACAAAGAGGGCGGAAAAAGCGGTGTATATGAAAGGAAGGATGAACATGGCTGAGGTCGTTGCAGTCAACATCAGTGAAAGAAAGGGCATCCGCAAGCATGAGGTGCCGTATATCGAGCTTCTTCCGCATCACGGCATTGTAGGAGATGCCCATGCGGGCGACTGGCACCGGCAGGTGAGCCTGCTTGCAGAGGAGAGCATCGACACGATGCGCGCGCTGGGGCTGAGCCTGACGGCGGGCGCCTTCGCGGAAAACATCAACACAGTCGGCATTTCGCTCAAAACGCTCCCGGTCGGAACGCTGCTCCAGATCGGCCCTGCTGTCCTGCGCGTGACGCAGATCGGCAAGGAGTGTCACAACGACTGCGCCATCAAAAAGACGACCGGAAAATGCGTCATGCCGACTGAGGGCATCTTCTGCGAGGTCGTCACGCCCGGCCGCGTGCAAAAGGGCGACCGGATCACCGTTCTGGAGGAAATGCCATGAAACTGATTGAAACGAAAAACGCCGTCGGCCATGTGCTCTGCCACGATCTGACGCGCATCGTCCCCGGCGAGTTCAAGGGCGCGCAGTTCCGCAAGGGACACATCGTCACGGAGGCGGATATTCCGATGCTTCTGTCAATGGGCAAGGAGCACCTGTACGTCTGGGAGATGGAGCCGGGTACACTTCACGAAAACGATGCCGCCGAGCGTCTTTGCGCCATCTGCAAAAACGAGCACATGTCGCGCGGCGAGGTCCGGGAGGGCAAGATCGAGCTTCGCGCTGACTGCGACGGGCTGTTCCGTGTGGACGTGGAAAGGCTCAACGCCATCAACATGATCGATGAGCTGATGATCGCCACCCGCCACTCGAACACCGCCGTTCACGCCGGTGACAAACTCTGCGGCACGCGCGTCATTCCGCTCATTATCCGCGAAGAAAAGCTCGACGCCGCCGACCGCGTCGCGGCAGGCAGACCCATTTTGGAGCTGCTGCCCTACAAGCTGAAGAGCGCCGCCGTCATCACGACCGGCAGTGAGGTCGCAAGCGGCCGCATCCAGGACACGTTCACCCCGGTCCTTGAGAAAAAGCTCGCAGCATTCGGCATCCGCATGACCGAGCACGCTGTGGTCGGAGACGGACTGGACAACGTCGCCGCCGCCATCGCGCAGATGCGGACAAAAAACGTTGACATGATCCTCTGCACCGGCGGCATGAGCGTCGATCCCGACGATAACACCCCCGGCGCGATCAAGAAAAGCGGTGCGCGCATCGTCTCTTACGGCGCGCCGGTGCTTCCCGGAGCCATGTTCCTGCTCGGCTACTATGAAGACGGTCAGCCCGTCATGGGTCTGCCCGGATGCGTCATGTATGCAAAGGCGACCGTCTTTGACCTGCTTCTGCCGCGCATCGCGGCGGGCGTTCGCGTGACGCGCGAGGAAATTGCCGCGATGGGCAACGGCGGCCTTTGTCTCGGATGCGAGAGCTGCCGCTATCCTGTCTGTCCGTTTGGAAAATAACAGCCGCCCGAAGCTGTGCGCTTTCTGCCTCCAATCATCAAAAAAATAAGAGGAGAAAAATATGAAAAAGCTGCTTGCCGTTCTGCTTGCTCTGGCGCTTGTCCTGAGCATGGCCGCCTGTGCCTCCGCACCCGCAAAAACCGACAAATCCGCCGATCAACCCCAAACCGACGCGCAGCCGGCGCAGACACCCGCTTCCGACGAAAAAACTGCTGCGGACGAAAAGCCTGCTGCCGATGAAAAACCCGCTGCGGACGAAAAGCCGGTCGAGCTGATCGTCTTTGCCGCCGCCTCCATGACCGAAACGCTGACCGAGATTGGCGGTCTGTTCATGGAGCAGAATCCGAACGTCACCATTCAGTTCAACTTCGATTCCTCCGGCACGCTCAAGACGCAGATCCAAAGCGGCGCTGACTGTGACGTGTTCATTTCCGCCGGTCAGAAGCAGATGAACCAGCTCGACAAGGACGCTTCCGCCGACGTCAATACCGAGGGGCTCGACTTCGTGCTGGCGGGCAGCCGCTTCAACATCCTCGAAAACAAGGTCACGCTCGTTGTTCCCGAGGGAAATCCCAAGAACATCCTCTCCTTTGACGACCTTGCCGCTGGCCTGAGAGATGGCTCCGTCCCGCTTGCCATGGGCAACTCCGACGTACCCGTCGGGCAGTACACGCAGAAGATCCTCAAATACTACGAGCTGGACGAGGACGCGCTGGCTGCCGCAGGCTGCCTGACCTACGGCACCAACGTCAAGGAAGTCACCACGCAGGTCTCTGAGGCGGTCGTTGACTGCGGCGTCATCTACTGCACCGACGCCTTCTCCGCAGGACTGACCATCGTGGACTACGCCACCGCCGAGATGTGCGGTCAGGTCATCTACCCCGCCGCCGTCCTGAACATCTCGCAGAACACGGAGAGCGCACAGGCGTTCCTCGACTTCTGCCGCACGCCCGAGGCGACCGCGATCTTTGAAGCCGTCGGCTTCTCCGCCGCAGCGTAAACGAAAAAGCCTGCAACGGGAAGCGGACACCGCTTCCCGCTTGTTCACTCCACCGAATTTAGCACCCGGCCGGAGCCGCGCTCCGCAGGGGCAGAAGGAGCCGCTATGGATTGGTTTCCGCTGTGGAATTCGCTGCGCATCGCGGCGATCTCCACCTTCTTTGTCTTTTTCTTCGGCATCTTTGCCGCCTATTACATCGCAAAGCTCCCGCGCCTTCTCAAGGGCGTGCTCGACGTCATTCTGACGCTGCCGCTGGTGCTTCCGCCCACGGTCGTCGGTTACCTCCTTTTGCGGGTGCTCGGGCCGAAGCGCATCGTCGGCGCGTGGGTGCTCAGAACCTTCGGTCTCAAGCTGGTCATGACGTGGTGGTCGGCCATTTTTGCCACCATCGTGGTCATTTTTCCGCTGATGTACCGCACGGTGCGCGGCGCGTTCGAGGCGTTTGACGAGACGCTGGCGTATTCCGGCCAGACGCTCGGCCTCTCGAACACGTTCATTTTCTGGCGCATCCGTATCCCCTACTGCCGTCAGGGCATTCTGGCGGGCACAGTGCTCGCGTTTGCGCGCGCCATTGGTGAATACGGCGCGACCAGCATGATCGCGGGCTACACCCCCGGCAAGACCGCCACCATTTCCACCACCGTCTATCAGATGTGGCGAACGGACAACGACGCACTGGCGTTCCGGTGGGTCATGGTGAACATCGCCATTTCCACGGTCGTGCTGCTGGCGGTCAATATGCTTGAGCGGAGAAATGCCCGCCGCCGAAAGGAGCGTTCGTGATGGCGCTGTATGTCGATATTGAAAAAAAACTCGGCAGCTTTCACCTGCGCGCCAAATTTGAGGTGGACGGTGAAACGCTCGCCCTGCTCGGCGCGTCCGGCTGCGGCAAGAGCATGACGCTCAAGTGCATCGCAGGCATCGAAAGGCCCGACCGCGGGCGGATCGTGCTGGACGGCGAGACGCTGTTTGACAGCGAGGCGCACATCGATCTTCCGCCTCAAAAACGCCGCGTCGGCTATCTGTTCCAGCAATACGCCCTGTTTCCGAACATGACCGCCGAGCAGAACATCCTCTGTGGCATCCGCAGCGGCACACGCGCAGAAAAGCGGCGCGCGCTCAGCGAGGCCGTGCGGATGTTCCGGCTGGAGGGGCTCGAAAGAAAGCTCCCGGCGCAGCTTTCAGGCGGTCAGCAGCAGCGCGTTGCGCTGGCGCGCATCCTCTGCTCAAAGCCGAAGGCGATCTTGCTCGACGAACCGTTCTCCGCGCTCGACGGCTTTCTCAAATGGAATCTGGAGCTTGAGCTTTCCGAACTGCTCGCAGGCTTCACCGGGCCGATCATCTGGGTCTCGCACGATCTTGGCGAGTGCCGCCGCAACTGCAGCTGCGTCTGCGTCATGGAATCGGGACGCACGGGCGGCGTAATGGCGCTGGATGCGCTGATCGCCCATCCTGACTCGCTCAGTGCAGCACGTCTTACCGGATGCAAGAACTTCTTTCCTGTGTCGGCGCACAACGGCGGTCTTGAAATTTTACCGTGGCAGCTTTTCCTGCCCGATGTGCACGCCGCGTCCGACGCAGCAACGCTGGCTCTCATGCACGATGCCATAGACTTTGGCGGGCAGGCGCACGAGTTCCGCGTCCGCAGGGTCATTCCGGACGTTGACTGCGCCATTGTTCTTCTCTCGCCTGCACAGCTCAATGCCGATGCGCCCACGCTCCGCGTGGAGTTTCCGCTCGGCACAGCGCCGGAGACCGGCAGCACGCTCCGGCTCTCGTTCCGGCCGGAAGCGCTCCGGACGTTCTGACGTCATTGACACCGAAGCGCACCTGTGTTAGGATGAAGAAAGCAACACACCAACTCTGAAGGGGGAGCTGCCGATGCTGCTGATCCTGCTCATCGCCGCCGGTACCATTCTCGAAACGCTCTTTATCATGGAATCCTACAAGCGGCGCAGTGTGCGCAGCATCCTCTTTAAGGCGCTGGCATCGGTCTGCTTCGTGCTGCTCTGTATGCAGTGCATCCGCATCCGCGGACAAAGCGAGTATGCCGTGCTGGTATTCTGGGGACTTGTGTGCGGTCTGCTCGGGGACGTGCTGCTCGCGCTGCGCTTCCTTTGGCGGAGGCTGCACGACCTGTTTCTGATTGCCGGAACGCTGGCGTTCTTCGCTGGACACATTCTCTATATTCTTGCGATTTTGAATCTCTCGCCGGGCGCATGGCAATACGCCATTCCCGTGTCGCTGATCGCACTCGGCGTGGCAGGCTTCTATTCGAATGCAAACAAGGTAAACGCAGGAAAGATCCTGCCGCTCGGCGTGGTCTACATCGGAACCGTTTTGTTCATGGCATCGTGCGCACTGTCCGGCGCGCTTCTGACCTCCAGCCGTGCGCTGTTCCTGTTTTTCATCGGCGGGCTTTGCTTCTCCCTGAGCGACAACATGCTGGTCGTGCTGTCGTTTGGGAAAAATGACAACATCTACCGGAATGCGGTCCTGCATGTCCTTTACTACATGGCGCAGATCTTCATTGCCCTCAGCATCCTCTTTCTTTCGCTCTGAAGGACCAAAAATCGACTAGAAAGCGGACTCTACACACAGTAGAGTCCGCTTTCTACGTTTTTGAGAGTCCTCTCGCCCGTTCGTCGCCCTTGCGTTTCCGATGTGGAGAGTCGGACTTCTGACCTTTCGGGTGCCTTCCGACGGAAAAATCCGTATACTGGAGGCATCTCCCACAGAAAGGACTCCAAACCTATGCGTCAGCTTTTCATTTTCAGTGATTCCGTCATCAAGGGCGTCATGCACGAAAACGGGCGGTACAAGCTTTGTGAAGACCACGACTTTGCATCCCTGAATGCGCGCGGCATCGAAGCGCACAACCATTCCAAAATGGGCGCGACCATCCGCACCGGCCTTGACATCATGCGGCGCAAGCTGACACCCTGCGGCGAAGAAACGCTGGTTCTGCTGTCGTTCGGCGGGAACGACTGCGATTACAACTGGGCCGAGGTCGCCGCTGACCCGGACGGCATCCACATGCCGCACATTGAACCGGACGAATTCGCCGCGCTTTACCGCGAGGCCATCGAGCTTGCGCGTGCATCCGGCGCGAAGGTCGCCGCCGCATCCATTGTGCCGATTGAGGCCAGACGTTATATGCATACCATCTCGGAGGGAAAAAGCGGTGAGAATATTCTGAAGTGGCTTGGCGACGTCGATCGCCTCTACCGCTGGCAGGAGTCCTACAACCAGATCGCCTGCTCGGTTGCGGGCAAGCTCGGCTGCCAGATCCTTGACATCCGCTCCGCGTTTTTACAGAGCGCCTGCTTCCCGACGCTCATGTCGGACGATGGCATCCACCCTTCCCCTGCCGGTCACGCGCTGCTGCACAGGACTGTCCGTGCCGCCCTCTGCGGCATAGAGTGAGCAGCGTAGACCCGTCGTTGCAGAATACGCACAAACTCCGGATGCATAAAATCCGGGTGTCCATAAAACAGCAACACCGACCGATATCCATCGGTCGGTGTTTTGCTTTTCGGCAGACGCACAAAGCGTCCCCCGCTTATTTTGCCTCGATGCGGATCGTCTCGCCGTCTGCCAGCGCCTCCAGCTCGGAGATCGGATGCTCAAAGCTGTCGATGATCTTCTCCGCGATCGGATCCTCCAGCTCGCGCTGGATGGTGCGGCGCAGATTGCGTGCGCCGTAGGTGACGGAATAGGCCTTCTTGACCAGCGCGTCGATGAGGCTCTGCTCCCAGCAGAAGGTGACGCCGCGCTCTGCGAGCGAATCGCGCAGCTCCGTCAGCATGATGCCTGCGATGCCGCGGAAATTCTCCTCCGTAAGCTTGTTGAAGCAGATCACGTCGTCCACGCGATTGAGGAACTCCGGCCGCAGGAACTCGCCCAGCGCCTTCATCGCCTTCTCGCGGCTCTGCTCGGAGAGCGTCCTGCCGAAGCCGACCGAGCCGTCCTTGCGGTCGGAGCCGGCATTCGAGGTCATGATGATGACCGTATTCTCAAAGTTCACCACACGGCCCTGCGCGTCGGTGATGCGCCCATCGTCGAGAATTTGCAGCAGGATGTTCATGACATCCGGATGCGCCTTTTCGATCTCATCAAAGAGGATGACCGAATAGGGCTTGCGGCGGATCTTTTCGGTGAGCTGCCCGGCCTCGTCGTAGCCGACATAGCCCGGAGGCGAGCCGATGAGCTTGGAAACGCTGTGCTTTTCCATATACTCGGACATATCGAGCCGGATGAGCGACTCGACCGAGGAAAACAGCTCCGCTGCCAGCCGCTTGACAAGCTCCGTCTTGCCCACGCCGGTCGAACCGACGAAGATAAACGATACCGGGCGCTTTTTCGCGCTGATGCCGACACGGCTGCGGCGGATGGCGCGTGCCACGGCGGAGATCGCCTCGTCCTGGCCTACAATGTGCTTTTTGAGATTTGACTCCAGACTGCGGAGCTGCTCATACTCCTGCGCGCGGATCTTGCTGGCAGGGATCTTCGTCCACAGCTCGATGATGCGCGCCAGATTTTCCATTGTGACGGCGGGCTTCGGCTCCTGCGCAAGCGGTGCGATCTGCTCGTCAAGCTGGATCTCGCGGCTGCGCAGCTCCGCCATGCGCGCGTAGTCCTCCTGTGTCTTTTCCGCGTTCTCGGTCAGCATACCGAGCTCCAGCTCAATGTCCGCGCGCTCCTTGCGCAGCTCCATGAGCTTTCCGAGCGTCTTGTTGTGCAGGTTCACATCCGAACACGCCTCGTCGATCAGGTCGATGGCCTTATCCGGCAGGAAGCGGTCGGTGATGTAGCGTTCTGAGAGAATGACGGCCTGCCGTGCGATCTCCGGAGAGATGACCACGCCGTGGAATGCCTCGTAATAGTGCGAAATGCCGCGCAGGATGGCGATGGACTCGTCAATGGTCGGCTCCGCCACGACGACAGGCTGGAAGCGGCGCTCGAGCGCAGAGTCCTTTTCAATATATTTGCGGTATTCGGCAAATGTCGTTGCGCCGATTACCTGAATTTCGCCGCGTGAGAGCGCGGGCTTGAGGATGTTCGCCGCGTTCATCGAGCCTTCGGCGTCGCCCGCGCCGACCAGATTGTGCACCTCGTCAATGACAAGGATGATGTTGCCGAGCTTGCGTACCTCCTCGATCAGGCCCTTCATACGGCTTTCAAACTGTCCGCGGAACTGCGTTCCGGCGACCAGCGCCGTCAGGTCCATCAGGTAGACCTCCTTGTCGAGGAGCTTGTAGGGCACGTCGCGGTTTGCGATCTTCTGGGCAAGCCCCTCCGCAATGGCGGTCTTGCCGACGCCCGGCTCGCCGATCAGGCAGGGGTTGTTCTTCTGGCGTCGGTTGAGAATCTGAATGACGCGCTCGGTCTCGACCTCGCGGCCGACGATGCGGTCGAGTTGACCGTCGCGCGCCTTTTTCGTGAGGTTCTGGCAATAGGTATCAAGGAATTTGTGCTTTTTCTGTCCCTTCTGGGTCTTGTCGCGCGGCTGCGCGTCCGACTTGGGCGCATCCTGCTCGGCAGGCAGATTCTCCGCGTTCTGCGCGCCGCCAAAGAGCTTGTTGAGGAACGGGAACGTTGCCGTCTGGCTGTCCTGCTCGTCGTCCTCCGCACCGTCCTCCTGCGGATTTGCCATCATGCCGAGGCTGCCGAGCGCCTCGGACATTTCACCGCTGAGGCTTTCAAGATCATCATCCGTGATGCCCATGCGCTGCATCAGGTCATCGACCGGCTTGATGCCAAGCTCGCGCGCACATTTGAGGCACAGGCCCTCGTTGATGGTTTTACCGTTATCGATTTTTGTAATAAAGATCACCGCAAGATTTTTCTTGCAACGGGAACATAAGGTTGGTTTCATACCGGATTCTCCTTACTATGCTGCTGAAGCCATTCTATCACACTCCGCGCCGGCGGCACACGGCCGGCCTGCTTCGCGGAAAGAGTTTGTCAAAACGTTCGATATCAGGGTATGAACTTTCTGCCGGTGCCGCCGGAGAGCAGCAGCGCTGTGCCGTCCATGCGCATCACGACCGCCGTCGCGCTCTGTGTCGCATCAAGGCGCGCGGTGCGCGTCATATCCTGCTTGTAAAGGTCCAGACCGTTTGCGGTCAGAACAGCGACGTAATTTCCCGCCGCCGAGGAATCGAGGATCTCCTCCGTGTACGAGCTGCTGCCAAGCTCCTCGCCGCTTGGGCTGACGGTCACGACCGTGCAGCTATTGCCTGCCTTATACATATTCAGGCTCAGCGTCAGAAATCCACTGCCGCCGAAATCAAAATCCTTGAGATACGCGCCGCCGTAGCTGTATTTTCCGAGAACCGTCCCGTCCATCCGCAGCCACATCGAGCTGCTCTCGCCGACGGCGCAGAGCGTTCCATCCTCAAGAAATTCCAGATCGTAAAACAGCTCGTTTCCAAGCGTGACGGTGCTGTAGATCTCCTCGGAATCGGTGCGAAAAACGACCAGACTGCTCTCAAAAATGCCGTTTGCCTGCCCAAGCGCCACCGCCGCCATATACGTTCCCTCCGGGCTCACCGTGCAGATCGGGAGGTATTGACTGGAGGAAAGCCAGCGGTAGATCATCGCGCCTCTGGGATTATAGACATACAAAATGCTCTTGTAGCCGGATTCGGAGGTGGAATAGCACGCGTAGCCATCCGGTGAGAGATCCGCATCAAGGATCGGCTTTGCCGCCGTCACATTCAGAAGCTCCGTCCCCTTCTTCCCGACCGCCATCAGATTGTAACCGCCGACGTCATAGGCCATCACAGCCTCGCCGCACGAAAGCACACGCGGCGTTGCCATCGTGGTCTGCAAAACGCAGCTTTCTGCGCCGTCGGCGGCGTAGACGCTCAGGTCGGAGACAGACGCAACGGCAAGGCCGCCGTTGAAGGCGGCGTATTCGTTGCTGCTGTGCGCGTCAAAGGAAAAGCTCTCCATGACCGCGCCGCTGACGGAGATCGCCGCATCCTCCTGCGGCTGCCCGGCGGGGCCATCGCTGAAGAAATAGAGCGCGGCAAGCGCCGCCACAAGCAGCACAACGCCTGCCATGATCAGCAGCTTATGGCGCAGCTTTCGGCGCCTTGCGCCGGGAATGTGGGTCACATTATCCGACATGGAAGCAAACCTCCCCATCGTCGTACCAGAGCTTTGTCATGTACAGTCCTCCGGGCGGCACCGTCGGGCCCGCCGCCGTGCGGTCACAGCCCGCAAGAATGTCCGCCACCGCCCCCGGCGGGAACTTTCCCTCGGCAGCATAGACGACCGTCCCTGCCATCGCGCGCGCCATGTTGTAGAGGAAGCCGTTCGCGCAGACCTTGAGGGAAATGATGTTGCCGTCACGCTGCACATCGTAGTAATAAACCGTGCGGACGGTGGACTTGACCTCCGTTCCGACAGAGCGCACCGCGGCAAAATCGTGCTCACCGACAAAGTGCTGCGCTGCCTCGCGCATGATGTTTTCATCCAGATGCTTGGGATAAAACCACGCGCGGTTGACATAAAACGGATCACGGATGCGGGAATTGTAGATCAGATAGGTGTATTCCTTCCGCACGCACGAGCCGATGGCGTTGAAGCCGTCGTGAACGTCCATAGCGGAGGTGACGACGATATCCTCCGGCAGGCGGCTGTTGAGCGCAAACGGGACGCGGTCTGCCGGGATGGTCGCCTCGGTGCGGAAATTTGCCACATAGCAGCGTGCATGCACGCCCGCATCGGTGCGTCCGCAGCCCGTGGCGTGTACCTTGTGCCCGACGACCGCAGCCACGGCCTTCTCGAGCGTCTCGCCGACCGTGACGGCGTTTTTCTGCACCTGCCAGCCGTGATAGGCCGTGCCGTTGTATTTGAGAAACAGAGCGATGTTGCGCATATGGGTTCTCCAATCGCGGTATTATAGTCCAACGCAGCGCAGCGCGATCACGCCCGCAAGGAGCGCCAGTCCCAGCACATAGGCCATTGTGTCCAGCCGCGTGTAGTGAAGCTGCTTGAGGCGCGTTCTGCCCTCACCGCCGTGGTAGCAGCGGCATTCCATCGCCGTGGCCAGCTCGTCGGCGCGCCGGAAGGCGCTGATAAACAGCGGCACCAGGATCGGGATCATGGCCTTGGCGCGGGCAAGGAGGTTTCCGGACTCAAAATCGGCGCCGCGCGCCTTCTGCGCGGACATGATCTTGTCGGTCTCCTCAAGGAGCGTGGGAATGAAGCGGAGCGCAATGCACATCATCATCGACAGCTCGTGCACCGGCGCGTGGAGCTTTTTGAGGGGGCTGAGCAGGCTTTCCAGTCCGTCCGTCAGCGCAATGGGCGAGGTCGTATAGGTCAGCATGAACGTTCCCGCCAGCAGCATGGCGATGCGCGCGACCATGAAGGCCGCATTTTCGATGCCGTTCCGCGTGATCTTGAAGATCCAGAACTGAACGAGCGGCTCGCCCGTTCCGTAAAACAGGTTCAGAAGTCCTGTCAGGATGATGATGAAGATCAGCGGCTTCATGCTCCTGAGCAGAACCTTGATCTGGATCTTCGAGATCCAGACGACCGCCGCCAGAAACACGAACACCAGCGCATACGACGCAGCGTGGCTCGCCACAAACAGCGCCGCAATGTAGACGATCACCAGCACGAGCTTTGTGCGCGGATCGAGGCGGTGAATGGCCGTGTTTCCGGGGAAATATTGACCGAGGGTGACGTCCTTAAGCATGGCGGCAGCCCTCCTTTTTGTATTTTTCGACCGCAGCCAGCGCCTGTTCCACGGTAAAGACCGACGTATCCACGTCAAGGCCCATCTCACGCAGGCGCAGGAACACGCGCGTGACCTGCGGCACATCGAGACCGATCGCCATCAGCTCCTGCGCGTTGGCAAAGACCTCGCGCGGGCTTCCGGTCATGACGACCGAGCCGTCGTTCATCACAACAAGGCGCGAAACGTTGGAGGCGATCTCCTCCATCGAGTGACTGACCATGATGACCGTGGCGTTCTGCGCCTTCTGATAATCACGGATGTTCTGCAAAATGCTCTCGCGTCCGGCAGGATCCAGTCCTGCCGTCGGCTCGTCCAGAATGAGCACCTCCGGCTCCATGGCGATGACGCCCGCGATCGCAACGCGGCGCTTTTGCCCGCCCGAGAGGTCAAACGGCGACTTTTCCAGCTCCGATTCCGCGATGCCGACAAATCCGGCGGCGCGCAGGACGCGCGCGCGGATCTCCTCCTCGGAGAGGCCCATGTTTTTCGGGCCGAAGGCGATGTCCTTGAAGACCGTCTCCTCAAAAAGCTGATACTCCGGGTACTGGAACACGAGGCCGACATGATATCGCGTCTCGCGCGTGAATTTGACATCCTTCCAGATGTCCTCACCCTGAAACAGTACCTTGCCGGAGGTCGGCTTCAACAGGCCGTTGAGATGCTGGATGAGCGTGGATTTACCGGAGCCGGTGTGGCCGATCAGGCCGATAAACTCACCGCGCTCAATGCAGAGGGAGACATCATGGAGCGCTGCATGCTGAAATGGTGTCCCGGCACTGTAGACATGGGACAGATTCTTTATCTCTAAAAGTGAGGCCAATGGGAAATTCCTCCGCAATTCTATCGATCTGAGGTCAAAAACGCATAAAGTGCTTCCGCGCATTCCTCCACGGAAAGCGCGTCGAGCGGCAGCCGGAAGCCGTCCTGCTCCAGACTGTACAAAAGCTGCGTCGTCTCCGGCACGTTCAGCCCGACGCTCCGCAGCAGCTCGACCTGACGGAAGACCTCCTTCGGCGTTCCGTCCGCGATGATGCCGCCGTCGGACATGGCGATGACGCGCTGCGCCAGCGCCGCCTCCCGCATGTGGTGCGTGATGAGGACGACCGTGATGCCGCTTTCGCGGTTGAGGCGCATGACGGTGTCCAGCACCTCGCGCCGCCCCTGCGGATCGAGCATGGCAGTCGGCTCGTCGAGGACGATGCAGCGCGGCCGCATGGCGATCACGCCCGCAATGGCCACGCGCTGCTTCTGCCCGCCGGACAGAAGATGCGGCGCATGTTCGCGGTATTCATACATGCCAACGAGCTTCAGCGCCTCGTCTACGCGGCGGCGGATCTCCTCCGGCGGCACGCCGAGGTTTTCCGGCGCGAACGCCACATCCTCCTCGACCACGTTTGAGACGATCTGATTGTCCGGGTTCTGAAAGACCATGCCGACCGAACGGCGGATCTCCAACAGGAGCGATTCATCGCGCGTATCCATGCCATACACGGTAACGCTCCCGCCCTGCGGGAGCAAAATGGCGTTCATGTGCTTTGCCAGCGTGGACTTGCCGCAGCCGTTGTGGCCGAGGATGGCGGTGAAGCTCCCCTGCGCGATGTGCAGGTCAAGGCCGTTAAAAACGACGTGCTGCTCCTGCTCGTCCTGCCCCTGATAGCGGTAGACCAGCTTGTCCACGCAAATTGCCTGTTTTTCCATACGTACTTCCTGTGTTTTCTTTATTCTCTCGTCCAGCGCCCCGTGCTGCCGCAGGGCAGAACGAGTCCTGTGTCGCGCACCGGCAGTCCAAGCTCGCCGCACTCGGTATGTCCGCCGTATTTCTTTGTAACGAGCGTGTCCATCAGATATCCGAGTACCGACGGTGCAAGACCGGTCGTATACGAATTGATGATCATAAACAGCGGATCGTCCGAAAGCACCTGCGAGACCATCTCCACAAACGGATACAGATTCTCCTCCAGCTTCCAGATCTCGCCCGAGGGCCCGCGTCCATAGGAGGGCGGGTCCATGATGATCGCGTCATAGCGGCGTCCGCGCCGGATCTCCCGCTCGACAAATTTGCCGCAGTCGTCCACGATCCAGCGGATGGGCGCGTTTTCAAGTCCTGAGGACTTCGCATTTTCCTTCGCCCACGCGACCATGCCCTTCGCCGCGTCCACATGGCAGACGCTCGCCCCGGCGGCCGCCGCCGCCAGCGTCGCGCCGCCCGTGTAGGCAAAGAGGTTCAGCACGTTCACGGGCCGCTTCGCGCCGCGGATGGTCTTCATGATGAAGTCCCAGTTTGCCGCCTGCTCGGGGAAGACTCCGGTGTGCTTGAAGTTCATGGGCTTGACGTTGAACGTCAGCTCCTTATAGTGGATCTGCCAGCGCTCCGGCAGGCGGAGATTCGACCATTTTCCGCCGCCTGTGGACGAGCGGTCATAGCGCGCGTCATATTTCCGCCAGCAGGGGTCGTTTTTCGGCGTGTTCCAGATGACCTGCGGGTCGGGGCGCACCAGAATATACCGGTCCCAACGCTCCAGCTTTTCACCTGCCGAGGTGTCGAGCACCTCATAATCCTTCCATTGGTCTGCTAACCACATGTGTTTTTCCTCTGTAATCTCGAAATTTTCATCACGGCGCTACGCCGGTATCCTCATTATTTCCGCCCTCGTGCCCAACCGCACCGGACGGCGGCGCATCATGCTCTGCGCTGTCCTCGTCTTCGTCCTCATCCTCCTCGTCCTCCTCCTCGTCCTCCTCCTTGGGAAGGCTGTCGCGGGTGTGGACGTAGCACTCGACGTTGATCGCGTCCACGTCCGGCGAGACCGCCGCGTAATAGCCGCTCGGAACAGCGGCGTCCGGCACCACAAACGCCTGATCAAGCACCTTGATCCCGCGGATCGGGAAGCCGCGCATAATGTCCAGCAGTCCGACCGTGTAGGTCGTGTTGCCCGGGACGAGCGCGCAGAATTCATTTGCCGCATGCTTGGACGTTCCGCAGATCGTGACCTCCTTGTGCGTCGTACAGCTCTCGGTCGGCACGTCATAGAGGCTCAGCTGCACGCAGACCGTCCGGTCGCCGCGCGGGTCGCTGCGGCAGGCATCGGTCGCGAGCAGGCCGCTGTCATAGCAGACGCTGCATTCGACAACGTTGGCGGGCTTTTTGAAATCAGCCGTTTTGAGCCCCTTGTGGACGCCCGCCATGACCTTCTGCCAGAGCACAATGGCGGGATTCGTCGAGGAATCGGTCAGGACGACCTCTTCCGGCGTGTCATAGCCGCACCACACCACACCGGTATAATACGGCGTATAGCCTGCAAACCAGCGGTCAAAATCGCTTGTCGTGGTGCCCGTCTTTCCGGCGACCGGCATGTTCTCAAGCGCTGCTGCCGTGCCGCTGCCGTAGGAGACGGTGTTTTGCAGCATATCGGTGATATACCACGCGGTCATGTCCTTCATGGCCACATGCGAACTCTGCGTATTGTCAAGCACCACGTTCTTGCCGCCCGCGTCCAGGACCTTGGTGTAGGTGCGCGCCTGACGGTAGACGCCTTCGTTTGCGAACGTCGCATAAGCCGCCGTCATTGCGCGGATGGTCACGCCGTTCGTCAGGCCGCCGAGCGCCAGCGGCGCAAGCGCGACGTCAGAGAGCGTTTCGCCCTTGGAGTTGACATAATCTGAAACGAGCGTGCTCAGCCCCATCTTGTCCTTTGCGAACGTGTAGCAGTATTCCGGCGTCATCTCCGCCACGAGCTTGACGGGGATGGTGTTGATGGAATAGCACATCGCGTCGTTGATCGACATAAGGCCGCGATAGGTCGAATCGGAGTTTTTCGGCCACGAGGCCGTGTCGGTGAAGCTGTAGGGCGTATCGTCGTAGACGCTCGCAGGCGTGATCATGCCAAGCTCGATCGCAGGCGCGTAGACCGCGACGGGCTTGATCGTCGAGCCGGGAGACAGCAGGCTCATCGTTGCACGGCTGTAGGTCAGGCTGCCTTCCTTCTCCCCCACGCCGCCTGCCAGCGCGACCACGTCGCCGGTCTTATTGTCCACAATGACGATGCCGGACTGGAGCTGCTGGGAGCTTGCGGTCGAGGGGACATTGCTGAGATCCTGATAGACCTTGTCCACCTGTTCCTGCACATCGGGGTTCATGGTGCAGTAGATCTGATAGCCGCCCGTGAGCACCATCTTGTACACCACGTCATAGGCATAGCCTGTCTTGTCGCAGAGGTCATTTACCACGTCGCGGATGACCTGATCGACAAAGTAGGAATAATATGTGGAGGACTCGGATTTGCTGCTGCCGCTGGTGTTGCGAAGATGCAGCTCCTCCTTCACGGCGGCATTATACTGGCTCTCGGTGATATAGTGCTGGTCTAGCATCTGCGCCAGAATGATCTCCTGCCGCTCCTTGTTCTTTTCGGGGTTGATATACGGGTCGTAGATCGAGGGGTTGTTCGTGATGCCAATGAGCGAAGCACACTCGGCAAGGCTCAGCTCCTCCACGTTTTTACCGAAATAGACCTGCGACGCAGACTGCACGCCGGAGCAGTTCTGCCCAAGGCCGATGATATTGAGATAGTACTCCAGGATATCCTCCTTGGTGTGCGTTTTCTCAAATTCAAGCGCCTGGAAGATCTCGATCATCTTCCGGCGAACGGTGACCTCCTTGTTGCCGGTGGTGTTCTTGATGAGCTGCTGGGTAATGGTCGAGCCGCCAGCGTCACCGCGGCCAAGGAAGATGTCGATGCAGGCGCGCGTCGTTGTGATCCAGTCCACGCCGTGGTGCTCAAGGAAGCGCTTGTCCTCGATGGCAATGCAGGCATAGATCAGGTTTTTCGGCAGCTTGTCATAGCTGACCCATGTGCGGTTTTCACCGCCGTAGAGCTTTTGCAGCACGACATTCTCGCCGGTGGACGGGTCCTCATAATAAATAACGGTCGTCTGGTCCAGCGTGATATCCGCAACGGAAAAGTCGATCTGAGATGAGAGGTCGTTTTTGACATACAGTGCAAACAGGCATGCCAGCACCATCAGCGTCAGCACGCCCACCAGCAGCAGCGTCCCAAGCACCTTGAGGATCCCTTTTATGATCCGTCCTGCGCGGCGCGGCCGCGGCTGAGACGCATATTGTTCATTTTTGCCCATATTGTTCCTCCGATCCTTATGGCGGCGCCAGCCGCCCGGTCGACAAAATTACCCGACTTTAATGTATCTCCCTGCATTATATCACATATGTCAATTAGTTTGGAAACATTTTATGAATATCATACGCAGCTTTTTTGTGCATGAAGACCGCAAAAACGCAAAAACTACAAAAGAAAGGAAGTGTCTGTCATGAAAAAGCTTCTCAGAGCCGCCGCGTGCCTTGCCGCGGCAGCCGCGCTGCACACCATTGCCGCCGCGCAGACGCCTGCGTTTATCCTGCGGGAGGAAAACGGCCTCATCGCCTACTATGACTGCGCCGATGGCACATGGACGCAGACCGGCTGGCCCGCCGCCGCGCTCCCGAACGGCTGCGACCGTGCGGCGCTCCGATGCGGACTTCCGCTTTACAGCCGCGAGGCGCTCACACGCGCTTTAGAAGATCATTGTTCCTGATTTGCCCTCCGGTTCCCGATTTTACGCCGATTCTGCCGCAAAATCTTGCCGTTCTTTCTTTGTCGGAGAATTCTTCCTGCCGTCTTGCGAATTTCCTCTTGATTTTGCAGCCGTATACAGGTAAAATAGAGGTACACAGAACGAATACCGGAGGCAAACCAATGAACGAAGAATACGGTTCTGATTTTATCTCCATCACCGACGAAGACGGCAACGAATACGAGCTGGAGGTCCTGGCCGAGCTTGAGTACAACGGCAGCCGTTATCTGGCGCTGGTTCCCGCAGACGCGGATGAAAACAGCGAGGATCTGGAGGTCAGCATTCTGCGCTCGGTCGAGGAAAACGGCGAGCAGATGCTCGAGGCCATCGAGGACGATCAGGAGCTGGAGGAAGTCTATCAGGCGCTGATGGACCTCATGTATGAGGAAGAAGACGGCGCTGAGGACGAGACCTGAATGTGTTTTGATCCTGCGGGGTTCGTGACGGGTCCACTTAAACCCACATTATAATCACGGGACGCTGTACTTCTGCTGCGGATTGCAGGCCTCCCGCCCGTGCTATGACATTGCGGCGGACGTTGGAAGCGGTGAGGCGGCAGAGAGGCGACCCACCTGCCCTTTTGTGCAGGTTATAATTGGATCCGCACGGCCATCGCGGGAGAACGGCAGGCGCTGAGTTTTCAGTGTCTGCCGCGTTTTTTATTGCTCCTTCTGCATTCAGCGTCCGGCAGGCGGCGTGCCGCATCACTGCGCATTGACATGGCTGCCGCCGGTCTGATACAATGCGGATGGAAGAAAACTGTTTTTACGGGAGGAAGCCAAATGAAGATCGTTGTTCTGGACGGATACACGGAAAATCCCGGCGACCTGAGCTGGGACGCGCTGCGTGCCTTCGGAGAGGTCACCGTCTACGACCGCACCGCCTACACAGATGCACCCATCATTGCCGAGCGCATCGGTGAGGCTGAGATCGCCGTCGTCAACAAGACGCCGATCCGCCGCGCCACGCTCGACGCATGTCCGAATCTGAAATTTGTGGCGGTGCTCGCCACGGGCTACAACATTGTCGACTGCGCCTATGCAAAGGAAAAGGGCGTTCTGGTCGCAAATGTCCCGGCCTACGGCACGGCGGCGGTCGCGCAGCTTTCCATCGCGCTTCTGCTGGAGCTGTGCCACCACGTCGGCAGCCACAGCGACAGTGTCCACGCCGGAAAATGGAGCAGCAGCCCGGATTTCTGCTATTGGGATCATCCGCTCATCGAGCTTGCGGGAAAAACCATCGGCATCATCGGCTTTGGCCGCATCGGCAAGGCCGAGGGCCGCATTGCCGCCGCCATGGGTATGCGTGTTCTGGCGTACAGCCCGCATCCAAGCGACGAGGGCCGCGCCATTGCCGAGTATGTGCCGCTCGATACGCTCCTGCGGGAGTCGGATGTCGTGTCGCTACACTGCAATCTGACGGCGGAAAATACCGGCCTCATCTGCAAAGAGACCATCGAGAAGATGAAGGACGGCGCAATACTACTCAACACGGCGCGCGGGCAGCTGCTCTGCGAGCAGGACGTCGCAGACGCCCTGAACAGCGGAAAGCTCGGCGGCGCTGCCATGGACGTGGTCTGTACCGAGCCGATCCCGGCCTCCAGTCCCCTCCTGACCGCGAAAAACTGCATCATCACGCCGCACATTGCGTGGGCGCCGCTCGCCTGCCGTCAGCGCATCATGGACACCACCGTTCAGAATGTCCGTGCGTTCCTCGCCGGCACACCGCAGAACATCGTCAATATGTAAACATAAAATCCCGGCCTTGTGCACAACAAGGTCGGGATTCTGTTATCCGATGCGCTCCAGTCCCCATGAAAGCCAGTCCCAGCGTGAGACCGCGCCCGAGCGCTCGGTGATGACGAGCCGTTCCTGCTCGTCAAAGCGCCAGGCTGCCGCGTCAAGGCCGATGTCGGATGCCATCCAGATCGGCCGGATGCCGTTTTCCGTCCAATCGTAGAGATAGATATGCTGCGACCAGCTTTTTTCATCCTTTTCGACCCAGAAGGGGCGGTATTTTCCGTAGCGCCCCCGCCGCCAGCACAGGAGCATCAGCTCCGCCTCGCCGTCGTGGTCTATATCGTCCCAGAGCACATCCTGCACGCGGATGTGCTTTTCCGTCTCCCAGACCGGCACTCCGCCGCTGTAAACACGGACACGGCTGCCGGAAAGCTCGATGCGCTCCGGCGCGCCGTCCGCGCCGCATGCAAGCTGCGCCGAGCGCCACTCGACCCACGCGGGCAAAAACAGCGTCTCGCGCCAGATCAGCGCTGCGGCGGCAAGCAGCGTCAGGGCCGCTGCCGCGCACAAAAGCGCGATTTTTCTCCGGCTCATCCGTCGCTGCGATAGCTTGTTGTCCAGTCAGGCTTCTGCTTGTTCAGCGTACTTTGATATGTGCCGTCGCCCTGCGGCTTCTGGCCGATCATCTGCTGCCACTGCTGGTCGGTCAGGCGGTCGCCGATCGGCTGCTCAAACTGGTAGAAGTTGTACACCGAGCCGGACGCCAGACGGAGCTTGCCGTCGATCTGCACGACCACAATGATCTTGCTCGGCTGGGCGTTGGCGATCTCCAGCACCGTGCCGTTCGGGTCGGTCGCGATGTCCACGACAATGCCCGAGGGCGTGTCCAGAACGCTGATGGTGTTGTCATCTGCCCAGCGCTGCGCAGCCTCGACCCAGAAATGCTCCAGCGTACCGCCGTAGTAGCGGATGGTGTCGTACTCATCGTCGGTCAGCGTCTCGCCGCGCAGTTCTTTTTTGGAGATCGTCATCAGCTGACGTGCCAGCTCTGCAAGCCGGAGCAGCTCCTCGCGGTCGCGGTCGCCGATGTAGCCGAACCGGTCAAGCCCGTCCGCCGTCTGCTGGGCCAGCTCCATGAAGCGGGCATAGACCTCGTATTCCGGCTCCACATAGCCGCGGTCGTCCCATTCTTCCCAGCCGCCGCCCATTTCCGCCATGACCTGCTTGGCATAGAGAACGGTGTCGTGCTTGAGCTCTGCGTAGCTGCCCGCATACGTCTCCAGTGCTTTCTTGCTCCACTCGCGCGTGGTCATGAACGACGGCCAGCCCGCGCCCTTTTCCGTCAGCAGCGGCTCGAGCGTATACAGCCAGCTTGCAGACAGGCTCGCCGTCCAGAGGGAATCCGGCGCGTCCGCAAGCTCCTCGCGGAGCTGCTGCATTTTCTCACTGTAGCCTTCATAATCCGTCTCGCCCTGCATCGTCAGGATGTCCAGCGCCGTGTCGGAGCCGAGCGCCGCAGGCAGATCGAGCGTGTCGGGCAGCATCCGCGTCTGTCCGGCGGAGTTTTCCTTGACGCTGTTGTAGACGAGCTGCTGCATCACCGCCGCATCGACTGTGAAGCGCTGCCCCATGAAGCGGAAGCCCTTTCCGAGCGCCGGCAGATCCGCAGTCCCCTCGGGATCGACGACCACGACGGAGTTGATCTTCGGCGGCTCGAGCTTTTCGATCAGCGATACAAAGCGCTTGAACGCATTCTCGTTTTCAGGCAGAGACGAGGCCTCCGGAATGGCGCCGTATGCGCTTTCGATCGCGGGCAGATACTCATAATAGGTCAGATCGTCACTGGCGCCGGCAAAGCAGGAGGTCACCATATAGATGTGCTCCCACACATCAAAGCCGTCGGCCTGCATCGCAAGCGTCATCAAAAGGGCGCTTCGGCTCATGTCCTCGTCCTTCTGCGCATAATTGAACTGGCCGTACCACATCATGGCGCGGAAATAGCGCTCCAGCGTCTCGTCGCCCACGTAATTGCCGCGCGGCTTATACTGGCTGTAGTCCATAAAATCATCCGTCAGCGTGCAGGTCTGAATGCCCTCCGCGTCATAGATCCGCTCGACCTCGCGGCTGACAGTCTCGCGCACAGCGTCCGGCACAGCAGTCGTGTCATCCTGAAGCAGCGCGCCGACAGCAAAGAATGCGACATTCCGCTCCGCGGCGCTCTCCCACTTCGTTCCGGTGAGCGCCTCATATTGCAGGGTGCTCTGCTCCAGCATTTTCCGGCTCAGCGCCGCCAGCTCCGCTGCCAGATAGTCCTTCTCCGTCTGCGACAGCAGCATGGAGAAATACAGATGGTAGGTGTGCATCAGAGAATCGACCGTCACGAAATTCGGCACCTGCATGTAGCGGTTGCCCTCATACACCTCATAAAACTCTCTGGCGTACGGCATGTTCACCACCACAAACTGATTTTGTGCAAGCAGACGACACGCATCGTCTGTGAGGTCATACTCAAACTGCTGGAAATTGATGAGGTCGGACAGGTCGGACGCGACCTGATACGGCGTCACCGACGGTGTAACATCCGTTCCCATCGCAGGAAAGCTGAGCATATGCGGCCGCTTCATTGTCTGGATGCTTGCGCCGTCCGTGTCCGGCTTGTCATCGGGATCGCGCGTCTTGTCGGTATCCCCTCTGGTCGTTGAGGGCTTGCCGCCGTTTGAGAGCGACGGCGTCTTCCTTCCGCCAAGCGCGCCGCCGAGCACCAGCCCGACGACCACGGCCGTTGCCACCGCGAGCGCCAGCAGCGCCACGATCAGCGTGACGTTGCTCTGCTTTTTCGGTTTTCCCGGCTTTTGGGGCAGCGGCGTATGCGCCCCGCCCATGTCATACTGCGCAGTGCCGCCATGGTGTGTCGGCGGTACGGCATTCTTCTGTACTTCGGTCTGCTGCGTGCCGACAGGCTGCACCGGCGCGCCGCACGCCGTACAGAAGCGTGCGCCGTCCTTGAGCGGCTTGCCGCAATTCATACAATACATTTTGATTCCTCCTTCTTCCGCATCTCTGGATAGATCTTCCTTTGAAAAGTATAGCACACTGTGAAAAGAATGGCAATTGTGCGCCGTCCTTTTTAAGCTTTCTTCATATTTCACCCGGAAGATGCAGCGGAGCCGCACGGCAAATGCCGTGCGGCTCTGGGAGCTTGTCAAAATGTTTTTTGACAAGCTCTCAAACGCGAACCGCGGTGCTGGGTTCGCGTTTGAAAAAGGCCGCGCCCGCCTACGCGCATAATTTGTGCGCTGCTTGCGCACAAATTCCACACTTGCCGGGCGTTTTGTGTTTTGTCCGAGGCCGCAGCGTTCAGAAAAAGTGCCGGCGGCACTTTTTTAGCGCAGGCCGAAGCGGCTATGCCGCGAGGGGGAACCACGTGGTGCGCATCGCCGTGCGCGGCGAAACTCTACGAGGTTCTTTGGCCTTATGATGCCCGCTCGAACTGGCTGTTATAGAGGTCGGCGTAGAAGCCGCCCTGCTGCATGAGCGTCTCGTGCGTGCCGCTCTCGATCACGTCGCCATCCTTCATCACAAGGATCAGGTCGGCGTTTTTGATCGTGGACAGGCGGTGGGCAATGACGAAGCTCGTCCGTCCGGCGGTCAGCTGGTCCATCGCGCGCTGGATCAAAAGCTCCGTGCGCGTATCGACCGAGCTTGTGGCCTCGTCGAGGATCAGCATCGGCGCGTTCTGAAGCATCGCGCGCGCAATGGTGAGAAGCTGCTTCTGACCGGCGGAAATGCTGCTGCTCTCCGAGAGCACGGTGTCAAAGCCCTGCGGCAGCGCGTGCACGAATTTGTCCAGCCCGCACGCCTTGCAGACGCGCTCGAGCTGCTCGTCCGTGATGCCCTGCATGTTGTAGACCAGATTTTCGCGCACCGTTCCCTCGAACAGCCAAGTATCCTGAAGGACCATGCTGAACAGGCTGTGGACGTTTTCGCGCGTCAGCTCGCCGGTCGGGATGCCGTCGATACGGATGCTGCCGCTGTTCAGCTCAAAAAAGCGCATCAGGAGATTGACCATCGTGGTCTTGCCCGCACCGGTGGGGCCGACGATGGCGACCTTCTGTCCCGGCTTTACCTCGGCGGAGAAGTCCTTGATGATGATCTTATCCGGCGAGTCCGGGTAGCTGAAGCGCACATGGTCAAAGCGCACCGCGCCCTTTACCTGCGTCAGCTCCTGCGTTTTGCCGCTTTCGTCGGGAAGCTCCTCGCTTCCGAGGAAGTCAAAGATGCGGTGTGCCGAGGCGGACGCCGTCTGCATGTTCGTCATGCCCTGCGCGATCTGCGTCAGCGGAGAGGTAAACAGGCGGACATAGAGAATGAAGGAGACGATCACGCCGAATTCGATCGTACCGTTTATGGCGAGGATCGAGCCGAGTACGCACACGACCACATAGGAGATGTTGCCGATGACATTCATTAGCGGCTGCATGATGCCGGAGAGGAACTGCGACCTCCAGTTGGCGTCGTAGACGCGCCGGTTGAGCTGATCGAACTTCGCATTCACATCCTCGACGGCGCGCGAGATGCGCACGACCTCATGGCCGGAGTACATCTCCTCGACATAGCCGTTGAGCTTGCCGAGACTCTCCTGCCGCGCGGTGAAGTGGCGCTGCGATTTCGCCATGATCAGCACGATCAGCACCAGTCCCACCAGCGTCACGCCCAGCGCCGCCAGTGCCAGACGCCACTGCGTCACAAACATCATGATGAGGCAGCCGACAAACTGCGTCGCGGCGCTGATGATCGTCGGCAGGCTGTTTGTAAGCCCCTGCTGAAGCGTGGAGACGTCGTTCGTGATGCGGCTGAGAATGTCGCCCTGCGAGTGGAAGTTGAAGTACTTCTGCGGCACGCGGTTGATCTTTTCCGACAGCTCCGCGCGCATCCGGTAGGATATGCCGAGCGTCACGCTCGCCATGATATAGTGCTGGATGAAGCCGAACAGCGCGCTCGCGCCGTAGATGCAGGCCAGCACCACGCCGATCTTCGCCACGGCGGCAAGGTCGATGCCCGTCGTCAGGCCGTCGGACATGATGGTCGCGATCCTGCCGACCCAGTCCGGGCCGAGGATCGTCAAGACCGCGCTGCCTGCGGCAAGGACCAGCGCCAGAATGATCACGCCGAGACGCCTGCGCATATACCCGGCGAGCTGCCCGAGCGCTTTTTTCACATTGCCCTTCTGCCGGGGCTGCATGTTGTTTCTCATCGTGCGTTTCCTCCTTCCGCAAGCTCCTCCGCGCTGAGCTGCGACATGGCGATCTCGCGGTAGACCCCGCAGGTCTTCATCAGCTCGTCATGCGTACCCATGCCGACGGCCGTGCCGCGGTCCAGAACAAGGATGCAGTCTGCATGACGGATGGTGCTGATGCGCTGGGCGACGATGATCTTCGTCGCCTCCGGAAGCCCCTTCATCAGTCCCTCGCGAAGCGCCGCGTCCGTGCGGTAGTCCAGCGCCGAGAACGAATCGTCAAAAACCAGGATCTCCGGCTTTCTTGCAAGCGCCCGCGCGATGGACAGGCGCTGCTTCTGCCCGCCGGAGACGTTTCTGCCGAGCTGGGCGATGGGATGCGCCGCCTTTTCCGCGTACTTGCTGACGAACTCCGCCGCCTGCGACAGCGAAAGCGCCTGCGAGAGTGTATCCTCCGTCTCCGGCTGCGCGCTTCTGCCAAAGAAGATGTTGTCCCGGACCGTGCCGGAAAACAGCACGGCCTTCTGCGTCACATAGCCGAGCTTATCATACAGTGCATCGAACGAAAGCTCCTTTACGTTCACGCCGTCCACCAGCACCTCGCCCTGCGTCGCGTCGTAAAAGCGCGGGATGAGGCTGACCAGCGTTGTCTTGCCGCTGCCGGTCGCGCCGATGATCGCCATGGTCTGTCCCTTTTCGACCTTGAAGCTGATGTGCTCCAGCTCATCCTCCGCCGCATTCGGGTAGCGGAACGAGACATCACGGAATTCGACCGTGCCCGTCTGCGGGCATTCGGTCTTTTTGCCTTCCTTGATGTGCGCCTGCGTGTCAAGCACCTCATTGATACGCTCCGCCGAGACCTGCGCCTGCGGGAAAAGCATGAAGATCATGACGAGCATCATAAACGACATGACCACATACGTCGCATAGCTGCTGAACACCAGCACATTCGTGAACATCGTCAGCCGCGCCGCGGGATCTCCCATGGAGATCGACTCGACCAGCGCCGCGCCGACCCAGTAGACCGCCAGCGCCAGACCGTTCATGCCAAGCCCCATCATCGGCTGGATGAGCGCGAAAAGCCGCTGGTTTTTCAGCTGCAAATGGAGCATTTTCTTGCTCGGAACGTCAAATTTCTCGTTCTGATACTGTTCGGCATTGAAGGCGTGTACAACGTTGATGCCCGTGAGATTTTCACGCGCGACGCGGTTGATCTGGTCGGTCATCTTCTGCACCAGCCGGAAGCGCGGCAGGCACGTTGCCATCACCGCGACTACCGTCGAGCAGATGACCACCACGAACCCCGCCGTGACCGCCGACAGCTCCCAGCTCTTGCCGAGGATCTTGATCACGGCCCACACGGCCATGATCGGCGCTTTGATGATCATTTGCAGGCCCATCGCCACGATCATCTGGATCTGCGTGATGTCATTGGTCGTGCGCGTGATGAGGCTCGGCACGGAAAAGCCGTGCATCTCCTCGCTGCCGACGGTCATGACCTGATGAAAGAGCTTCTCACGCACGGTAAAGCTGAAGCCGGACGCCGTCTTTGCCGCGAGGAAGCCGCAGGCCACGGCGAGCAGCGCGCTTGCCAGCGTACAGCCGAGCATCTGAAGCCCGACATTCAGAATATCCGCCGTCTCACTGCCCGGTATCTTGATGAGCTTTGTGAGCTGCGTCATATAATCCGGCAGCCGCAGGTCAAAATAGACCTGCGCTGCCACCAGCACCGCGCACAGCAGCGCCATCATCGCCTCCTGCCGGCGCATCCGCTTGAGTAATCTGGTCATACTTCTTCCGCTCCTTTTTCTTCTCTGGGACGCTCGCCGCCCTGAATGCGCGCGATATTGGCATCAAAAATCGCGATGCAGCGGCGAAAATGCGCCAGATCCTCCGGCGTCATGCCCTCGGTCAGCCGCAGGGCAAACACCTTTTGCAGCTGCCGCCCTTCCTCGATCACGTCCGCCGCCTTTCGCGTGCAGCGAAGCGCTGTTTTTCTCCGGTCGCCCAAAACGTTCCCGCGTTCGAGATAGCCCTCCTGCACCAGGCGGTCGATGTGGAAGGACACGATCCCCGGCTTGAGGCCTCTGTAGCGGCAGATCTCCCGCGCCGTCTCATGGCCGGGGTTGTTCGCCAGAAACATCAAAATATCCACCGCCATCGGCGTCAGGTGCACCTTGTCGCAGAGCGGCTGAATGGCCACATGATAGGCATCGGTAAACCGCGCGGCGTTTGCAAACATCTCCGCCGCCGTCAGATTGATCTCCTGCATCACATGCTCCTCCGTTTCATATTGTTCAAATTTAGACTATCAAATTTTACACGATCTCGCATCAAAGTCCATGAACGGTTTGTGAACACTTTTTGACTTTTTTATAAAAGCAGCGCTCCCTAATTCCTCTGCGGTACGCAAAACGGAGCAGCCGTTTTAGGCCGCTCCGTAAAGCTCTATGATCCGGTGTGCTCAGTTGAAGGCGCCGAGCTGCTTGCCGGAAAGGACGTGGAAATGGATATGGTGTACGGTCTGACCGGCGAGCGCGCCGACATTCGTCACGACGCGATAACCATCGGCAAAGCCCATTTCCTTCGCGAGCTTTGCAATGACGGTGTAAATGTGACCGATCAGCGCCTCATTTTCCTCCGTCACCTCTGCCGCAGAGGCGAAATGCGCCTTCGGCACGACGAGGAAATGAACGGGAGCCATCGGCGCGATGTCCTTGAAGGCAAAGCACTGATCGTCCTCATACACCTTCTGGCTGGGGATCTCACCGCTGATGATCTTACAGAACAGGCAATCTGACATGCTATCTCCTCCTTATAATATAACGCACAATTCCTTACTGGACCTTGTTTGCAACATAGTCGTCCACTGCCGCCAGCGCATCATCGACCTTCAGCAGGTCGCTGCCGCCGCCCATGGCGCTGTCGGGCTTGCCGCCGCCCTTGCCGCCGATGATCGGCGCGATGCTCTTGATGATGTCGCCCGCCTTGACGCCCTTTGCAACGGCGTCCTTGCCGCAGACGGCAAGAAGCGTTGCCTTGTCACCGTTCACTGCGCTGAGCACGGCAACGACGCTGCTGGCCTTGTCGCGCAGGAAATCGCCCATGCGGCGCAGATCCGCCGCGTCCACAGCGCCGCGGTTTGCCGTGATGACGCGCAGGCCGCCGATGTTCTTCGCAGAGAACAGGAACTGATCGACCTCGCCTGCAAACAGGCGGTCTTTCATCTTCTCAATGGTCTGGTGCAGGTCGCGAATCTCGCGCATCGAGGCCTCGGCCTTTGCAAACAGCTCCGCAGGCGTGGTCTTGAGCGCCTCTGCAACGCGGACAAGGCGCTGGTTCATCTCGTCGGTCAGCTCCAGGCATGCCTTGCCGGTCACCGCCTCGATGCGGCGCACGCCGGAGGCGACCGACGCCTCGCTCACGATGCGGAACGGGCCGACCTTCGCCGTGTTGTCCAGATGTGTGCCGCCGCAAAGCTCCATCGAAACGGTTTTTTCATCGTCGCCCATCGTGACCACGCGGACAACATCGCCGTATTTTTCGCCGAACAGCGCCGTCGCGCCGCGCTTTTTCGCCTCCTCAACGGGCAGCTCCTCCGTCACGACGGGATAGCCGTCGAGAATGAACTCGGACATCATGCGGCTGACTCTTGCCAGCTCCTCAGGCTTGACGGCCTCGAAGTGCGTGAAGTCAAAGCGCAGGCGATCCGGCTCGACCAGCGAGCCCGCCTGATGGACGTGATCACCGAGTACGGCCTCCAGCGCGCTTTGCAGCAGATGCGTCGCGGTGTGCGCGCGGCTGACAGCCTTGCGGCGCTCCAGATCGATGCGGACGCTGCAAACATCGCCGACCCGCATCTCGCCGCTGACCACACGCCCGTAATGCAGGAACTTTCCGCCCTTGTTCTTCTGAACGTCGGTCACGACAAATTTGCCGTTTTCGCTTTCAATGTAGCCGTGGTCGCCGACCTGACCGCCCATTTCGGCATACATGGATGTGCGGTCGAGAACGATCAGCGCATCGACGCCGTCAACGATCTCGGTGCGCATTTCATCGTCTGCAACGATGGCGAGGATCTTGCCCTCGGTCACGGATTTCTCATAGCCGTCAAATTCCGTGGCGGGCATTTCCTTGCCGAACTCCACGCCTGCCCAGCCGAGGTCGCCGAGCGCCTTGCGCGCCTCTCTTGCGCGCTCCTTCTGCTCCTGCATGAGCTGCTTGAAGGCTGCCTCATCGACGGTGAGACCCTGCTCGGTCGCCATTTCGTTCGTCAGATCGATCGGGAAGCCGTAGGTGTCGTAGAGCTTGAAGGCGTCGGAGCCGGAGAACACGTGCTCGCCCTTTGCCTTGTGCTCCTCGAGCATGTCGCTGAAGATCTTCATGCCGCCGTCGAGCGTTTTTGCAAAGTTCTCCTCCTCGGTGCGGATGACGCGGGTGATATACGCCTGCTTCTCACGCAGCTCGGGGTACTGGCACTCGTTTTCACGGACAACCGTATCAACGACCTCGTACAGGAACGGGCGGTCAACGCCGAGGAGCTTTCCGTGGCGTGCCGCGCGGCGCAGCAGACGGCGCAGGACATAGCCGCGTCCCTCGTTTGACGGCAGGATGCCGTCGCAGATCATAAAGGTCGAGGAGCGGATGTGGTCGGTGATGACACGCAGCGACACGTCGGTCTTTTCAGACTCCTCATAGTGCGCGCCGGTGATCTCGGAGACCTTATTCGTAATGTTCATTACGGTGTCTACGTCAAAGAGCGACGCGACATTCTGGCACACGCAGGCAAGGCGCTCCAGGCCCATGCCGGTGTCGATGTTCTTCTGCTTGAGCTCCGTGTAATTGCCGTGGCCGTCGTTGTTGAACTGGGAGAAAACGATGTTCCAGACCTCAACGTAGCGGTCGCAGTCGCAGCCGACCGTGCAGCCGGGCTTGCCGCAGCCGTACTCCTCGCCGCGGTCATAGTAGATCTCCGAGCAGGGGCCGCACGGGCCGGAGCCGTGCTCCCAGAAGTTGTCCTCCTTGCCGAAGCGGAAGATGTGATCCTCGGGAATGCCGATGACGTCGCGCCAGATGGCGAACGCCTCATCGTCGGCAGGCGTCGTCTCATTGCCCGCAAAGACGGACGGATACAGGCGCTCGGGCTCAAGGCCGACCCACTCGGGGCTGGTCAGGAATTCCCATGCCCAGGGAATGGCCTCCTTCTTGAAATAGTCGCCGAAGGAAAAGTTGCCAAGCATTTCAAAATAGGTGCCGTGACGCGCCGTATGACCGACGTTTTCAATGTCGCCAGTGCGGATGCACTTCTGGCAGGTGGTGACGCGGCTGCGGGGCGGCTCCTCCTCGCCTGTGAACCACGGCTTCATCGGCGTCATGCCGGCGTTGATGAGCAGGATGGACTTGTCACCGCGCGGGACCAGCGAAAAGCTGGGCAGGCGGAGATGTCCCTTCGATTCAAAGAACTTCAGGTACATTTCACGCAGCTCATTGAGCCCATAGGGTTTGTGTGCCATAACGGATTCTCCTTTGTATCCAATAATTTTCTCATGCTTCGGGCGGCGCGGCACGAAAAAAAGAAACTCCGCCACCACATAGGGGCGAAGCTTGCTTCACGGTACCACCCTAATTGCGCCGAGGGCGCATCTTAGCCGCCCTGTAACGGGAGCGCCCGCTCCGCTCATCGCGGAGATGCTCAAAAGCGGCTGCCGCAGGCCGTATGCGAAGGGCTTCCACCGTCCCCTTCTCGCTCTGGCGCGCACCTGTGGCTCTCTTTTTCATCGCAAATCAAATATTTACTGCATCATTCTACCACATTTTCCGCACTTGTCAACGGTTTTTTCTCCCCGGGCGCCGACGGTTTTCCGTCCGCATCCAGCAGAAGCACCCAGCAGAGCCTTCCCTGTACCTGCCGCAGCGCGCAGAAGCGAAAAAGCGGCATCAGCGGAAACTCGCGTCCCGGCTCGTAGGCGATCGCAAGCTGCGTGCCGCCGCCCGATTTTTTCTGCATTCCGGCCGCCGGATATCCCAGCACGTCCCCGGAAAACGGCTCCCATCCCTCCCCGTCTGCCGTCTTCGGCGCGTCCGGGCCGGTCGTGATGCGCGTGTCCGGTGTGAAGGAGAACGCGCTTGCCGGAATGCGGCGGCTCAGACGCAGTCTTCCGGCCTCCGGCATCAGGACGCCGAGATTCATGCTGTTTTCTCCGTCGTGCGCATAAATGCGCACGATGCCGTCCGGCTCTGCCGCAGCCTCGGCGGTGACGCGCCAATACAGCCCCTGCCGCTCTGCGCAGGCGCTGCCGATGACGGTCTGTTCCTTTCGGATCGCATAGTTCAGTTGCTCCATATGCAGACAGCCTCCTGTATAAGCTGAAACCAGCTTATGCAGGAGGCCGGATCTTCATGACAGCGTCTTTTCAAATGCGTGCCTGCGCCTCAGCCCTGAAGGCCGAAGCTCACCGCGATGGCGGAGTCCACCTGATTCATGAGCCCCTCATCCACATGACCCATATGCTCACGCAGACGCCGCTTGTCGATGGTGCGGATCTGTTCGAGCAGCACCACCGAATCCCGGCTGAGCCCCACGTCATGACCGGCGAGGGAGATGTGCGTCGGCAGACGCGCCTTTCCGGTCTGGCTTGTGATCGCGGCAGCGATCACCGTGGGAGAATGCTTGTTGCCAGTGTCGTTCTGGACGATCAGGACAGGCCGCGTGCCGCCCTGCTCGCTGCCGACGACCGGGCTGAGGTCGGCATAGAAAATATCGCCTCGTTTTACGTTGGTATCCATTCGCTTCACACTCCGCGGAAAAATAGTAAGAAGGGCCGGTCTGTCTCCGGCTGGACTACCGTTATTTTCCCACGCTCAAGCTGAATTTATACAGCCGCAAGGCTCTCAGACCATACTATGCGGCGCCGCACGCTCTTGCGCCCGCTCAGACGATGTATTGCAGGATCTCCTGCTCCCTTCCGTTTTGCATGTAGATGCGCGGGATGCGCTTGCTGATGTCGCAGAGGATCTCATAGCTGATCGTCCCTGCCTGCGCGGCAAGGCGCTCGCAGGGGAGGCGCGTTCCATCCGTGTCAAAGCCGAAAAGCGTCGCTGTATCCCCGACCGAAACACCGGGAATGTCCGTCACATCGACCATGCACATGTCCATGCAGATGCGGCCGATCACGGGCGCGTCCTTGCCGCGGATGCGGAAAGACGCTTTTCTCGAAAGCGAGCGCGACAGACCGTCTGCATACCCGATGGGCAAGACTGCCATGCGCGTCTCGCGCGACGGCGTGAACGTCCTGCCGTAGCTGACGGGCGTTCCTGCCGGGACCGTGCGCAGCTGCGCCGTCTTTGTCCGCACCGTCATGAGCGGCCGCAGGTCGAGCACGCCCTCCGCATCCTGCGACGGCGCATGGCCGAAGGTCGCGATGCCGGGTCTCACCATGTCCATGGCGAACTCCGGATACAGGATCGTTGCGCCCGAGCTTGCGCAGTGGCGAAGCTCCGGCCGGATGCCCTTTGCCGCCAGCGCGTCCAGCATGGCGGTAAAGCGCGCATACTGCGTCCGTGTAAAGGCCGCGTCCTCGGGCGCTTTGCTGTCAGCGACGCAGAAGTGCGTGAACACGCCCTCGACGTGCAGATGCGCAAGCGCGCACGTTTCCAGCAGCTCCGGCAGCGTCCGTTCGTGGTCATATGCGAAAAAGCCGATGCGCGTCATGCCGGTGTCGAGCTTCAGATGCACGTTCAGGATATAATTCGTTCCGGTCAGCGCCGCGTCCAGCTCCTTCGCGTATTGCAGCGAGTGGACCTCCTGCGTGATGTCCATAAACACCATCGTGTCAGCAAACTCCGCCGGCGTATAGCCGAGGATGAGCAGCGGCGCGCGGATGCCGCCGCGCCGAAGCTGCACGGCCTCCTCCAGATTGGAGACCGCCAGATAGTCCGCGCCGAGCTCGCACAGCGCGTGGCTCAGCGGAACGGCGCCGTGGCCGTAAGCGTCAGCCTTCATCACGCCGAGAAAGCGGCAGCCGGAGGGGATATGTTCCTTGATCGCGCGGTAGTTGTGCTCCAGATTATCCAGAGACACCTCCGCCCATGTTCTTCTGAGAGTTTTCATTCTGATTGCCTCGTTCCAGAGAAAAATGATGCAGCTCCGCCTTCAAAAGCGTCTGCCCCTGATAGGATACGGCGGCGCGAACCGGCAGGCCGGAGGCGTCGAGCCACGTATCCACTGTGATTTCATTGTCATCATAGCCCAGCAGGTATGTCGCCCGCAGGACGCCGTCTTCCCATCCGCAGGCGGAAATATACCCGCGGTACCAGCTCTCCGCCAGCAGATACGGAAGCCGCATCGGCGAGACGCGGCCTCCGGCAAGCTCGGCAAAGCCGACCTCCGTGTCCTCATAGGCGACACGCGCGCCGTCTGCGGAGACCTCCGCACCGATCCCTGCAAGCGTCTGCGGCTCGGTCAGGCGTATCGTGACGCCGCCGCCCGCTTCATACGCGCAGTCCATCGAAAACCGAAAGATCTCCTCGCCGTAATTGACCTCGGCCTGTGCCGCAAAGGCGCAGCCGCCCGCCGCCGTCAGCGCCGTGCGAAGATCCAGCGCCCGCTGCATTGCCGTGTCCTGCCGCGCGCAGCCGCTGAGGGTCAGCAGCAGCGCCGCCAGCACGCTGAGCTTTTTGCCGTGCAAACGATCACCCGCTTATCGCAAAAGTCGCGGGATCCTCGTCAGCAGGTCCTCCGGCGTCATGCCGTACTCCCCGATCTCCGCCGCGGCAAGGTCGCCCGCGGAGCCGTGGAGCCACGCGGCGCACGCCGCTGCCTCCAGCGGCATCACGCCCTGACCGAGCAGGGAAACGATCACGCCGGAGAGCACGTCACCGCTGCCGCCGGTCGCCATACCGGGGTTTCCGACGGCGCTGATGTAGGTGTTATGGCCGTCGCTCACGATCGTCCGGTGTCCCTTGAGGAGGAGGATCGAGCCTGTCCTGTCGGCAAATTCCCGCGCCTGCTGGACACGGTCCTCCGCCATCGGGTCACCGCCCAGCCGGAGGAACTCACCATCATGCGGCGTCAGGATCACGGGACAGGCCGTTCCGCGCAGTATATCTATATTCCGCTCCAGCGCGTTTATGCCGTCCGCATCCAGTACCAGCGGCTTGTGGCAAAAATCGAGCATCCAGCGCACCAGCGCCGTCACCTCCTCCGAGCGTCCAAGCCCCGGCCCCATCAGCACGGCGTCCATGTTGGTCATCCGCCGCTCGATCACGGGCTTCGCCGCAAGGCTGAGCCTGCCCTCGGCGTCACAGGGAAGCGGAAACACGACCGGCCCGAGACACTGCGCCGCGCAGATGGGATACACCTGCTCCGGCACGCCGAGATACACGACCCCGCTTCCGGACCGCACGGCAGCGTTTGCCGCAAGCACGGCTGCGCCGGTCAGCCCGGTGCTGCCGCACAGCAGCAGCACTCTCCCGTAGTCGCCCTTGTGGGAATTGCGCGCACGGACCGGCAAAACTGTCTTTACCAGCTCCGCACCGACATATTCCGCCAGCCAGAATACCTTTGCCATAACGCCATCTCCCTTCGCCCGTACAGTTTATGTCTTCCTGCCACAATTATAGTGCGGTTTTTCCGGAACGTCAAATTTTATTCTTGCGAAATCGGGTATGCTGTGCTATGATGGGCATGCTCATAAGATAAAAGCGATGATCGAGTCGTCTGACATCGGAACGCGGCCGCAGAGAGGACGGGATGCTGGGAGCCGTCCGCCGCAGATGAAGGGCTTTCCCTCGTGAGCCGCCGTCTGAAGGCCGTGCCGCCGTATGCTGCGGCGTCTGCGGAAATAGGATGCGCCGGGCCGCTCCGTTAAAGGCGAAACAGGTCTCTGGCCTGAAAGCGCGCCGTTTGGCGAATGCGGGTGGTACCGCGGAAGCATGTCTTTCGTCCCCAATGTGGACGGAGGGCAATTTTTTTGCGGTCTTTCCGCCAGAATTTTGTAATTTCATTCAACAAAAGGAGAATTTCATTTTATGAAAGAGCAGCTTGAAAAGATCCGGCAGGAGGCGCTCGAGGCGCTGAACGCCGTCGCCGATCCCGGCGAGCTGGAAGCCCTGCGCGTCCGCTTTCTCGGCAAAAAGGGCGAGCTGACCGCCGTTCTCAAGACGATGGGCAAGCTCTCCGCCGAGGAGCGCCCCGTCATGGGTCAGATCGCAAACAACGTCCGCGCCGCCATTGAGGAGAAGCTCGATGAGGCAAAGACCTCCCTCAAGGCAAAGGCGCTCGAGCAGAAGCTCGAGGCCGAGGCCATCGACGTCACCATCCCCGGCAAGCCCGTGGAGCTTGGCCACCGCCACCCGATGAACATTGCGCTCGACGAGGCGAAGGAGCTGTTCATCTCGATGGGCTTTAAGATCCTCGACGGCCCCGAGGTCGAGCTTGCCGAGTATAACTTCACGAAGCTGAACATCGCGGAAAATCACCCCTCCCGTGACCGCAGTGACACGTTCTACATCACAGACGATGAAAAGGTCCTCCTCCGCACGCAGACCAGCCCCATGCAGATCCGCGCCATGGAGTCCATCGGCCAGCCTCCCATCCGTGTGCTTGCCCCGGGCCGCGTGTACCGCAAGGACGAGGTCGATGCAACGCACTCGCCGATGTTCCACCAGATCGAGGGTCTTGTCATTGACAAGGGCGTGACGATGGCTGACCTCAAGGGCACGCTGGAAACGCTCATCAAGGCCATGTATGGCCCTGATTCCGTCATCCGCTTCCGTCCGCACCACTTCCCGTTCACCGAGCCGAGCTGTGAGGTTGACGTGCAGTGCTTCAAGTGCCACGGCGAGGGCTGCCCGACCTGCAAGGGCGAGGGCTGGATCGAGCTTCTGGGCGCCGGTATGGTGCATCCGAAGGTGCTCGAGGGCTGCGGCATCGACCCGAACGTCTATTCCGGCTTCGCCTTCGGCATCGGCCTGGAGCGCATGGCGATGCGCCGCTTCCAGATCAGCGACCTGCGCATGATCTTTGAAAACGACGTCCGCTTCCTGTCGCAGTTCTGAGAAGGAGGAACAGAGAATGAATATTTCTAGAAAATGGCTCCGTGACTTCGTGGACATCACCGCCACGGACAAAGAATATGACGAGATCATGACCATCGCCGGTCAGAAGGTCGAGACCGTCACCCGTATGGACGCGGAAATCAAAAACGTGGTCGTCGGCAAGGTGCTTTCGATGGCGCGGCATGAAAACTCCGACCACATGTGGGTCTGCATGGTTGATGTGGGCAGCGGCGAGCCCGTCCAGATCGTCACCGGCGCACAGAACGTCCATGCGGGCGATCTGGTCCCGGTCGCGCAGCACAACTCCGATCTCCCCGGCGGCATCCACATCACCAAGGGAAAGCTCCGCGGCGTGGAGTCCTGCGGTATGCTCTGCTCCTATAAGGAGCTCGGCCTGACCGAGCACGACTGCCCGGAGGCCTATGCCGACGGCATCTGGATCCTCAATGACGAGGGCTGCACCGTCGGTCAGGACATCAACACCGTCATCGGCAACGATGATTCGATCGTGGAGTTTGAAATCACCAACAACCGTCCCGACTGCTACAGCCTCATCGGCCTTGCCCGTGAGACGGCGGCGGCGTTCAACGTTCCGATGAAGCACCATGAGCCGGTCGTAAAGGGCGGCGCAGAGGGCGTGCTTCCGGAGCTGCTCGACGTGGATGTGCAGGCGGACGATCTGTGCCTGCGCTACTCCGCCAGAATGGTGCGGAACGTCAAGATCGCGCCCAGCCCCAAGTGGATGCGCCAGCGTCTGCGCAGCGCAGGCGTGCGCCCGATCAACAACATCGTTGACATCACGAACTATGTCATGATCGAGTACGGCCAGCCGATGCATGCCTTTGACTACCGCTATGTGCAGGGCGGCAAGATCGTCGTCCGCCGCGCAGGCAAGGATACGTCCCTCACCACGCTCGACGGCAATGTACGCGCGCTCCAGCCCGACATGCTCGTCATCGCAGACGAGGACAAGCCCGTCGGTCTTGCCGGCATCATGGGCGGCGAAAACAGTGAGATCGCGGCGGATACCGTGGATGTGGTCTTTGAGTCCGCAAACTTCCTCGGTGCCTCCATCCGCAAGACCGCGCTGGCGCTCGGTATGCGCACGGACGCCTCCGCAAAGTTTGAGAAGGACATCGACCCGATGCTGACCGTTCCCGCTGTCAACCGCGCGTGCGAGCTGGTCGAGCTTCTGGGCGCGGGCGAGGTCATGGACGGCATCATCGACGTTCTGAACTACGTTCCCGAGGCTGTGCAGCTCCCGCTCGAACCGGAGCGCATCAACGCTCTGCTCGGCACGGATATTTCGGAAGCGGACATGATCGAATATCTGCGCCGCGAGGAGATTCCCGTCGTGGACGGCATGATCCATGTCCCGTCGTGGCGTCCGGATCTGCGCTGCATGGCGGACATCGCGGAGGAGGTCGCCCGCTACTACGGCTACAACCGCATTGCAACCACCGCCATGCGCGGCACGACCACCATCGGCGGCTGCACCGACGCCGAGGCACTTGAAAACAAGGCCTGTGCCGCGGCAAGAGCGCTCGGCTACAGTGAGATCATCACCTACTCCTTCGTCTCCCCCACCGTGTTCGACAATATCCGCCTTCCGAAGGACACGCCGCTGCGCAATGCCATCCGCATCATCAACCCCCTTGGTGAGGACACCTCCATCATGCGCACGGTCATCCTGCCGTCGATGCTCGACATCCTTGCCCGCAACCATGCCTACAAAAACAAGGGCGTCAAGCTCTATGAGATGGGCCGCATCTATCTGCCGGTCGAGGGCCGCGACCTTCCCGACGAGCCCAAGCGTCTGATCTTCGGTACCTATGGTGAGCATGAGGATTTCTTCAGCATGAAGGGCGAGATCGACGCGCTGCTTGCCGCGCTCAACATCCCCGCTGCGACCTATGTACGCAGCAGTGACGATCCGAGCTATCATCCCGGCCGCTGCGCCGAGCTGCGGATCGGGGGCCAGAAGGTCGGCGTGCTCGGTCAGATCCATCCGCTGGTCGCGGAGACCTACGGCATCGGTGCGGACGTCTACTGCGCGGAGCTGGATTTTGCGCTGCTCCAGACGATGGCAGACGGCGAGCGCGTGTTCCACCCGCTGCCCAAGTTCCCCGCCGTCACGCGCGATCTGGCGCTTGTCTGTGACGAGGCCGTCACCGTCGGCGCGCTGGAGGCCTGCATCACCGCGTCTGCCGGAAAGCTCCTGCGGCGGATCGACCTCTTTGACATCTACCGCGGCCCCGGCATTGAGGCCGGCAAAAAGAGCGTCGCGTTCAGTCTGGAGCTGCGCGCCGATGACCGGACGCTCACAGACGATGATTCGGTCGGCGTGGTGAACAAGGTGCTTGAAAAGCTCGAATCGGAGCTTCACGCCAAGCTCCGCTGACAAAAATCGCCTTCCTTCCTCCTGCCTGCCGCATATTTTGACTGCTCCGCCCGATTTTTGAAACTTGTAACACAAATGAAAAGTTCAGGTCATTTACAACCGGGAGAGAATATATTATGATATGGGCAAGCTATTGATAAGGGAGGGTAACCGCATGGAGGAAAACACCATCAAGTTTGTAGTGCCGGATGATGCAGCCGGAGAAATGAAAGCGATCCTGACGTCTGTTTACAGCGCGCTGAGCGAAAAAGGTTATAACCCGATCAACCAGATCGTCGGTTACCTGCTCTCCGAGGATCCGACATACATCACCAACTACAACAACGCGCGCAGTCTGATCTGCAAGCTGGACCGCGACGAGCTTCTTCAGGAGCTTGTGCGGCACTATCTCTTTGACTGACGCAAACATACCAAAGGCGCTCCGTCCGGGCAGTTCTGCCCTTCACGGAGCGCCTTTTTAGGGTATATCTGAAAAATCCCAACGCAGCCGGACAGCGGGCCTTTTCACGCCGCGCCGCGTCATTTCTCCTTGAAATACGTCAGTATTCCTGCGAAAAAAATGTCTTGCGCAGCGCGGAAATTCCTCGCTGCCGGGCACATTTTCAGTTTTCAGATACACCCTGGGAGTCAAAAAATTTGCGCGAGGAGATCGTCCCCGCGCAAAATCAGTCCGCAATATATTCCGCCGCATACGGCGGTGCTTTGCAGGTCTCCCCTGCTCAGTCGGCGTAGTCCGCCGCATTTGCGTCCTTTCTGTGGAAAATACGGGTCATCAGGCACTTGCACGGACAGCCGTGATTTTCCGAACGGCCGGACAGCAGTCTGCACACCAGCGCGACCGCGCCGGCAAAGGCAAGCACGCCCGCGATCACCGCAAGCACGCGGACAACACAGGAGCTGTTTCTTTCTTCAGCACCGGAACATTTACACATCATAATATCCTCCGTTCATAGAATTCTGTTTCAAACATTTCAGCCGCCCGACCGCATATACTGCGCGGCCGCGCTCCTCACAAACCGTTCAAGCAGGCCGCAGAGTCTGTCCACGGTCTCATCGACGTCGTCATCCATATGATTCCACAAAAATTGCAGGAAGAACCCGATGAACGCATACCGGCAGAAGCTGACGATGCCGTTCAGCTCCGGCTCCGGAATGCAGGATGCGTCGATATAGCGCGTGATCGCCTTGGAGAACACGTCATCTGTCAGGCCAAAGACATATTGCTCCAGCTGGTCTCTGGACAGCGAGTCAAACACATGGTAAATGGTGCGCGGATGCGCCTGACAGGCACGCAGCACCTCCTTGATCGCCGTGCGCCAGTCGAAATCCGGGCGGTCACACTGCACATAGGGATCGAACACCGTATGGAACCACACATCCAGCAGCGCATAAATATCCTGATAGTGATAATAGAAGGTATTTGAGCTGATCTCACAGCGGCGGACAAGCGCGGACACCGTGATCTTATCAAACGGCATCTCCTCCAGCATCTGCTGAAATGTCCGCATGATAGCCTTTTTTGTATAAAGCGCCATATGCCTCCTCCTGATATCGGATGGTCACTGCCCGACCGGTTTGTGTTTATCATAAACCATAAAGCGCCTTTTTGCAAGCAAAACGGCGCTCTCCTCTGATTTTCTCACAGTCTTTACAGAACTTTTTGAAGAATATTGTGTTTTTTGAAAAAAGGGCTTGCAAAACCGCTTCACATGTGCTATTATATTTGAGCTGACAAGAGCAGCGACAAGTTCATATCCGGGTGTGGCGAAGTTTGGTATCGCGCTTGAATGGGGTTCAAGAGGCCGCTAGTTCGAATCTAGTCACTCGGACCATGCAGAGTGTCCTTATAGGATCTGAGTATCCTGTAATGGACACTCTGCTTTTTTAT
>ERZ1673695.92-NODE-92-length-162321-cov-20.331123_pt1 | contig 162321 bp, 155 predicted proteins | sample MGYA00580225_ERZ1673695 | MGnify/ENA primary metagenome ERZ1673695 (study PRJEB41218, sample SAMN15661739) | gut metagenome | host: Homo sapiens | place: Canada: London | collected 2015-08-20/2019-03-30 | study: EMG produced TPA metagenomics assembly of... | reverse complement strand
TGTGGTGGAGATGAGGGGGATCGAACCCCTTACCTCTTGAATGCCATTCAAGCGCTCTCCCAAGTGAGCTACACCCCCACGGGCTTGCCGTCTCGCGACTGCTTTGCTATTATAGCAAACCCTGCAGGTAATGTCAACCCTCTTTTTCGAGAAAATCAGAAGATTTTTTTGCGGCTTACTCGGCGCTGTCGTTGAAGGCCTTGAAAGCCTTGTAGGCCATGTAGACGTCGATCTTGGCCACCAGCTCGAAGGGCGAGTGCATGCTCAGCACGGGCACGCCCACGTCCATGGTGTCGATGTTGTGGGAGGCCACGTACTTGGCGACGGTGCCGCCGCCGCCCTGGTCCACCTTGCCCAACTCGCCGATCTGCCACACGGCGCCGGCGGCGTCGAAGATGCGGGTGAAGTAGCTCACCAGCTCGGCGGAGGCGTCGTTGGCGCCGCCCTTGCCGCGGGAGCCGGTGTACTTGGCGATGGCCACGCCCTTGCCCGCGAAGGTGCTGTTCTGCGCCTCAAAGGCGGAGGGGAAGGTGGGGTCGAAGGCGGCGGTCACGTCCGCGGACAGGCACTTGGAGTTCTGGAAGCAGAGGATGTCGTCCGCGCCCTGGGCCTTGCACAGCTGCTGCACAAAGTGGAACACATACATGCTGTTCAGGCCGGTGACGCCCTCGGAGCCGATTTCCTCCTTGTCGGTGAGCACGCAGACGGTGGTGTAAACAGGGAGCTTGGTCTCCATCTCGGCGATGAGGGCGGGGTAAGCGTCCACGCGGTCGTCGTGGCCGTAGGCGCCGATGAGGCCCCGGTCAAGGCCCACGTCCTTCGCCTTGAAGGCGGGCACGGCCTCCAGCTCGGCAGTGATGAAGTCCCGCTCAGTGATGCCGTACTTATCGTTCAGCAGCTTCAGAGCCAGCAGCTTGACCCGGTCCTTGACCTCTTTGTCGGCATAGGGCAGGCTGCCCACCACGATGTTCAGCTCTTCGCCCTTCACGCCCTCGTTCAGCTTGCGCTCGTTCTGATCGGCGCTCAGGTGGGGCAGCAGGTCGGTGATGCAGAAGACGGGATCGCCCTCGTCCTCGCCGATGCAGACGTTCACCTGGGTGCCGTCCGCCTTGTAGATGACGCCGTGCAGCGCCAGAGGCATGGCCACCCACTGATACTTGCGGATGCCGCCGTAGTAGTGGGTCTTGAGCAGGGCCAGCTCGCTGTTCTCATACAGGGGGTTGGGCTTGATGTCCAGACGGGGAGCGTCGGTGTGGGCGATGTTCATATGTACGCCCTCGCTCAGGGGCTTCTGGCCCATGGTGGCGGCGATGACGCTCTTACCCCGGTTGTTCAGATACACTTTTGCGCCGGGGGCGTAATTGGTGCCGGGCACGAAGGGAACGTAGCCGTTCTCCTCCAGCAGCTTCACGGTGTAGGTGGTCACGTCCCGCTCGGTCTTGCCGTTGTCCAGGAAGGCCTTGTAGCCCTCGCAGAATTCGTCCGCCGCCTTGTTCAGCTCCTCGCCGGCCTCGGCCGCGTGGGGCCGGGTGTACAGCAGCTGTTCGGCCAGCTTCTGGCCTTCGGTCTTTTCTTTGCTCATAACTGATCCTCGCTTTCTTCAGGCCCCGTAAAGAGCCTGATAACGTTCATAGGCCCGGTTTATCTTGGTGACATACAGGCCCATTTGCTGATAAGGGAAGGTGTGGAGCACTTCGCCGTCGGCGGAGTAGTCGCTGCTTTCCAGCAGGCCGTCCACCGTGCCCCACCCGCTGTGGTAGGCCGCCGCCGCGGTGGACACGTCGCCGTGGTACCGCTCAAGGCAGGCGGAAATATAATAGACGCCGAAGCGGATGTTCACCGCCGGGTCGTAGAGGTCGTCGAAGGTGAGGTCCTCGCCGGGGGCAATTTTGCTCTTGATCCAGTCGAAGGTGACCTCGGTGATCTGCATCAGGCCCCGTGCCCCCACGCTGGATTCAGCGCCGGGGTCAAAGCCGCTCTCGGTGCGTATCACCGCGTAGATAAGGAGAGGGTCCACGCCGTTCGCCACGGCTTCCTTCTCCACGTATTCCGTATATTTCAAGGGGTAGCGCGCCAGGTCCAGCCTGTGCAGGCCCTCCCGCAGCCCTCTCACGGCCAGCACGACCACCGTCGCGAGCACCACGAGCCATAAAATTCGTTTTGCGAGCTTTTTTGCCACTCATGCACCGCCTTTCTCCTGCTCCAATGCCGCCAGTGCCTGACGGTGAAGATGTTCCAAGTCCTTGTCGTTGCGTATCTCCCGCGCCGCGGCTTTGCGCAGCGTGCGCACCGGCAGCTGGGCCGCAAGGCGCGCCCGGGCCTGCCGCCGGGTGAGGCCGTCCCGCTTGCGGATGCGCGCCACGCTTTGTTCGTAGGGCGCGCTCACCAGCCAGATGGCGTCGCAGTGTTTTTCAAAGGGCGCGCCCACGATGACCGCGCCGTCCACGAAGTAGAGCGCCTCTCCCCTGCGTTTCGCCTCGTCGGCGGCGGCCAGCAGGCGGGCGATGATCTCCGGGTGGGTGATGCTCACCAGCTTTTGAGTGCTCGCTTCGTTCCGGAAGGCCCGGTCCGCCAGCAGCTGCCGGTTTACCGTACCCTCGGGGGTGAGCAAATCATCACCGAAGGCCTCCGCCAGTTTTGCAAGGCAGGGAGAGCCGGGCTCCAGCACCTGCCGGGCCACCAGGTCGGCATCCGCCACGGTGTAGCCCAGCTGGCGGTAGAGTGCGGAGACGGCGCTTTTGCCGCTGCCCGAACGGCCGGTGATGCCGATGATCTTCACAGTTCCACCACCTCGAAGGCAGCCGCCCGCACCAGCCGGTTGTAGACCGCGAGGCCCACGCCGCCCACATGGGGGCAGCGGGCATAGACCGTCTCGGCGCCCTTTTCGTCCAGGCGGCGCAGGGCGCTGAACAGCTCCCGGGCCTGGGCCGCGTCGTCCTCTTTGGCGCCGTAGCTGATGAAGGGCACCGGCAGCTGCTCGCCCTCGCCGTCAAAGCAAAGGGCCCACACGCCGGGGCCGGCGTGGTCGCAGACATACTTGCGGTAGGCGTCGAAATCGCCCCGCAGGATGGTCACATGGGCCTTGGGGGCATAGTGCTTGTACTTCATGCCGGGGCTGCGGGCGGTCTCTCCTTCTTTCAGCTTGTGGAGCACCGCGCCCGCCAGCTGCACTTCGCAGCCCAGCACCTGCTCCAGCTGCTCCTTGGTGACGAAGCCGGGGCGCAGCAGCATGGGCTGCTCCCCCGCCAGGGTGATGACGGTGGACTCCACCCCCACGCCGCAGGCGCCGCCGTCCAGAATGAGGGGCAGGCGGCCGTCCATGTCGGCCATCACATCCTGGGCGATGGTGGGGCTGGGCCCGCCGGAGCGGTTGGCGGAAGGTGCCGCCAGAGGCAGGCCGCTGGCGGCGATGACCGCACGGGCCACCGGGTGGCTGGGCATGCGGATGGCCACGGTGTCCAGCCCGGCGCAGACTTCGTCCGCCACCTTGGGGCCCCGGGGCATGATGATGGTGAGGGGGCCGGGCCAGAAGGCCTGGGCCAGCGCCTTTGCGCCCTCGGGCACGCAGGCCACCAGCCCTTCCAGCATCTCCATTCGGTCGATGTGGACGATGAGGGGGTTATCCTGAGGGCGGCCCTTGGCCTCGAATATCTTTTTGACCGCCGCGCCGTTGAAGGCGCTGGCGGCGATGCCGTAGACGGTCTCGGTGGGGATGGCCACGATCTCCCCTGCCTGCAGCAGTTCGGCGGCTTTGTTCACCGAGGCCTCGTCGGCCTTTGTCAGAATGGTTTTCATAGTGTTGCTTCCTTTTCCTGGGCGGCCTGCAGCCGCCGGGTCTGGTCGGCGGTGATGAGCGCGTTCAGCAGCTCATCCAGCGCGCCGTCCATCACGCTGTCGAGTTTGTAGAGGGTGAGGCCGATGCGGTGGTCGGTGACCCGCCCCTGGGGGAAATTGTAGGTGCGGATGCGCTCGGAGCGGTCGCCCGCGCCCACCTGGCTGCGCCGGTCGGCGTCGATGGCGTCCTTTTGTGCCTGCTGTTTTTCCGCCAGCAGGCGGCTGCGCAGCACCTTAAGGGCTTTATCCTTGTTTTTGTACTGGCTGCGCTCGTCCTGACATTCCACCACCATGCCGGTGGGCAGGTGGGTCACCCGGATGGCGCTGGAAGTCTTGTTGACGTGCTGGCCGCCCGCGCCGGAGGAGCGGAAGGCGTCTATCTTCAAATCGGCGGGGTCCAGCTGCACGTCCACCTCTTCGGCCTCGGGCATCACCGCCACCGTGACGGTGGAGGTGTGGATGCGGCCTTGGGTCTCGGTCTCGGGCACCCGTTGCACCCGGTGGACGCCGCTCTCGTACTTGAGGCGGCTGTAGGCTCCCTCGCCCTGCACCGACACGCTTATCTCCTTCACGCCGCCCAGTTCGGTCTCGTTGAGGTTCAGCACCTCGCACTTCCAGCCTTTGGAGGCGGCGTACATGCCGTACATCCGCCAGAGGCTGGCGGCAAAAAGGGCGGCTTCCTCGCCGCCGGCGCCGCTGCGTATCTCCAGGATGACGCTGCGGTCGTCGTTTTCGTCCCGGGGCAGCAGCAGGACGCGCAGGGTCTGTTCCAGCTCTTCCTGTTTCTGCCTACCCTCGCTGTACTCAGTCTGGACCATCTCCCGGAAATCCGGCTCCAGGCCTCCTTCGTCCAGCAGGGCGCGAGCCTCGGCGCACCCGGCGCACACCCGCTCGTACTCATCCAGCGCCTCCATCAGCGGAGTGAGGCGCTTATACTCCTTCATCAGCGCGGCGTAGCGCCCGCCGTCGGCCAGGATGACCGGGTCCTGCAGCGAGAGGTTCACCTCGTCGTAGCGGCGGCGCACCCTGCGCAGCTGTTCCAGCATGGGGTCTGCTCCTTTCCGTTTTGCGTTTTAAAAGCAAAACGGGGCGCTACTCCTCGCCGGGGCGGATGATCTTTTTGATGTTTTTCTCGATTTTGGCCCGGGGGAGCATGACCTCCCGCCCGCAGCCGGTGCAGCGAATTTTGAAATCCATGCCCACACGCAGCACGTCGAAGCAGGCCGCGCCGCAGGGATGCGGCTTTTTCGTCAATATCTGGTCGCCCACGCGCACGTCCACAGGCCGGCCCTCCCTTGCATTTTGTCCGCCCCGCCGTTGCAGACGGGGACAATTTAATATTATATACCTTTGCGCCGGTTTTGCAAATATCCCCCGCCCCGCCTGCATATATTTTTTAAAAACGCGCGCCGGGGGTCTGTTCCCGGTGCGGCGCGGACAAAACCAGTTAAAGTGAGGATGGAAACGATGGTGGAATATACCCCCGAAGGCAAGGGCCGGGACGCGCGTCGGATGACCGAGAGCCAGCTGGCCGAGGCGTTTGCGGACGGCAGCATCCTGGAGAGCACAGCGCTGGCCTATGACCGGGAGCGGCAACTGGTGTTTGAACTGGCGGGCCGCCCCGCCCGCATGCCCCACGACGAGTGCGCCGCCGGCGCGGCCGAGGGCGCGGTGCGGGACGTGGCGCTGCTGACGCGGGTGGGCAGGCCCACCTGTTTTCGCATCACCGCCCTGCCCGAAGAGACCGGCGGCGCGTATCTGCTCTCCCGCCGGCTGGCCCAGGAGGCCTGCCAGAGGGACTATCTGGACGCGCTTTTGCCCGGCGAGCTGGTGACGTGCGTGGTGACCCATCTGGAAAGCTTCGGGGCTTTTTGCGACGTGGGCTGCGGCATCAGCGCCCTTCTGCCCATCGACTGCATGTCCGTCTCCCGCATCCAGAGCCCGGCGGACCGGGTAAGTGTGAGCCAGCAACTCATCTGCGCGGTGAAGAGCCGGGACGACAGGGGCCGCCTTGTGCTGACGTTGCGGGAACTGCTGGGCACCTGGCAGGAAAACGCCGACCGCTTTCATGCCGGCGAGACGGTGGTGGGGCTGGTGCGCAGTGTGGAGAGCTACGGCGTGTTCATCGAACTGGCCCCGAACCTGGCCGGCCTTGCGGAGCGGTGCGAGGGCCTGCGCCCGGGCCAGCCGGTGAGCGTTTTCATCAAGAGTATTCTGCCCGAAAAGATGAAGATAAAACTGGTCATTGTGAACCGGGAGCTGGCGGGGCCGCTGTTCTTCGCCCCCCGCTACTTCATCACCGAGGGGCGGCTGGAACACTGGGTCTACTCCACGCCGGGCAGCAAAAAACGCATCGAGACGGATTTTGGCCCGGCGGCCTTGTAAAAGCGGGAGATTTTCACTATAATAATTCCTGGAAATACCCCGAGGAGGAAGTGAGAAGATGGCCGGAAGTGCTTTTACCTTTGGCGTGAAACCGGGCGGGCTGACCGAGAACACCGAAGTCCGCATCCTGCTGTGCTATCTCATCAAGACGGTGGCCCCCATGGCGCCCCTCACCCGCGCGGAGATCGAGCAGGCGCTGCTGGGCGAGCAGCTGGTGAACTATTTTGAGCTGAGCGCGGGCCTTGCGGACCTGCAGGAGAACGGCCTTGCCACCGTGGACGAAGCGGGCGGCTGGCGCATCACCCCCAAGGGCCTTGCGGTGGCGGATGAGCTGAGCATCGACCTGCTGCCCCGCACGGTGCGGGAGGCGGCGGTGCGCGCGGCGGTGCGGGCCCAGCAGTGGGCGCGCAAGGCCGCCCAGCACAAGGCCGAGGTGGAAAAGACCGGCGACGGCTACGCGGTGCGCTGCTCCATCTCCGAGATGGGCAGCAAGCTGTTCGGGCTGGAAGTGCTTCTGCCCGACGCCATGACCGCCGAGATGGCAAAAAACGCCTTCATCGAACATGGCAGCGACATCTACGCCCTGGTGCTGGGTGCGCTGGCCACGCCGGATGAAAAAGACTGACCAAACAAAAAGAGCCGTGCAGCATGCACGGCTCCTTTTCTGTTTTCAGTTGTCCTGCTTGCCTTCCACCACGCCCTCGTGGTGCAGGACGCTGCCGATGGTGCGGAAGAAAATCTTCACGTCCAGGGCAAAGGAGAGGTTTTTGGCGTAATAGCCGTCCAGCTCCGCCTTCACGGGGATGGGCAGTTCGTCCCGCCCGTGGACCTGGGCGTAGCCGGTGAGGCCGGGCACGCAGTCGTTGGCGCCGTATTTGTCCCGCTCGGCCACCAGATCGTCCTGGTTCCAGAGGGCGGGCCGGGGCCCCACGATGCTCATCTGACCCAGGAAGATGTTGAAGATCTGGGGCAGCTCGTCCAGGCTGGTGCGGCGCAGAAAGCGCCCGGCGCTGGTGATGAAGGCGTCGGGGTTTTCCAGCATGTGGGTGGGCATGTCGTGGGGGGTGTCGGTGCGCATGGTGCGGAATTTATAAATTTTAAAGAAGGTCTTGCCCTTGCCCACCCGCTTCTGGGTGAAGAGCACCGGTCCCGGGGACGAGGCCTTGACCCACACCGCGATGACCGCCAGCACCGGGGACAGGCACAGGATGGCCAGACCGCTGCACAAAAAGTCCAGCGCGCGTTTAAAAAACCGTTTATACATTTTCTCAGCCCTCCCCCATGCCGATCTCGTCGCGATGATGGTGGAAGGTAGGCACCATATCGGTGAGCGCCTGCACCAGATTCTCGCTGTTGTTGCTGTAAGCGATCTGCTTGAGGGCCATCAGGTGGTCGAAGAAGGTCTGGTTGTTCAGCCGCAGCGGCGCGCCGATGTATATCTTGCGGTTGTCGGTCTTGCGCAGGCCCTCCTCGTCCATCAGCATCTCCTCATAGAGCTTTTCGCCGGGGCGCAGGCCGGTGAACACGATCTGGATGTCCTTGTAGGGGATGAAGCCGGAGAGCTTGATGAGGTTCTCGGCCAGATCCAGGATGCGCATGGGCTTGCCCATGTCCAGCACGAATATCTCGCCGCCGCTGGCCATGGCGCCGGCCTCCAGCACAAGGCTCACCGCCTCGGAGATGGTCATGAAATAGCGCACGATGTCCGGGTGGGTGACGGTGACCGGGCCGCCCGCGGCGATCTGGTCCTTGAACAGGGGGATGACCGACCCGTTGGACCCCAGCACGTTGCCGAAGCGCACGGCGGCGAAGCGGGTCTTGCTGCGCTGGGCCATGGCCTGCACCACCATCTCGCACACGCGCTTGGTGGCGCCCATCACGTTGGTGGGGTTCACCGCTTTGTCGGTGGAGATGAGCACGAACCGCTCGGCGCCGTATTTGTCGGCGCTGACGGCCACGTTGTAGGTGCCGAAGACGTTGTTTTTCACCGCTTCCTCGGGGCTGTCCTCCATCAGGGGCACATGCTTGTGGGCCGCCGCGTGGAAAATCACCTGGGGGCGCAGGCGGCTGAACAGAGCGTCCATCTTCTTGGAGTCGCGCACCGAGGCAATGAGCACTTCCAGATTCAGCTCGTCGCCGTATTTGCGGCGCAGCTCCTGCTGGATGGCGTAGGCGTTGTTCTCGTAGATGTCCACGATGATAAGCATCGCGGGCTTGCAGCTGGCGATCTGGCGGCACAGCTCGGAGCCGATGGACCCGCCGCCGCCGGTGACCATGATGCGCTTGCCGCCCACGAGCTGGGTGATGAGGCTGGAAAGCTGCACCTCGTCCCGGCCCAGAAGGTCCTCCACCTTCACGTCGCGGATGCGGCTGGCAAGGTCCTCGCCGTCGGTGATCATCTTCACGATGTCCGGCAAAATTTTCACGTTGCACTTGGTGCGGTTGCAGATGGACAGCACCCGGCGGCGGTTCTCCTCGTCCATGGTGGGGATGGCCAGCAGGATGGTCTCAATTTCGCAGCGCTCCACCAGCTCGGGGATGTCCTCGGTGGTGCCCATGATCTGCACGCCCATGATGTAGCGGCCCTGCTTTTCCGGCGCGTCGTCCACACAGCAGATGATGTTCATATCGGGGTTGGCCGCCTTGTACTGCTCGTGGAGCAGGGTGCTGGCGGCGTCGCCCGCGCCGATGAGCAGGGTGCGCCGCGCCAGCCGCTTGCCCTGCCTGCCCAGCTTGACGTTCCGGTACATTCGGTATGTCAAACGTGAGTAGAGGGTGAGGGCCACCGCGAACAGCGCGCTGAGGAAATAGACCGAAATGGGCACGCGGGTCTCGCTGAAGATGAAAAAGGAGGTCACGCCGAACAGCGCCACCGCGATGATGGAGGCAACGCACAGGCGGAAGAACTCCACGATCTCAGCATAGCGCCAGAGGCTGTCGTAGACGCCCATGAGGGCATAGACGATCTCGAAGCAGCTGACAAACAAAAACCAGCTGGCTACAAGCAGGCTGGAATATCGCTGGTAATCGGCCCGGCCGTTGATGATGACCCAGGGCGCGATGTAGGCCAGGGAGATCACCAGAATGTCGAAGGCGATCAATATTTGTTTTCGGAACCGGCTGAGCAGCCGGGAAAAGGTTTTGCTCAAAACCATCACCAATTCTTTAGCATCGGTCCGCAGCCGCAAGGCAAGCCAAAAGCGCCGGAACAAGGAGGGCGCGATGTAAGCCGGCGGAACACGTTTATTTCTTCATTGTTTTGTTATATTTTACAACATCCGGCCTTGAGAATCAATCCACATTTTATAGTTTGCCCGCCGTCGCACGCAAAAACCGCCGTGGCGTGCCACGGCGGTCTCGGAAAAAGAGCGTTACAGGATGATGCAGATGAGGCCGGAGCAGCCCTCGTTGATGACCCGTTCCAGCGTTTCCTGCAGGCGGGCGCGGGCCTCCTGGGGCATGTGGAGCAGCTTGTTCTGCAGCCCCTCGTTCACCAGCTCGTGCAGGCTCTTGCCGAAGATGTTGGACTCCCATATCTTGATGGGATCCTGCTCGAAGTCCTGCAGAAGGCTCATCACCAGCTCCTCGCTCTGGCGCTCGGAGCCCACGATGGGCGAGATCTCGGTGTTGATGGTGGCCTTGAGCAGGTGGATGGAGGGGGCGCTGGCCCGCAGGCGCACCCCGTAGCGCCCGCCCTGGCGCACGATCTCCGGCTCTTCCAGATGCAGTTCGTTCAAAGTGGGCATCACGATGCCGTAGCCGGTGGCCTCCACCTGCTCGATGGCGCTGCGAATCTTCTCGTACTCCCGCTTTGCCTTGGCAAGGCCGATGATGCAGGGCATCAGGCTGGCCTCGTCGCAAATCTCCAGGCCAGTGGTCTCCCCCAGGACCTTGTAGAAGATGTCCGGCTCCAGCTCCAGCTCCAGGATGACCTTGCCGGTGGCCAGCTGCATGCTGCGCACCCGGGCGCTCTTGAGATACTCGCACTCCAGAGAGGCGGCGCCCTCGGCCACGTCCTTCATCTGGGTGATGGAGGCGGCATAGTCCTGGGCGGCGGCGTACACGGCGCTTTGCAGCCAGTGGTCCGGCTCCAGCATGGTGATCCACCGGGGCATGGCGAAGGCGATCTCCTTGACATCGAACTCATAGAGGACGCTTTGCAGGATGCGGTCGATGGCCGCCGCGTCCAGGTCCACACAGCTCACCGGCAGAACGGTGTGGCCGTATTCCTCCTCCATCTGCCGCGCCAGCCGGCGAGCAGGCTCCCCCGCCGGGTCCACGCAGTTGAGCAGGATGACGAAGGGCTTGTGGATCTGGCACAGCTCCGCGATGACCCGCTCCTCGGCCTCCTTGTATTTTTCCCGGGGGATGTCGCTGATGGAGCCGTCGGTGGTGATGACGAGACCGATGGTGGAGTGGTCCCGGATGACCTTGCGGGTGCCGGTCTCGGCGGCCACGTCGAAGGGCACCTCCTCCTCGAACCAGGGGCTCTTGACCATGCGGGGCTTCTCGTTCTCCTCGTGGCCCATGGCCCCTTCCACCATATAGCCCACGCAGTCGATGAGGCGGGCGTTGAAGCTGCCGCCGCCCTCCAGCTCCACCGTCACCGCCGTTTCGGGGATGAACTTGGGTTCGGTGGTCATGATGGTGCGCCCCGCCGCCGACTGGGGCAGTTCGTCCCGGGCGCGGGTCTTGACCGAGGGCACGGTGAGCCGGGGCAGGATGAGCTCCTCCATGAATTTCTTCACAAAGGTGCTCTTGCCGGTGCGCACCGGGCCCACCACGCCGATGTAGATGTCGCCGCCGGTGCGGGCGGCAATGTCCTTGTATACGCTGCTGCTTTCCATACGCCGGCCTCCTTTCAAACAGTCATGGGCACCAGCAGCCGGGCAGGCGCGGTCAGCTGCAGGTCCTCCAGGTGGTTCAGCTTCATCATGGCCGCCGGGGGCACATGGTAATGCTTTGCGATGTCGAAGATGTTCTCGCCCCCCTGGGCATAGCAGATGCGCAGGGCCACGTCCGGCTCGGTGTTTTCCAGCGCGGTCTCGCAGGCGATGGAGTCCACCACCGTCTCTTTGGTGCGGCGGAACACAAGGCCCCGCACCCGGATGGAGACCCGCACGGTGACCTCGCCCCCCGCCGCCACCGGCTGGGCCGAGGTGACCACCGGCCAGCACTCGGCGCGGTACTGGTCGGCGGTGCCGGGCCAGACGTCGGGCAGCTGGTAATCGAAGGATTTGTCGTAGCATTCGATCTCGCCCAGAGAGTTCATGCACAGCACATGAGCGCACGCCCGGCCCCCCAGGCTGACCCCGCCGCCTTCCGCCGCCGCCCATTCCAGGGGATGCAGCGTGACCAGGCAGCCGATGATCTGGGCGTTCTCGTCCGGCAGCGTGCCGGAGGCGGCGGCCTCCGCGGTGCGGTTCAGCGTTTCGGCCAGCTGCTCGGCGGTGACCGTCTTGTAGGTGACGTCGGCGCTGTACTGGGTGGAGAAGGCGTCGGCCACCACGTAGCACTCCACCTGGCGCACCATGCGCAGATGGAGCATGGCGGTGACGGTGAGGGTGGCCGCTCCCTCCTGCCCCGCCGCGGCGGTGAGGGTGCAGCCGATCATCTCGGCCTCGGCGAAGGCGACGGCGTCCTCGGGGGCGTTGTCCAGGTCGATGATCTGGTTGAAGGGCACCGCCTGTTCCACCGTCTCCAGCTGGTAACCCGGCTGGCTGCGGTAGGTCAGCGCCACCTGGATGCGGCCCTTGACCACCGCCTTGCCGGTGATGACCTTGACCTCGTCCACCTGGCCCACGCCGGAAATGTCGATGACCGCCTGCACCTGGCCGGGCAGGGTCACCTCTTCCTCAGCGGTGAGCAGCTTATCCAGGTTTGCCACCGTGCGAAGCCCGTTCACGGGGATGAGCTTCTGCTCGGCGCCGCAGTCCGCCAGGGCGGTGATGACCTCCTGCTCGCTCTGGGCGCACACCTGCGCCGACAGGGCATAGGCCCCCCGCACGTCCACCCGGCGCTGGTTCACCGCGCGGCAGTTGAGGTATTCCACCTCGCCGCTCACCGTGACGGAATAGCCCTGGTGCTGCCCCTCCGGCAGATCCATGGCGCGGGTGAAGGGAATTTTCTGCTCGATCTGGCAAAGGCTCTGGTCGTCCTCCGCCTGATAGTAGACAACGCACCGCAGATAGCCCTCCACCGTGAGGCGGCCGGGCGTCACCTGCTTTTGCAGGGTGACGGGATAGACAAAGCACTTGACGATCTTGAAGACCTGCGGCAGATAGTCCGGGATGAGAAGTTCGGTCTCGATGGGCAGCTCGGCTTTGGTCTCCCACAGGCTGCCCATGGTGGATAAGGTATCTCTAAACACCTTGAGTTCCATTGTTTCGCCCCTTTCGCGTGTTCTGACACATGTATATTCACGCCGCCGGGGGCATATGCCGCAAAACGGGACAAACAAGGCAGCGCCCGCGGGCCGGTGCAAAGACCGGCCCGCGGGCGCTGTTTTTCTGCGGGGCGTTACCCCTCTTTTTTGATCTTGAACAAGGCGCGCAGGAACCCTGCGAGACACTTCGGACTTTTGACCACGACCACCTGCATGGCGCATCCCCCTTTTCCATGGTTCTTTGTCTGGATACGCCATTATATCCCCCGGGGGAGAAAAATGTGCAGGCTTTGGTCTTTCAAAGGCTCATTTCGGGGCGCAGACCAGCAGCAGGCTGCCGTCGGCCACCCGCACTTCGGCCCCGCCGGGCCGGGTCTCGTTGCTGGCGCCCAGGGTGGCGTCCGGCACAAGGCGGGCGTTTTGCAGCGGGTACTTGGCCCCGGTGATGCACACGCCCCCGGCCGCGCCTTCCAGCGGGAAGAGGGAGAAATAGGCTTCCGGGTCGTGGGGCACCCGCGCCGGGCGGCCGGGCAGCACATAGCGCAGCACCGCGCCCCGGCCCGCAATGGTGACTTTCGGCCCCTGTTTTGCCAGCCAGAGCCCGGCGGCGATGGCGGCAAGGCTGTGGTCCAGCCGCGCGCCGCCCAGCACGCCCAGGATGAGCGCCTCGTCAAAGCCCTTCTCCACGGCGAGGCGGGCGGCGTAATGGGTGTCGGTGTCGTCCTTTTCGGCGGGCAGCACCACCAGATTTTCCGTCTCGGGGCGGGGCGCGGAGTCAAAGTCGCCCACGATGAGGTCCGGGGCCACCCCCAGCGCCGCGGCGTTGCGGTAGCCCGCGTCGCAGGCGATGACATAGTCGCCGGGCAAAAACAGTTCCTTCTGCTCCGGGTCCACCGGCCCGGCTCCGATGATGACACAGCGCGGCATGGGCGCTTCCTCCTTTTTGCTCTGAAAAAAGGCCGGGGCTGGGCCCCGGCCTTTTGGGTGCGGCGTTCAGCGCACTTCCCAGTCCTTGATGTCCTTCACCTCGTCGTACATGGCAAGGTAGCTCTCGTAGCGGGTGGGGCTTATCTCGCCCGCCTCCACCGCTTCGCGCACGGCACAGCCCGCCTCGCTGCGATGGGAGCAACCGGTGAAGCGGCACCGGGGGATGTAGTCCTCGAACTCCGGGAAGGCATACTGCAGGTTCTCCTTGGGGATGTAGCAGGCGCGGCCGGTGTCCAGGCTGGCAAAGCCGGGCGTGTCGGCCACAAGGCCCCCGAAGGCCTCGAATATCTCCACCTCCCGGGTGGTGTGCCGGCCGCGGCCCAGCTTCTGGCTGATGGAGCCGGTCTCGCGGGAGAGGTCGGGCAGCAGGGCGTTGAGCAGGGTGCTCTTGCCCACGCCGGAGTTGCCGCAGAAGGCGCACAGCCGGCCCTCGATCCAGCCGCGGATGTCGTCCAGGCCCTCGCCGGAGACGTGGTCCGCCACGATGACCGGCAACGGCGACAGGGCGTAGGCGTTTTTCAGCTTTTCGGCCCCGGCCAGATCGGATTTGGTGATGATGAGCACCGGCTGGACGCCCTTGTCCGCCGCGATGGCAGAGAGCTTGTCCAGCACCAGGGTGCTGGGGGTGGGCTGGGTGGTGCTGGCTACGATGAACAGTACATCCAGGTTGGCGATGGGCGGGCGCACAAAGACGTTTTTGCGGGGCAGTATCTCGGCAATGACCCAGCTGCCCGCCTCTTCCTCCACGACCACCTTGTCCCCCGCCACGGGGGTGATGTTCCGTTTGCGGAAGATGCCCTTGGCTTTGCATTCCAGCATGCGGTCACCGGCTTTTACGTAATAAAAGCCGCCGATGCCCTTTGTGATATATCCCTCTGGCATAAAGTTCCTCTTGCTGTGCGCTCCCTCAGGTGGTGCCCTGGTCGCCCGTGTCAGGCACCTCGGTCGGCGTTACCGGCGTGGGGACCGGGGTAGGCGCCGGGGTGGGAGCCGGAGTGGCAGAGGGCGCGGGAGTGGGGCTGGGGGTGGGCTTGGGCGTGGGTTCCGGGGTGGGCTCGGGAGTGGGCTCCGGCCCCTTGGAAACCACCAGACCCACCTGGGAGTAAATTTTGACGGTGGAGCCTTCGGTGGGGGTGGAATCAATGACCACGCCCGCCGCGTACTCGTTGCTGTAAGCCTCGGTGACGACGCCGGTGACCAGATTGTTGTTGGTCAGGGCCTTCTGGGCGTCCTCCAGGGAGATGCCCTTCACCGGGGGAACGGTGGTCTCGGTCTCGATCTTCTTCTGGCTGACGTAGACCGAGATGGTCTCGCCGCTGGCGATGCTCTCGCCCGCCGCCGGCTCGGTGCGGATGACGGTGCCCTCGGCGAGGGAGTCGTCCTCCACGATCATGCGGCGCACCTGCAGCCCTAAGTCCTTCAGCTCCTCTTCGGCGTCGGCGATCTTCCACTGGGTCACGTCGGGCACGTTCACATACAGGGTGCCAAGGCTCACCTTGACGGTGACCTTCTGGCCCTCCTTGACGGTGCGGGGCCCACGGGGCGACTGGTAGTAGATGACGCCCTCTTCATACTGGGCGTTGTACTCCTGCTCGGCCACCAGGGTCAGCTGGCCGGAGTACTGCTCCTTCACCGTCTCCCACTGCATGCCGGTGAAATCGGGCAGTTCCACGTCCGCCTTGTTGCTGAACAGGGGGTTGGTGGAGTTGGCAAAGATGAGATAGCACAGAATGGCGCTGCCCAGGGCGAAGGCCGCGGCCATGCCCGCCAGGATGGGCAGAACGCCCACCTTGCGGCGGGGTTTGCGCTGGTGCTGGGTGTTTTTGCTGCCGGAAGAAGGGGCCGGCGCCTTGCGGCTGCCCTGGGAAGAGGGGCCCTTGCGGCCCGAGGGGCCGCCGCTTGACTGTTTAACCACCTTGTCGATATACCTTTCTGGCGAATCTTCGGTCATATATTCGTACTCGAACCGGATGCTGGGGTTCTTTTTGAACTCCTCCAGGTCGTTGAGCATGGCCCGCGCGCTGGGATAGCGCCGCGCCGGGTCCTTCGCCATGGCCCGGGCGGTGATGTCCTGCAATGCTTTGGGCACATCCGGCGCCACCTCGCCAAGGGGCGCGGCGGTGTCGGCGATCTGCTTGATGGCAACGGACACGGCGCTGTCCGACTCGAAGGGCAGCTTGCCGGAGAGCATCTCGTACATCATCACGCCCATGGAGTAGATGTCCGCCTTGGCGTCGGTGACGTCGCCCTTGGCCTGCTCGGGACTGATGTAGTGCACCGAGCCGATGGCCTTTTCGCTGGTGTCCTGATACTCCGCGCGGGAGAAGCGGGCGATGCCGAAGTCCATGATCTTGACCCGGCCGTCCGCCAGAAGCATGATGTTCTGGGGCTTGATGTCCCGGTGGACGACGCCCTTCTGGTGGGCATGGTCCAGCGCGTCCAGCACCTGCTGGCAGAAGTGGACCACCTCTTTCCAGGTGAGGGGGCCGCCCCGGCGGTTCATGTATTCCTTCAGGGTGATGCCGTCGATGTACTCCATCACGATGAACTGGAGCCGGTCGGTGACCGAGACGTCGTAGACCTTGACGATGTTGGGATGGTCCAGAATGGAGATGGCCTTGGATTCGTTCTTGAAGCGCCGCACCAGTTCGGTGTTCTGGCTGAACTCCTCCCGCAAGATCTTCACCGCCACAACGGCGTCGGTCTTGAGGTCACGTCCTTTGTAGACGTTGGCCATGCCGCCCACGCCCACCAGGCTTTCCAGCAGGTAGCGGCCTTCCAGTTTTTTGCCGATCAGTTCGTCCATTTCAATCCTCCGTGGGTTCCACCCCTACCAGCACAGCGGTCACGTTGTCCTGGCTGCCGGCAGCCAGGGCCCGCTCCACCAGCTTGCGGGGTGTGATGAAGAAGGGGGTGTGCTCCAGAATGTCCTGCAATTGCTCTGCGGGCACCGCGCCGGAAAGGCCGTCGGAGCAGAGCAGCAGCACGTCGCCGGTTTTGACCGGGGCGCTGGTGTAGTCCCCTTCCACCTCGGGCTCCACGCCCAGGGCCTTGGTGATGAGATTTTTGTGGGGGTGGCAGGCGGCCTGCTGGCGGGTGATCTGCCCGCTTTCGACCATCTGCTGCACCATGGTGTGGTCCACCGTGAGCTGCACAAGCTCGCCCGGGCGGCACAAATATGCCCGGGAATCGCCCACATGGGCCACGTGCACCGTGCCCCGGCGCACCAGCACGCACACCGCGGTGGTGCCCATGCCCCGGTGGGCGGGGTCTTTCAGCGACTCGGCCCAGACCGCACGGTTGGCCTGGGCGATGCATCGGGCCAGCAGGGCCGGCTCGCCCCCCTCGGGCAGGTTTTTCAGACCCTCGGCAAAGCAGTCCTCCAGGGCGTCGGTGGCCACCTGGCTGGCAAGCTGCCCGGCGGCGGCGCCGCCCATGCCGTCGCACACGACGGCCCAGACCGTGTCGTCGGGAAGGCGCGCGGCGCGGTAGTTATCCTGATTTTCGGAGCGGTAACCGCCCTTGTCGGTCTTGCCCGCCAGTTTCATTTCCTTCCCTCCCTTGCCGCCTCTTCGCGGCGCAGCTGGCCGCAGGCGGCGCTGATGTCGCTGCCCAGACGGCGGCGCACGGTGGCGTTCACCCCTAAGTCTGTGAGCAGCGTTTGAAAGCGCTTGACGTTTTCGGCGTCGGTGGCGGAATAGGGGCTGCCGTCCACCGGGTTGATGGGAATGAGGTTCACATGGGCCCCCATGCCCCGGATGAGCGCCGCCAGTTCCTTTGCGGTGGCGGGGCTGTCGTTCACGCCCCGCACCATGGAGTACTCAAAGCTCACGCGGCGGCCGGTGGTCTGCTGGTAGCGGCGGCAGGCCGCGATGAGCTGGGCCACCGGGTAGGCGTCATTCACCGGCATCATCCCGCTGCGCATCGCGTCGTTTGGCGCGTGCAGCGAGATGGAAAGGGTGAGCTGCAGCTTTTTCTCCGCCAGCTTGTCGATCATGGGCACGATGCCGCAGGTGGACAGGCTGATGTTGCGCATGCCGATGTTCACCCCGTCGGGGCTGGAAATGATGGAGAGAAAATCCATCACGTTGTCGAAGTTGTCCAGCGGCTCGCCGATGCCCATGAGCACGATGTGGCTGATGCGCTCGCCGATGTCCTTCTGGGCGGCGTAGATCTGCCCTGCTATCTCCCCTGCTTCCAGGTTGCGCACCCGGCCCGCCTGGGTGGAGGCGCAGAAGCGGCAGCCCATGCGGCAGCCCACCTGGCTGGACACGCATGCGGTGACGCCGTAGTGGTAGCGCATGATGACCGTCTCGATGCAGTTGCCGTCTTCAAGGGCGAAGAGGTACTTCACCGTGCCATCCTTGGACTGCTGCCGCCGCACGATGGCGGGGGCGGCGATGTAATATCCCTCTTCCAGCTTTGCCAGCAGGGCCTTGGGCTGGTCGGTCATGGCGGAAAACTCCGTGACCAGTTTCTGATGCAGCCAGTGGAATATCTGTTTGGCCCGGAAGGCGGGCTGGCCCAGCTCCTTCATCAGAGCGGTCAGCCCTTCGAGCGTATAGGAGGATATACAGTTCTTGCTCATTGTATCACAAACCCTCGTTCGTTTCCATACCCGGGCGTTCACACCCGTTCCAGCACTGCCGCGAAAAATCCATCCGGCCCGGCAAAACCGGGCAGCATGGTCTGCATATTGTCCTCGATGAGCGCGCCCTCCAGCACCACCGGCGGCGGCAGGAGGCGAAAGCCCGGCGTTTTTTCCAAAAAGGCGCGGACCACCTGCCCGTTCTCCCGCACATCCACCGTGCAGGTGGAGTAGACAAGGCGGCCGCCTTCCTTTACATAACGGGCGGCGTTGGTGAGAATTTTCAACTGCAGCGCGTGCAGCTGCTCACAGCCTTCCAGGGATTTATAGCGGATGTCCGGCTTTTTGGCGATGATGCCAAGGCCGGAACAGGGCACGTCGCACAGCACCCGGTCCGCCCCGGCCAGCGCCGGGTCATAGGCCGAGGCGTCCCCCTGCCCCATCGTGACGCAGGAAAGGCCGCAGCGGCGCGCCGCCGTTTCGATGAGGGGCAGGCGGTTTTGGGCCGCGTCGAAGCTCAAAAGCCGTCCTTTATCCCCCATCTGCTGGGCCAGCAGCAGGGTCTTGCCGCCGGGGGCGGCGCAGAGGTCCAGCACCGTTTCGCCGGGCTGCGCTTCCAGGCAGAGGGCCGCCGTCTGGCTGGCAAGGCCCTGGACGTGATAAAGGCCCTCCCGGAAGGCTTTTGTGGCGGCGGGGCTGCCGGAAAATTCCGCTTCCACCGCGCCGGGCACATCCAGCAGGCGGGCTTTCACGCCCTCTTCCGCCAGCTTTGCGCAGAGCTGCTGCGGCGTGCAGCGCAGAGTGTTGCAACGCAGGGTGACCGGCGGCTTTTCAAAGAAGGAGGCCAGCATCCGCTCGGCCTTGTCCGGGTACTGCGCAAGCAGCAGCTCCACGACGGGCAGGCCCACCGAATACCGCACCGAGAGTTCTTCCGCACGGTTTTTGAAATGGGCGGAGGCAGCGTCCAGCCCCACGGCTTTGCGCAGCACCGCGTTCACAAGGCCCGCCGCGCTGCTCTTTTTCAGCTGGCGGCAGAGGCTCACCGCCTCGTTCACCGCCGCGGGCACCGGGGTGTTCATATACTTTGCCTCATAGAGGCCGCAGCGCAGCACCACCCGCACCGGGGCGTCCAGCTTTTGCAGCGGCTTTGAAAGGCACCGGCTCAGCGCCCAGTCCAGGGTGAGCAGCCGCTCGGTGACGCCGTAGAACAAGGCGCTGACGAAGGCTTTGTCCTTGGGCGAAAGTGCCTCCCGCTCCAGCGCGGCGGCCAGCACCAGGTTGGAATAGCCGTTCTGCTCCTGCTTCACAAGAGCCAGGGCCGCCGTGCGGCGGGCGTTCGTCATGGTCAATGCTCCTTTAGTGAGTTTAGAGAGTGTCGCCGGGCTTGAGGCGGCGGCCCGCCGCCCAGGCGGTGCCCGCCATGGGCTTTTTGCCCTCCGGCACCACTTCGGTCAGTTCCAGCGCGCCCTCGCCGCAGGCGATGGTCAAAGGCGAGAGGGCCAGCACCTGGCCCGGCGCGCCGCTGCCGGCAGCGACGCGGCTTTTGAGGACCTTCATCTTCTTGCCGTCCTCTTCAAAGTAGGCCACCGGCCAGGGGTTCATGCCCCGCACGAAATCATGCAGTTCCTTTGCAGGGCGGGTGAAGTCAAAGCGGGCCATCTCCTTGGTGAGAGGCGGCGCGAGGGTGGCTTTGCTGTGGTCCTGGGGCGTGCGGGTGACTTCGCCCCGGCCGATGGCGGCGATGGTCTCCACCAGGGTCTTTGCCCCCTGGTCGGTGATGCGCTCGAACAGTTCGCCGCTGGTCTCCTCGGGGCCGATGGTCACCGGGGCCACATTCAGGATGTCGCCGGTGTCCAGGCCCTCGTCCAGAAACATGATGGAAACACCGGTCTCGGTGTCGCCGTTGATGACCGACCACTGCACCGGCGCCGCGCCCCGGTACTTGGGCAGCAGCGACACATGCAGGTTGATGCACCCGAGGGGCGGCACTTCCAGCACCTCGGGGGGCAGGATGCGCCCGTAGGCCACCACCACGATCAGTTCGGGGGCCAAAGCGCGGATGTCCGACTGCACCGCCTCGTCCCGCAGGGTGCGGGGCTGGTAGACGGGAATGCCCTTGCTTTCGGCCAGCACCTTCACCGGGGGCGCGGTGAGCACCTGCTTGCGGCCCACCGGCTTATCCTGCCGGGTGAACACGCCGCAGACCTCGTGCCCTGCCTCCAGGATGGCGGCAAGGCTGGCCGCCGCGATGTCCGGCGTGCCCATGAAAAGAATGCGCATCAGTCTTCCTCCGCCTCGTCGGGGTAGTCGTCCTCATAGAAATGGTCGGCCAGGTCCATGATGGTGATGCCGTCCAGATGGTTGGTCTCGTGGCAGAAGCACCGGGCCAGCATCTCCTCGGCCTCCATCTCGAAGGTCTCACCGTGGCGGTCCTGAGCGCGGATCTTCACCTTGCGGGGGCGCTCGATGGCCCCGTTGTGGCCCGGGAAGGACAGGCACCCTTCGTAGAGGGTGACGGTGTCCTCGGATTCTTCCAAGATTTCGGGGTTGACGCACTCGATGAACTTGGGCTCGTAACCCTCGGGCACGGCGCCGTCCTCCGGCAGGTCCCGCTCGTCCAGCGCGATGAACAGGCGGCGCATCACGCCCACCTGGGGCCCGGCGAGGCCGAGGCCGCCGGCGTCCAGCAGGGTCTCTTTCATGTCGTCCAGCAGGGTGGCCAGACGTCCGTCAAAATTGGTGACCGGGCGGCAGACCTTTTTCAGAATGGGGTCGCCGTCCTGCACGATGGTGCGAAGTGCCATAATTCGTTGCTCCTTTATCTGTAGTGGCGGGGCATTTCAGTCCCCGTCGGAATTGAAATCCAGCGTCACGGCGGCCTTGGCGGGCAGCCCTTCGGCGGAATAGTCCTGCATCACCTGGGCAAGCAGCGCCCGGAAGGCTTTGTCGTTGCGGCATTTGATGGTGAGTTTGTAGCGGTAGCGGTCCTTGATGAGGACCACGTTCATGGGCGCGGGGCCCAAAAGGCGCAGCGGCATGTTCGGCTGCTGCTTTGCCCGGGCGGTGAGCAGCGCGCCGAAGCGGGCAGCCGCCGCCAAGGTCTCGCCGTCCTTTTCGCCGCTGAAGGCGGCGATGCACACCGAGCAGAAGGGCGGGTAGAGGCACAGCTTGCGGAAGGCTATCTCCTGGGCAAAGAAGGCCTCGTAGTTTTGGGATGCCGCCAGATTCAGCACCGGGTTCTGCGGGTCCACCGTCTGGATGACCGCGTGGCCCGGCTCACTGGCCCGGCCGCCCCGGCCTATCACCTGGGTGACCAGGCTGAACACGTTCTCATAGGCCCGGAAGCCCTGGGAGAAGAGCAGGCTGTCCACCCCAAGCACCCCCACCAGGGTGACCTTTTCAAAGTCCAGGCCCTTGGCCACCATCTGGGTGCCCAGCATGATGTCGTAGTCGCCGGCGGCGAAGCGGGCCAGCATTCGGTCGTGGGCGTTCTTCTGGCCGGTGGAGTCCTGGTCCATGCGCAGGACGCGGGCGTCCGGGAACAGCTCGGCCAGCTCCTCCTCCACCCGCTGGGTGCCAAATCCCGTGTAGCGCAGCTTGCCGCCGCACTCGGGGCATTTGGTGGGCACCGGGGAGATGGTGTGGCCGCAGTAGTGGCAGAGCAGCTTCTGCTCGGCCTTGTGGTAGACCATGGGCACGCTGCAGCTGCCGCATTTCACCGCCTTGCCGCACTCGGTGCACATGCCCACGGTGCGGTAGCCCCGGCGGTTGAGCAGCAGGATGGTCTGCCGCTTTGCCGCCAGCGTCTGGCGGATGTGCTCGGCCAGCGGGGCGCTGATGCTGGCGGGGTTGCCCGCCGCCAGCTCGGCGCGCATGTCCACCAGTTCCACGGTGGGCAGGGGCTGGCTGGCATAGCGTTTGGTGAGTTTGTAAAGGGTGTAGCGCCCGTCCAGCGCGGCCTGATAACTCTCCACGCTGGGGGTGGCGCTGGCGAAGAGCACCAGCGCGTTATGGTCGGCGGCGCGGCGCTTGGCCACCTGCCGCGCGTCAAAGCGGGGTGCGTTCTCCGACTGATAGGTGTGCTCCTGTTCCTCGTCCACCACGATGAGGCCGATGTTCGCCAAAGGCGCGAACACCGCGCTGCGGGTGCCCACCACGATGTCGGCCCCGCCGGTCTGTATCATCCGCCACTGCAAAAGGCGCTCGGTGTGGCTGAGGGCGGAGTGCTGCACCGCCACCCGCTCACCGAAGCTGGATTTGAGGCGGCGTATCATCTGGGGGGTGAGGCTTATCTCCGGCACCAGCACCAGGGCGGTGCGCCCCAGTTCCAGGCAGCGCTGGATGAGTTTCAGGAACACCAGCGTTTTGCCGCTGGCGGTGACGCCGTGGAGCAGGGCCGCCGCGGGCTTTTGCTGGGCCATTTGGGCGGCAAGGCCCTCGAACACCCGCTGCTGGTCGTCGCTTAAGACCACCGGCTCCTCCGAGCGGGGGATGCCCGCGTAGAGGTCCACGGTCTTGTCCACCTGCCCTTTGCGCAGCACGCCCTTTTCGCAGAGGTTATCCAGCACGGCGCGGGAAAGGCCCATCTCCGCCAGCGCGGAGGCGGGCAGCGGGCCGTTTGCCAGCGCGGCGGCGGCGGCTTTCTGCTTTTCGGTGGGCTTGGGCTTTTCCGGCAGAGGGCCGGCCAGCTCATACAAGGGCTCGGTGTGGCGCTGCAGCTGCTTTTGCAGCCGGGGGCCGTTCTCGGTGCTCGCCGGGCGGTACTGGGCCCCGTAAGGGATGATGGCCCGCACCGCCTCGTACCAGGTGCAGAAGGTGCGCTCCTTCAAAAAGTGCACAAGGCCCAGCAGTTCGTCGGTGAGGCGGGCTTCCTCGGGGGCGGCGTCGAACAGTCCCTTGCAGCGGCCCGCCTCCTCCTGCTGGCCCAGGGCCAGCACCACGCCGGTGCGGGGCTTGTTGCCCCGCCCGAAGGGCACCAGCACCATGCTGCCCACGAACACCGCCCCTTCCAGCCGGGGCGGCAGCAGGTAGGTATAGAGCTTGTCAAAATGGAAGGTGGCCCCGCTGACTGCCACTTGAACGGTCTGCAACAAAGCCACGTTCCTCCTTTTCTTTATTTATGTATGCTGATGCGCCTGGATGAGGCGGTAAATTTCATCGGCGCAGCGGTCCACGTCGTCGTTGACCACCACTTCGTCGTAGTCGGAGGCGTAGCTCATCTCCTCCGCGGCCCGGGCGAGGCGGCTCTGGATGGCCTGCTCGCTCTCGGTGCCGCGGCCCCGCAGCCGCTCTTCCAGTTCGGCGTAGCTGGGGGGCTGGATGAAGATGGTGGTGGCCCCGGGGTACAGGCGCTTGATGTTGGTGGCGCCCACCACCTCGATGACCAGGATGACGGTGGTGTGGGCGGCGATGCGCCTGTCCACCTCGGACTTGGGGGTGCCGTAGTAGTTGCCGCAGTACCGGGTGTACTCCAAAATCTCGCCGTCGGCGATTTTCTGCTCAAAAGCGGGCACGGTGAGGTAGTAGTAGTTGACGCCTTCGGCTTCGCCGGGGCGCTTGTCGCGGGTGGTGGCGGAGACGGAAATCTCGATTTCCGGGTGCTGCGCCATCAGGCGGGAGACCACCGTGTCCTTGCCGGAGCCGGAGGGCCCGGAGACCACCACAAGATACTGTTCGTTATTCATTGTCCATCTCCTCGTCGTCTTCCACATCGTCCACCGCCAGGCGGTTGGCCACCGTCTCAGGCTGCACGGCGCTGAGGATGACGTGGTCGGAATCCATGATGATGACCGCGCGGGTGCGGCGGCCGTAGGTGGCGTCGATGAGGGCGCCCTTGTCCCGCGCCTCCTGCACGATGCGCTTGATGGGGGCGCTTTCGGGGCTGACGATGGCAATGAGCCGGCTGGCGCTGACCATGTTGCCGAAGCCGATGTTGATGAGTTTCATACCTTCCTCTCCCCCTTACTCGATGTTCTGGATCTGCTCGCGGATCTTTTCAATTTCAGCCTTGGTGTCCACCACCATGCGGGTGATGGCCAGGTCCTGGCACTTGGAGCCGATGGTGTTGGTCTCCCGGTTCAGCTCCTGGGTCAAAAAGTCCAGCTTGCGGCCCACGGGGCCGTCGGTGTTCAAAATCTCCCGGTACTGGGCGATGTGGCTGCGCAGGCGCACGGTCTCCTCGTCCACGGCGGTCTTGTCCGCAAAGATGGCGGCCTCGGTGAGGATGCGCGCCTGGTCGATGTTCTGGTCCTGCAAAATGGTCTCAAGACGGGCGTAGAGTTTCTGGGTGTAGTTTTCCACCCGCTGGGCGCTGCCCTCTTCGATTTTGCCCACCGTCTCCTCGATAGTGGCAAGGCGGTCCATCACGTCGGCCTTCAGCTTTTCGCCTTCCACCGCCCGCATGGCGATGAAATTCTGCAAAGCGGCCTCGCACACGCCGGCCACGTCCTGCCAGAGGGCGTCCTCGTCCACGTCGGCGTGGCGCACGGCCAGCACGTCGGGGAAGCGGGCCAGCAGGCCGGCGGTCACGTCCCCCGCCGCGCCCGTCTCGGTGCGGATGGCTTCCAGCGCCGCGGCGTAGCTCTTGGCCAGGGGCATGTTCACCTGCACCGTCACGTCCGGGGCGCTGACCGTCTGCATCTGCAGGCTCAGCTCCACCTTGCCCCGGCTGACCGCCGCGCTGAGCAGCTTTTTCAGCTTGTCGTCCATATAGGCGCAGCTGCGGGGGATGCGGGAGGAATACTCGAAATAGCGGGAATTGACGCTTTTGATCTCCACCGTGATGTCACGGCCGTTCACCAGCGCCTCGGCCCGGCCGTAGCCGGTCATGCTCAGGGCCATTCAAACCAACCTCTTTCACATTTCGTCTTGCGTTTCGGTGTATATTTTTTCCGCGAGGGCCCAGTGCCCCAATCTTAAAATATACATATTGCTATCTTACTCTCTTTGGCTCGCTTTTTCAAGGTTTTGCTTCCATTTTCTGGCCCGCACGCGGCCGCTCCCCCGCTTTTCAGCATGGGCAGGGCGGCACAAAAATATCCCCCCGTTCCGGCGGAACAGGGGGATATGCGCATCAAAAAATCACACGGGATGGCTCTTGGAGGCATAGTCCACATGGTCGCCGTCCACGCCGGCGGCCTTCTCGGCGCGCTTCTCGAAGAACCCCGGGGCCACCTGGGGGAACATGGCGTAGGTGAGCACGTCCTCCTCCTGGATGGCGTACTTGGCGGCCTCGGCCTTCATCTTCTCCACCTCCGGCTCCAGCAGGTCGGCCGGGCGGCAGGTGATGGGCGCTTCGTCACCCAGGATCTTCTTGGTGAACTCGGGGCTGATGGGCGCGGGAGTGCGGCCGTAGTCGCCGTGGACCAGGCCCTTGAACTCCTTGGTGACCATCTTGTAGCGCTCGCCCATGATGACGTTGAACACCGCCTGGGTGCCCACGATCTGGCTGGTGGGGGTGACCAGCGGCGGATAGCCGGAGTCCTCGCGCACGCGGGGGATCTCCTGCAGAACGGCGTCCAGCTGGTCCTCCTTGCCGGCGTCCTTCAGCTGCTTGAGCAGGTTGGAGAGCATGCCGCCGGGCACCTGATACAGCAGGGTGTTGGCGTCCACGCCCAGCATTTTGGGGCTGATCTGGCCGTTGGCGATGTACTTCTCGCGGAGTTTCGCAAAGTGGGCGCGCACCACGTTCAGCTTCTTCAGGTCCAGGCCGGTGTCGTACTCGGTGCCCTTCAAAGCGGCCACAAGGCTCTCGGTGGGCATGTGGCTGGTGCCCAGAGCCAGGGGGCTCATGGCGGTGTCCACGATGTCCGCGCCGGCCTCGATGCCCTTCAGGATGGACATGGAGGCAAGGCCGGAGGTGTAGTGGCTGTGGATGTCCACCGGGATGGAGACGGTCTCCTTGAGGGCCTTCACCAGTTCGTAGGTGGCATAGGGCGTCAGCAGGCCCGCCATGTCCTTGATGCAGATGCTGTGGGCGCCCATCTCTTCCAGGGTCTTGGCGTAGTTCGCGAAGTACTCGTTGTTGTGCACGGGGCTGAGGGTGTAGCTGATGCAGCCCTGCACATGGGCCTTTTCCTTGATGGCGGCTTTGATGGCGGTCTCCAGGTTGCGGGGGTCGTTCAGCGCGTCGAAGATGCGCAGGATGTCGATGCCGTTGGCAACGGACTTCTGCACGAAGTACTCCACCGCGTCGTCGGCGTAGTGGCGGTAGCCCAGCATGTTCTGGCCGCGGAACAGCATCTGCAGCTTGGTGTTGGGCATCTCCTTGCGCAGGATGCGCAGGCGGTCCCAGGGGTCCTCGTCCAGGAAACGGATGCAGGCGTCGAAGGTGGCGCCGCCCCAGCATTCCACCGAGTAATAGCCCACTTCGTCCATGGCGGGCAGGATGGGACGCATCTCATCCATGGTCATGCGGGTGGCCAGCAGCGACTGGTGGGCGTCGCGCAGGACCACTTCTGTGATCTTTACGGGTTTTGCCATCTCGTTCCCCTCCCGCTTCTCAGTTCAGCGAAGCCAGCACGTCGCCGGAGTTCACGCTGTCGCCCTTCTTCACGTTCACCGCGGCCACGGTGCCGTCCTGCGGGGCCACGATCTCGTTCTCCATCTTCATGGCCTCCAGGATGACCAGCACGTCGCCCGCCTTCACAGCGACGCCGGGGGCCACTTTCACGTCCAGGATGGTGCCGGGCATGGGGGCGTTCACAGCCACGGAGCCAGCGGCAGCCGGAGCGGCGGCCTTGGGCGCGGGAGCGGGAGCAGCCTTGGGCGCGGGGGCGGCCACAGGGGCGGGAGCAGCGCCGGCGGCGGTCTCCTCCACGGTCACATTGTACGGGGTGCCGTTGACGGTGATGGTGTAGTGTTTCATAGTCCGTGTTCCTCCTATATCAATGGATATGACGCGTCGTTCTTTGCATTACAGGGCCATGTTGCCGTGCTTCTTGGGCAGGCGCTGGGCCCGCTTGCTGGCCAGGATGTCCAGCGCGTTCACCAGCGCGGCGCGGGCGCCGGCGGCGTCCACCGCCAGGTCCGCGGCGCCGGCGGCCACGGCGGCCTGGGCGCTGCACTCGCTGGCGGCGTACTGGGCGGCCCTGGCGGCAGTGGCGGCGGCCAGGTTGTTGCTCGCTTCCAGTTCCTCTTTATACAGCACACGGGCGGCGGCCATCGGGTCCAGAGCGGACACGGTGCAGCCGGTGACGGCCAGCCGCAGGTCGGCATTGGCCAGGGCGGTGTAGACAGGGCCTACGGCCTTGCCCGCCAGCAGGGCCACCTTGGCGGTGGTGGCGTCGGCGTAAGTACCGGCCAGACGGGCGGCGGCGCGGATGCCGCCGGCTTCGTCCTCGCTGGCGCTGGGCACGAAGCCCTCGCTGTTGACCACAGTCACCACGGGGATGCTGAAGGCGTCGCACAGGCGCACCAGACGGGCAGCCTTGTCCACGCAGACGCGGCACAGGCCTTCGGGCCTGGTGGCCACCACGCCCACGGCGTTGCCGTTGACGGTGGCGAGGGCGGTGTAGACGTTTTTGCCGAAGGCGCCGAACAGCTCGATGGCGCTGTCCTCGTCCACCAGGGCGGCCACGGCCTTTTCGGCGTCGTATTTGGCGAAGTCGGGCGCGGCGGAAGGCGCCTCGAACTCGAACACGGAGGGGCCGGCCAGATTGTTGCCGGGCAGCAGGGTGACCACCCGGGCGGCCAGGGCGGCAGCCTCGGCGGCAGCCTTCGCGGTGAGGGCCGCGACGCCCGCCTTGGCGGCGAACCCGGCGCTGCCCGCGCCGGGCAGCTTGTCGCCGTGGGCGGCGCTGGTGAAGGGGGCGGTGAAGAACAGCTCGGCCCCTTCGGCCATGATGCACACGTCGGCGCTGGCGGCGGCCAGGGCGGCGGTGGCGCCGCAGACACCCACCACAACGGCCACCTGAGGCACCACGCCGGAGGCCTTGGCGATGGCGGCGTTCAGCCGGGAGGCGGCGGTGAGCACGTCCAGACCTTCGTCCAGCTTCGCGCCCGCAGCGTCGTAGAAGGTGACCACCGGGTTGCCGGTGAGGCAGGCCATCTCAAGGGCCTTGATCTGCTTTTCCACATCCTTCACGGTGAGCGCGCCGCCGTTCTGGCACACCGCGTATACCGGCTGCCCGCCGGCGCAGCCGTGGGCCACCTCCACCGTGCCGGATGCCAGCAGCGGGGTGTAGACGCCGTCGTCGAAGAACGCCGATAAGATCTCGCCTGTGCCCAGCTTTTCTTTCGCCATAATTGACCCTCCTGTTTCATTGCAACGAAAACGCGGTTGCCGCCTTCGCTTTTTATTCACAAATTAGGATTTATTTGTTTAACTAACTGGAACTTATTCCTCTTTAGAATTGTCGATTACTTCTCCAATTCGGTCACCAATCATAAAACCTAAAAATCCTATAATTGAACACCAAACGCTTCCAGTAAAGTAAATAGCTACTCCGGTTCCTATTGCACCTACAAGGCTCCCTATCACAGAACAGATTCCTTCTGCTTTTTTCATATACAATCTTCTCTACAAATTCAGGTTTATTATACTACTTTGACAAAAGGATAACAACATCTTTTCGCCCGCCGCCAGCATAGTACAACAAAATTGGCAAATGAGACAAACTCACTCGCTCTTTGCCAGACGACGCCGGCCCGCAGATGCTTTGCGGGGGCCTTCGGCGCGGGCCGCGCGGCGCGCGGCGGCCTCCTGGCTGGCCTGGGTGCGGGCCCGGGCCTTGCCCTTCTGGGCGGCGGCCCGCAGGGCGGCCACCTCGCTCTTGGTCAGCTCCCGGTACTGCCCCGGCTGGAGCATGCCCAGCTTCACCGCGCCCATGGCGCTGCGGCGCAGGCGCACCACTTCCAGGCCCACCGCCTCGCACATGCGGCGGATCTGGCGGTTTTTCCCCTCTTTGATGGTCATTTCCAGCACGGTGCGGCCCGGCTCGTCCACCACCACGTTCACCACGGCGGGCTGGGTGGTGGTGCCGTCGTCCAGGGTGACGCCCTTGCTCAGGGCCACCACCTGGCTCTCCTCCGCACGGGGATGCACCGTGACCCGGTAGAGCTTGCTCACCCCGTGGGAGGGGTGCATCATCAGGTTGGCAAAGGCCCCGTCGTTGGTGAGCAGCAGCAGGCCCTCGCTGTCTTTATCCAGGCGGCCCACCGGGAACACCCGCACGGGGTAGTCCGCCAGCAGGTCCATCACCGTTTTGCGGCCCCGCTCGTCGCTGGTGGTGGTGACGAAGCCCCGGGGCTTGTGGAGCATCAGGTAGTGATACTCCTGCTTTTTGACCAGACGGATGCGCTCGCCGTCGATCATCATCGTGTCGCGGTTCACGTCCATCTTGTCGCCCAGGCGGGCCGGGTGGCCGTTGATCTTGACCCGGCCTTCCAGAATGATCTGCTCGGCGGCGCGCCGGCTGCAAAGGCCCTGTTTGGCCATGACTTTCTGAATGCGTTCCAATGCCATGTGTATCGATTTCCCTTTCCTGTTTTGCTCGTGATGCACAAAGGGAGCGGCCGAACCCGGCGCGCCTTTGTGCGCCGCGTTTCAGCCACCCCCGGCTTTTTACTCCTGCTCCTGGGACGCCTCGCCCGCGGGCTCGGCGCTCTCTTTCTTGCCCAGCATGCCGCTGAGCTTATCCACCAGTTCGGGCAGCATGTTCAGCGCCCGGTCCACCGTGCTGGAGGGGTCGGCCAGCTGCACGGTGCGCACATTGCCGTCCTTGACGATGAGGAAAGCCACCGGCGTGACCGACACGCCCGCGCCGGTGCCGCCGCCGAAGAGCTCCTTGGTGGTCTTGGCGCCGAAGTCGGAGCCGCCGCCCGCAAAGCCGAAGGTCACCTTGGACACCGGCAGGATGGTGGCGCCATCCACCACGATGGGTTCGCCGATGATGGTGTTGGAGCCTGTCATCTCCTTGATCTTTTCCAGCGTGACGCTCATCAAGCCTTCCAACTGCCGTTCTGCCATGTGGTTCTCCTTCCGGGGCGAAGGGCCCCTTTCTTTCGTTTTGGGTCAGAGGAACTTTTGTTCTTTCAGACGGCGAAACGCCCAAATTCCCACTAATACCATTATAAACAAACAGCCGGTGATCTTGCAAGAGAAACTTGCTTTTCTCTCCTCGTCGCCGGTGTAGTCCGGCTGGACGGTGATCTGACCGGGGCGGATGCGGATGAAGTTCTGCAACGCGCCAAGGCCCGCGCCCACCGCGGCCCAGATGCGGCCCACCGCCAGGGCGGTGTCCGCCGCCGAGTCCTTGTGCACCGGCAGAAAGGCGTTGACGCTGTGGACCGTGAGCCCCGCCAGCAGACGGCGCACAGCGCCCCCCGCCGTGGAGACGAGGGCCAGGGTGCGGTCCAGGTCTTTGGGCAGTTTGTCCGCCAGAGAGGGGCTTTTGGCCTGCGCGGCCTTTGCCCGCTTTTCAGGGGCGGGGCCGGGAGCCGGCTCTTCCTTTTGGGCAGGCTCCTCTTTCGCGGGCGGCTCGCTTTCGGGGGCCGCCTGCCGCGCGCTCCGGGCGGGAGCGGGCCCTGCCTCCGGGACGGTCTGCTCCTTCGGCGCGGGCGGGGGCGTTTTCTCTTTTTTGCGCTTGCGCTTTTCGGGCCGGGGCTTTTCCTCTTTTTCCGGGCGGGGATAGAGCTTTATCCGCACGAACAGCACCCGCAGCCATGCCGCGAAGCCTGTTTCGTCCGCCCGCAGCTCGGCGGTGATGGGCACGAACAGCGCCAGCACCACCAGCCCCAGCAGCACCGCCAGCACCCACAAAAGGATGCGGACGATCAGCCACAGGGCGGCCATTTAACCGTTGGCCCCCTCCGTGGGCGGCTGGGTGTTCTCGGGCAGTTCGCCGGTGGCGGCCAGCTGTTCCAGCGGCAGCTCATCGTCGTGCAGCGGCGGCAGCTGGGCCAGGCTTTCCAGCCCGAAGGTGCGCAGGAAGGTGTCGGTGGTGGCAAAGCTGACGGGATGGCCCGGCAGGTCCAGACGGCCCGCCTCCTCGATGAGGCCCTTTTCCAGCAGTTTTGCCACGGTGGAGGAAGAATCCACGCCGCGCACCTGTTCCACAAAGCCGCGGGAGACCGGCTGGTTGTAGGCGATGATGGCCAGCACCTCCAGCGCCGCCTGGCTCAAAGGCGTGTTGCGGCGGGTGTCCAGAATTTTCTTCACCGGCTCGGCCCAGGCGTTTTTGGTGGCCAGCTGCCATTTGTCCTCCAGATGCAGCAGCTGCAGGCCCCGGGCAGGGCGGTCATACTCGTCCTGCAAGGCCCAGAGCACCCGCTCCACCGTGTCCTCGTCCATATCCAGCGCCTGGGCCAGACGCCCGGCGCTCACCGGCTCGGCGTGGGCAAAGAGCATTGCCTCCACCGCGCCCATGCATTCTTTCAGTTCCATCCGTCATTCCTCCCGGTGGGTGGTTTTGCCCCGCCGCACGGCAAGGGTCTCGTCGTCGGCGATGGTGATGCGCCCGGCGCGCACCAGTTCCAGCACGGCCAGAAAGGTGGCCACCGTCTCGCTGCGGCTGCCCGCGGGCGAGAACAGGCTGCGCAGCCGGCGCACCTTGCCGGTGACGAGGCCGCGCAGCACATGCACCACCCGGCTTGCCACCGACACGAAGGGCGCGGTGACCAGCGGCTCAAAGCGCTCGGCGCTGGGGGCGGCCTTGCGGCGGCTGCGGCCCATCAGGCCGAACCACGCCTGCTGCAAAAGGGATGCGTCGTGGCGCAGCTGATAGGTGTTGTCCAGCTCCACCTCCATGGGCTTTCGCACCGCCGTGAAGGTGGCGGCAGCCATGGTTCCCATGCGGGCGGCGATCTCCTTGCAGGCGCTGTATTCAATGAGCTGGCCGGTGAGTTCCTGCTTGAGGCGCTCAGCCTCCTCACTGCGGGGCAGCAGCAGGTAGCTCTTCATCTGCACCAGACGCGCCGCCATCTCGATGAACTCGCTGGCCACGTCCAGCCGGTGGTCCGTCAAGGTGTTGATGACGGCGGTGTACTGGTCGATCAGGTCCAGGATGGCGATCTCGTGCAGATCCATCTTGTTTTTGCCCACCAGATAGAGCAGAAGGTCCAGCGGGCCCTCGAACTCTTCCAATTTAAAGGTAAGACTCTCCATTGCGTTCCCCTCTTTTTGCCGCTTACACGCTGACGCCCGCCAGGGCGAACACCGCTTTGTCCACAAAGGAGGTGGCCCACATCAGGAAATCCCACACAACGTTGTTCAGCGCGTAGAGCGGCCCGTCCAGAAAGCCCAGGAACAAAAGCAGGAACACGGCGATAAAAATGTAGCGCTCGTACTGCATCAGCTTGAAATAGGTGCGCTGGGGCAGGAACACCGTGACGATGCGGCTGCCGTCGAAGGGCGGCACCGGCAGCAGGTTGAACACCGCCAGCATGGTGTTGATGCTGGCCATGTATTCCAAAAACAGCAGCACGAAATTGATGGCCGCGCTGGCGGGCAGGGTGTAATACAATATTTTATAAAGCAGCACCGCCACAAAGGCCACCAACAGATTGGCAACGGGGCCCGCCGCCGCGGTGAGGGCCATGCCCGCCTTGGGGTTTTTGAAGCGGGAGGCATAGGTGGGCACGGGCTTGGCCCAGCCGATGCCGGTGAAGATCATGCACAAAGCGCCCAGCAGGTCAAAGTGGGCCATGGGGTTGAGGGTGAGCCGGCCACGGTCCTTGGCGGTGGTGTCGCCCAGCTTTGCGCTGACCAGGGCGTGGGCCGCCTCGTGCACGGGGATGGCCACCAGCATGACCAGCGCCCGCAGCAGCCACACCAAAAGCGTTCGTTTATCGATCAGACCCATAGAAAAAAGTCCGCCTTTCCATTCTGGTCCGCCGCGCCGCCCGTCAGGCGGCAAAACGCGGCGCATTTGGATTTATTATACTTTGTTTGGCGGCGCGGCACAAGGCGGAACGGGGATTTTTCGCTTCTTTGGCCAGATATTTTTAAAAAACGCTTGCATTTTGCCTCCGGGTCTGCTATTATATTCTGGCGACTTAAATACGAGGAGGTGCAGCAAATGGCAAAGTGTGATTGTTGTGGCAAGGGCGTTTCCTTCGGTATCCAGGTGTCCCATTCCCATCGTCGTTCCAACCGGACCTGGAAGCCCAACGTGAAGCGTGTTAAGGCTATCGTAGACGGTTCCCCCAAGTACATCTACGCCTGCACCCGTTGCCTGCGCTCGGGCAAGGTCACCCGCGCTATCTGATAAACCTGCAACCTGCCGGTCTCGAAAGAGACCGGTTTTTTTGTTGCCGTGAAAAAGAACTGCCCGGAGCGGTGCGCTCCGGGCAGCTTTTTCATTTTCAGGCAAGGGCCGCTTTCAGCGCCTCGGCCTTGTCGCACTTTTCCCAGGGCAGGCCCAGGTCTTCCCTGCCCATGTGGCCGTAGGCGGCGGTCTGGCGGTAGATGGGGCGGCGCAGGTCCAGTTCCCGGATGATGGCCGCCGGGCGCAGGTCGAACACCTTGCGCACCGCGGCCTCCAGCGCCTCGTCCGCCACCTTGCCGGTGCCCTGGGTGTCCACCAGGACGCTCACCGGCTCGGCCACGCCGATGGCGTAGGCCAGCTCCACCTCACAGCGGCGGGCAAGACCTGCCGCCACGATGTTCTTTGCCACCCAGCGTGCGGCATAGGCGGCGCTGCGGTCCACCTTGCTGGGGTCCTTGCCGCTGAACGCGCCGCCGCCGTGGCGGGCATAGCCGCCGTAGGTGTCCACGATGATCTTGCGGCCGGTGAGGCCGGAGTCGCCCTGCGGCCCGCCCACCACGAACCGCCCGGTGGGATTGATGAAATACTTGGTGTTTTCATCCAGCAGGTGCGCCGGGATGACCGGGGCGATGACCTGCTCCATCACGTCTTTTCGCAAAGCGTCCATCTCCACCTCGGGGCTGTGCTGGCTGGAGATGACCACCGCGTCCACCCGCACGGGGGCGTCGCCGTCGTACTCCACGGTGACCTGGCTCTTGCCGTCCGGCCGCAGATAAGGCAGAAGGCCGCTCTTGCGCACTTCGGTGAGGCGCAGGGCCAGCTTGTGGGCCAGGCTGATGGGCAGGGGCATCAGCTCCGCGGTCTCGTCGCAGGCGTAGCCGAACATCATGCCCTGGTCCCCCGCGCCGCCCACCTCGTCGTTGGTGCCCAGGGCGATGTCCGGGCTCTGCTCGTCGATGTTGGTGAGCACGGCGCAGGTGTCGGCGTCAAAGCCGTATTTGGCGCGGGTGTAGCCGATGTCCCGGATGACCTCCCGGGCGATGGACTGGATGTCCACATAGCAGCTGGTGGTGATCTCGCCCATCACATGCACAAGGCCGGTGGAGCAGGTGGTCTCGCAGGCCACCCGTGCAACCGGGTCCTCGGCGAGGATGGCGTCCAGCACCGCGTCGCTGATCTGGTCGCAGATCTTGTCGGGATGGCCTTCGGTGACGGATTCGGAAGTAAAGAAACGTTTTGCCATTTGGGGGTCACTCTCCTTTTTTGTTTTTGCTTGAATTGGAAAGCAACCCGTCGGAAACAAAAAACGCTCAGGGGCCGAAAAGCTCCTGAGCGTTTGAACGCTTATCTTTCGGTTTCCCGCAGGATTTGGCACCTTACGAATGCAGGTTGCCGGGCTTCACAGGGCCTGTTCCCTCCGCCGCTCTTGATAAGTTGCTATTCAATTTGCAAGGGTGAGTATAACACACCCGCCGGGCCTTGTCAATGGCGGCCGTGCAGGATGGGGCTGAGGGGCTTGTAGATAAGGAAGCACAGCAGCGCGTCGATGAGGCCCTTGGCCAGGGTGAAGGGCATGTTGAACACGATGAGGCAGCCCAGCAGGCTGGTCATGTTGGGGTTGATGGCCTGATAAGCGCCGATGATGGCCTCCATGCCGCCGAAGGCCGCGGCGTAGACCGGGTAGCTGAAGAAGAAGTTGACCGGCACGCTGGCCACCGCCATGGCAACGGCGCCCGCCAGCGAGGCGATGACGGCCATCTTGCGGGTCTTGCTGTGCTTATAGATGAGGCCGGCCACGCCGGTGAACACCGCGCCCATCAAGAAGTTGCACACCTCGCCGATGCCCAGGGTGGAGCCGTGGAAGATGGCGGCCAGGATATTCTTCATCAGGCATACCACGATGCCGGAGACGGGCCCCATACTGAAGGCCGCCAGCAGCGCCGGCAGCTCGGAGACGTCCATCTTGACGAAGCTGGGGATGAGCATGGGCAGCGGGAAGTCCAGCATCATGAGCACACAGCCCACGGCGCTCAGCATGGCGGTGACCACGAGGGCGCGCAGGCGGATGGGACGAGTTTTTGCTTTGGTTTCCATAGTGATTCCCTCCCGGCCGGCAGAGAAAAAGCCGGCCTTTCAAAAAATTTTTTCGAAAGCCGGCAACAGTTGGAACCGGGAGATGTGCCCCGCGCAAACAAAAACGCCCTGCCGATATACAGCAGGGCGAATCAAAAGCATTGGAGCAGCTTCCGTTTCTTTCATCCGGACTTTACCGTCGGCTCCGGAATCTCACCGAATCAGCACCCGAAAGGGTGGTCGCGGGCTTTACCGCCGGTGGGGAATTTCACCCCGCCCTGAAACAGACTTTCTGCTATCATTATAGCGCGCCTTTCGGGTTTTGCAAGCGGTGCGGGCAAATTTTCCGCACACTGAGCATATTTTTGTGCTGGGGCGCGCGCCTCGACACACTTTGCCAAACCGGCAGGAAGCGTGGTATAATATGCTCGGCTTTTCCCCATTCCAACTGAAAAGGATGTTGCAGATGCTGGACGTATTCACGACTTATTACGCCGAAACCCCCGGCTCGCTGATGCAGCTGGCCATTTGTGTCGGACTGTTTGCCGCGTGCTATATCGTCAGCCGCGTGGTGCGCTATAAAGTGTGCCCCTGGCTGGTGGCAAAATCCGAAAAGCGCATCAAAAAAGTGCTGTTCATCTTTGTGCGCGGCTTTGCGAAGCCTCTGCCCGTGCTGGTGTGGTCCATCGGCCTGTACTTCGCACTGCTGGCGCTGCCCCTGCCTCCGCAGTACAGCGCCGCCCTTCGCCCCTGGTTCGACAAGCTGCTGAACATCAACCTCATCGCCATGCTGGCCTGGGGCCTTGTGGGCGCCAGCGACATCGGCCCGCTGATGATGCAGCGGGTGCAGGGCGGGCTTTCCATCGAAATGGACCCCACCGTGACCAACTTCATCAACCGCCTGCTGAAAGGCGTGGTCATCACCTTCGCGGTGCTGATGGTGCTGGAAGAGGTGGGCGTGCCCGTGGCCAGCCTCATCGCCAGTCTCGGTGTGGTCAGCCTGACCCTGGGCCTTGCCGCCAAGGACTACGCCACCAACTTCATGGGCGGCGTGATGATCCTGTTTGAAAAGCCCTTTGCCCTGGGCGACTGGATCAAGACCACCGTGGGCGAGGGCGAAGTGGAGGACATCGCCTTCCGCTCCACCCGCATCCGTACGCTGGAGAACGCCCAGCTGGTGAGCCCCAACAGCGTGCTGGTGAACGAGGCACTCACCAACTACAGCCGCATCAGCAAGCGGCTGGCAAAGTTCACCCTGGGCGTGACCTACAGCGCCTCCCGCGCCCAGCTGGAAACGCTGATGGAATCCATCCGCGCCATGCTCACCGCCCGGGAGGACGTGTGGGAGGACAGCGTGCGGGTTCAGTTCACCGGCTTCGGCGATTCCAGCCTGAACATTCTGGTGCAGTACTACGCCAAGACCGGCGCGCTGGCCGATTTCCTGAAAGTTCAGGAAGAGGTGAATCTGGCGCTGATGGGCCTGATGGAGCAGGCCGGCTGCGAATTTGCCTTCCCCAGCATGAGCATCTACCGCGAAAAGTAAGCCTATCCCCCCCTCCCCGGCCCCCGGCCGGGGAGATTTTTTTGCATTTGAGGGCAAAAAACTGCGGCGCGGCGCTTTTCTCCCTTGTCTGATTGTGCTATAATAAGCCATATTTCATTGTGCACATTCACTATCATAAGGAGGGGCAATCCATGGCGCAGACCATCTTAGTGGTGGACTTCGGCGGTCAGTACAATCAGCTGATCGCCCGCCGCGTGCGCGAAAGCTGCGTGTATTCCGAGATCGTATCCTACAAAAAGGCCTTTGAGGCCGTGCGGGAGAAAAAGCCCGCGGGCATCATCCTCACCGGCGGGCCCAACAGCGTGTATCTGCCGGACTCCCCCACCATCGGCAAGGAACTGTTCGAGATGGGCATCCCCGTGCTGGGCATCTGCTATGGCGCGCAGCTGATGAGCCATGTGCTGGGCGGCAAGGTGAGCCGCGCCGCCGAGCGGGAATACGGCAAGACCGAGGTGTTCGTGAACACCTCCTCCAAGCTGTTCCAGGGCGTGAGCGAGAGCACCATCTGCTGGATGAGCCACAACGACTACATCGAAGCCCCCGCGCCGGGCTTTGCCGTCACCGCCCACACCGACAGCTGCCCCGTGGCCGCCGCCGAGGACGCTGCGCGTGGCCTGTACCTGGTGCAGTTCCACCCGGAAGTGCTGCACACCCAGCAGGGCGCGCTGATGCTCTCCAACTTCGTGCACAACGTCTGCGGCTGCGGCAGCGACTGGAAGATGGACTCCTTCGTGGAGGACACCGTAGCCGCCCTGCGGGCCAAGATCGGCAGCGGCAAGGTGCTGTGCGCTCTGTCCGGCGGCGTGGACTCCTCCGTTGCCGCCGTCATGCTGGCCAAGGCGGTGGGCAAGCAGCTGACCTGCGTGTTCGTGGACCACGGCCTGCTGCGCCAGGACGAGGGCGATCAGGTGGAGTCCGTGTTCGGCCCCGAGGGCCCCTATGACCTGAACTTCATCCGCGTGAACGCCCAGCAGCGCTTCTACGACAAGCTGGCCGGCGTGGAAGAGCCGGAGAAGAAGCGCAAGATCATCGGCGAGGAGTTCATCCGCGTCTTTGAGGAAGAGGCCAAGAAGATCGGCACCGTGGACTTTTTGGTGCAGGGCACCATCTACCCCGATGTGGTGGAGAGCGGCCTTGGCGGCGAGAGCGCGGTCATCAAGAGCCACCACAACGTGGGCGGCCTGCCCGCCTGTGTGGACTTCAAGGAGATCGTGGAGCCCCTGCGCGACCTGTTCAAGGACGAGGTGCGCCAGGCCGGCCGCGAGCTGGGCATCCCCGAGTATCTGGTGAGCCGCCAGCCCTTCCCCGGCCCGGGCCTTGCCGTGCGCATCATCGGCGCGGTGACCCCCGAAAAGGTGAAGATCGTGCAGCAGGCGGACGCCATCTACCGCGAGGAAGTGGAGGCCGCGGGCGCCCACAAGGGCCTGGGCCAGTATTTCGCAGCGCTGACCAACATGCGCAGCGTGGGCGTGATGGGCGACGAGCGCACCTACGACTACGCCGTCGCCCTGCGGGCCGTTGCCACCGCCGACTTCATGACCGCCGAGGCGGCCGCCCTGCCCTGGGAGGTGCTGGCCAAGGCCACCAGCCGCATCGTGAACGAGGTGCCCCACGTGAACCGCGTTCTCTACGACTGCACCGGCAAGCCCCCCGCAACGGTGGAGTTCGAGTGATGCAGGAACCTCAAAAAGCCTTGATTTCAAGCCTTTTTTGAGGCCGCAAGCGCCTTTTGCAAAGTCGTATCAAGAGAAGAAAGCAAAGCCCTGTCAGGCAGCCAAGGACGGCGCATAACCGTTCATTTTACCATTGACTGTTCGGCAGGGTTTTGCTATGCAAAACGATGTGAAGTTAACTTCATATTTTAGTTGACAATGCTATATTTGTATGATAACATGAAGTTACCTTCACAAGAAGCAAGCTTCATGTTTATAGGAGAGAGTGCATGAAAACCAGGGTAAAGGAATTAAGAACCGCGGCGAAAATGACACAGCAGCAGTTGGCTGATCTGGTTCATGTTTCGTCAAGAACAATCATCTCGATCGAAAAGGAACAATACAGCCCGTCTCTTATGCTTGCTTACAGAATGGCGCAGGTATTTGGTGTGACGGTTGAGGATTTATGTTGCTTAAAAGAAAACAAAGAATGGGAGGATAAGCAATATGAAGATTTATAACAAAAAGGTATTTGCTTCAGGTGTTTTCATGGTGGCATTGGGCTTGCTGAATCTGATAACAAGCATGATGCGGCAGGACTTTGATATGAATTCCATCATCCTGATAGCGGCGTTATTTGTTCTGGGATTTGGTTCAATCATGCGAAGCATATCGCAGCGGATGGCCAAGGAGGATAAGCTGGAAGAACTGGACGAAAGGAACCGCCTGATTGCGCTGAAATCCAAAAGCAAATCTTTCCGGCTTACGCAGATCATATCGTTCACGCTTATGCTTGCTTTACTGGTAATGGGGAAGGTTTCTGGTTACGAAGGGTTTATTGCGATGGGAGTAGGATTGGCATTTGCCTTTGCTATTTCAATGTTCACAGAAATTTTCACTTATAAGTATTACGAATCTAAGAATTAGGAGGAAATTGTGATATGAAACAGCCGCCGGGGCCTTTTTTTGATGAGGCCTCGGCCCATGTTATCCTGCGCTGCCTGCGGCGACGGCCCCTTTTGGCACATGGCTTTGCGAAACAAAGCGCAGTGTGTTATACGCCCTGCCGCCGTTGCCGCGGACAGGGCGTATGTGAAAGCCCCGTCCCTCGCCCTGCGCTCCGGCTTGCGGGCTTACTTCCACCAATCAGGAATTAGGTTTTTCAGCTTCGCCACCTGTTTTGTTTCATAGTCGCGCAGGACTTCTATTTCTCCCGCCGCTTTATCCAGCTGCATCATAAATTCCCGGCAGGCTCCACACGGCATGCCTGCTTTTCCATCCGGCATGACAGCGGCTATTTTTATGATTTGGCTTTCCCCGTTTGTTATCATATTTGCAATCGCATTTCTTTCCGCACACATTCCCAATGAACAAGCCGTATCAATGCAAACGCCGGTATAGATGTTCCCTTTTGCTGAAAGAACCGCGGCAGAAACACTCCCAGCCTCCATCGCTGGAGAGAGTTTTCTTTCATACTGTACCTTCCGCGCGGCAATATACAATTTATCCCACGCCCCATCGTATTGAGCAAGCGCACGTTCTTCCATCTCACGAACAAAACTCTCTTTTCCATCACAATATCCATCTATATCATAGGGAAACTCTTGTGCAAGGTCTTTTTTGATTTTTGCGTATTCGTCCCGCTCTTTTTCATGGGTACGCATATAGTCCCGGAATGCGAGGTGCCGCCCGATATTATTCCAATCGTCCGCCTGAAAAACATGAATTTGATGGGTTCGTTCATCCCCGCCTTTGCGAAGATAACGCCTGCCCGCTATTCCAAATTCACCGAGAGATTCATAACCGATGGCGGAAAACTTTTCCGCAGCCCTGTCTACTTCCTCAAGGCTTCTAACGACTGCCATAATATCGATAACCGGTTTGGCGGGCAGGCCCGGAACAGATGTACTTCCAATATGGTAGATGGAAATGCAGTTGTCTTTCAGTATTTCGGCAATGCAGCCCCGCTCCCGCGCATAGTTTGACGGCCATTCCGGGTCATAATTTACAACGGTTACATGCTGCGGCATAATAAATCGCTCCTCTCTCAAAATCGAAATGGGCGGGAAGCCGTTTTAGGGCTTTCCCGCCTTACTTGCTTTACCGCACAAATCCGCACCTGGCGCAAACAGCATTTCCTTTATCCTTTTACTATCCAATATACAATATCCCCTCCGTAAATTATCGCTCCGTTGCGTCTATTCTACCATAATTCCGAGAGCATGGAAACAGCCTGTTTTCAGCCGCTCCCCTGCCCCGCGGATATACAGGGCGGGCGGTCTTTTATGCCGGCGGCGCGCCCCGCCTGCCCTTGACCCGGGGCGGCAGGGCGTGCTATAATTTGGGACAGAAAACAGGAAAGGAGGGCGCACGGATGTTCTGGAAATTCCCCAACGTCCAGCTGAGAAAAGGCACTGTTTTTGCCTTCAAAGGGGATAGTGCGCCCTTTTTGAAGGCCGAGACCGTTTTTTGACGCGGGTTTTGCCCGGCTTTTTAAAATTTGCGCTCTGTCTCCTTTTGCTTGCAGACCACTGTGAGAAAAGGAGATTTTTTTATGTTCAAAATCAAACAACAGCTTCGCAGGCTGTACGCCGTCACGGCCATCAGCAGCCTGCAAATCGCCGGCGCGTCCTGGGTGGCGCTGCTGGCGGCACGGGGATTTTCCCTGACTGAAATCGGCTTCGCGGAGGGCGTGTTCCACTTCGTCAGCTTCTTGTTCGAGGTACCCTCCGGGGTCATTGCCGACGTGTTCGGCCGCAAGCGGTCGATGGTGGCCAGCCAGTGCATGTTCGCGGCGGCCAGCGCCGCCATGCTGCTTTCCCGCTCCATGGCCGGCGTCTGCCTCGCCATGGCGCTGAGCGCCCTGGGCTACAACTTCGCCTCCGGCTCCCGGGAGGCGCTGGCTTATGAAAGCTTGAAGATGTGCGGCCGGGAGGAGGCTTATCAGCAGTTCGCCGTCAACGACCTGACGCTTTGGCGGGTGGGCTCGGCGCTGGCCACCCTGTGCGCCGGGTTCGCGTTGTGGCTGGGCCCGCGGGCGGCCTACGGCGTGGACCTTGCCCTGGCGCTGGCGGGCCTTCTGCCGGCGCTGGCGCTGCGGGAGCCGGAACGGGAAGTCACCGCCGGTTCTGCTGCCGTGCGCATCCGCCGCGCGGTGCGGGAGAGCGCCGCCTTCATCCTCCACAGTCCGAAAGCGCTGCGCTTAATGCTCTGCAACGCCGCTGTGGGCGCCGTGGCCACCATGCTGCTCTATCTGCTGCAGGCGCGGCTGCCCGCTCTGGGCCTGCCCGCCGGGTGGCTGGGGCCCGCGCTGTTCGTTCTGTCTTTGAGCGGCACGCTGGGCGCCCAGGCCGCAAGGTTTGTCCGGCGTCTTTCCTTTCGCCCGCTGGCGCTTTTGTGTGCGGGCGGGGTGTTTGCCGGCGCGGTGCTGGCCGCCGGTCCTTCCCTGCCCGTTGCCTTTGCCGGGGGCTTTCTGGCCGGCATGCTGGACGACCTGCTGGACGTGCGCAGCGACGTGGTGCTGAACGAGATGGTGCCCTCGGCCCAGCGGGCGACGCTGGTGTCGGTGTCTTCCCTCACCTTCTCGCTGGTGATGCTGGCGGCGGCCCCGCTGATGGGGGCGCTTTTCGGCGCGCTGTGAGGCGGGAATGGCGTTGAATATAGTCGGTTCCTGTGGTATAGTGAAAGGGAAAAGGCGGCCTGCGGGCCGAAAGGCTCCCAAGGCACGGCACGGAGCATCGAATTTACAGGAAAGGAGATACAACAGTGGAGAACATCAAACGTCCCGACGACATGGCTCGTATCACAACGGCGGAACTGGCAGCGTCCTTTATTGAGGAGCAGGTGCGTGAGATCCAGGAGCAGGTGGGCGACAAAAAGGTACTGCTGGCCCTGTCGGGCGGCGTGGACTCCTCGGTGGTGGCCGCGCTGCTCATCAAGGCGATCGGCAAGCAGCTGGTGTGCGTCCATGTGAACCACGGCCTGCTGCGCAAGGGCGAGCCGGAACAGGTGGTGGAGGTGTTCCGCAACCAGATGGACGCCAACCTGGTGTATGTTGACGCCATCGACCGTTTCCTGAACAAGCTGGAGGGCGTGGCCGAGCCCGAACAGAAGCGGAAAATCATCGGCGCCGAGTTCATCCGCGTGTTTGAGGAGGAAGCGAGGAAGCTGGAGGACATCGAGTTCCTGGCGCAGGGCACGATCTACCCGGACATCCTGGAAAGCGACGGCGTGAAGGCCCACCACAACGTGGGCGGCCTGCCGGAGGATCTCCAGTTCCAGCTGGTGGAGCCCCTCAAGCTGCTGTTCAAGGACGAGGTGCGCGTTGTGGGCAAGGCGCTTGGCCTGCCGGACGGCATGGTCTACCGCCAGCCGTTCCCCGGCCCCGGCCTGGGCGTGCGCTGCCTTGGGGCCATCACCCGCGACCGTCTGGAGGCGGTGCGGGAGTCGGATGCCATTCTGCGGGAAGAGTTTGCGAAGAACGGCCTGGAAGGCAAGGTGTGGCAGTACTTCACCGTCATCCCCGATTTCAAGTCGGTGGGCGTGAAGGACGGCAAGCGCTCCTTTGAGTGGCCGGTGATCCTGCGCGCGGTGAACACCCGCGACGCCATGACCGCCACCGTGGAAGACGTGCCCTTCGCCCTGCTGCAGAAGATCACCCAGCGCATCACCGCTGAGGTGCCCGGCGTGAACCGCGTCTGCTTCGACCTGACGCCGAAGCCCACCGGCACCATCGAGTGGGAATGATTTCAGAGGCCCGGAAAAGCCTGATATGACTGGGTTTTTTGAGGGGTTAAGGCCCTCTGTGGCAACGATTTGGCAACATTTTTTCATTATTCATAAAAAGAGAGCTAACTGATTTTGATTAGTCAGTTAGCTCTCTTTTTCTTTTTATTATTATTTTGTGCAACAAACGGCCTCTCCCGTGGCCTACAAGTGAGAGGGTCAAAAGAGGTCCTGGGGCGGCACCTTCACATAGGTCTGGGCTTTGTCAAACTCCGGATAGTGGTAGCGCCACTTGTCGTAATCCTCTTTGGAGATTTCGCCCGCCTCCAGCATGGCAGCGGCCTGCTGCCAGGAGCAGAGCATCTCGTGCAGCCGGGCAGCATCCTTGTTCTTCCGCACATCAACCTTCAAGCAGACTTCTCCATCCATCTCGCTGATCTTGAGCCCGTAGTTGTCCTCCAGGGTAAACAGGGTGTGCATCAGCCCCACATAGGAGTCTATATCCGGGACAGAGAGGGCATGGGGCGAGACATCCAGTACCTGGGCCAGGGCAGCGGTAAGGTCTGCCTTAGGGGTCCTTGATCCTGTTTCATATTGAGCAAGGCGCACATCAGCGGACTTCTCCGGGAAGCCCAGCGCCATGCCGAGATATTTCTGTGTCATCCCCCGTAGGAGACGGAAAAAGTGAATCCGTTCGCCAATCGCCATATCATCAACTCCAATCGTCGCTTGTCCTTAGGAAAAGCGTAGCAGAAATGCTTAGTAAAGTCAAGAGAATCCTAAACAATTTTATTTAATTTATTTTGCGTACTCCGATTGACACAAGCTATTATGCTTAGTATAATGACAATAGACTAAGCATAATAGCTTAGAATCAATAAACAAAAAAGAACTGCCGCAATCTCTGGTTATACATCCGGGAAAAAAGTGGCGGACGAAAGTGAGGAGGCATTTATGGAACACAATATCCAGCTGCAGCAGCCATCAATGAGGAAAGGAAGGTATTTACAATGCAGGCACAAAACTTTATGCACGTGGAGGAAGTGGCCCAGGAGCTGGGCATCTCCAAGTCCCATGCATACAAGGTAATCCACAAGCTCAACGCCGAACTCCGTGAGAAGGGCTATCTGACCATCTCCGGGCGGGTCAATCGGAACTTTTTCATGGAGAAGTTTTGCTATGGCAAGACAGGAAAGGAGGGCTAATCATGGCAGTCTATAAGGAAGAAAAGACAAACACCTGGCGGGCGGTCTACCGCTATACTGACTGGAATGGCGAGCGCAAGCAGACCCAGAAGCGGGGCTTCAAGACCAAACGGGAGGCACAGGCCTGGGAGCGCGAACAGCTCAACAAGGCCAGCGCTGATCTGGACATGACCTTCAAGAGTTTCGTGGACCTCTACACGGCGGATATGAAAACCCGGCTCAAGGAGAACACCTGGGCTACCAAGGACCATATCATCCGCACCAAGCTGCTGCCCTACTTCGGCAGACTGAAAATGTGCAACATTACCGCCCAGCAGATTATCACTTGGCAGAACGAGATGCTGAACCATAAGGACGAGAACGGCAAGCCCTACTCGCCGGTGTATCTGAAAACGGTCCACAATCAGCTCAGCGCCATCTTCAACCACGCGGTTCGGTATTACAACCTCCGGGAAAATCCCTGCAAGAAGGCAGGCAGCATGGGCAAAAAGAAAAACCAGGAGATGATGTTCTGGACCAAGGAGCAGTACCTGAAATTTGCCGAGGTGATGATGGACAAGCCGCTATCCTTCTATGCCTTTGAGATGCTCTACTGGTGCGGTATCCGAGAGGGGGAACTGTTGGCGCTGACTCCGGCGGACTTTGACTTTGAGAAGCGCACTGTGTCTATCAACAAGTCTTATCAGCGGCTGAACGGCCAAGACCTGATTACTACCCCCAAGACGGAAAAGAGCAATCGGGTCATCACCATGCCGCAGTTTCTGGCCGAGGAAATCCAAGATTACATCAAGATGCTCTACGGGATCGGGCCGGATGATCGAATGTTCACCGTCACCAAGAGCTATCTCCACCGGGAAATGGACCGGGGAGCCAAAGAAGCGGGAGTGCCGCGCATCAGAATCCACGATATTCGTCACAGCGCGGTTTCACTTCTGATCGACATGGGGTTCTCTGCCACGGCCATCGCGGACCGGGTGGGACATGAGAGCATCGACATCACTTACAACTATGCGCATCTGTTTCCGTCCAAGCAGGCGGAAATGGCGGATAAATTGAACATGGAAAGGAGCAATTAAAAATGTCAGCAAAGAATTTGGATAAGCACAACCGTTGGAGGAACAAGACCGTGGCTTTTCGGGTGTCGGCGGAGGAAGACCTCCATCTGGAAGCCCTGGTGAAGCTCACAGGCCTGACCAAGCAGGACTACATCATCCGGCGGCTGCTGGAACGGGATGTGGTGGTCCAGGGCAACCCCAGGGTCTACAAGGCCCTGCGGGACCAGCTGGCCGCCGTGCTGGACGAACTCCGCCGGATCGAAGCTGGGCAGGGCGTAAACGGCGAGCTGCTGGACACCATCCAGATGATCGCCACCATTATGAACGGGATGCAGGAGGACTTTGCCTATGACCGATGATAAAAAGAAAATGACCGCCCATGGCTCATCTGTTGGCGCAGATGATGGGCAGTCAATCTCTCAAACCACTAAAAATAGTATACCCACTTCCGGGGAAGAAATCAACGATGAAATTGTAAATTCCCCGGAGCGACTGGAAGAAATGTACCGCAGGATGCAGCGCATGGCAGACCCCCGATACCTGCATACGCTCACCATGGCGGAGCTGTTCCAGACCACCTATAAGAGCAGGCCGCCGGTGGCAGAAGGACTGTTTTACGCAGGGGCATATATCCTTGCCGGAGCGCCCAAAATCGGCAAGTCTTTTCTGGTGGCCCAGATCGCCTACCATGTCAGCACTGGGCAGGACTTGTGGGGCTACAAGGTCCACCAGGGGACGGTGCTCTACCTTGCGCTGGAGGATGATTTTCAGCGCATCCAGAGCCGGATGTTTATGATGTATGGCGTGAACGATACCCCGAATCTCCACTTCGCCACCGCTGCCGGGAAAATCGGGAACGGCCTGGACGAACAGCTGGAAAACTTCATGCGGGAGCACCCGGACACCAAGCTCATCATCATCGACACCATGCAGAAGATCCGGGAGCTGGGCGGCGATGCATACAGCTACGCCAGCGACTATGACATCATCGGCAGGATCAAGCAGTTTGCGGACCAGCATTGCATCTGTGTGCTGACCGTCCACCACACCCGAAAACAGCGGGCGGATGATTCCTTCGAGACGATTTCCGGCACCACCGGGCTGCTGGGCTGTGCGGATGGTTCGCTGCTGATGCAGAAGAAAAAACGCACAGAGCTGGATGCCACCATCAAGGTGGTGGGACGGGATCAGCCGGATCAGATCCTCTACTTGAAGAAGGCCCCCAGACCCAGATCTGGAACCTGGAATGCATGGAAAACGAGCTGTATAAAGAGCCGCCGGACCCGGTGCTGGAAGCGGTGGCAAAGCTGGTTTCCGCTGAGTGTCGGGAGTGGATCGGTTCTCCGTCCGAACTGGCTGAAGCCATCCAAACAGGAATGGCCTCCAACGCCCTTACCAAGTACCTGAATGTCAAGTCCGGCAGGCTGCTGGATGAGTATCATGTGGGCTATGAAAACAAGGCCAGACACTCCGGGCGGCGGGTAAAACTGACCTATATGCTGGTAGAATCGACGGCCTATGAAGTGACCGAAGAATAAGAGGCGCGACGATAGCGACGGTCGCGACGGTGAAAATGATACCGTCAAAAACACCGTCGCTATCGTCGCAACCGTCGCGGGAGGAAAGAGAATATGAAAAGTGTACAAATCCCCTATGACCTTTTTGTGGCTTTGGTGGAGTACCATTTGGCCTATGATGATGACTATGCCGGGGAAATCCGCCAGGGCCTGGAACAGAAATTGGATGCGCTGGTGCGGCATGAACTGTACGCAAAATATAAGACCGCACCCACCGAAGAAGAACGGGAACAGGCCCGGCAGGAATACCTGGACAAGCGCGGGGTATTCCCGGATTTTCGATGGTGAGACACCGCTAATCATTTTCTCTTGTCGGTAGGGACAGGAGCGTGCCACGCTCCTGTTTTTGCTGGCAGAGGGAGAGAGAAGAATGCTGTTTCTGGATGTTCCATATCAACAAAAGGGGTGTGCGATTCACGCACCCCCATGCTACAAAACGGGGCACCGGGTACAGACTAAAAAAGCGTTCGCAGAACGCGCAGCCACAGAATGAAATTCTGTGTTCAAAAGGGGCTTGGGGGCGCTGCCCTCAACAAGCAGACGGCAGGAAATGTGAGTGTGTATAAACACTCGCATTGCTTGCCGGATTTGTGTGTGGCTATCCACACGCATTGCTTGCCGGTAACTAAAACAACCGAAACGGCCCTTGTTCCGTTGCGGAAAATCAGCCAAAATTTAAGCATTGGGAGGCAACGAGTATGAGAAAGATTATATCCTGTGAATTTAACATGGATACCGCCTGCGTGGAGCTGCGTCTGGAGGACGGGACGCTGCTCTCCATCGACTGCACCGCTGTTGTATGCACCAGCGGGTTGTGGCAAGAATATTTAATAAGATTGACAAGAAAAATCCGCCAGGAACAACATCATGAAGATATTATCCTGACGGATTTCTTACATTTTTCGTTTATTTTTCGGATAGCTGAGGTAGTGAATGGTCCAGCAGGGTAGAGACTTCACTAGGTGTGCAGCAATTCATGTGTGCGAGCTTATTGCGGCAATTATGCAGAAAACAGATCCGCTGGCGGTCCGCCTCATCCGGAACATACAGCATGCGCTTGTCTGCAGCTACCTTACAACGCATCATATAGCTGAGCGTACCTAATTCGACTTCAGCCGGATCACGGAGGACCACTCCGAACTGCTCCACGCGGTACATACTGAGAGCATCGCGGATCGATGCCCACCACTTCTCAATCAGTTTCCGGCGCTCCAATTCGATCATCGGAAACAAGACCTGAATTTGCGCTGTCCAGATCCGGCGTGACAACTCATCAAGACGATGGTTCCTCAGATACCACAGCGGGTGCCCAGAACTTTGCTCCATACCGCGCAGGTCAAAATCGCCGCTGTCGGCCACTCGCTGCAGGCCTTCAATTATCGTATCCGTGTGAAAATCGGTCCCCAGAAGCAGCCGCTCTGAAACCTCGGCGTCCACGCCGCAAACTACGGCCGCCGCGGCAGATATGTATCGTTTCCAAACATCGGAATACCTCCTCTCCTCTTCCAAGAGGAAGCTATTGAACAGCTGGACATTATAGTCGCTGACATATTGGTCGAAGTCGATATAGGCAATGCATTTTGACTCGGGCAGCTGGAGTTCTCCATGGAATTCCAGCACGAACAGACCTTCCTCCGCAGTTTTTGGAGCAAACCCGCGGCAGAACTGGGCCCATTTTCTGGCGGTCTGCCCGCCGAGCCCCTTTACCCAGATAATTCGGTTATGCAGTACATGGCACTCCGAGAGATAGCTCTGGATCGTTTTCCGCGCCTTTGCTCGGTACCCCGTTCTCACGGAGGGGAGGGCATACCGTTGAAGGATAAACTGTCCCGGGTCTACCGCATCCAGGCCATCATCCACAGCATCGACCGACTCGATGATTATGCCGCGGACATCCGAGCGCTCATTAAAAGCTGTCTGAATTTCGCTGCGCATGGAGTGTCTCCATGGTAAATCTGAGGGGACTTTCAATGCGACGATCTTGTTTTCCATCAGGGACATCGCCACTTGTTCCACAATGGTACGGGCCCCCGTGATATTGTTCCACCAGAACTCATCCCATGCTGTATGCCCCATCTTCATGCCTCCGTATTATTGCTGATGATATCCGATTCCAACACATCCAGAGACTCCCCGATGATATCGACGAAGGAGTTCCGACGAAGCCGATATTTGTTGATGCTGTCGCTGGGTTTACCGAGGATCCCCATTTCCACCATCTCATCCATCAGGACGGAGCATTCCGTCTTGCTCATTTTGATAAGGCAGTGGATCTGGTAGTCTTCCGCCACGCCCATTACCTCATCAACCGAGAAGCCGTGCCAGCTTCCTACCGTTCGGTCCGATTCATAAATGTGGTAGAGCAGGGTGATACACCGCGCAATCATAAAGTATCTGGGATCCAATTCCAGAGACCAGCGGAATTTGTCCTTGATGCTTTTGTTCAGATCAGCGGAATTCATGACCGCACCCAGCTGCTCGTCCTGCAGCGTGAAGGGAGGATTTCCATCCGCCGCGCGATAGTACTTGGAATACTGCCCGGTGAGCGTCTCCACAAGGATATACCCAAAGAATTGAAGAATGCCGGGGTAGTAGTTGGTGTTTGTCAAAATGGTCTCCAAGTGCGGATAGCGGTCAATCTGGAAGCCCAGGTAGCGCAGCGGCTTCGAGAGAAGCTGCAGCGCATCCGTTGGGGACAGCGGCTTGATACACAGCGGCGTTCCCAGCTGGCCGAAGATGCCGTTGGCACGGGTGGCATTTTTCGCGCGGCAGACGTTGTGGAGGCCTGCAATTACAAACTTGAAATTATTTTTCGTCTCCCGCTTCAGGTCAACCAAAGACTGGAGCGGCATATAGGCCTCTCCGGCAATCGCACCGAGAAAATCATCGACTTCGTCAATAAGAAGGTGCATAGACTTGATCTTTCCCGCCCGAAACAGATCGCTCAGCTGTATGCACATCTCCCGGATGGTATGGCACGGCTTCAGCGTGATCAGACCGTCGGTCTTTCGATTGATGTCGGAAACAAGCGTATCCGCCACTTCCGTCTCCGTTTTCTGCCAACGGATAATGGAGTAGACCGCAAACGCCTTTTCCTCCGGCTTGGAACAGCGGCTCTCCGCTCGCTCCAATAACGCGGTTTTGCCCAGCTGACGTCCGCCATAGACGACGCTTGCGCCATTGGGATCAATGATGGTGGCTAACTCCAAGGCTCTGCCGCAGAACATCTCGTCCGCGGTGGATCCGCCATCCCGCAGGAACGGCTGATAGGTGGTGTAGGGCAGGGTGCACTTCAGCATCGCAGGCAGACGCTCGGTCTCCTGGTGCATTGCCAGATAGAGCAGAAGGACCTGATCCACCAAAAGGAACGGATTCTGACCCGTTTTCTGCGTGTGGAAGATCTCGCCGATGTATCGGCGTCCCGCAGCGTCGATGGGACGGTCGATGAACACAATGGAAATGCTGCCCAGATTCAAAGATGTGACGGTATCCACCAGCTGCCGCTCCGTATAGTTTCCATACAGGAAAATGACCTGCAGCGGGGACTTCATTTTGGTGCCGAAGGCGGCGATCGGGTGCAGATAGTCCGCCAGACCTTTGGCGGTCGGCCGGACGGCAAGCTTCCAGATCTCCTCCTTTTTCCCAACGACCTTGGAGGCATTCGTCGCATCAATACCGAGCCTGCACAGCAGTTTCTGCACCTGTTCGGGGGTCGCTGTATTTTTCCCGGCAGGCCAGCGGGATACGAGCTCTCTGCTGTTTTCCCGGAGCCGATTGGTCCACTCCTTGGGAAGTCTGCTTTCCAGATAGTTCCACCCAAACGTTTTCAGAGATTTCCCCTTCCACCGCACGCATTCACGCATAATGGGATCAAATACGACAGGAGTTAAGAAATCTTCGAAATAGTCGTAGTCGGGCAGTATCGTATCGTCTATGTCTCGTTCGCCGCTCTCATAGCGATTCAGGTATTCCTCCGTGACAGCAAAATTGTTATCCTCTTCCAAGAGCCGCTTCGCCTCACGGAGCAGAGGCGCATCCTTGTCCACCTCCAGTTTCGCACACAGGCGGGCGCTGAGTTCTTCTTTTCGTCCCTTGGCGAACTCCCTGATCTGGCTCTCCAGGGCGCGCAGGAACTGTCTCCAGCAGGCGAAATCCCCCGTTTCATAGAAGTAATCCTGATATTGGTTCATGATGCCTGCCAGCGTTTCCTTCTCCGTCTCATTGATCTGATAGTAGGTATAGGCCAACTCCAGTTTGTCAGTAAAGCATACCGTGCAGAGATGTGCGGCCTCCGCGGCCTCTCTCAACTGTTCCTCAGAAACCGCATACTGGTCGTCTTTACTGCCAAGAAGTTTCCCGAGCAGGAAGAGCTGGTGCAGGTTGTCCTTGAGCCCCCTTTCTCCGTCAGAAGTTTCCCCGAGGATTTCCGCGGTGAGCTCCTCGACCGGCTTCCTCGGCGCGACAATATGCCGGAGCGCATTGCGCCACAGCTCATAATATTTGATGTCGCTCAGAGAAGGTTCCATTTTAGGAACACCTGTCTCATCCAGAGAAAATACGCCCGTATAGAGCAGATCGGAATAGATGTCCAGCTCCGAGACCGCATCGGTCAGGTATTTTCCCATGTACCACAGCATCCAGTCCAGGATACTGGCGTCCCTGACATTTCTCCAGGAATCGTCTGCGCAGAGCTGCTTGACCAGGTCGAGGATATCTTTGCGCAGGAGCCGCAGACGCTCGATCTCCTTCTGGCTGCCCATCCGGTTGCGGACGTGCTCTGCCCACTTCAGCATGATGGTCAGACGCTGCCTGTATTGTCTGATGGCCAGATCTCTGGCATCGTATTCCAGCTTAAACTTGCTCTTGGAATTGGCGCTGTCCCAGGCCGCATTTAAATGCTCCTCGATCTTTGCCTCACTGATCCTGTATTGACCATCGATGTTCGCATCGTAGTCCGCCAGTACGAGGTCGATCAGTTCCAGCGTCTTTGCATCTGGAGCACCATCAGCGATATACTCCATGCACTGATAAAGATCACTCCCGGGGCCGAATTCCATGTTATAGAGGATGGGAAGCGCCTTCATCCTGGTCTTGGGCGGGGTCACCGTGAGGTTTGAATTTGCATCTCGGCGCAGACCGTTCAAGAACCGCTCACTTTCCGCCTCGTCGCCGAGCAGGGAAACAACAGCCGGCGTAAAGCCGCCAGCCCTGATATCGCGCACACAGAGCAGCTTATTAAAAAGGGGCTTGAATACCTCGAGCTCTTCAAACAGCTCATTTTTATTGAACTTAAAGCGGAGATACTGCTCACCCTGTGCCTTCAGGGCATAATCATACGCAATCGCCGGCGTCAGCAGAGCGTTCATATATGCTGCCAACACCAGGGCTGGAATGTCCTTTTTCTCATCAGAGAATGCCGTGGAGAGGCATTCGGAACTGTAGCTGTCCTCCCCCAAAAGGAGCCGGGTCGCCAAGCACAGTTGGCGCGAGAGCTGCCTGCTGACAGGACAGGAGCCATTCTGTCCCGCGCCTTTGGCCAGCAAGACCGTATTGACAACCGTTGCGGTCAGGGTATCTCTGTCCGCAGGCTTTTCCAGCAGGCCGTGGATGACCGCGCAGAACTCCTCATCCGTGGGAGTGCGCTGCAGGGTCAGAAGGTCCTGGGGCGTGAGCGGTTCAGGAGAAGGCGGCGTCAAAGAGCCGCCGCTCCGGACGGCCGCATCTTCAACCTCCAGCGAAGCTCCGCTGTCCTCTTGTTTATCCGGCGGTTCGGACTCGTCAGAAGGAGATTTTTCCCTGTGGATGTCCGTCTCCAATGCTTCATCCAGGCGGGAGGCGGAACCTTGATTTGCAGGGACGGGCAAAGGGGAGAGGCGATCCGCTTCGTCCGTTTCCTCGATCTGTGTCAAGACACCCTGTGTCGAGACACAGGCGCGGATCCTGTCCCCCTCAATAACAAAGACGCATTCGCAGGCGGAGGGGAACTGTTCGACCTGTTCTGCCAAATGTTGGGGGATCAGCAAGGCCGCGGCATCCGAATCCGCAAGGTCGCAGAGGTCCTGACAAATAACCGCCTGCTGCTTAGCGCCCTTGTAAAAAACCGTCACGCGGCATTGCGTTCCGTGCCATCTGATCGAGCTTCTGAGCTGCAGGTACTCAGATCCCGTCAGACGCGCTTGCTGCACAACGAGGTACTGCAGCAGCACCTCGTTGCCGCGATAGAACCGATCGGCCCTCTCCCGGTCCACTGCCGCAGCCGCAGACAAGGTGACGCTTCCAATGGAAATATAGAAAATATCTTTGCTTTGGCGAATGCTCTCCTTCTGCATGCCTTTGCAGCAATAGTCCGACAGGCAGTAGAGCCCTGTCCCTTCGGCATTTTCAAAGGAGGCCAGATATCCCTTGTCGGCAAGCAGATCCACGGCAGCAAAGATCCGCTCTGTCTGCTCCTCGCCGCATTCCACATGCCCCATACAAACCAAAAACGAATAGATCTGCTGTTTAGAAAGGACGCCGAGATTGGTAAATAGGGGCAGGATGCTCAGGACATCCATTGCGCTTCTTGCAATTTTACGGATCTCTTTTTTGAAGGCGGATACGCCGGGTTCCCCGATTTTCACTTGGTTGGTAATGGGGTACTCCACCGCCTCAGCTCCGGCACTATGCGCCTCTCCGGAGCCTGCACCGGAGACATGAACGGGTCCCTTTTGTTCTTCCTGTTCTGGCGGCATCTGCAGGGCAGTGTCCCCCGCATCCGACGCTGGCGCGGATATCGCGTCTGCCGGCGCGGGAATGTGCAGAGGCTCCGCCGCAGCCTCTGCATCGGGCGCACTGCCAGGCTGCTGTTGGAGCGCCATGGAATTTTCTTCCGGCCGCTCCTGTTCCGAAAGGAAATACCTCCTGCCGGCCAGGCCCATTTGGATTTCCATTTCGGGCAAGTGCTGCTGCACTTGCTTCATCAGCTGAAGTCCATCTGAAATATATAAGTCGTCACACGCCATGGCCTTCAGAAATAATTCCGGGGCCTCAGTTTGGGGCGAAAGTTCCTCCACATTTTCCACGCTCAGTTGTTCTAGCAGGGCGGATGCCGCGGACTGATAGGGTGCCAGTGCCTTCGTGAATTCGTCGATCAGGGACTTGACGTTAGTAAATTTCACAAGGACCGCCCTGGTGCGTTCCAGCTGTGCCTCCATGAATTTGGCTTGACTGTTGGCCACTGCGGCTGCAAACGCCGGGATAGAACTTCCCTCTGCCGGCAATTCGTCAGCGGGCAAGGTCATCTTCGCTGCTTCATAAATGTGCTGGTACTGCTTCTGGAGCTCAGCCACGGAGTGATCCAGCTGCTCCATTGTCTCGAACGATGGTACACGCCCTTCTTTTATCACATCAAGGAGTGCAGCCAGATAGGCTTTCACTTCGTTTGATTGTGCATCAAATGCATTGACCAGGTCTGCAAAATCTGTCTTTGGCATATTACCGCTCCTTCAGGCTATATAATGGTTGTGCATACTCAGATACCATTGCATGCATCCCCATGCTGATATACATCATATTTGTAAACTAATACAAATATCGACAATATTATACTGCGGCTCCCATAGTAACGCAAGCTGACTGTTTATAAATACGGTAGAAAAATCAAATGAGCCCTCGTTTGTTGATTGCAAAAGTGATTTGTTAATGATATTATAATTATGAAATAGAAAATCACTAGTATCGAGCCTCTGATAGGATGGCCTGGATAGATTTTTGATAGCAAAAGTCCGAATAGACCTTAGGATAAGGATAATCTGTATCAAATAAAACCACGCCGAATCAAATCCCCTATACAAAAAAGTTTAGAAACGGATTTAACTCGGCGAGTGGGAATGATTTCAGAATTCTGAAAAAGCCTGGTCTTACTATTTTTTGAGGGATCAAGGCCCGACCTGGCAACGCTTTGGCAGCATTTTGTCATAGCTTGCGGTAAATGAAAAAGCAGTTACAGGTCATCAAAGTATAAAACGTGCAGAGGGGACGCTTTTAGCAGCAAGCGGCTGCAAGCGTCCCCTCTCTTTTTATTTTTTCCAATGTTTCAACTGAGAAAGGTACAAATTAAACTGTCTGCGCCTTTCCCTATTTTGCAAACCGTCAGGGTTTGGCATATGTTCAACAAGATAATCCAGCAGCGCTTCTTTTGTCTGATACGCAAATCGACCGTCTGAATAGCACCACTTGCAATAATCCTCGTTCCATTCTCCATTTGGCTCTTTGCTCATCACAGAATCTTCAAGCGGCATTCCGCAGCATTGACAGACCAGTTTTCTCGGAGAACCCAGCAGGGTATTGATCGACACCGCAAACAAGCTTGACAACAATTTTAGGGTCTCCGTGCCGGGAAGGGTTTCACCGTTTTCCCAGCGGGAAACAGCTTGCCTGGTAACAAACACTTTTTCCGCCAGTTCATTTTGGGATAGTCCGCGTTTCATCCTTAACTCATAAATAACGTTTTTTGTTTCCATGCTCATCGTCTCCTGTTACAGACAGTATATCATCTCGAACGCCGCTGATAAAGCAACTGGCTGTTGCTGGCACCGGCAGGCCGGGGAAATCGTGCGGACCGAACTGTGCCGCCCGATGATGCTGCTGGTGCGTGCGCAGAAAAACTGACCGAAACACAAACGAGCCATCCCGGTTCTGGGATGGCTCGCTTTTTTGTTCTCAGTGCAGGGGCACGACCTCGCCCGAAACGGAGATCGGCGTGAGCACGCCGTTCTCGATGATGTAGGACTCGCCGCAAATTTCTTCCCGGCCGGAGGCAGTGTCCAGATAGATGTAGCTGCCGTCTATGATGGCATAAAACCTTCTGCCCATACTGTCCGGGTAGGTGATGTCCTCCATCAGGCGCAGGCCGTCCACGATGTCGGTCTTCAAAATCTGATAGTGAGGGATGAGGATGGTCTTGGTCAGGCCCAGGCCGTCGTAGTACTTGGGATAATCGGGGTCCAGGGCCTCCCCTTTCAGCTCCGGCGGCGCATAGACCACCTCGGAACAGTTCATGGACCCGGCGCTGACGCCCAAGATCACGCCGTCGAAGCCTTCCAGCGCATCCCGAAGATTGATTTGCTGGAAAAAGCGGTTCTGGGTGGGCACGTGGCCGCCGGCGAAAAACAGCAGGTCCGCCTTCTGCACCAGCGCCTTTGTGTCGTCCTGATTGCGGCGGTCCAGCACGGTGAAGCCGCTGAACGCAAAACCCGCCGCCTCAAAGCTGGCCTTGGCCTGTTTTGCAAAGCGGTCGGTGAGGGAGGGGCTGTTGGGCGCGGAGCAGACATAGACCGCCTCGCAGGGGTTGGGCAGGGCCGCCCGCAGCCGCTCCACCAGACCGTTTTCGGGGTTCAGCTCGTTGGAGTTGGCCTTGTTGAAGTTGCCGGTGAGAAAGCATTTCATTCCGTTTTACCTCCCGGAAGGTATTTTATCGTTCCGTTTTTTCGGCACGATGATTCCTTGCGCCGCGCGCCTTTGCGCGGTACACTGAAAGTGCGAAGCCGCTTTTTGAGAGAAAGGAGCCCGTTCATGGCTGCCGGTGTGTTCCGCTGTGGGCCCGCCGCCGGGGCACGGCCAAAAAAAGCCCCGGTCCCCGCGGGGCCGCGCCGGCTTTTGCACCGGCAGTATCGTGCCGGCTGGCCTGCCTCTATGATGCCGGCGCCCGCCTTTTCCGCTGCCGCTCTCCTCCCTCCTCCCGGTCCGCCCTGTACACACGCTGGACCATCGGGAGGGTCGTTATGGAAGTGAATCTGCGCAAGCTTTACCCCACGCTTTATTCCGCGGACGTGTTCGTGGAGGTATCCGACGAAGTGTTCGAGGCCATCCGGGCCTTCGAGCGGGCCGAGGCGGCCTGGCAGCGGCGGAAGTACCGCTATCGGGCCCAGTATTCCCTGGACTATGGGAGCGGCATCGAAAACGACCTGCTTCTCTGGCCCGAGACGCCGGAAGAGGCCTTTGAGGCAAAGATGATGCGGCTGGAAATTTTTGAGGCGCTGCACGCGCTGCCCGCCGCGCAGAAGCTGCGGGTCTACGCCCGATATTTCCTGGAGGAAAAGCCCCGGCAGATCGCCCGCCGGGAGGGCGTGCATCCCAGCCGGGTCTACACAAGCCTGAAAAGCGGCCTGCGCACCCTGCGCAGAAAGCTGGCCCATCTGGCCCGCCGCCCGCCTGTCAGTTCTACCCTACCATAACCGCTCCGCGGATGCAATGCCTTTCGCCGGCGGCGGGATGGTATTTTCTTGCATCCGGCAAACAAAGGAGCCGATGGGGGTCTTCCCATCGGCTCCTTTGTGTCATTCCATGCCGTACTGCTTCAGCACCAGGTCCAGCGCTTCGGGCGAGCCCGCCGCCAGCACGGTGCCGGGCTCGTTCAGAGGCAGCGGCGCGCCGTTCAGCGAGGCGATGGCTCCCCCCGCCTCCTGCAGGATGATGCGGGCGGCGTTGTGGTCCCAGGGGCAGGAGCGGGTGGCAACGCACAGGTCCGCCTCGCCACAGGCGACGGCGCACAGTTCCAGCGCCACCGAGCCGATGCTGCGCACGGCGCGCACATCCTGCGCCAGCCGCAGCAGGTCCTGCCTGCCGGGGCCGGGCTGCAAAAAGGTGCGCAGCACGTCGGGGGTGAAGAGCAGCAGCTCCGAAACGTTTTTCCGCCGTGAAGCCGCCAGCGGCGTTTTGCCGCACCATGCGCCCTGCCCGGCGCAGGCATGGTAGAGCCGGTCCGCCTCCACGTCCAGCACAAGGCCGAACAGCGGTTCGGCCCCCTGCCAGCACCCCACCGACACCGCGTAGTTGCGGTGCTGGTTGATGAAGTTGGTGGTGCCGTCGATGGGGTCGATGTACCACACGGCTTCGGGCGCGGCGGTGCTCACTGTGGGGTATTCCTCGCCCACGATGGCGTCGGAGGGGAACTCGCTCAGGATGCCCTGGCGCAGAAACTGCTCCGTCCTGCGGTCCCAGACGGTGACCAGGTCCTGGTGGCCGGTCTTGCAGCTCACCGCGTCCGCCTCCAGCCGGGCCTGCCGCAGCGCGGCGCCGGCCTTGCGCACCAGCGCCTCGGCCAGTTCAAACCGTTCCATATCTCACCGCCTTTTTCCAGTTTGCTTTTATATCATCAGACCACAGAGCCGGGCGGTTTGTCAAGCCCGGCCTCACCAGATCACCTGGAAACGGGCGTTTTCCAGAGGGCCAACCGGGCTGTGGTCGCGGATGTAGCGGGCCACCATGTCCGGCAGCTCCACGCTGCCCCGCCAGAGCACCGGGCAGTCCCGCAGCACTTCGTAGCCGCCGGTGCCGGTGGCCCGGTAGTTGCTGGTACAAAGGCGCAGCGGCCCCGGCCCCAGCGGCGAGCCGTCCAGCCGGGCAAGGCGCACCACCCGCTGGCCCACCGGGCGGCGCAGGTCGAAGGCATAGTCCAGCCCGGCAAAGAAATCGTAGTTATAGTGCTCCACCTTGGGCTGCAGGAACGCGGCGGACACCTTGGGCCGGCCGTTTTCCAGCTCGAAGTAGGCGGCGCACCGCTCAAGGCACCGGCGGATGACCTCCTCGGTGACCTCCAGCGTTACCAGCGTGTTGGCAAAAAGGTAGGCCGCGGTCACGCCCCGCATGGTCACCGGCGAGGCAAGGCCCACCGGGTCGTTGCCCAGGCTGGTGCAGGAGACATCCGCGCCGGTGGCGTCCAGCTGCACCTGATTGAAGAGGGCGGCCACCCGGCTGCCGTGCAAAGCGGCGTCCAGCTTTTCTTCCGGCGGGATGGGGCTTTGCAGCGCGCCGATGGGCTCGTCCAGCCAGTTCTGCACCGCCTTTTCCAGCGCCAGCAGCGCCTCGTAGGGCTGGGCGGAATGGGTCTCGCCCGCCGGGAGGAAGCGGGAGGCAAACTGGGTGTGCTCCCCTTCCCTGCGTCCTTCCACCAGCAGGCAGACCCTCGCGTTGGCGGGCGGCTGCACCGCCCAGGTGTTCGCCAGCCGCACCCCTTCCACCGCCATGTGCTGGTGGCCGGTGAGCAGCAGGTCGAAGTCCAGTTCCCGGGCGATGCGGCAGGCCACGTTCTCGCCGCTGTCGGAAAGCAGGCGTCCGGTGGCCAGCTCTTCCTCAAAGCCGCCGTGGTAGATGCACACGCACACGTCGCACTCCGGGCGCAGCGCTTCCCGGGCGGCGCGGGCCGCCTCAAAGGCGTCGGTGATGCGCAGCTGCTCCAGGTTCTGGGGCTGCTCCCACACATTCACATAGTCGGTGACGATGCCGGTGACGCCCACCCGCAGGCCGCTGGCCAGGGTGCACACCGCCCAGGGCTTGAGGGGCAGACGGCCCCCCAGGTCCTGCACGTTGGCGCACAGGCACTGGCCGCGCATGGCACCGAGGAATTCTTCCAGCGCCTCGTAGCCGAAGTTGAAGTCGTGGTTGCCCAGGGTGAAATAGTCCAGCCCCATGGCGTTGAAGGCCGCCGCCACCGGGTGGAGGGGCCAGTGAGCCCGGTGCTCCAGATAGTACTGCACCAGCGGGGTGCCCTGCAGCGAGTCGCCGCCGTCCAGCACCAGGGTGTCGCCGTCCTTTTCGATCTGCGCAGCCATATTCAGCAGTCCGGAGGCCTCGGGGCGGTTCGCAGCGTAGTTCACCGGGAAGATATGGCCGTGGGTGTCGGAGGTGAAGTAGATTTTGAAACGCTGTTCCATCTTTACCCCCTGGCCAGCTTGACGCGGATCTTGGTGGAGATCCACTCCACGATGAGCACCAGCACGATGAGGCCGGCCAGAATAGCGCCGGCTTCCTCCCACCGGTAGGCGTTCATGGCGAAGATGAGCGGAGCGCCGATGCCGCCCGCGCCCACCAGGCCCAGCACGGTGGCGTCACGCAGGTTGATGTCGAAGCGGTAAATGGCGGTGGAGGCGAAGTTGGGCATCAGCTGGGGCAGGATGCCGTAGCGGATCTTCTGCCAGGTGGTGCAGCCCGCCGCGTCCAGCGATTCCAGCACACGCACGTCCAGGTCCTCGATGGCTTCGATGTACATCTTGCTCACCATGCCCACCGAGCACAGAGACATGGTGAGCAGGCCGGCGAAGGCGCCGGGGCCGGTGACGCGGATGAACATCAGGCCGTAGACGAAGGCGGGCACGGTGCGCACCGCCATGATGATGACCCGGCCCACAAAGGCCACCGGGCGCGGGGTGAGGTTGGAGGCCGACAGGAACGCCAGCGGGATGGAGATGATGGCGCCCACCACCGTGCCCAGAAAGGCGATGCAGATGGTCTCCAGCAGCAGGTAGGGCACGCCCTGGGTGGTGAGGTTGAAGAGCAGCCCGGTGTCCGGGTGAAAGATGCCGGAGAGGATGTTCAGGGCGATTTTTGCGCCGCTCTGGGTGGTGCCGGCGGTCTCCACGGCGGTGCCGCTCCAGACCAGCAGGGCCACCACCACCAGGGCGACGGCGGCCTCAAACAGCCAGCGCCGAGGACGCTGCGCATAGGCTTCTTCGATTCGTTTTTCCATATGTGCGCGCCTCCTCTCACACCAGCCGCTTGCGGGCGGCGCGGCTGATGGTCTCAATGATGAACACGGTGACGAACAGCGCCAGCAGGATCATGCCCACACTGTCGTACTCGCGCCAGCCGATCTTCTCGTTGAGGATGAGACCCAGGCCACCGGCGCCCACGTAGCCCAGGATAGAGGCATAGCGCACGTTGCCCTCGAAGCAGAACAGGCAGTTGGAGAGATAGGAGGGCAGCACCTGGGGCACGATGGCGCTGAGGAAGGCGCGGGTCTTGGTGGCGCCCATGGCCTCCATGGCCTCGAAGGGGCCCATGTCCACCGTCTCAATTTCCTCATAGAGAATTTTGCCGATGTAGGCGAAGGTGAAGACGGCGATGGCAGTGGTGCCCGCCAGGGTGCCCAGACCGAAGACGTAGGTGGCGATGAGGGCGCTCACCAGGGTGGGCAGGGTGCGGATGATGCTGAGCAGCAGGCGCATGGCAGCCACCACCGCCCGGTTGTGGATGATGTTGGTGGAGGCCAGCATGGCAAAGGGCACCACCAGCACCGAGCCGATGAAGGAGCCCAGCAGCGACATCTTGATGGTGTCGAACAGGGGGCCCCAAATCTGGGACATATACTCCCACTTGGGCGGTATCATCTGGCCCAGGATGACGAAGAACTCGCCGATGCGGCTGACCAGAACGCCCAGGTCAAAGCCGGTGACCTCCACCGACACCGCCGCCATGACCAGCAGCACCACCGCATAGAGCGGAGCCCGGGAACGGGGCTTTTTGATCTGCTTGCCGTTGGCCAGCGTGATGGTGCGGGGCGGGAACACCTTGTCAAACAGGTTCATTCCGCTTCCTCCTGTCCCCCCTGATAGATGGCGTCCAGCACGGCCTGGTCCACCTTGTCGGCGGGGCCGTCGTAGACGATGGCGCCCTCGCGGATGCCGATCACACGGGTGGCGTACTGCAGCGCCAGCTCCACATGGTGGATGTTGATGAGCACGGTGATCTTCATGTCCCGGTTGATGCGCTGGAAATCATCCATCACCTGCTTGGCGGTGACCGGGTCAAGGGAGGCCACCGGCTCGTCCGCCAGGATGATCTGGGGGTTCTGGGCCAGGGTGCGGGCCAGGGCCACGCGCTGCTGCTGGCCGCCGGAGAGCTGGTCCGCCCGGACGAAGGCCTTTTCCAGGATGCCCACCTTGTCCAGCGCTTCCAGCGCCTGCATCTTCTCCTCCTTGGTGAAGATGCCGAAGGCCGCCCGCCACCAGGGCAGGTCGGGCACGAAGGCGGTGAGCACGTTCTTGATGACGGTGGTGCGGGTGATGAGGTTGAAAGACTGGAAGATCATGCCGATCTTGCGCCGGAAGCGCCGCAGGCTCTTGCCGTGCAGGCTCATCACGTCGGTGCCGTCCACGGTGAGGGCGCCGCCGGTGATGTCGTGCATGCGGTTGATGGTGCGGATGAGGGTGGACTTGCCCTCGCCGGACAGGCCGATGATGGCCACGAACTCCCCCTGGTCGATGGTCAGATTGATGTGCTTCAAAGCCTCGAAGCCGTTGGGATAGCGCTTGTTTACGTCTTTGAATTCGATCATGTTTTCCTCTCCATTCCAAATGAGGGAGGAAAGCCCCAGGGCTTGCCTCCCTCATCCAGAGAACTATGTTTTTTCAGATCAGCCCGCGCTGTTGAGGGACTGGATCATCTCCTGAGCAGCCCGCTCGGAATCATAGTCGGAAGACTGGGCAGGCTGATAGCCGTTGTGGCTGTAGATGGCGATGACCTCTTTGCCTTCCTTGGTGTTGCCGATGTTGATGAAGGCCTCGGACAGGGCGGCCTTGAAGTCGTCGTCCATGATGGGAGAGGTCTTGCTGACGCTGATGGTGTCGTTGTAGATGGCGGGGGTCACGCCGATGACGGCGGTGTCGTCCCAGATGCTGTTGGTCATGCCGTACTCGCCGGTCCACTCGTCCTCATAGTCGCGGCGGGCGTCGGCGTAGGTGCACAGCACGTCCACCTGGCCGGAAGCCAGACGGGCAAAGGCGCTGCCGTAGGAGTCAGACTGCACGGCGTGGGGCAGCTCGGTGATGTTCTTGTCGAAGTTTTCCTGCAGCCACAGGGAGGGGTAGATGTAGCCGGCGGGAGAGGAGGAGTTGGCAACGCTCCAGTTCACACCGCTCACGTCTTCCCAGGTCAGAGCCTCGCCGGCGTTGACCTTCTCGGCCAGAGCCTTGCCCTTCTCAGAGGGGCCGGCGATCATCAGGGCACGGTAGCTGGTGACCTGCTCGGTGGTGGGCTCGGTGGGGGCGTTGTCGTTCCAGTCCTTGGCGTTGTCGGAGTCGATGGACAGGCCGTCGCGGGTGGCGGTGAGCAGCACGTCGCAGCCGTCGTCATACAGAACGTAGGTCCCGCCGGGGATCAGGCCCACGTCGGCGGTGCCGGCGGACAGGGCTTCGCCCACGGCCTCGTAGCTGGTGCCAACGGTGATGTCCACCTCGCCCACGTCGTAGCCCAGCTTGGCCAGCTCGTCGGTGAGCAGCTGCTTCAGGGGCTCGGTGGCGGTGATGATCTCGTCCGGCTCACGGGAGGGCACGAACGCGATGCGCAGGGTGTCGATGGTCTTGTTGGCCTCGGCGGCGCCGCTGGTGCCGGTGCTGGCACTGGTGCCGGTGCTCGCGGTGCTGGAGGGAGCGGTCTGGCCGCAGCCGGCCAGCAGCCCGACGCTCAGAGCGCCTGCCAGCAGGAGAGAAAGAGCTTTTTTCATGTCGAATGCCTCCTAATTGTCTGCTTTGTGTTTTCTTCGACTTTTTTATATTGCAAAGAGGGGGTTCCCTCTCACAATCCTCACGCGGTGTCGCCGATCTTCAGGCGGGTGGGCACCATCACCGTGACCGCCTGGCTGCGCTTGCCGCTGATGCGCCCGAAGAGCAGCTCCAGGGCGTTCTCCCACACATAGTCGGGGTACATCTCCAGGCAGGTGCCGGTGGGCCATTTGCTCTCCAGCGTCTGCAGGTCCTGGTAGATGATGACCGCCACGTCCTTGGGGATGCGCACGCCCATCTCCCGGAAGGCGTCCATCGCGCCCTCGGCCACCTCGTCGCTGCCCAGCAGCATCGCCTCGGCCAGGGTGTGCTCTCTGATGGCCTTGCAGGCCAGTTCATAGCCGCTCTCGCGGCTTATCTCGCCGATGTGGAAGAGCCGTTCATCATAAAGGCCGCGCTTTTCCAGCAGGCGGCGCAACGCCTGGGCGCGGGTCACGCCGATGCGCCCGCCGGGGCCGTCGTAGATGCCGCCGATGTAGCCGATGCCGGTGTACTGCTTGCGGTCCAGCAGGTAGGAGACCATCTGTTCATAGCCCCGCTCAAAGTCCACCTGCACCTGGTCGAACTCATAGCTCTGCTGGCCGGAGTTCACGAACACGATGGCGAAGGAGAGCGAGCGGAGAAAATCCACCTCCGCCTCGGTGAACACGCCCAGTGCGATGACCCCGTCCACCTTCTGGGGCTGGCCGAAGGCGAGGCGCACAAAGCTCACCTCGTACTGGTCGGTCATCATCTGCACAAGGCAGGTCAGGCTGGAGAGGCGGACGTTGTGCCGGTCCGGGCGCAGGATGCGCCAGTCCGCCACGCCGATGGTCAGGTGGGTCTTGACCTCCGCCGCCTTGCGCTGCCGGGGCGAGACATACCCCAGGGCGTGGGCCGCCTGGAAGATGCGGGTGCGCACCTCGGGGCTGACGGAGATGTTCTCGTCCTTGTTCAGCACGCGGGACACCGCAGCCGCGGACACCTGCGCCGCCTGCGCCACATCCTTGATGGTGGCCATCGTCAGCCCCCCTTTCGCCTTGTCTTTCTGTCTTCATTATACCGGGCAGGCGACACAAGTCAATGATTTTTACTAAAATTTTACTAAAAATTACCGGCTTTTCCGGGCAGAAATAAAAAAGCCGTCAGGGGTTGACAAATCCTCCCCGGGGTGGTATCGTGAACGTGTTCGGTAGGTAAGGCTACTGCAGGGATATGGGCTGTTGCCGCAAAACAGTGGAGACACTGTGCGCAGGTTTGAACAGGATGCGTCGAATGCAAGGCGCATCATAACACAGCTTCACCGCCCTGCAAAGTCAAAGCTCACACGGATGCGATCTGTTTTCACCGCTCCCGTATGTCCTGCCGGACATGCGGGAGTTTTCTTTTCCCGGGAAAGGAGGCGGGCGCGCCATGGAACAAGGACAATGTCACAGTAGACGCAATTTGCGGTGGTCTCGGGGCCGCTGCGGGCGCGCACGCCCGTAGCGCTGGTTTTCTGCGCCCTTTTTCCTGGAGCCGCCGCCTTTTCGGGGAGAGCTTTTCTCCCGAAGGCGGTATTTTTTTGCCCCTCAAGGGGCGGGCCGGGGACCACCGTTGCACAACAGCAAAGGGAGGTACGAAGCCATGAAAACTCTGTTCAACATGACCAAGGGGGCCGCTCTGCGCCCCGAAAACGAAAAGAACGAAGCCCTGCGCCGTCGGCTGCAGGAGGCCGCGGGCATGGAGGCGGACGTTCTGCTGGAGAGCCTGGGCACCACGGCGGGCGGACTGGAGGAGGATGCGGTGCGCCTTTCCCGCGAGGAGCACGGCGCGAACGTTCTGCCCCACCGCAGGAAGGAGCCGCTGGCGCGGCGGCTGTTCGGCGCTTTCATCAACCCCTTCACGGTGGTGCTGCTGGCGCTGGCGGTCATCTCGGTGTTCACCGAGATCATCTTTGCCGCGCCCGGCGACGAGAGCTACGCCACGGTGCTCATCATCACCGCGATGGTGCTCATCTCGGGGGCGCTGCGCTTTGTGCAGGAGACCCGCAGCGGCAATGTGGCGGCGCGGCTGGGCAGCATGCTGCACACCACCGCCTGCGTGGAGCGGGCCTGCCGCCGGGAGGAGGTGCCGCTGGAAGACATCGTGGCGGGCGACGTGGTGCATCTTTGCGCCGGGGACATGATCCCCGCCGACGTGCGCATCCTGGCGGCGAAGGACCTGTTCGTCAGCCAGTCCGCCCTCACCGGCGAGAGCGAGCCGGTGGAAAAGAGCGGCGGACCCGCGGCGGCGGGCGGCGCCCTCACCGACGCGCCGAATCTTGCCTTCCTGGGCAGCAACGTCATCAGCGGCTCGGCCACGGCGGTGGTGCTGGCAGTGGGCGGCGACACCATGCTGGGCGCGCTGGCCCGGCAGGTGGACGAAAAGCCGCCCAAGACCACCTTTGAAAAGGGCGTGAGCGCCGTTTCCTGGGTGCTCATCCGCTTCATGCTGGTGATGGTGCCGGTGGTGCTGTTCGTCAACGGGTTCACCAAGGGCGACTGGATGCAGGCGCTGCTGTTCGCCATCTCGGTGGCGGTGGGCCTGACCCCCGAAATGCTGCCCATGATCGTGACCACCTCACTGGCCAAAGGGGCCATGGCCATGAGCCGCCGCAAGGTCATCGTGAAGAATCTCAACGCCATCCAGGACCTGGGCGGGATGGACATCCTCTGCACCGACAAGACCGGCACCCTCACCCGGGACGAGGTGGTGCTGGAATACCACCTGAACATGGACGGCGAAGAGGACGACCGGGTGCTGCGCCACGCTTTTTTGAACAGCTGGTTCCAGACCGGGCTGAAAAACCTCATCGACGCGGCGGTCATCCGCCGCCAGCAGGAGCTGGGGGCCGACGACCTGACCCGCCGCTACGAGAAGGTGGACGAGATCCCCTTTGATTTTGAGCGCCGCCGGATGAGCGTGGTGGTGCGGGACGAAGGGGGCAAGACCCAGCTGGTGACCAAGGGCGCGGTGGATGAGATGCTGGCCTGCTGCGCCTTTGCCGAGAGCGGCGGGCAGGTGCTGGCCCTCACCGACGAGGTGCGCCGCCGGGTGCTGGCCAAGGCGTCGGAGCTGAACGAAAAGGGCATGCGGGTCATCGCGGTGGCCCACAAGACCGGCCCCGCCCCGGTGGACAGCTTTTCCACCGCGGACGAATCGGACATGGTGCTCATCGGTTTCCTTGCCTTCCTTGACCCGCCCAAGGAGACCGCCCGCAGCGCCATCGCCGCGCTGAACGGCCACGGCGTGGCGGTGAAGGTGCTCACCGGCGACAACGAAAAGGTGGCCCGGGCCATCTGCCGGCAGGTGGGGCTGGACGTGAAGCACGTTCTGCTGGGCGAGGACCTGGAGGGCATGGACGATGAGACCCTGACCCGCCGGGCCGAAAAGACGGCGGTGTTCGCAAAGCTCTCCCCCGCCCAGAAGGCGCGGGTGGTGCGCCTTCTGCGCGAGGTGGGCCACTGCGTTGGCTACATGGGCGACGGCATCAACGACGCGGCCGCCATGAAGGCCGCCGACGTGGGCGTTTCGGTGGACAGCGCCGTGGACATCGCCCGGGAGACCGCCTCGGTGGTGCTGCTGGAAAAGGACCTGATGGTGCTGGAGCAGGGCGTGCTGGAGGGCCGCCGGACCTACGCCAACATGATAAAGTACATCAAGATGACCGCTTCCTCCAACTTCGGCAACATGTTCTCGGTGCTGGCGGCCAGCGCGTTTTTGCCCTTTCTGCCCATGGAGTCCATCCATCTGCTGCTTTTGAACCTCATCTACGACGTGTCCTGCACCGCCATGTCCTGGGACAACGTGGACCCGGAGTTCCTCAAAGCACCCCGCCGCTGGAGCGCCGACGGCATCAGCCGGTTCATGCTGTGGCTGGGGCCCACCAGTTCGGTGTTCGACATCGCCACCTACCTGCTTCTCTATTTTGTCATCTGCCCGCAGTTCACCGGCGGCGTGCTGTTCAGCCGGCTGACTGACCCCACCGCCCGTGCGCTGTACATCTCGGTGTTCCAGACCGGCTGGTTCGTGGAGTCCATGTGGACCCAAACGCTGGTCATCCACATGCTGCGCACCCCGAAGCTGCCCTTCGTGCAGAGCCGCGCCTCCGCCCCGGTGACGCTGCTCACCTTCGCGGGCATCGCGCTGGTGACCCTGCTCCCCTTCACCCCGCTGGGGGCCGCCCTGGACCTGGCCGTTCTGCCCGCCGTTTACTTTGCTTTCCTGGCGGCGCTGGTGGCAGGCTACATGGCGCTGGTCACCGCGGCAAAGCGGCTGTATGTGCGCCGCTGGGGCGAGCTGCTGTGAAAGCCGCTCCGGGCAGAAAAAGCCGCCCTCGCCTTGAAGGCGGGAGCGGCTTTCAGCCCGGAAGGGCTCAGTAGAAGGTGCAGGTGTTGGCGCTGCTGACCAGCGCCACGATCACCGCGTTGATGATGCCCGGCAGATAGGGGTTGCCGGAAGCTTTGTAGATCTTGCGGGAGACCAGCACCGACAGCGGCAGGATCGCCACCAGCGGGAACAGCCACACCACAAACAGGGCGGACTCGCCCACCGCAAAGAGCAGGTTGCCGGTCTGGTAGAAGTAGACGTACTGCATCAGGGTGATGATGAATGCCGGCGCGCCGGTAAACAGTGCCAGCACCAGCGTGTTGACCCACTCCTTGCCGCCCAGCTTGCAGTAGTTGAAGCAGTTGACGGAGATGGAGCTCATCACATAGAACACGCTGCCCATGATCATGAACGGGATGGCGATGAGCAGGAACACGGGATTGAAGCGTTTGAACGCCAGCACCCAGATGCGGAAATCCACATGGAAGAAGTAGTCCGCGATGAAGACCCAGGCATAGCTGGCCGCCACAACGGTGAGCGCCAGGAGAATGGTCTTGAACAGGCGGGCGGGCGTGATGCGGACATTGGCGATGCACTCCGCCCAGGCATCTTTGTTGACGGCCTTGGTCACCAGCAGCATGACCAGCGCCACGAGGCCGCAGGCCATGGCCCAGGTGCTCACGCCGCGTACGGCCGCCTGGTTCAGGAAAGTGCGCTCATAGGTGGCGGACTTGGTGGCCAGCATGATGGGCAGGAAGATGACGGAGCCCACCACCGCGCTGATGACCAGGCTGGTCCAGAACCACCACTTTTTGCCCTTGAAAGCAGGGGCGGTGAGGGTCTGGTCCGCGCCGAGGCTGCTCACCGAGCGGAAGAAGGGAGTGGCCAGCAGGGCGATGGCGCAGTTGATGGCGAACATCACAAAGCCCACGATGCCCACAACGTTGAACACCGTCTTCCACTGCCAGACCTGGTTGGTGGCGGGGATGGGGTTCGGTGCGCCCAGCGCCTGCTCGAAGAACTCGATGGTGGACTTGGTGGAACGGGCGGAGAAGTGAGACCAGGGGTGGATGATGTTGCTGGTGTAGATGACGCGCATGGCCTCCTGGCCGTCCACTTCCTGGGTGTAAACGGTGTTGGCCTCCCGCTCGGGCTCGTCGCCCCGGTCGGTGCCGAAGTACAGGAAGGACTGGGCCTCGTCGCTGTGGATGTAATCGGGCTTGGGCTGCTTGACGCCGTTTTCATCAAAGATGTTGAAACCGAACTCGTCGTATTCGCCGGCCACAACGCCCACATCGCGGCTGCCGTAGACGTTGTCGAACACGCCGTCGCTGTCGCTGTCATAGGTGGGGTCCATGCTGTTCACCAGCACGGCGGAGATGAGGTTGGTGCCGGCGGCGTTGTCCATGGTGACGGCAAAGTTGCTGCTGAAACCGCCAAAGGAGTGGCCCGTCACGCCGATGCGTGTGGTGTCCACATAGCCGATGTCCGCCAGGAACAGCACGCCCTGCCACACACTGGGCATCATGTTTCCCACGCCGGGGGCGATCTGAGAGTCGCCGTGGCTGGCCATGTCGATGGCCAGCACCACATACCCGCGGCGGGCAAGTTCCACATAGTTCAGGTCCTGCATTTCCTTGTTGTTCAAAAAGCCGTGGCTCGTCACGATGGCGGGCGCAGGCGTTTCAAGGGTGGCGTTTTCCGGCACCAGCAGCAGCGCGGTCTTGCGGATGCCGTCGGTGTCCACCCAATTGACCTCGTCCACCTTCACCCGGCCGCCGGACGTTTGGATGAGCGATGCGCCGATCATGCTGATCAGCATCAGAACAATGGCGATGCACACAAAAATTTTGGCGCGTTTTGTTTTGTCGTTCGAAAGCATTTACAGTTCCTCCTCTTTTTGTTCGTCTGTCTGCGGGCCTTCCGGACCCTCGGCGGGCGTTTTCACTCCCCTTTCCTAAAAAAGAGCGCAGCAGTTCGTTCCAACTGCTGCGCTCTTCTCTGTTCTCTCGCGCATTGCATCCGCAGGTTCATTCACCTGAGTTTAATTTGTATTCATTGTAATGTTTTTACATTTCTTTGTCAACAATTTGCGCAAAAGTATATAATTTCACAAAGTCTTTCAAAAAAGATACTCCCCAACGAACGAAGCCCCGGCCTGCCGGCCGGGGCTTCGTGTTCTTCTGTTGTCAGTCCACGTCGCCCACGGCGAAGCGGAACTCGGCACTGTAAACGCCGTTGCTGCCTTCCAGCGCAGCCTGCACCCGGTAGAAGGCGGGGCCGTCCGCCAGCGGCAGAAGACCGTCATCCGCCGGGGCGATGGCGAAGGGCGCGCCGCTCTCCGGCTCCGCCGTGATGGAATACTCCCGCACCGGCAGCGAGAAGGAAAAGCGCACCTGCCGCGCTTCCTCATAGCCGAAGATGCCGCTCACGTCATCGGGGGAGCCGGTGCGGTCCTCCAGCACCGTGCCGCCCTGTTCCAGCCGCCAGAGGCTGGCGTTGATGTCCGCGAAGCGCTGGCCGTTTTCATCCTCGAACACGAGAGAAAGAGCGGGCTGGGGCTCGAAGAAGGCTTCGAACCGGGTCCAGTCCATCCCGCCGGGCACGGAATACCAGGTGGCCTCCATCCTCTCGGTGTAGAAGGGCACCACCTTGACGGCCTTTTCGTAGAACACGGTGGAGAGGGTGCCCCGGGGGGTGTCCCAGATGATGATGGTCTCCCGCGGGCCGTCGGTGAAGGAATAGTTGCCGGTGATCTGCTCCAGCGGGAGGGCGGCGAGGAAACCGGCAAAGCCCTGTTCGTCCAGGCAGAGCAGTTCTTGCTGGCTGTCGTCTTTCCAGTTGCGCGCGCTGGCGATGGTGCAGGCCGCCGGGTCCTGCCCGTCAAAGAGCACATCGGCGCCCATGCCCGCGTCAAAGGCCAGGGTGACGTAGCCGCTGGTCATGCAGAGCACAAAGAACACGGCCCCCACCAGCACCCCGCCGGTGAACTTTTTGGCTGGCTTCATCACACTTTTCAGCCGGTAGCGCATGGCCTTCGCCCCGGGGGAAAGGCAGGTGGTGAAGCCCCGCCCGTCCCCCGCGGTGGTGAGCAGCAGGTCGGCGTACTGACGGCGGCGGACGTCGCTTTCGTTTTGCAGCACCGCCTCGTCGCAGGAAAGTTCCAGGTCGTCGGCGCTTTTGCCCATGGCCAGCCACATCAGCGGATCGAACCAGCACACGGCGGCGCAGAAGGCCAGGAAGAACTTGGACCAGGCATCCTGCCGGCCGATGTGCACCAGCTCGTGGCGGAAGATGAGGGCCAGTTCCTCCGGGCTGTACTCCTTTTCGGGCAGCACCACCCGGGTGGAGCGCTCAAAGAGACCGATGGAAAGGGGCGAGGCCACCACGGGCGAGCGCACCAGACGGAATTTCGGCTTTTGGAAGCGGGCGGCCGCCACTTCCGCATCCCAGACCGCAAGCACCGCCGGGTCCTCTTCCGGCCGGGCGGCGCGGAGCACCTGACGGCGAAAGCGCAGATGGGAAGCGATTTTGAAAAGCATCACCGCCGCCGCGCCTGCGGCCCACACCGCCAGCAGCACCCCCGCCGTGCCCATGGGCAGGCGCAGCGTCAGCGCCGGGGCGGGCAGCTCCATATAGTTCTGCTGGGTGAGGTAGAGATAATTCGGGATGAGCCACAACGCCGCGCAGGCGGCGGCGCTGAAGTGCCGGCGCAGAAAGGGCAGCAGCGCCAGCAGGATCAGATAGTAGACGCTGATGTGCAAAAACAGGCTGAAGAACATGGAGAGGATGGACTGCTCCACCCACGCGGGGCGGACGATGAGCATCACCGCGGCGGTGCCAAGGACGAACACCGGCAGGATGACGCCCGAGACCAGCGGCAGATACCGCTGGTGGTTTTGCTCCGGGTCAATGGTGTCCTCCACGTTTTTGTTCCGGTGGACCGCCCAGCAGAAGCACCCGCCCATGAGCAGGGCGAACAGCCCGCGCATAAACAGTTCCGTGCTCATAGCTCGTCCCTTTCCAGCAGGCGGCACAGCTCGGCCAGCTCCTCCCGGCTGAGGCCGCTGTCGCACAGAGCGGCGGCGAAGGCGGGCAGGCTGCCGCCGCAGAGCTTCTCCAGAAAACGGCGGCTCTGCTGGGCCAGATACTCCTCCCGGCTGACCAGCGGGATGTAGCGGGCGCTGCGGCCCTGCTTTTCGATGCGCACAAAGCCCTTGTCCGCAAGGCGGGTGAGCACCGTGAGCAGGGTGGTCAGGGCCATGGGGTGGGTGTCCTTGAGCTTTGCGTCGATGTCCGCCCGGGCCACGGGCGCTTCACAGGCCCAGACGGCCTGCATCACCTCCAGCTCGGCGTCCGGCAGGCGGCGGATGGTCTTGTCCACAGAAAGCCCTCCTTTGCTCTACAAATGTAGTTCTATTTTTATTCTATATTTGTAGAGCAAGTTTGTCAACCCCTCAATACAGGCCGTTGAACCGGGGCAGAGGATAGTTCTGCTCAAAATCGCGGCAGTGCTCCAAAAAGGCTTTGGCCACCGCGGGCAGGTATTTGTCCTTGTGATAAATGATGCGGAACTGGCGGCAGAAATCCAGCCCCTCCACCTTCACCGAGACCACCAGCCCCCGCTCCACCGCGCTCACGATGAGCCGCTGGGGCAGCACCGAGATGCCCAGCCCTTCGATCACGGCGTTCACCAGCGCCGTGGTGGACATGGCCTCCCAGGCGGGCGTGACCGAAAAGCCCGCCTGCTCGATGGCGCGGTCGAATTCCTCCCGGGTGCCGCTGCCCTTCTCCCGCAGAAGAAAGCGCTGGGCGCGGAACTGCTCCACCGTGATGGTCTCGCCCTGGCGGAAAGGCCCGCCCGCCGGGCAAATCACCGCCAGATGGTCCTCCATGTAGTTCTCGCTCACCAGCGACGGGTCGCGGGGCACGCCCTCCACCAGAGCGAAGTCCAGCTCGTTTTCCATGATCTTTTCGCTGAGGGCCTCGGTGGGGGCCACCTGCGCCCGTATTTCCAGCCCCGGATGCAGCGAGAGGAAGGTCTTGACGTAGCTGGGCAGAAAGCGGGAGCCCACCGTGATGCTGGCCCCCACCCGCAGCACGCCCAGGTGCCCCCAGTCCCGCAGGGTCTTTTCCATGTCGTCGAACATGATGGAGATGTGGCTGGCATATTCCCGGAAGCGCTTGCCCGCCTCGGTGATGCTCAGCCGCCGGCCGATGCGGTCGAACAGGGCCACGCCGTAATAGTCCTCCAGCTCCCGGATGGCAAGGCTCACCGCCGGCTGGCTCATGTGCAGAAGCTCGGCGGCTTTGGTGGTGTTCTCCCCCGCTTCGCACACGGCGAGGAAGATGTTGATGTGCCGGATGGTCATGGCGGCCTCCTTATATATCATTTTGCTTATCGTTTATATCTAATTATAGTATTTTTCATATCATCGCGCAAGGCGTATACTGAGGTGCGAAGGAGGGATCTGCTTGAAATCCAAACTGAAGCAATACGCGACTTTGTTCCTTTCCACCTTTCAGCTCAGCGCCTTCACCTTTGGGGGCGGCTTCGTCATCATTCCGCTCATCCGCAAAAAATTCGTGGAGCAGCTGGGCTGGATCGGCGAGGAGGAGATGCTGGACCTGGCGGCCATCGCCCAGTCCTCGCCGGGGGCCATTGCGGTGAACATCTCCATCCTGGTGGGCTACCGGGTGGCCGGCATCCCCGGCGCGCTGCTGACGGTGGTGGGCACCGTCACGCCGCCGCTCATCATCATCTCGGTCATCTCGCTGTTCTACGCCGCCTTTCGGGACAACGTGTTCGTGAACATGGCCATGTGCGGCATGCTGGCCGGGGTGGCCGCCGTCATTCTGGACGTGGTGCTGCGGCTGGCGAAGGACATCTTCCGCCAGAAGCGGGTGCTGCCGGTGCTGATCCTGGCGGGTGCCTTCGTGGCCAACCGCTTTTTGAACGTGAACATCATCGTCATCATTCTGGTGTGCGCCACCTTCGGCGTGCTGGATCTTATGCGCCGTCAGCGCAGTGCAAAGGGGGCCGCGTGATGCTTTTCGCCCAGCTTTTCTGGAGCTTTTTCCAAATCGGACTGTTCAGCATCGGCGGCGGCTATGCCGCCATGCCGCTGATCCAGCAGCAGGTGGTGGACCAGCACGCCTGGCTGACCATGAACCAGTTCGCCGACATCATGACCATCGCTGAGATGACCCCCGGGCCCATCGCCATCAACTCGGCCACTTTTGTGGGCATCCGGGTGGCGGGGCTGCCCGGCGCCATCGTGGCCACGGCAGGGTGCGTGCTGCCCTCCTGCATCATCGTGCTGGCGCTGGCCTTCATCTACTATCATTTCTCCAAGCTGACGGCCGTGCAGGGAGTGCTGCAGGGGCTGCGGCCCGCCGTGGTGGCCATGATCGCCAGCGCGGGGCTGTCGCTGCTGGTGCTGGCGCTGTTCGGCGGGCGGGAGCTGAGCGTGGGCCCGCTGGGGCTGGACACTGTGGCCGCCCTCATCTTTGCCGCGGGCTTTCTGGTGCTGCGCCGCAAGAGCGTGAACCCCATCTGGATCATGATGTCCTCCGGCGTTGCGGGCGTGGCCCTTTATTCCATCGTGTGAGGAGGCAAAAACTGTGAAATGCAAGCTTTTGTCGGGAATTCTGTATGGTGCGAAGGACAGCGCGCCCCTGGCGAAGATCCGGGGCAGCGTGTGCGGCCCGGAGAAGGAGATCACCGGGGCGGACGGCGCGCCGCTGTACACCAGTGAGATAAAACTGCTGGACGCGCCCGCCGGGCACAGCGGCGAGGTGACCTACCACAAATACGCCCTGACCGCCGCCGACGGCAGCTGCATCGAGGCAAGCCCCGCCTACAACCCGGAGTTTGACCCCGCGGCGGACGGCTGGCCTCTCTGCCGCCTGCCCCGGGCGGACCGGGCCATGCTGGTGCTGGGCAGCGCGCTGTACACCCTCATCATGCAGAACACCCAGAACTACGTTCTGCAAAACGCCGCCGGTGCGGTGGTGGCGCGCATCGTGCACCGGGGCGTGACCGGCGGCTGGGACATCGACGCCCCTTCCACCATGTCCGCCGGGCTGGTGTGCGGGCTGTATGTGTTCAGCCGGTATCTGGAGCGGGAAAACGAATTTTTGACCGTGTGAAACAAAAAAGCCCCCGACCGCCGTCGGGGGCTTTTTCTCTTTTATCATTCCCGGACCACGCGCACCGTTTCGATGCCGTAATAGCGAAAGACCGCGGCGGCGTCCGGGCTTATCTCCTCGCCGCTCACCACCACCGGCACCGCCGGGGGGCAGCCCACCGTGGGGGCTGCGCAGACGCGGCCCGCCGCTGCCGCCACCGGCACTTCCTCGGCGGGGGCCAGCAGCGCGGCGCGAATGCCCATGGCCTGCCGGGGGCGGGCCATTTGGGGCGGCGTTTGCGGCGCTTCGCTCCCCTGCCCTGCCGCCGCCAGGGCGGCGCGCACCTTTTCCAGGTCCTCCGGGCTGTTCTGGGGGCTGACCATCAGCACCAGGTCGTCCGGGTCGGCGTATTCGCACTCCACGCCGTTTTGGCGCAGGAAGTCGGCCAGCGCGTCTCCCCGCCAGCCACGCTTTGAGGCATGGAGGGTCACCTTGAGGGGCTCGCTTTCCGCCACGGCCCAGCCCTGGGCCGCAAGGTCCGCTTTGAGCGCTTCCACCGCCCGGACGCAGGCGGCCAGCTTTGGCCGGGCCTCGTCGGCAAGATAACGGTTGCAGGCATCCAGCGACTGCAAAATGAGATAGGACGGGCTGGTGGAGCCGAACAGCGACAATGCCGCCCGCACCTCCCTTTCCTCCGCCTTCAAAAGGCCATGGCCCAGGTGGAGGCAGGCTCCGCCGGTGAGCACCGGCAGGGTCTTGTGGGCGGAGTCGCAGCAGAGGTCCGCCCCCTCGTCCAGCGGGTGGGCGGGCGCGGGCAGGAAGTGGAGGTAGGCCCCGTGGGCGTTGTCCACCAGAAGGGGCGCGCCGTGGGCGTGGCAGACCTTTGCCAGGGCCGCCACCGGCTGCACATTGCCCAGATAGTCCGGGCTGGTGATGTACACCGCCGCCGGCGCTTCGGGCAGGGCCGCCAGGGCGTTTTCCAGCAGTTCGGGGGTCACCGGGCAGGCCAGCAGCGAATAGGGCCGGGGCCAAAGCCAGCACACGTCCGCGTCCAGCAGGGCCGCCGCGTGCAGGAAGGACTTGTGGGCGTTGCGGGCGGCCAGCACCACCCGGCTTTTGCTCTTTTGCAGCGCGAGGCAGAGCATGGCTCCGATGCACTGGCTGGAGCCGCCGGCGGAGTAGAAGGTGGCCTTCGCCCCGAACAGGGCGGTGGCGTTCTGCTCGCTTTGGGCGATGACGCCGCCCGCCTCATAGAGGCTGTCGGCTCCCGCAATTTCGGTGATGTCCCACCCTTCGCAGCCCAAAGGACCTTTGCCCTTGTGGCCGGGCATGTGCAGGCGGGCGGTGCCGCTCTGTTCATAGGCGGCGACGAAGTCGCAGACGGGGGTCTTCATCCCAGTTCGCCCAGGGCGATCTGGAGCATGATGGCGCACTCGATGCGCTTTTTGAACAGCTCGCAGCCCTGCTTGTACACGCCGCCGATGCTGCCGGTGGCGTGGTAGGCGTTGGCGGCGCAGCCGCCAGAGCAGTAGAGGCGGGCCCAGCAGTCCCGGCACTCGGGGCGGGAGTAGGCATTGCAGCCGCGGAACTCCTCCCGCACGGCCTCGTTGGTCACGCCCTGCCAGATGTCGCCCAGCTTGTAGGCCTCTTCGCCCACGAACTGGTGGCAGGGGTAGAGGTCGCCCCAGGGAGTGACGGCCACATACTCGGTGCCACTTCCGCAGCCGGAGAGGCGCTTGTAGATGCAGGGGCCGCCGGTGAGGTCCAGCATATAATGATAGAACACGAAGGGCTTGCCCGCCTTTTTGCGCTCGATCATCTCGATGGCCAGCTTCTCGTACTCTTTCAGCACCACCTGGATGTCCTCGTCGGTGAGGGCGGCGGGGTCGTCCGGCGCGCAGACCACCGGCTCCATGCTCAGCCGGTCGAAGCCCAGGTCGGCCATATGGAACACGTCTTTGGTGAAGTCGGGGTTGGCGTGGGTGAAGGTGCCCCGCATGTAATACTCTTTGTCGCCCCGGCGGCGCACGAACTCCTGGAACTTGGGCACGATGCGGTCATAGCTGCCGTTGCCGGCGTAGTCCACCCGCAGGCGGTCGTGAATTTCCTTGCGGCCGTCCAGGCTGAGGACCACGTTGTTCATTTCCCGGTTGGCAAAGTCGATGACGTCGTCGTCGATGAGCATGCCGTTGGTGGTGAGGGTGAAGCGGAAGTTCTTGCCGCACTCCTTCTCCCGCTGGCGGGCGTAGGCCACCAGCTGCTTGACCACGTCCCAGTTCATCAGCGGCTCGCCGCCGAAGAAGTCCACCTCCAGGTTGTGCCGGGAGCCGGAGTTCTCGATGAGGAAGTCCAGCGCGCGCTTGCCCACGTCCAGGCTCATCAGCGCCCGCTCGCCGTGGTACTTGCCCTGGCTGGCAAAACAGTAGGAGCAGTTGAGGTTGCAGGTGTGGGCCACATGCAGACACATGGCCTTGATGACGTTCTCCCGCTTGCCCTTGAACTGGCCGGCAAGGTCGGCAAAGGTGTCCGGGCTGTAAAGCTTGCCCGAGGCCTCGAGGCCCTTCACGTCGTCCAGGCAGGCGCGCACTTCCGCCTCGGTGACGCCCTCCCGGTCCTTGTATTTTTCGCACACGCGGCGGATGAGCTCCTCTTCCGGCTCGTTTTTATAGCCGGCGATGAGGTCATAGGCCACCTCGTCCACCACGTGGATGGCGCCGGAGCAGGTGTCCAGCACGATGTTGTAGCCGTTGAGCTGGTATTGATGGATCATTGTATCCTCCGAATTTAAGCACAAAAAAGCCGCCTTATCGTTCGGCGGCTTTCCTGGAAGTTTAGAAGTTTACTTGTCAGCGTTCTCGCACTTCTGGTTCGCAACACCGCAGGAGGTCTTGCAAGCGGACTGGCAGGAGGTCTGGCACTCGCCGCAGCCGCCATTCTTGGCGCTCTCGCAGAGGTTCCGGGTCTCGATGGTCTTGATTCTTTCCATAACGACATCTCCAGTTGTTCAGCATATTTTGCTGCCGGGCCGCGGCAGCGGCCAAAGCACACAATCGATACGCGCAAAGTATAGCATGAAGACGGCGGATTGTCAAGGAAGGGCGGCGCCCCGGCGGCGGCAAAAAGGCAGTTGACAGCGCCCCGCAGCGGTTTTATTCTGTAAGTAGCAAAAAACGCGCGAAGGAGGCCGTCTTCCATGTTCACACCCAAGTTCATCGACCCGCTGGAATACGCCGGCACCATCGCCAAAGCGCTGGACCCCGGCGTGCTGCTGACCACCCGGGCAAAGGGCAGGACCAACACCATGACCATCGGCTGGGGCACCATCGGCGTGGAGTGGGGCCGCCCGGTGTTCGTGGCCTTTGTGCGCACCCACCGCTTCACCCACGAACTGCTGGAAGAGAGCGGCGAGTTCACGGTGAACGTTCCCGTGGGCGATTTTGACAAGCGCATCCTGGGCCTGTGCGGCACCCGCACCGGGCGCAGCTGCGACAAGTTCGCCCTGGCGGGGCTGACCGCCGTGCCGGGCCAAAAGGTGGCCGCCCCCGCCATCGCCCAGCTGCCCCTGACGCTGGAGTGCAAGGTGATCTACCGCCAGCATCAGGAGACCACCGCCATCCCGCCCGCCATCCGGGAGAAATACCACCCCCAGGACGTGGAGCCGGATTTCCACGGGCGCAACCGGGATTTTCACACCGCCTATTACGGCGAGATCGTGAGCGCCTACATTCTGGAATAAAAAAGAGGCCCGCAGCTGCGGGCCTTCGTTTTATTTTTCGTAGTAGAAGCAGCCGATGCCCACCGCGCCGGGGCCGGTGTGGCAGGCGATGCTCAGGGAGAGGGGCGCCGAGTGCACCCGGCAGCGGGGCAGGCGGCTCTGGACGTACTTCTGCCACTTTTTGCCCAGCTCGGGGTCGCCGCTGTAAGCCGTGCCGATGTGCAGGTTCATGCCGTTGAAGCGGCCGGTGATGTCGTCGCAGATGGCGTCCAGCATCTTTTCCACCGCCTGATGCATGCCCCGCACCTTGGCGTAGGCGTCGATTTTCTCCCCTTGAATTTGCAGCACCGGCTTGATGTTCAGCACCGTGCCGATGGCGGCGGCCGCCGGGGTGATGCGCCCGCCCTTTTTCAGGTATTTGAGGTCGCTGCAGGTGATGTAGATGCTGGCGTCCAGGGCGTGCTGTTCCAGCTGGGCCTTCACCTGGGCGGCGGTGAGGCCGCGCTTGACCAGGCGCTTGGCGTCCAGCACCGACTGCAGCTGGGTGAGGGAGATGCGCTTGTTGTCCACCACCTGCACCCGGCCGTCGTAGTCCTCGGCCAGGGCCGCGGCCGCCGCGCAGGAGCCGCTGAGGCCGCTGGTCATGGGGATGTAGACCAGCTCGTCGTGGTCCGCCAGCAGCTTTTCCCACAGCTCCGTCACATCCGCCGGGCTGGGCATGCTGGTGGTGATGTCCGCGCCTGCCGCCTGGGCCTTGTAAAAATCCGGCGCGGTGAGTTGTACGCCTTCGTACAGCCACTCGCCGTTCACCGAAAAGGGCATCGGAACCACATGCACCCCCATCTTGCGGGCCTGGCGTTCAAAGATGCCGCTGTTGTTGTCCGTCACGATCGCGATCTTCATGCTCCTGCACCTTGTCCTGACAAATCTGTGTGGCCGGCCTGACGCCGGCGGGTCCGTACCATTATTATTTAATGCTATCATCCGGGGGGCCGTTTGTCAAATTGGGCGGCCAAAAAGCTCTGGCACATCCCCGGGTTTTGTGCTATATTTATAATGAAGTTTTATGCGCTGAACGCAAAGGAGCAATTCCCGCATGACCTACCGCTTGAACGACAACGCCGGCGACTCCATCGCCGTGCCGCAGCTGGTGTTCCGCCATCTGGACCGGGCCGGTGGCGACCCGGTGCGGGTGGCCTTGTACATCATTGCCACCCGCTGCACCGACCCCAAGACCATCGCCCACGATCTGAAACTCAAGACGGTGGCCTCGGCCAGCAGCGCGCTGGAATTCTGGCACGGCGTGGGCCTGCTGGAAAAGGAGCAGAGCGGCCCGTCCGCGCCGCCTCCTGTCGAAAAGGCCCCGCCCCTCACCGCCGACCAGCTGCGGATGGCCGCCCTGCGGGACCCCACCGTGTCCATGCTGGCCAGCGAGGCCCAGACCTGCCTGGGCAAGGCGCTGGGCCAGAAGGACATCCAGCGGGTGGTGTCGCTGTATGTGAACGAGAGCATCCCCGCCGAGGTCATCCTGCTGTGCGCGGCTTACAACGCCGGGCGGGGCCGCCGCTCGGTGGCGCAGCTGGAGCGGGAACTGGACCGCTGGACCCAGGAGGGCGTGGCAAACGGCGAGGACGCCGAGCGCCATCTGCAGCTGCTGGAGGACCGGGCGCGGCATGAGCGCACCGTGGCCGAGCTGCTGGGCGTGCCCGCCGAGGACCTGACCATGGCGGACAAGAACTGTGTGCGCCGCTGGTACGAGGAATACCGCTTTGACGACGCGATGGTGGCCGAGGCGGTGCTGCACGCCGGGGCGGGCAAGGACGCGAAGTACGTCAACGGCATCTTGAAGAGCTGGCACGGAAAGGGCTGGCGCACCCTGGCGGACACCCGGGGCGCCGGCGGGCTGGAGGGCAGCAACATCCGGGTGGACCGGGCAGCCCCCAGCGGCAACGACATCCTGCGCCGGGCGCAAAACCGCCCGCTGCGGCTGAAACGGGAGGACTGAACCTATGCGCACGAAAACGGAACTGTTGAGAGAAGCGCAGCGCCAGACCGCCAGCGCCCGCCAGCGGGCCATGACCCTGGCGGCACGGCGGCGGCAGGCCGCGGCGGCGGCCATCCCCGAACTGGAGCCGCTGGAGGACAAGGTGCGCTCGCTGGGCATCCGGCTGGTGCAGCTGGCCGCGGCAGGCGCGAAGGAAGAGGAGCAGAACGCCGCCCGCGCCGAGCGCGCCGCCGCCCAAAAGCAACTGGAAACGCTGCTGGCGGACCACGGCTACGGCCCCGCCAGCCTGGAGCCGGCCTTTGAGTGCCCGGTCTGCAAGGACACCGGCGTGGTGAACGGGCGGATGTGCGCCTGCGTTTCCCGCCGGGCCCGGCAGCTGCGGCGGGAGGAGATCGCCAAAGAGTCGCCCCTGTCCCTGTGCGAGTTCGACTCGATGGAGCTGCGCTACTACCCGGACGAGCCGGACGAGGCCACCGGCGTGAGCATCCGCACCGAGATGGCCGAGACGCTGGCCGCCCTGCGGGACTACGCCGAGAGCTTTGACATGAAGAGCACCAGCCTGCTGCTTTGCGGCAACGCGGGCCTGGGCAAGACCCACGCGGCGCTGGCCGTTGCCCAGACGGTGCTGGAAAAGGGCTTTGACGTGGTGTACATCAGCGCCCAGAGCCTGTTCGGCCAGCTGGAGCGGGACCGCTTTGCGGACGACTGCCCGCTGATGGAGGCGGTGCTGGAGGCGGACCTGCTGGTGCTGGACGATCTGGGCACCGAGTATGTGAGCCCCTATGTGCTCAGCTGCTTTTACAACCTTTTGAACACCCGCCTTTTGGAAAAGCGGCCCACCGTTTACACCACCAACATCGTGGACGGCAAGGCCTTTGAGGCCCGCTACACCGAAAAGATCGCCAGCCGCCTGGGCGGCAGCTGCGAGCCGGTGCTGTTCCTGGGGCAGGACATCCGCAAGCTGAAAAGCATGGAATAAACAAAAGCAAAGGACGTATCGCGAGAAATGAAAGAGAATATCATGGGCACAAAGCCCGTTGCGCCCCTTCTGCTGGGCATGGCCTTCCCCATCATGATCAGCATGCTGGTGCAGGCCCTTTACAACATTGTGGACAGCATCTTTGTGGCACGGCTGTCCGACGCGGCGCTGGCCGCCGTGAGCTTTGCCTACCCGGTGCAGATGCTGACCATCGCCGTGGCGGTGGGCACCAGCGTGGGCGTGAACGCCCTTTTGAGCCGCCGGCTGGGCGAGGGCAACCGGGAGGCCGCCGACAAGGTGGCCCACAACGGCATGCTGCTGATGTTTTTCAGCTGGCTGGCCTTTGCGGTGTTCGGGCTCTTCTGCTCGGAGCTGTTCTTCAGCTTCTTCACCACCAACCCCGCCATCGCCGCCGACGGCGCGGCCTATCTGCGGGTGTGCCTTGTGTTCAGCCTGGGCATGTTCTTCCAGATCTGTCTCGAGCGGCTCATCCAGGTGACCGGGCGCACGGTGTTCCAGATGCTGAGCCAGATGTCCGGCGCCATCGTCAACATCATTCTGGACCCCATCCTCATCTTCGGCCTGCTGGGCGCGCCGAAGCTGGGGGTCTTAGGCGCGGCGGTGGCCACCGTCATCGGCCAGTGGTTCGGCTGCTGCGTGTGCTTCATCCTCAACCTCAAGTTCAACAACGAGGTGCGGCTGCACTGGAAAAAGCTCAAGTTCGACGGCCCCACCGTGGCGGGCATCTACGACGTGGGCCTGCCCAGCATCATCATGCAGAGCATCAGCAGCGTGATGAACTTCGGCATGAACAAGATCCTCATCGACTTTTCCGAGACAGCCGTGTCGGTGCTGGGCGTTTACTTCAAGCTGCAGAGCTTCGTGTTCATGCCCGGCTTCGGCCTGACCAACGCGCTGGTGCCCATCGTGGGCTACAACTACGGCGCGCGCCGCAAGGAGCGCATCCTCTCCGCCATCAAGGTGTGCATGGTGGCCATGCTCTGCGTGATGGCGCTGGGCACCGTCATCTTCCAGCTGTTCCCCGGCCAGCTTCTGGCCATGTTCAGCGACGGCGGCGACCTGGGCCGCATCGGCCGGCCGGCGCTGCGCATCATCAGCCTGAGCTTCCTGTTTGCCGGCGTGGACATCGTGTTCAGCAGCCTGTTCCAGGCCGTGGGCGAGGGGCTTCTGAGCCTTTTGATGAGCGCCTTCCGCCAGCTGGTGCTGCTTTTGCCGGTGGCCTGGCTGCTCAGCCTCACCGGCAACCTGGACGCGGTGTGGTACAGCTTCTTCATCGCGGAGGTGTGCGCGCTGGTGCTGGCCACCCTTTTCTTCCGCCGCACCTACAAGAACAAAATCCAGCGGCTGGAGACCATCGAATTCAAATAAACGCCAGACACAAAAGCCGCCCGCGCACGGAGCACCGTGCGCGGGCGGCTTTCTTTTTGTTCTGATTCAGCTGCGCTTCAGCTTTTCCAGCGCCTCTTCCAGGGCCAGGGAGATCTGGTCCGGGCAGGAGGTGGGGCGGGGGCCGCAGGTGGTGCCCCGCATGCGGCGGATGGCGTCGGCGGCGTCCATGCCCACCAGCAGGCTGCTGACGCCCTTCAGGTTGCCGTTGCAGCCGCCCACCACTTCGATGCTGTGGATGGTGCCGTCGTCGTTCAGGGTGACAGTGGTGCTGCGGGAGCAGGTGCCGCTGTTTTTGCGGGTGTGGGTGATCATTTTGGTTTCCTTCTCTCTTTTTATGCTTTCTTCGCTTTTGCCAGTTCGTTCAGCCGCAGCACTTCCTCGTCGGTGCAGCGGCAGAGGCCCAGCCGCCGGGGCTTGCCGGCGTGGATGCCGTGAAAGTCGGTGCCGCCGGTGGTGACGAGGCCGTACTTTGCGGCCAGCCGGCGCAGCTCCTCTTTATCCTCGGGGGTGTTGCGGGGGTGCTCTATCTCCACCCCGTCAATGCGCCCCGCGGCGGCCAGCTCGGCCACCAGCTCCATGCTGTTGTAGACGCTGGGGTGAGCGAATACCGCCACGCCCCGGGCGGCCTTGATGACCGCCAGGACGTTCTCCACCGGCTCATACTCCGGGTTGTGGAGCACTTTGCCGCCCTTGGCCCCGAAGAGGGTCTTGTAGTCCTGCTGGTAGATGCCGTCCACCAGACCGTACTCATAGAGCACCCGCATCAGGGTGCTTTTGAAGATGACGCCGCCGCCCGCGTCCGCCATGCGGCGGGCGTCTTCCAGTTTGAACTGGGGGTAAATTTCCTCCAGCTCTTTGGCGCTTTGGGTGCAGACGGCGTTGCGCCGGTCGGCCATCAGGCGGCAGTGGGCCGCCAGTTCGGGGCTGTCCTTATCCGGCCAGTAGCATAGGATGTGCACCTGCCGTTTGCGCTCATAGTCGTAGGCGGTGAGCTCGGTGGCGGGGATGAGGCCCACCCCTTCCACCGTGGGGTTTTCATAGGCGTATTCCACCGGCAGCAGGGTGTCGTGGTCGGAGATGGCCAGCCACGCAAGGCCCGCCCGGGCCGCCAGCTTGGGCAGCACGGGGGCGGGCAGCGCCCCGTCGGACCAGGTGGTGTGGGTATGCAGATCGCCGGCCATGGGGTCCACCTTCCTTTTGGTCTTTAGCCGTGCTTGTAGTAGTTGATGAGGCAGCCGTCCAGCAAGATCTGCCGCTCGTCCGCCGTGAGGGGGGCGATGGAGAGGCTGAAGGCCTTGGGGCCGTTTTCGCCCAGCACATAGGCGGGGATGCTCTCCAGCTTGTCCTCGGCCAGCAGCGCCCGTGCGCCGGGGATGAGGACGTAGTCGCCCAGGCCGAAGGGGGTGGGCCCATCCAGCTGGAAGGGCAGCATGCCCCAGTTGATGAGGTTGGAGCGGTAGCGCTTGGTGGCGTACTCCACCGCGATGTTGGCCCCCGCGCCCAGCACCCGCTGGCAGCTGGCGGCCTGCTCACGGGCGGAGCCGTCGCCGGGCTTCACCGCGTAGATGGTGCTGGCGATGGCCAGATCGTTCCAGGTGAGGGCCTCGCAGCCGGGCACGGCGCGCACCTTGGCCAGCAGCTCGTCGCTGCCCTTGCCGGCGGCGCGGTCGGCCTCCTCGGCCTGCACCGCCTTGGCGCGGCCCACATAGGCCGGGTCCTTGCGGCTCAGGGTGAACTCCGCCAGACCCAGGGGGTTGGAGCGGTAGCTGCTGGTCTCGCCGCTGGGGATGAGCTCGTCGGTGGTGGTCACCGGGTCGGTGATGTAGCTGGTGACCTTCAGCAGCAGGTTGTCGGCCAGGGGCTGGATGGCGGGCCAGTCCTTGATGTTGGGTCCAAGGCGCAGCAGGCTGTCGTAGTCGCCCTTGCCCCAGCCGTTGTAGACGCGGCTCTTGTAGCTGGAGTCGTCGAACTCGTACTCGGGGATGTGGGGCTCATAGCCGATGTCGGTGGCGGGGGTGAGGATGCCGCCCATGCGGGTGGTGGCGGCGATGGAACGGGCGTCCATCAGCGCCACGCCGGCGATCTGGCCGCTGCCGGGCTTGGAGCCCTCGCGGCTGGGGAAGTTGCGGGTGGTGTGGCGGATGGAGAGCGAGCCGTTGGCCGGCACGTCGCCCGCGCCAAAGCAGGGCCCGCAGAAGGCGGTGCGCACGGTGGCGCCGCCGGCCATCAGGCTGGCCAGGGCCCCGTTCTTCATCAGCGCCATCATGGTGGGCTGGCTGGAGGGGTAGACGCTCAGCGCGTACTCGCCGTTGCCGCCGGTGTGGCCTTCCAGGATCTGAGCGGCCTCGCAGATGTTGGAGTAGGTGCCGCCGGCGCAGCCGGCGATGACGCCCTGGTCCACCCGCAGGCGGCCGTTCTCGATCTTGCTCACCAGGTCCAGCTTGACCTTGCCGCCCACCAGCGCGGCGCAGTCCTCCTCGGTCTTGTGGAGAATGTCGGCGAGGTTCGCGTTCAGCTCCTCGATGGTGTAGACGTTGGAGGGGTGCATGGGCAGGGCGATCATGGGCCGGACTTTGTCCAGCGCCACTTCCACCACGCCGTCGTAATAGGCAAGGTCCGCCGGGGCCAGAGGCTTATAGTCCCCTTCCCTGCCGTGGACGGCCAGATACTTCCGGGTGGCCTCGTCGGTGACCCAGATGCTGGACAGGCAGGTGGTCTCGGTGGTCATCACGTCGATGCCGCTGCGGTATTCCAGCGGCAGGCTGGCCACGCCGGGGCCCACGAACTCCATGACCTTGTTCTTCACATAGCCGTTGGCGAACACCGCGCCGATGATGGCCAGGGCCACGTCCTGGGGGCCCACGCCGGGCACGGGCGCGCCGGTGAGGTGCACCGCCACCACGCCAGGGCAGACCACGTCATAGGTGCGGTTCAAAAGCTGCTTTGCCAGCTCGCCGCCGCCCTCGCCGATGGCCATGGTGCCCAGCGCGCCGTAGCGGGTGTGGCTGTCGGAGCCCAGGATCATCTTGCCGCAGCCGGCGTACATCTCCCGCATGTACTGGTGGATGACCGCCAGATGGGGCGGCACGTACACGCCGCCGTACTTCTTGGCGGCGGACAGGCCGAAGAGGTGGTCGTCCTCGTTGATGGTGCCGCCCACCGCGCACAGGCTGTTGTGGCAGTTGGTGAGCACATAGGGCATGGGGAACTTGGTGAGGCCCGAGGCGCGGGCGGTCTGCACGATGCCCACGAAGGTGATGTCGTGGCTGGCCATCGCGTCGAATTTGAGTTTCAGGGCGTTTTCGTCGCCGCTGTGGTTATGGGCCTGCAGGATGCCCCAGGCGATGGTGCCTTTGCGGGCGTTCTCCCGCGCGGCCTCGTCAAAGCCCAGCGCCGCCAGGGCGGCGGGGGCATTTTCATCGGCGGGGACCCACTGACCCCGGGCGTAGTACATTCCGGTCTTGGAGCAAGTGACCATGGGAAGCCTCCTTTATGCCCGGCGCGCCGGGCTGCTTTTTCTGTCGCTATCTGAATATTATACCATATTTGCCGCCTGTTTCAAAGCGTTCTCGTCATTCCACCAGAAGAAGGCCGAAGCAGTTCTGCGGCTGGGTCTTGTCGGCCAGCGTTTCCACAGCCATGCCGTTGGCCCGGGCGGTGGCGAACACGTCGATGCCGCAGGCCTCCATGGAGGGGATGGCCTGCCCCGGATGGCGGCATTCGGCCACGTTGCAGCTTTCGCACAAAAGGCAGGGGCCGCTGCCCAGGGCCACGGCTTTGTAACGGCCGTCCAGAAACAGCTCTTTCGCGGCGGCCAGGGCCAGGGGATTCACCATCTCCATGGCGGGGCAGCAGAACAGGATGGCGGTGCCAAAGCAGTCGATCATCGCCTGTGTCTCCCGCCAGGCGGGGGCGTGGGGCGGGCAGCAGAGATTTTTGCCGTAATAGGGGCAGCCGTACTGGCATTTGAACGCCACCCAGGGGGCGGTGACGATGGTTTTGGGGTCGATGACCGCCGCCTGGGCCGCGCCGCCCCGGCGCAGAAGGGAAATGTATTTTTCCATGGTGTTCTCCTGTGTGTTTTCGTCAGGGCTGCTCTTCGGGCGGGTGAAGCACGCCGTCCGCGTCGAACCAGCCGCTCTCGCTGATGGAGTTGAGATGGTCCAGGATGCGAGCCTTCTCCCCCTCGTCGGTGAGGACGGAGGTGCGCCCGCCGGTCTGGATGCAGGGGATGAGGCGGACGGTGGCGTTCTCCGCCCCCGGGCCGGTGAGGGTGACGGTGAGCAGGGCGGTGTCCACCGTTTCCATGTTGAACCAGAAGTTGCCCAGGCTGTACAGCACGGGCACGTCTCCCCGCCAGCCGGCCCCCTGCAGGATGTGGGGGTGGCTGCCCACGATAAGGTCCGCCCCCGCCTCGGTAAAGAGGGTGGCAAGGTCGGTCTGGGCCTGTTCCAGCTGGGTGCTGTACTCGGTGCCCCAGTGGACGTAGACCACCAGATAGTCGCACTGGCTGCTGGCCTCTTCGATGACCTGCACCGCCAGTTCCGGGTCATAGCAGCGCAGCACGCCGGGGCTGTCCTTCCCTGCCTCGGGGGTGAGGATGTACTTTTCCGCCCGGGTGCAGGCCACATAGCCGATGGTCAGCCCGTCCACCGTGAAGTAGCGGGGCGTCATGGCTTCCTCCAGGTCCGCGCCCGCCCCCACATAGACGATGCCCGCGTCCGAAAGGGTGGTCAGGGTGTCGGCAAAGGCGTCGGCGCCGTAGTCAAAGCAGTGGTTGTTGGCAAGGCCGACGATGTCCACCCCCAGCTGCTGCCATAGTTCCACGTTCTCCGGGCGGGAGCAGAAGGTGAACTGCTTGCCCGCCATGGGGGCGCCCCGGTCGGAGAAGGCAAACTCGTTGTTGGAGAGAAGAATGTCCGCGCCGCGCATCTCTTCCAGCAGCAGCGGGTCAAAGCAGTCCTCCACGCCGGCGGTTTTGGCGTAGTGAAGCATATTGTACCAATCGTCGGCGAAGTTCACGTCGCCGGTGAAGGCCAGCGTCACCTCAGGCGCAGGCGTGGGCGACGGGCTGGGCGCAGGGCTGGCGGCCGGCGTTGGCGTGGGAGAGGGCGACGGGGCGGCGGGCTGCCCGCCTGCGCCGGGCGCGAAGGCTGCCGCGGCAAAGGTCCCGGCAACGCACACGACCCCAAAAAATATTTTTACCGCATCCAACGGATTTTTCATCGGCTCACCCTCCTTTGACTGTTTTCTTTAGTATATTGTCTTTTCCGCCCCGGTGCAAGGGGCCGCCGGGGTGGAAAAAGGATTTGACAATTTGCGGCCCAGCGGGTATAATAATCAGGTATTCACCCGCGGGGTTAGTACATCGGTAGTGCGTCGGCTTCCCAAGCCGAACAGGCGGGTTCGACTCCCGTACCCCGCTCCACGTCGGAATGGACTGCGCTCCATTCAAAAAGCCCGGTCAAATGACCGGGCTTTTCTCATACCGCTCCGTCATTCCTCCTTCTCCCCGTGAAATTTTGCTCCGCAAATTTTCACAGGGGCCCCAGCCGCCCTGGTGGGCGGCAATATATACGCTTTGTATCGCTTGCGGCGACTTTTTTTATAAAAAGTCACCGGCGCGCTCACTTCGCTGCGGCTCCTTCTCCCCGTGAAATTTTGCTCTGCAAATTTTCACGGGGCCCCAGCCGCCCTGGCGGGCGGCAATATATACGCTTTGCATCGCTTGCGGCATTTAATCAAACAAAAAGCCCCGGAAGAACCTTCTTCCGGGGCTTTTTCTCATTCTTTTAAGGCGCGCTCCAAAAGGTCCAGCAGGCTCTCGCTCACGGTGCGGCGGCGTGCCGGCCGGCGGGGCGGGCGCTTGTCCCGCTCGGGGCGGGGCTGGGCTTTCGGCGGGGCGGGCTGCTCGGGCAGGGGCTTGGGGAAACTGTCGGCCTGGGCGCCCAGGGTCACCAGATTCTGCTCGGTCTCGCCAAGGGCGGTGTAGATGGCGCCGGTGGCCTTTTGCAGCCGCTCGGCGGCCTCGGCGATCTGCCGGTCCACCTGTTCCAGCTGGCTGCGCAGCAGCAGCACCGTGTCCGCCATCTGCTGGGCGCTTTGGCGGGCGGATTCCTGCTGGGTGCGGCGGGTCTGGTCAAAGCGGGCTTTTTCCAGTTCCAGCTCGCGCTGGGCGGCTTCCCGCTGCTGTTCCATCTGGCGTTGAGCGTCCGCCTTCTCCTGTTCCATCCGGCACAGGTCGGCCTGCTTTTCCTCTTCGAAGGCGCTGCGCTGGCGCTCCAGCTCTTCCCTGCCCTGCCGGGCTTTTTCCTCGCCTTCGGCGCGGGCGGCTTCCAGGTCCGCCAGGGCCTGTTCCAGCTGCTTGTGCTGCTGCTCCAGCTGTTCGGTGAGGCGGGCGTTGTCCGCCCGCAGGACCACCGTCTCCTGCTCCTTGGTGAACAGGCGGCTCTTGTAGCCGTTGGCGGTTTCTTCCATGTGCAGCAGCTGCTCGCTGATGGCACGGGCGCGGCTCTCGGCCTCGCCCGCGCGCTTTTCCTCGCTGGTGAGCCTGTCGCACACTTCCTTGGTCTTTTCCAGAAGGACGTCGTTGTCCGCCTTGGCGTTTTCCAGCTCCTTGCGCAGGGCCTCGGCGGCTTGCTCCTGCTGCTTCTGGCTTTCCAGCGCTTTGGCGCTCAGCTCGTCGATGTAGGCAAGCACCTGGGCTTTTTGAAAGCCCATCAGAGACGTTTTGAACTCGCCGGGGGTGGGCTTGTCCGCCATGGTGCCGCCTCCTTTCGGTCAGCGTTCGGGCCGCTTATCTGCGGTTGTTCAGCAGGCCCATGATCTGGTTGAAGTAATCCTCGTCGTCGTCCTCGCTCTTGGTGGCGGCGGCGGGGGCGCTGGAGGCCGCGGCGCCGGCATCGCCGCTGAACACCGGCTGAGGCACGGTGTGCACCGGGGAGGCCTCGGTGGCGCGGGGCGCGGCCTGGGCGGGCGCGTTCTCAAAGCCGGTGGCCACAACGGTGACCCGCAGCTCGTCCGACAGGTTTTCGTCGAAGGTGGTGCCCCAGATGATGTTCGCGTCGGGATGGGCGGACTGGGTGATGAGGCTGGAGGCCTGCTCCACCTCTTCCAGGCCGATGTCCGGCGAGGAGGTGATGTTGATGATGACGCCACGGGCCCCGGCGATGGAGGTCTCCAGCAGGGGGCTGGAGATGGCGGCCTTGGCGGCGTTCTCCGCCTTGCCCGCGCCCTTGGCGCTGCCCACGCCCATGTGGGCATAGCCCGCATCCTTCATGATGCTGCGCACGTCGGCGAAGTCCAGGTTGATGAAGGCGGGGATGTTGATGAGGCTGGAGATGCTCTCCACGCCCTGACGCAGCACGTTGTCGGCGGCCTCGAAGGCGTTCATCAGGGTGATCTTCTCCTGGCTGATGAGTTTCAGACGCTCGTTGGGGATGACGATGAGGCTGTCCACATGCATCAGCAGCGCGGCGATGCCCTGCTCGGCCAGGCTCATCTTGCGGCGGCCCTCAAAGGCGAAGGGCTTGGTGACGATGCCCACGGTGAGGATGCCCAGGTCGTGGGCCACCTCGGCCATCACGGGGGCAGCGCCGGTGCCGGTGCCGCCGCCCATGCCGGCGGTGATGAAGGCCATCTGCGCGCCCTTCAGCGCGTTGGCGATCTCGTCCTTGCTCTCTTCGGCGGCGCGCTGGCCGATCTCGGGGTCGGCGCCGGCGCCGCGGCCCTTGGTGAGCTTGGTGCCGATCTGCACCTTCTGGGTGGCCTTGCTGTTCAGCAGGGCCTGCTGGTCGGTGTTCATGGCGATGAACTCCACGCCCTGCAGCCCGGCGGCCACCATGCGGTTCACGGCGTTGCCGCCGCCGCCGCCCACGCCGATCACCTTGATGTTCGTAATATTCATCATCTCTTCATCGAGAATGAAAGCCATCTTGCAACTTCCCCCTAAGCGTTTTTATGCCACATCCAGCTGCGGGGCAGACTGTGCCGCCGTAGAATGTAAAACTAATAATAGCATAGCAGACAGGCGGCAGAAATTCAAGTGGGAGGGGCTGGTGAATTTGCGGTTTTTTGCCCGCAGTTTGCCGTTTTCCGCCTTGGCCGGCAGCGGGCAAAACACAGCGGAGCGGGACGGGCATTCTGCGCCCGTCCCGCCCGTTTTCACTGCCGCCGGCAGACCGCGTCCGCCCCCAGCGAGCGCAGGGTGCCGGCAAGGTCGCCGTAGCCCCGGCGGATGTGCTCCAGGCCGAACAGACGGCTCTCTCCCTCGGCGGCCAGGGCCGCCACCGCCAGCGCCGCGCCGCCCCGCAGGTCGCGGGCGGTGAGGTGCGCGCCCGACAGGCGCTTCACGCCCTCTATCTCCAGCGCGCGGCCGCAGCGCACCGCTTTTCCGCCCAGGGCGGAAAAGCCCTCGGCGCAGGCGAAGCGGTTTTCGAACACCGTGTCCTCCACGGCGCTGCGCCCGGCGGCGGTGAGCAGCGCCGCCGCCACCATGGGGGCCGCGTCGGTGGAGAAGGCGGGATACACCCCGGTGTAGACCCGGCCCACCCCTTTGAGCGGCCCCTCCCGGCTCACTGTCACCGTGTTCCCGCCGTGCTCGGCGGTGCAGCCTGCCCGGCAGAGGATCTCCATGGTGGGAGCCAGCGGCTCCCAGGGGCAGCCCAGCAGTTTGACCCGGCCCCCGGCGCTGGCCACGGCGGCCGCCAGGGTGGCCGCCACGATGCGGTCCGGGATGGGGGTGTGGAACGTGCCGTGCAGCCCCTGTACGCCCCGGATGCGCACCAGCGGCGTGCCTGCGCCCTGGATGTCTGCCCCGCAGGCGCTCAAAAAGGCCGCCAGGTCCGCTATTTCCGGCTCTGCCGCCGCACCCCGCAGCACCGTCTCCCCCTTGGCCAGCACCGCCGCCATCAGCAGCGTTTCGGTGGCGCCCACGCTGGGCAGGCGCAGGCTGTAATCCACCCCGGAAAGGCCCTGGGGCGCGGTGACGGTGAGGCTTTCGCCCTGCCACTGTACCTTCGCGCCCATCTTCACAAGGCCGTCCAGATGGATGTCGATGGGCCGCGGGCCCAGCTTGCAGCCGCCGGGCATGGGCATGCTCACCCGCCCGCACCGGTGCAGCGCCGGCGCAAGATAGAACACCGAACTGCGCATGGCCCGCGCCGGGCCTTCGGGCAGCGCGCCGCTGCCTCCCGCCCCGGCCGCGTCCACCACAAGGCCCCGCCCCCGCCACTGGCAGCGGCAGCCCAGCGCGGTCAGGATGGCCGTGCTCTGCTCCACGTCCGAAAGCCGCGGCACCTGGGAGAGGGTGCTCTCCCCTTCGCACAGCAGCGACGCCGCCAGAAGCGGCAGCACGCTGTTCTTCGCCGCCGGCAGCCGCACCGTTCCCGACAGCCTGCGCCCGCCCTGTATCAACATGTATTCCGCCAATCTCCTTCGCCCCCCTCAAGCCGTTCCGTTGTGTCATGGCCCACTGTATGTTCCGGGGGCGGTTTTGGTGAAAAACGCCCGCCGGGGCGGCGGAAAATCCTTCCGCGCACGCCCGGCGGGCATTTGCTAATATTTCTGCTGGCCCGCCTGACGGCTGACCGAGAGCACGATGCCCATCTCGCCCAGCAGCATCATCAGGCTGGTGCCGCCGGAGGAGAAAAAGGGCAGGCTGATGCCGGTGTTGGGGATGGTGTTGGTGACCACCGCCATGTTCAGCACCGCCTGCATCACCACCTGCACCGTGAAGCCCACGGTGAGCAGCGCGCCGAATTTGTCCGGCGCGTTCACCGCGATGGTGATGCCCCGCAAGAGCAGCAGCACGAACAGCAGTATCACAAGGCAGGCCCCGATGAAGCCCAGCTCCTCGCAGACGATGGAGAAGATGAAGTCGTTCTGGGGCTCGGGCACATAGAGGTACTTCTGGCGGCTGTTGCCAAGGCCCAGCCCGGTGGCCCCGCCGGAACCGATGGCGTAGAGGCTCTGGATGGTCTGGTGGCCGTCGCCCAGAGGGTCCGCGAAGGGGTCCAGCCAGCTGTTCAGCCGGTCGGCGGCGTAGGGCACAAGGTCCGGCAGGAACACCAGCGCCGCCGCCACCGCCGCGATGCCGCCCCCCGCCGCCATTGCGAACCACCGCATGCCGGTGCCGCCCACGAACATGAGCACCGCGCCGATGCCGAAGAGCAGCAGCGTGCCGGACAGGTGCGGCTCCAGCAGCATGAGCACCGCCAGCACCCCCAGGATGACAGCGAAGGGCAGCACCCCCACCGAGAACCGCTTCATGCGGGTGTGGTTGAGGGAGATGATGTGGCTGAACACCAGGATGACGGCGAACTTGGCGATCTCGCTGGGCTGCAGGGTGCCCACCGGCAGCACGATCCACCGCTTGCAGCCGTTGTATTCCGGCATGAAGAGCACCACCACCAGCAGCACCACCGCCAGCCCCAGCACCGGCCAGGCCAGCTTGTGGTAGATGTGGTAATCCACCCGGCTGGCGATGTACATGGCCGCGAGGCCCACCGCCGCGAAAAGCAGCTGGGGCCGGATGTAGGCGTAGGGAGTGCCCCGGCGGTACATGGCCACCGCGTAGCTGGCGCTGAACAGCATCACCAGCCCGAAGGCCACCAGCGCCAGCACCAGGATGAGGAAGGGCAGGTCCATGGAGGGCTGGCCCGCGCCCAGCAGCTTTTCCAGCCAGGGCGGCAGGGGCCGTTTTTCCCGCTTTGGCCGGGCGCGGCGGTGCGCCGGTTTTGCGGCGGCCGGGGCGCGGGGGGCCGGGCTTTGCGCCCGGGGCGAATGGTTTGAAGCGAACAGGCTGACCGCCTCCTTGCGTGAGCGTTGCCCTAACAGTGTGCGCAGGCTCTGCCCGGTTTAGTCCATCTTCACGTCCTCGTCGGCGGGCACGGTGTAGTCGTAAAAGGTCACGGTGACAAGGCTGCCCTGGGGCAGCTGCTCCCCCGCCGGGCTGCTCTGGGCCACCGCCACCGCCCCCTCCATCTCCGCCGCCCCTTCCGCCTTGATGTTCAGCCCGGCGGCGTGGAGGGTCTCGGTGGCTTCATCCAGGGTCTGCCCCGCCGCGCTGGGCACGGTGGTGACCTGACGGACGGCGTTTTCCTCGGTGTAGAGCAGCACGGTGGAGCCCCGGGGCAGCGTCTCGCCCACCGCGGGGTACTGGGCCCGGACGGTGTCGCCTTCGCCCACCACTCGGGCGGCAAAACCCGCCTCCTGCAGTTTTGCCGCGGCGGCCTCCGCCGGAAGCGCGGTCACGGCGGGGACCTGGTTTTCCAGCCGCTGCTGTTCCTCGGGGGTGTACTGGGGCTGCACGCCGTAGTAGCGCAGGGTCTCCTCGATGACCTGCGCCGCCACCGGGGCTGCCAGCGCACCGCCGCCGTTCGCAAACGTGTGGGGCTCATCCAGGGCGATGAGCACCGCTATTTTGGGGTCGTCCGCCGGGGCGATGCCCACAAAGCTGGCGATGCGGGCCTCTTCATCTTCCGAGTCCAGCTTCTGGCTGGTGCCGGTCTTGCCGCCCACCCGGTAGCCCGCCACATAGGCGTTTTTGCCGCTGCCGCCGTCCACCACGCCCTCCATCATCTCACACATCAGGGCGCTGGTCTCGGGGCGGATGACCTGACGGCGCACCGTGGGCTCGGTGGTGCTGACCACGTTGCCCGCCGCGTCGGTTATCTTTTCCACCACATAGGGCTGCATCAGGTTGCCCCCGTTCACCACCGCGCAGACGGCGGTGATCATCTGGATGGGGGTTATCTTGCTGGACTGACCGAAGGCGCAGCTGGCCAGCTCCACCGGGCCCATGCGGTCGGCGGTGTAATACTCCGACTTCTTCGGCTCGGCAGGCAGGTCGATGCCGGTGGCACCCTGCAGGCCGAAGGCCTCGAAATAATCGCAGAAGTCCTGCACCCCCAGCCGCTGGCCGATCTGGATGAAACTCTGGTTGCAACTGTTGGCCAGCGCCTGGGCCACCGTCTGGTTGCCGTGGCTCTTGTGGTTGGCGCAGTGGAAGGCGATGCCCGCCACCTTGTAGGCCTCGCCGCAGTAGAAGGTGCTGGAGGGGGTGACGGCCCCGATGTCCAGCGCGGCGGCGCAGGTGATGAGTTTGAACACCGAGCCTGGCTCGTAGAGGTCGCTCACCGCCTTGTTGCGCCACTGGGTCTGCTGCGCCAGCTGCAGGGCGGCGGCCCGCTCCTCGCCGGAGAGGCTGTCCACCAGGGCGCGGGTCTCCTCGTCCGCCAGCACACGGGGCTCGTTGGGGTCGTAGTCCGGCTTTGTGGCGATGGCCAGCACCCGGCCGGTGTCCACCTCCATCACGATGCCCACCGCCCGCTGGCTCACATTGTAGGCCTTGACCGCGTAGCTGAGGTAGTTTTCGAGGTAGTGCTGCACGTTCACGTCGATGGTGAGCTGGAGGGTGTTGCCCTGCACCGGGGCGATGTAGGTGTCGTAGTCGGTGGGCATGTCGTAGCCCCAGGCGTTTTTGGCGCTGAGCACCCGGCCGCTGGTGCCGGTGAGCTGCTGGTCGTACTCCAGCTCCAGGCCCGCCATGCCGGCGTTGTCCACGTTGGTGAAGCCCAGCAGGCTGGCGGCAAAGTCCCCCTCGGGGTACCAGCGCTTGGCGTCCTCCAAAAGCAGGATGCCCTCCCAGCCGTTTTCGGCGCAAAGCTGCCGCACCGCGTCGGCGATCTCCCGGTCCGCCCGGCGCAGCAGCAGCGCGTCGTTGCTGGACCGCTGGGACAATATCCCATACAGCTCCTCGTACTCCATGCCCACCAGCGGGGCCAGCGCCCGGCTGGCGGGCTCCACGTCCTCGTCCGCCATCTCCCGGGGCGAAGCGCGGATGGTCCAGCAGGTGGCGTTCACCGCCAGCGGCACGCCGTTCGCGTCCACGATGTCGCCCCGGGGCGCGGGGACCACCGTGTCCCGCAATTGCTGACCGCTGGCCCGCCCGGCATAGAAATCGTGATCGGTGATCTGGATGTACCACAGCCGGGCGGCCAGCCCGCCGAAGCACACCAGCGCAAAGAAGCCCGCCACCAGCCTTGTGCGCAGCTTCATGCCCCGGTCCTGGGCGGCCTTGAGCATCGGTTCCAAAGCCATGAAAAAAGCCCCCTCTCCCCTGGCATTCTATGCGGGGAGAGGGGGTGGGTATGTGTTTGTCACAGCCCATAGCGGGCGGCCAGTTTGTAGAACCGGCAGTTGCTGACGATGCAGCGGATGAAGGCCAGGGGCAGCACGCACCAGCTGAAGATGGCGCAGAAGGCCACGTCGTCGGTGATGGACGGCATCACGACGAAGGAGACGGGCACCCAGATCACGCCGAGCACGGCGCAGGCGGCGGTAAGGGCAAAGCGCGTCTGCTTTGACTGGCGGAAGTACCATTTGCGGCCGGGCAGGGCGGCGGCCACAAAGCAGGCCAGCAGGCCGGCCGCGCTGGCCGGGCCTACGCCAAAAAAGAAAAGCGCCAGGAAAAACAGCTGAAGCAGCCGCAGCAGCAGCACGGCGGTGGAGGACAGCCAGCCCCTCGCCTGCATACGCTGCGCCAGAAGCATTACGGCCACACCCGCCGCGCCGCCCAGAAGGGCCAGCAGAAGCCGCAGGGCCGGGTGAAAGGCGTCCTGGGTGGCCAGCATCGCGATGAACGCGCTGAGGCCCACGATGACCGCATAGATGCGCCCCGGCGTGGCGGCCTCCTTCGCGTTCTGTTCCCGTGCCTTCTGCCAGTGGGCCTGCCACAGCGGGCGCAGCAGGGCGAAAAGTTCCTCATGGAAGGCGTCCGGCGCGGGGCCGGAGCCCTCACCCGGTTTGGGCAGGCCATAGGCGTAGGCCAGGTCCACCGCCAGTTTTTCCAGGCAGGCGGGTTCGGTTTTGAGGAACTTGACCAGCGTTTCCAAAAATTCGGGGGCATGCTGAAGGGCGCGGAACTCCTCGCTTTCCAGCAGTTCCCGGGCCTGCCAGCGCCCGGCGTCGGGGCCGCAGGCCGCCCGCAGCTGGTCCACCAACTCCTGGGCCTGCTGCCGGCGCTGGCGGCTGACCTGCTGGGGCAGGTGGTCGAAGTCGAACTGCGGCTGCGGTCCCGGCGGCGTTTGCGCCGCGGGAGGCTGTTCTTCCTCGTCGCCTGGCTCCCGGGGCCGCGCGGGGGCGCGGCGGGGCGCGGTCTCGGCGGCAGAGAAGTCGAAGGTGGTCTGCTCCTCCGCTTGGCGGGCGGCGGAGCCGTTTTTCTTCATCCAGGCAAGATAGGCCGCCTGCTCGGCGGCAAGGCAGCTTTCCCGGGTGCCTGCCACCGCCGGAGCCGCGGGCGCGGCGGCGGGGCGCTTTTCGGCCTGGGGCGCCGCCGGGGCCGCCCGGCGGGAGCGCCGGGCGTACTGCGTCGCCTCCTGAAAGGCGGTGTGCAGCTTGTCAAAGCCCTCCGGGTCCTCCTCCGGGTGGCAGGCGCGGGTCTTCTCGGCATAGGCGTGCCGGATGGCCGCCAGGTCCGTGGTGGGCGAAATGCCCAGTATCTCCCAGAAATTCATTCCTCGTCCTCGCCGTTTTCGTCGTCAAAAAAGTCGTCCCAGTTCTGCTCGTCCAGGCCGCTGCCGGCCTCCAGCCGGTCCAGCATCTCCTTGCAGCGGCTTCTGGCCCGCAGGATGCGGGCGGGCTCCTGGCTGGCCAGTTCCTCCTGGAAGGCCTCCATCACCCGGCCCACCTGCTCGCGCACTTCGCCCAGGGTCTCTTTCCACAAACGCTCGCCCCGGGCCAGCAGCAGGCGGTTCTCTTCCCTGTCGCGGGGGTGTATCTTCAGCTTTTGCAGCTGTTCCAGCCGCTTTTTGGCCTCCTCCTCGGAGAGGCCGCTGCCCGGCCCCACCAGCACCGCGCTGATGGCCTTGCCGGTGGAGAGACTTTCGGCCTCCACTTCCAGGATGCCGTTGATGTCGTAGGTGAAGCGCACCGCCGCGCCCTCCTGCCCCGCGGGGCCGGGCGGCACCGGCAGGTCCAGCTCGCCCAGCTTGCGGTTGTCGGCGCAGTACATCGCCTCGCCCTGAAAGATCTGGATGTGCAGCTTGGTCTGGCCGGCGCTGACGGTGTAGTACTTTTCCACCTTGCTGGTGGGCAGGGCGCTGTTGCGCTCGATGATGGGGCTCATGATGAGGTTGTCCTCATCCGCCGGGTTATGTACCCCCACGCCCAGGGTGAAGGGGCACAGGTCGGTGAGCACCATCTGGCGCAGTTCGGCCTTGCGCTCCTTCATGGCGGCGTAGAGCCCCGCGCCCTGGGCCACCACCGTGTCCGGGTGGCCGGCGTCCAGCAGGGGCCGGCCCAGCAGATGGGACAGGTACTGGCGCACCACCGGCATCTTGCAGCTGCCGCCCACCGGCACCACGCCGTGCAGCTCCCGGGGGGCAAGGTCGCTGTCCCGCAGTGCCTTCTGCAGCGGGGTGCGCATGCGCCCGAAGAGGGTGGCGGCGTTTTCGATGAGCTTTTGGCCGGTGAGGCTCATGGAGCCCACAAGGCCCGGCAGGTCCAGCACCATCACCGCCATGGGGGCGGTGGTGAGGGTCTGCTTGCACTGCTCGGCCTGGGCCAGCAGGATGGCCCGCAAGCTGGGGTCCAGCGCATCGTAATCGATGTTGTTCTCCTGGCAGTACATGTGGGCGATGGCCGCGTCCAGGTCGTTGCCGCCCAGCTGGTTGTCGCCGCTGACGGCCAGGATGTTCACCACGTTTTCAAAGCAGTCCACCACCGAGACGTCCAGCGTGCCGCCGCCGAAGTCGTAGACCAGAAAGGCCGCGTCCCCCTGATCGGGGTCGTAGCAGGCCAGGGCCGCGGCGCTGGGCTCGTTGATGAGGCGTTCCACCTTGAGGCCCGCCAGCTTGCCCGCCCGCTTGGTGGCGGCCCGCTGGGAGTCGGTGAAATAGGCGGGCACGCTGACCACGGCCTCCTCCACCGGCTGGCCGAGATAGGCTTCCGCGTCCTCTTTCAAACGGCGCAGCACCAGGGCGGAGAGCTCCTCGGGCAGGAATTCCCGCCCGGCGAGGGTAAAGGTCCTGCCGGTGCCCATGGCCCGCTTGAAGGCGGCGGCGGTGCGCTCGGGGTGGGTGATGAGCCGCTCCTTGGCGGCTTTGCCCACCAGCACCTCGCCGTCCTCGTCGATGCTGACGACGCTGGGGGTGAGATATTCGCCGAAGGCGTTGGGCACAAGGCGGCTGGCGCCGTCCTTGTACACCGCGGCCAGGCTGTTTGTGGTTCCAAGGTCAATACCGATGATGGGCATGTCGTTCGTTCGCTTCCTCGTGTTTCGTTGTGTTCGTTCCGTTCATTCCAGGCCGATCTGCTGCGCGTATTCCAGCAGCAGCTCCCGCTCCAGGAAGGGGGTCTTTTTGCCCTTGCGGTCGCGGTAGGTCTCGTGGCCCTTGCCGATGACGGCGATCATGTCGCCGTCCTGGGCGTGGTCCAGGGCGTAGTGCAGCGCGTCCAGCCGGTCGGGGATCTCCACACAGGGCACGTCGGGGCGGCCCTGGGCGATGCCGATTTTGATGTCCGCCAGGATGGCTTCCACTTCCTCGAAGCGGTTGTTGTCCTCGGTGAGGATGAGGAAATCCGCCAGGCGGCTGGCCACCTCGCCCATGCCGTAGCGGCGCAGGCGGCTGCGGTCGCCGCCGCAGCCGAAGAGCACCACCAGCCGTTTGGGCTGGTAGGCACGCAGGGTGGTGAGCAGATTCTCGGTGCCCGCCTCGTTGTGGGCAAAGTCGATGAGCACGGTGAACCGCTTGCTCACCGGCACCAGCTCCACGCGGCCCTTGACGCTGACCTGCTCCAGGCCTTTGCACACGGCCTCCATCTCAAGGCCCAGCACCTGGCCCACAGCCAGGGCGGCCAGGGAGTTGTAAACACTGAACTCGCCGGGCATGTTCACCCGCACTCGGGCGTTCCACACGCCGCTGAGCTGGTAGGAGATGCCCAAAAAGTTTTCGCCCCGCTCCAGCTCCAGGCCGCTGCCCACGAAGTCCGCGTCCTTGTGCATGGCGTAGCTGACCAGCCGGCAGGTGTGGCCTGCCAGCAGGGTGTTGCAGTTTTTGTCGTCCACGTTCACCACGCCCACGTCGCAGCGGCGGAACAGCTGGCCCTTCCAGGCGCGGTATTCCTCAAAGCTCTGGTGCTCGCCGGGGCCGCCGATGTGGTCGGGGTAGAGGTTGGTGAACACGCCCACATCGAAGTGGATGCCGTCCACACGGCTCATCATCAGACCCTGGCTGGAGACCTCCATCACCACGCTGTCGCACCCGGCGGCGAGCATCTCGGAGAAGAGCTTTTGCAGCTCGTAGCTTTCGGGGGTGGTGTTGGCCAGGGCGTGGCGCTCGCCGGCAAAAGCGGTGCCGTTGGTGCCGATGATGCCGCATTTTTTGCCCGCGGCGTTCAGCGCCGCCTGGATCATGTGGGCGGTGGTGGTCTTGCCCTTGGTGCCGGTGACGCCGATCATGGTCATCTTTTTGGCGGGGTTGCCGAAGAGATTGCAGCTCATGATGGCCAGGGCGTGGCGGCTGTTTTCCACCTGCACCACGGTGACGCCGGCGGGCATTTCGTCCAGCTTGTGCTGGATGACCAGCACGCTGGCCCCGGCGGCGGCCACGTCTTCGGCGTAATCGTGGCTGTCACGGTTGGTGCCCACCACGCAGACAAAGGCAAAGCCGGGCTGCACCTTGCGGGAGTCGTAGGCAACGTCCGCCACTTCGGTCTCGGCGTCGCCCTGCAGGACCAGATAGTCCAGCCCTTCCATCAACTGGGAAAGTTTCATAAAATCAGCCTCCCTTTATGAATTGCGTATGCTCAGCGCTTTACAAAATATTCGTCGTACCAAACAAGGAACATGAACACGCACCAGATCTGGCGCCAGTTGTCCCGCTTGCCGGAGACATGGTCGTCCAGCAGCTTTTTCAGTTCCTGCGTCTTGAAGAATTTGGCCGCGGCCTCGCTCTCAAAGGCCTTTCGCACCACGGCGGCGTACTGCTCGTCCCGCAGCCAGGCGCGCACCGGCACCGGGAAGCCCAGCTTCTTCTTGTCGGCGGTGCGCTCGGGGATGCTGCGGGCCGCCGCGCCGCGCATGGCCAGCTTTGTGCCCCCGGCGTTGGCCCGGTATTTCACCGGGATGTGCCGGGCCACCTCGAACACTTCCTTATCCAGGAAAGGCACCCGCAGCTCCAGGCTGTTGGCCATGCTCATCTTGTCCGCTTTCAAGAGGATGTCCCCCGCCAACCACAGGTGCAGGTCGGTGAACTGCATGCGGGTGACCGGGTCCTGGCCTTTGGTTTTTTCAAGGAAAGGCCGGGAGAGGTCGGTGGGTTTGACGCGCCCCGTGTAGTGTTTGAGCAGCTTTTTCTTCTGCCGCTCGCCCATCAGGTTGGTGTTGCCGATGTAGCGCTCTTCCAGGGGCTTTGCGCGCCGCACCAGGAAGTTCACCCCGTGCACCGGGGGCAGCAGCTCGGCCACCGCGCCCACAGCGCGGCGCAGGGGCAGGGGGAGCTTGTCGTACCAGCTGACGGTGAAGGGCTCCTTGTAAATGTTGTAGCCGCCGAAGAACTCGTCCGCGCCCTCGCCGGAAAGGCAGACCTTCACCTGTTTGGCCGCTTCCCGGTTCACAAAGTAGAGAGCGGCGCTGGCGGCGTCCGCCAGAGGCTCGTCCATGTGGTACTGGATGCGGCCGAGGTTGGCCCAGTACTCCTCCGGCTCGATGCGGTAGGCGAAGTTCTTCACGCCCAAAAATTTGCTGAACTCCGAGGCGTACTCGGTCTCGTCGTACTGCTTGTTGGCAAAGCCCACGGTGAAGGTCTTGTCCACCTTGGCAAGGCAGGCCATATAGCTGGAATCCACGCCGGAGGAAAGGAAGGACCCCACCTCCACGTCGGCAATTTTATGGGCGGCCACGCTCTCCTTCATGGCGGCTTCGATCTTGTCTTCCCAGCCGGTCATGTCGGGGCCGTTGTCCGCCTCGAACCTGGGCTGCCAGTAGCGGCCGGTGGACACTTCGCCCGCTTTCCAGCGCAGCCAGTGGGCGGGCAGCAGTTTTTTGACGCCCTTGAAAAAGGTGTCCTCCCCCGGGGAATACTGGTAGGTGAGGTAGAGCTCCAGCCGCTCCTCGTTCAGCTCCTTCACAAAGCCGGGATGAGGCAGAAAGCTTTTTATCTCGCTGCCAAAGAGCAGTTCGCCCTCGGCATTGGTGTAATAATAAAAGGGCTTGATGCCGAAGGGATCCCGGGCGCAGAAGAGGCTCTGGTCCGCCTCGTCCCAGATGGCAAAAGCAAACATGCCCCGCAGCTTTTCCAGCATGCCCTCGCCCCACTCCTCGTAGCCGTGGAGCAGGACTTCGGTGTCGGAATGGTCGGAGGCGAAGGTGTGGCCCGCCGCCTGCAGCTGGGCGCGCAGCTCCATGAAGTTGTAAATTTCGCCGTTGAACACCACCGCCAGGCGCTTATCCTCGTTGAACATGGGCTGGCGGCCGCCCTCGATGTCGATGATGGAGAGCCGCCGGTGGCCCAGGGCAACGCCGTCGCCGAAATAGCTGCCCGCGCCGTCCGGCCCGCGGTGGGCGATGGCGTCCATCATGGCTTTCAATATCTCTTCCCGGTCGGCACGCCGGCCGGTAAATCCCACGATCCCACACATACTGTTTTTGTTCCTTTCCCGTAAAAGGGCGTAACTGCCCAATATAGGGTTTATTATACTACAAACGGCGGCGGTTTAAAAGGGGGCGGCAAATTGACAAGGGCCCCATAAAAGAAGTAGAATATACGCGACACTGAATTCTCAGAAAAGGTGATGGATATGAAAGACCTTCTCCCTGTGCTTTTGGGCAGCGACGCCAATGTGTACGGCATGGCCCGCAGCTTTTACATGGAATACGGCGTGACCAGCCTTGCCATCGGCAAGGGGGCGCTGGCCGCCACGGCAAACTCCAGGCTGGTGAAGATGGCGGTGGTGGAGCCGAACCTGGAAGACGACGGGGTGTTCGTGCGCACCCTGACCGATTTCGCCAAGGCCCACACCGGCAAGACGCTGGTGCTGGTGAGCTGCGGCGACAACTACACCGGCCTGATGGCCCGGGCCCGGGCGGCGCTGGAGCCCTATTACAAGTTCGCCTGCCCCACCCCCGAGCTGGTGGCAGAGCTGGACACCAAGGAATTCTTCTACCAGGCCTGCGAGCGGCACGGCCTTTCCTACCCCCGCACTTTCGGCTGCACCAACGAGAACTACAAGACGGTGGAGCTGCCCTTCCCCTTCCCCTGCATCATCAAGGCCAGCAACAGCGTGGCCTACTGGAACTGCAAGTTCCCTCACAAAAAGAAGGTGTTCGTGGCCTACTCGAAGGAGGAGTTCGACGCCATCACCGCCGCCATCTACTCTTCCAGCTACCAGGACAATCTGGTGCTGCAGGAGTACATCCCCGGCGACGACAACTGCATGCGGGTGCTGAACTGCTACTCGGGCCTTGACCACAAGGTAAAGCTGATGGCTCTGGGCCGGCCCCTTTTGGAGGAGCAGACCCCCGAGGGCATCGGCAACTACGCCGCCATCATGAACGTGCGGGACGACGAGCTGATGGAGAAGATGAAGGCCTTTTTGGAAGACGTGGGCTGGGAAGGCTTCTCCAACTTCGACATGAAGTACGACGCGCGGGACGGCAAATACAAGCTGTTCGAGATGAACCCCCGCCAGGGCCGCAGCAGCTTTTTCGTCACCGCCAGCGGCTACAACCTGGCCAAGTGGCTGGTGGAGGACGTGGTGGAGCACAAGGAGCAGGGCCTGACCATCGCCGACGCGCACCATCTGTGGATGATCGCCCCGGCGGGCATTATCAAGAAGTACCTGAAGGACGAGGCCCTGCTGGCCGAAGCCAAGGAACTGATGCGCCAGGGCAAGGTGAGCCACCAGCTGTTCTGCAAGGAGGACGCGGGGTTAAAGCGCCGCATCTGGTACATCAAGAACCAGCTGAACAACTACCGCAAATACAAACGCTATTTCGGCAACAAGAGCCTGGTGGACTGACCCGGGCAAAAGGAGCAGCCAATGTGTGGAATTACCGGCTTTGTTTGCGCAAAGCACGAGCTTGAAGAAGCGAAAAAGACCTTGAAGGCCATGGCCGACCTCATCGCCCACCGCGGGCCGGACGGCGAGGGCTTTTATGTGGACGAGCGGGCGGCGCTGGGGCACCGGCGGCTGTCCATCATCGACCTGGAGGGCGGCAGCCAGCCCATGTTCAACGAGGACAAAAACCTCGTGACGGTGTTCAACGGCGAAATCTACAACTTCATGGAGCTGCGCGAGCAGCTCGCCGCGGCGGGCCACGTGTTCGCCACCCACTCGGACACCGAGGTGCTGCTGCACGGCTACGAGGAATGGGGCGAGGCGCTGCCTGAAAAGCTGCGGGGCATGTTCGCCTTCGTCATTTGGGATAAAGCGAACCGCACCCTTTTCGGCGCGCGGGACATCTTCGGCATCAAGCCCTTCTATTACTACCAGAACGAGGACCTTTTGCTCTTCGGCAGCGAAATTAAATCTTTTCTGCCCCATCCCGGCTTTGTGAAGGAACTGAACGAGGAGCGGCTGCCGGAGTATCTCTCCATCGAGTACATCCCCAACGCCGAGACCATGTTCAAGAACGTCTACAAGCTGCCGGGGGCCCACCGCTTCACCTTCAAGGACGGCAAGCTGACGGTGAGCCGCTACTACGACATCGCCTACCATGTGGACCACAGCAAAACCCTGGAGGACTGGAAAAAGGCCATCGCCGACGCCTTTGCCGAGAGCGTGCGGGTGCATCAAATCGCCGACGTGGAGGTGGGGTGCTTTCTCTCCTCCGGCGTGGATTCCAGCTTTGTGGTGAACGAGGTGGCCAAGGGCACGCCCCACGTGAAGAGCTTCAGCGTGGGCTATGAGGAGGAGAAGTACTCCGAGCTGCCCTACGCACAGGCCTTCAGCAAGGAGATCGGCGTGCCCAGCATCGCCAACAAGGTGAACGCCGACGAGTTCTTTGAGGCGAACCAGACCATCCAGTGGTATCTGGACGAGCCGATGCCCAACCCCAGCGAGGTGCCCCTCTACTTCCTGACCAAAAACGCCGCCCGCTATGTGAAGGTAGTGCTGAGCGGCGAGGGCGCGGACGAATTGTTCGGCGGCTATCCCCTCTACTGCGCGGCCCATCACTTTGAGGAGTACGGCAAAATCCCCCGGCCCCTGCGCAAGGGCGCGGGCGCGGTGGCAAAGGCGCTGCCGGAGTTCAAGGGCCGCCACTTCCTGATGCGGGGCGCGCAGGAGCCCTGGCAGCGGTGCATGCGGGCGAACTACGTGTTCGCCTCCCCCGCCGAGCGGGACAAATACCTGAAAAAGGACTACCACGCCAAGGCCCCCGAGGAGTATTTCAAGCCCTACTTCGACCATGTGAAGGACCTGGATGAGCCCACCCAGCTGCAGTGGGTGGACATCCATACCTGGATGCTCTACGACATTCTGCTGAAAGCGGACCGCATGAGCATGGCCAACAGCCTGGAACTGCGGGTGCCCTTCCTGGACCGGGAGATGCTGGAACTGGCCCTTTCCATCCCGGTGGAGTACCGCTCCTCCAAGAGCGAAACGAAAATCGCCCTGCGGGCGGCGGCGCTGGAGCAGCTGCCCGAGAGCGTGGCCAAGCGGCGCAAGCTGGGCTTCCCGGTGCCGCTGAACGACTGGCTGCGTCAGGACAAATATTACAACATGGTGCGGGAGAAGTTCGAGGGCCCGGTGGCCGAGAAGTTCTTCAACGTGCCGGAGCTTTTGAAGCTGCTGGACGCCCACAAGGCGGGCAAGAACGGCGGCATGACCCAGATCTGGAGTTTTTACAGCTTCATTCTGTGGTACGAGCTGTTCTTTGTGCAGCGGTGAGTGTTTTGCGAAAAGGAAAGGCCCGGGCGGCGTGCCCGGGCCTTTCCTTGTTTTTTAATACAGCATCAGCAGGAACAGCACCAGGGTGACCGCCCCCGCCAGAGCCAGCAGGCCGCCCAGAACGGCCAGCAGCAAAAACAGGGTCTGGCGGTTTTCTCCCCTCTTTTTCGCGCCGCGCCACAAAAGGAGAAACACCACCCCCAGGACCAGCCCCAAAATGCCCAGGCCCATGAAGGCAAGCATGGCCATCAGGACCGCGTTTAGAAACAAGATACCCATAAACGCCATGGGTCCACCCCCTTTTTTTCAGTATAGCACAAATCCCGCAGCAGAAAAGGCCGCCGCCCGATTTTATCGGGCGGCGGCCTTCTGTGTTTATTCTTCCGGCTGGGCGGTGCTTTGGGAGGTGCTGTCGGATGCGGACCCGGAAGCCGGCGCGGAAGAAGCCGGCACGGAATCGGAAGCGGGCTGCGAGGCGGACGCGGAACCGGACGCCGCGCCGGAAGCCGAACCGGAGGCCGCGCTGCCGGAGGCGGAGTTGGCGCTGTCCGGCGGCGGAGGCTCGCTCTCCTCCTGCTCAAAGCTGCCGGGGGCGAAGGTGAAGCGGTGGACCGAATCGTCCAGCTGGCTGGAAACATCCAGCGTGCCCCGGTCGGTGGAGCTGAGGTACTCGCCGCTCTCGTTTTTCAGCAGCAGGGCGGCCACGCTCAGTTTGTAATCCAGATTGTTGAAGGTGCCCAGCAGCACCTTGATGCGCCCGTCATAGACGAAGTAGGCGTCGGTGCCAAGGCCCATGTCGATGCGGGTGCAGCTGCCGGCCAGGTCCTGGGCGTAGAGCTGCTCCATCAGGCCGGCGATCTGCTCGCTCTGGACCTCGGTGGTCAGAGAGAGGAAGCGCCCCGCGGTGGGCTCGCTCACCCCCAGGCCGGTGATGACCGGCAGGTCGGCGGGCTGGTCGGTCTGCACCTTCAAAACTTTCAGCCCGTCGCTGAGGATGGCCCAGCCCGAGTCGGTCTTGGCGCACCAACTTTCGGTGGCGGGAGCCACCTGCACCACCACCGTGTCCGGCAGGCGGCGGCGCACCTTGATGGTCTCAAGATAGGGCAGCTGCAGCTCCATCTCCGCCTGCTTTTCGGCGGCGGAGAAACCGAAGAGGTTTTCTTCCAGCGGCACGGCCAGCGCGCCGAGGATGGCGTCCTCGGTGTAGATGCCGGTGTTGGCGGGGGTAGTCTTGTCCAGGTTTTCCACCACGATGTGCTTGACCTTGAACAGCACCGTGACCGAGAGGATGAACCCCACCGCCATCAGAAACACCACAAAGAAAAAGGCCAGCCAGCGCCGCCGTCTGCGGCGGCGGCGCATCTCGCCCCGGGTCATCTGCCGGCGGCGGGCGGGTCCGCTTTCGGGCCTTTTTCTGCCCCCGGCCTTTTTCCGCCGCCGGGGGGCGGGCTCCGGGGCGTTCAGCGGCTCCATGCCCACCGCGCCCAGTGGCAGCACCATCTGCTGCATCTCCCCCGTCTGGCGGCGGGGCTGCCTGGGGATGGGGGCGGTCTGCTGGTCAAAAAGCGGGGCCTGGGGCGCAGGCCTTTCGCCGGGGCGGCGCACCGTCCGTTTGTTCTTGTCGCTCACAGGCTGCGCCGCCTCCTTTTTTGCCGGGCGCTGCTCACTGTTCCATCAGTTCGGCCAGCTTTGCCCAAATTTTTTCAAGGCTTTCCGGCTCGGCCAGGGCGCGGGCCATCTTGCCCATCACCGCCAGCTTGCCGTTCTCCTGCACCAGCTGCTGCACCGTCTGCACCAGCACCCCGCCGGTGAGGTCCTTTTCCTCAATGACCACCGCCGCCCCGGCCTTTTGCAGTTCCAGGGCATTGTAATACTGGTGGTTTTCGGCCACGTTGGGGCTGGGGATGAGGATGGCCGCGCGGCCCACCGCTTCCAGCTCCGCCAGGGTCAGCGCGCCGGCGCGGCTGATGACCAGATCCGCCGCAGCCAGCAGCTCGGGCATGTTCTCGATGTATTCCTGCACCTGCAGGCGGCTGCCGGGCTGCACGCCCTTTTCCGCCAGCAGCCTGCGGAACAGCTCCACGCCCCGGCTGCCGGTGGCGTGGATGTGCAGGATGTTCCAGGGGCAGGTCTTTTCCCAGGCCACCAGCTCGGCCACCACCTCGTTGATGCGCCGCGCGCCCAGGCTGCCGCCGAAGCTGAGGATGACGATGCGCTGGCCGGCGTCCAGTTTGGCGCGGGCCAGGTCGCGGTTCTGCATGAAAATTTCGGGCCGCACGGGGTTGCCCACCACGCTGGTCTTTTCCGGCGCGCCCAGCTTTTCCACCGCGGCGGGCACCGCGGCGAAAATGACGTCCACGTCCTTGGCCAGCAGCTTGTTGGTCACGCCGGGGAAGGCGTTCTGCTCATGGATGGCGGTGCGGATGCCCATTTTGGCGGCGCAGCGCACCACCGGCCCGCTGACGTAGCCGCCGCAGCCGATGACCAGATCGGGCTTCAGGGCCCGCAGCATCTTTTTGGCCCGGGGCCCGGAGAGGGCCAGATGATACACCGCCTGCACGTTGCGGGCGACGTTCTTGGGGGTCAGCTTCCGCTGGATGCCGTTGACCTCGATGTGGTGGAAGGGATAGCCCGCCTGGGTGACCAGACGGTACTCCATGCCCTCTTTGCGGCCCGCAAAATGTATCTCGGCGTCCGGCCGGTGGGCTTTGATGGCCCCCGCGATGGCCAGCGCCGGGTTGATGTGGCCGGCAGTGCCGCCGGCGGCGATGAGCACGCGCATATCGTTCTCTCCTTTGGAGTCAGGTTTTGTTTGCACGGAACACGTGGGTCTCCTGGCGGGCCTTTTCCTCGGCCTGCCGCGCCTTTCGCTCGGCTCTTGCCTTGTTGGCCGCCCGGCTGACGCTGAACACCACGCCCATCTCGCCCAGCAGCAGCAAAAGGCTGGTGCCGCCGGAGGAGAAGAAGGGCAGGCTGATGCCGGTGTTGGGGATGGTGTTGGTGACCACCGCCACGTTGAAGAAGAACTGGAAACCGATCTGGGCCATGACGCCCACCACCAGAAGACAGCCCGCCCGGTCGGGGGCGTTCACGGCCACATAAATGCCCTGAGCGATGAGCAGCGCGAAGAGGGCGATGCAGAGCAGCGCCCCCACAAAACCCAGTTCCTCGCCCAGGATGGCGAAGATGAAGTCGTTCTGCGCCTCGGAAAGCCACAAATGCTTCTGGGTGGAGTTGCCCAGGCCCACCCCGAACCAGCCGCCGGAGCCGATGGTGTAGAGGCCCTGGGCGGTCTGCATGGTGGAGTCCAGCACGTCGGAGAAGGGGTCCAGCCAGCCGGCAAAGCGCTCCTGCACGTAGCCCTTGCTGGTGATGAGCAGCAGGGCGATGCCGCCTGCCGCCGCGCCGCCGCCCACGCCGAACCACATCAGGTTGGTGCCGCCCACGAACATCATCGTGGCGGTGATGCAGCACATCAGGATCATGGCGCTGTTGTGGGGTTCCAGGCGCAGCAGCACCAGCATGGGCAGCAACAGCACGCCCGGCAGCAGGATGCCCTGGCGGAAGTTGCGCATGCGGCTGCGGTTCTGTTCAAACAGCGTTGCCAGCAGCAGCACGATGGAAAACTTGGCGATCTCGCCCACCTGCACGGTGGGCAAGCCCTTGATGTTGATCCAGCGGTGCACGTCGTTGATGGGCGGCATGAACAGCACCGCCACCAGCAGCACCAGCGTGACCCAGTAGAGGGGCCAGGCGAAGCGCAGCAGCCAGCGGTAGTTCACCCGGCTGATGATCAGCATGGCCGCGAAGCCCACCACCGCATAGATGGCCTGGCTGCGGATGTAGTGGTAGCTGTCGCCGAATTTGTAGTAGGCGATGGCGTAGCTGGCGCTGAACAGCACGATGAGGCCGAACACCAGCAGCACCACAAGGTTTGCCAGCAGGCCGCCGCTCAAAGGGCCGGGGTCCTTGGTGAACATGGCGGGCCAGGGCATTTTGCGGCGGGACGCGCCCACCGGGCGCATGCGGCCCGGGCGCCCGGCGGCGGGCCGGGGCGCGGGCATGGGCCGCGCCGGGGCGGGGCGGACGCTCCCGGACACAGGCGGGCGGCGCAGCGGCCGGCCGGACATATCTCTTGTGGACACGGCGGCACCGCCCCCTTTCTCAACATCCAGAAATCACAGGTAATAAACGTAGGCGAACAGCACGCCCAGCGCCGCGGCGCCGAAGGCGATGAAGCTGAACACGCAGTCGATCTTGACCTCGCTCCAGCCGCGCATCTCAAAGGCGTGGTGGATGGGGGTCATTTTGAACAGGCGCTTGCCGTGGGTCAGCTTGAAATAGGTGACCTGGATGACCACCGTGGTGGCCTCCCAGATATACACCGCGCCAAAGAAGAAGATGAGCTCCGGCCGGCCCATGGCGTAGGCGATGCCCGCCACCGTGCCGCCCAGGAACATGCTGCCGGTGTCGCCCATGAAGGTCTTGGCCGGATAGAAGTTCCAGAACAGAAAGCCGGTGAGCGCGCCCGCCATGGCGGCGGCGAAAATGCTCAGGTTGAACTCGCCCAGAAGGCTTGTCAGGGTCAGAAAGCCCAGCATGGACACAAAGGTCACGCAGCTGCACAGGCCGTCGATGCCGTCGGTGAGGTTCACCGCGTTGACGATGCCGATGATGAGGCCGTAGGACAGCGGGTAGTACAAAAGCCCCAGATCCACATAGCCCAGGCCCGGCAGGGTGACAAAGGTGGTGAGGGTGCCGTTCATGTGCAGCGCGAACAGCAGCGCGGTGGTGATGAGCAGCTGCGCCACGATCTTCTGCATGGCGCGCAGGCCCAGGTTGCGCTTTTTGACCACCTTGATGAAGTCATCCAGAAAGCCCACCATGCCGAAGGCAAAGGCGGAGAACATGGCGATGTAGAGGCTGCGGGCGGTGGGGCCGCCCAGCATCTCGGGGGCGCTGTGCAGAAGGCTCAGGGTCGCCAGGGCCACCGCCACGGTGGAGGCGAAGATGAAGCACAGGCCGCCCATGGTGGGGGTGCCCTGCTTCTTGTTGTGCCAGGTGGGGCCTATCTCCTTGATGGTCTGCCCGAAGTGCAGCTTGTGCAAAAAGGGGACGATGACGATGCCGGACACCGCCGAAAGGACGAACCCGGTGAATGCCGCAAGGATGAGCGCATAGCGTGCCATACTTTAAAAACTCCCTCTCACTTTTTGCCGGGCTTTGGGCCCGGTGTGATGCCGCGGCGCAAAAAGGCCGCCGGAAAGATACCCGTCTTATTTTATTGCAAAGTTTCCTCGCCGTAAAGGGCTTTCAGGATATTTTCCAGCTTCATGCCCCGGCTGGCCTTGGCCAGCAGCGCGTCGCCGGGCTTCAAAAGCCCTTTGAGGGCCGCGAGTGCCGCCGCGGGAGTGTCGCAGTGCACCGCCGCAAGGCCCGCCTTTTCGGCCTCCTCGGCCATGGCGCGGCTCTCGGGCCCGAGGGCCACCAGCCCCGCAAGGTGCGCGTCGGCGGCCCAGCGGCCCACCTGCCGGTGGGCGTCTTCGGAGATGGCGCCAAGCTCCAGCATATCCCCCAGCAGGGCGTATTTTTTGCCGGAACCTGCGTCCAAGGCACTGAACATGGCAAGGCTTGCCTTCATGCTGTCCGGGCTGGCGTTGTAGCAGTCCTCCACCACGGTGAGGCCCGCCTTTTTCACCACATGCTGGCGCATGCCGGTGGCTTCGTAGTTGGAAAGCGCCGCGGCGCATTTCGCCTTGTCCAGGCCCAGGCGGCTGGCGGCGGCGTAGGCCGCCAGCGCGTTGTAAACGTTGTGCCGCCCCATGGCGGGGATGCGCACCGCGAAGCGCTCGCCGCCGTCCACCAGGGTGAAGCGCTCGCCTTCGGGGCCGCTCTCGATGGCTTCGGCCCGCACATCCGCCCAGGGGGCCTCGACACCGTACCAGACGGGGGCGAGGCGGCCGGGGATGAGGCCCTGGTCCTTTGCCTTGCACAGGTATTCGTCGTCGGCGTTCAGAGCCAGGGGCGCGCCGTCCGGCAGGCCGGCGCAAATCTCCAGCTTGGCTTTCAGGATGTTCTCCCGGCTGCCCAGGCTCTCCATGTGGGACACGCCGATGCAGGTGATGAGGCCCGCCGAGGGCCGGGCCGCGCGGCTGAGGCGCTCGATCTCGCCCAGCGCGCTCATGCCCATCTCCACCACGGCATACCGGGTGGTGGGCTCCAGGCGGAAGAGGGTGTTGGGCATGCCGATCTCGTTGTTCTGGTTGCCCTCGGTCTTGATGGTCTCGCCAAAGGCGGAGAGCACCGCGTAGCAGAATTCCTTGGTGGTGGTCTTGCCCACGCTGCCGGTGACGCCGATCATCCTGGGCGCAAAGAGCATGCGGTAGTTGGCCCCCATGCGCACCATGGCTTTGTGGCTGCTGGGCGCGAGCACCAGTTTGTCCGCCGGGACGCCCTCCACCGGGTGGTTCGCCACCACGCAGAGCGCCCCGCCTTCGATGGCGGCGGCGGCGTAGTCGTGGCCGTCCACCCGCTGGCCGGGAAAGCAGACGAACACGCACCCGGGCTGCACCTTGCGGCTGTCGGTGACCACGGCGGTGACGGGCTCGCCGCCCAGGCTGCCCGCCGGGGCAAGGCCTGCCAGAAGCTGATTCAGTGGGATGGGATACATGGTGAAAGACCTCCCTTGCAGAGCGCCGCGGCGCCCTTCTTGTCCTTTTTAACTACTGTATGCGGCCGCCGGCCCGCGCATGTGTACAGGCCCTCAGCCCTCCGCGCCGGTGACGGTGAGGGTGATGACCGAGCCCATCTTGGCCTCGGTGTTCTCGGCCACGCTCTGGGCGGTGACGGTGCCCTCCTCGGCGCTGAGCGAAGCGTTCAGGCCCGCCGCGCTCAATATCTGCTTGGCCAGCGCGGCGCTCTTGCCCACCACACTGGGCACGGTGACGGTGGGGATGTCGGCGCTGTCGGTGAAGAGGTAGACGGTGGAGCCCGCCGGCACCTTTTCGCCCGCCGCGGGGCTCTGGGCCAGCACCAGCTCGCCGGTGCCCACTCTGCGGTGGGCAAAGCCCTTCTTGTTCAGCTCCACCTGGGCCATATCCCACTGCTGGTAGCTGGGGTTGGAGGGATTGACCAGATTGGGCACGGTGACGTTGCCGGTGGGAAGCAGGCTGGGGTCGGTCTCGATGCCCAGATACGGCGCCACCTCGCTGATGATGTTGCCCACCAGAGGGGCGGACAGCATGGAGCCGAACTCGGTCTCGGCGTGGGGCTCGTCCACGAAGGCCAGCACCAGGATCTGGGGGTCGTCGATGGGCACCACGCCCACGAAGCTGGACACCTTCTCGTACTCGTCGGTGGTGCCCTCACGGGGGCCCTGGTCCAGCTTTTCACTGGTGCCGGACTTGCCGCCGATGTGATAGCCCGCCACATAGGTGTTGCGGCCCGCGGCGCCGTCCGCGCCGCCGCCCACCACGTCCTCCATCATGCTGCGCAGGGCGGCGCTGGTCTCCTCGCTGATGACCTGACGCTTGGCGGTGGGCTCAAACTCCTCCACCACGTTGCCCTCGTTGTCCACGATCTTGCTCACGATGTGGGGCTGCACGAGATAGCCGCCGTTCACCACCGCGCAGACGGCGGTGGCCATCTGGATGGGGGTGACCTTCTGGGCCTGACCGAAGCTGGAGGAGGCAAGGTCCACCGCGGACATGGTGTCCACGCTGTGGTAGGAAACGCCCTCGCGGGGGTACTGCTCCGCCGGCAGGTCGATGCCGGTGGGCTCGGTGAAGCCGAAGGCGGTGTAATAGTCGGAGAATATCTCCTTGCCCATGAGCTGGGCTTCCTGGATGGTGGCGATGTTGCAGCTGTTTTCCAGCACCTGGCCCAGGTTCTGCCAGCCGTGCACGCCCTTGACGCCGTAGCCGTTGTCGGCGCAGGAGTAGTCGGTGCCCATCACGGTGTAGCTGCCGGTGCAGTTGAAGGTGGAGTTGACGGTGGCGGTGCCGGAGTCCAGCAGGGCGCTGGTGGTGATGAGCTTGAACACCGAGCCGGGGGTGTAGAGGTCGGTGATGGTCTTGTTCTTCCACTGGCGCTGGCGCTCTTCGCCCTGCACCTTGGTGTACTCCTCCCCTTCCAGCCCTTCCAGCAGGGCGGCCCGCTCGGGGTCGTAGATGGTCATGGGGTCGTTGGGGTCAAAGTCCGGCTTGGTGGCCATGGCCAGGATGGCGCCGGTGTTCACGTCCATCACGATGACCACGCCGCGCTCGGAAACGTTGTTCACCTTGACCGAGTTTTCCAGATACTTTTCCGCGATGGCCTGGATCTCGGCGTCCAGGGTGAGGATGAGGTTGTCGCCGTCCTTGGCCTCGTAGAGCACCCGGTCGTCGTTGGCCACCTCGCCGCCGGTGGGGGTGCGCTGGCTCACCAGCCGCCCCGGCGTGCCGGCCAGCACGTCCTCATAGTATTGTTCCAGGCCGTAGAAGCCGTATCCGTCGGCGTGCATGAAGCCCAGCACGCTGGCGGCAAAGGCGCCGAAGGGGTATTCCCGCTTGGTGTCCTGAGAGACGATGAGGCTGAGCTTGTTGTCGCTGGCGTACTGGGAAATTTCATCCGCCACAGGCTTGTCCACCTGCTTTGCCAGCAGCACATACTGCTTGGAGTCGTCAATGAGCTTGTCGTAAATTTCCTGGGCGTCCATGCTCAGGATCTCGGCCAGGTCCTCGCTGATGCTCTGCACCCGGTCGGCCCGGCGCTGCGCCTTGGACTCGTCCGTCTCGGTGCCGCCCATGGCCTCCAGCTCCTCTTCGGAAAGGCTGGGCGCCTTGATCTGGCTGGGGTCGGCGGTGATGGTCCACACGATGCTGCTCTTGGCCAGCACCTTGCCGGTGGCGTCGTAGATCTGGCCCCGCTGGGGGGTGATGGTCATGTCCTTCATCTGCTGGCTGGCAGCGGCGTTCAACATCTCGTCGTGGCGCACGATCTGCCAGGTGTAGAGCCGCCAGATCAGCACGCCGCAACCCACCACCAAAAACAGGCCCAGCAGCACATAGCTGCGCACTTTCAGCGAGCGGTTCACCCCATTGGAGGGTTCGTTGGTGTTTTTGTTCATCCTCTTGCTTCCCTCTCGGGGCCCTCGCCCCAGCGTATAAATGCAAACTCGTGAGCCCTCCCCCGCCGCCCGCTGTGGGCAGGACGCTGGGGCTGGCTCACGGGTTCAGGTACTCCATCAGGCTGAGCAGGCCGGTGCTCAAGAATTCGGTGATCTTCTGGGCGGCGGTCTCGGGCCGGTTGATCACGCTCTCGCTTTCCAGTGAGAAGTAGGTCACCTGGCTGCGGTCCACCTTCACAAGGCCCAGCTCGCCGGCGGCGATCTGCTCCACGTTCCGCAGGCTGGTCTTGGAATCCAGCACGCCGGACAGGTAGTTGTAGGTGCTCTGCTCGTTCACCAGGTCGCTCTGGACGCTCTGGATGTCCACCGTGAGCTCGGTGATGGTGGCCTGGCTGTAGAGGAAGCCCACCACCAGGGCGGCCATCACCACCGCCACCGCCACCGTTTTCACGGTCTGCAGGTTGAGGCGGGAGGCCTTTTTTCTGCCCCGGACGGCCCGGACCTTTGCGCGGGGCCGCTGGGCGCGGTTTTCAAACAGTTCAAGATCGTATGCGGGCTGCGCCACGGCGGCCACCTCCTTTCCATGCAGGAAGGCGGCGGCCCTGCCTGCGGTTTTTACAGTTTTTCGATGACCCGCAGCTTTGCGGAACGGCTGCGGCGGTTCGACTCCAGCTCGTCGGGCGCGGCCTCGATGGGCTTGCGGGTGATGAGCTTTGCCTTTGCCTTGCCGCCGCACACGCACACCGGGTATTCCGGCGGGCAGGTGCAGGCGGTGGCCCATTGGCGGAAGCGGTTCTTCACCAGCCGGTCTTCCAGCGAGTGGAAGGTGATGATGGCGAAGCGGCCGCCGGGGGCCAGCAGGTCGAAAATTTCGTCCAGCCCCTCGCTGAGGGCGTCCATCTCGCCGTTCACGGCGATGCGGATGGCCTGGAAGCTGCGGCGGGAGGGGTTCTTGTCCTTGCGGCGCACCGCCGGGGGCAGCGCCGAGGCGATGGCGTCGGCCAGTTCCAGGGTGGTGGCGAAGGGCTTTTGCTCCCGCTGGCGGACGATGCGCCCGGCAATGGCCCAGGCGTAGGGCTCCTCGCCGTACTCCCGCAGGATGCGGGCCAGTTCCTCGCGGCCGGCGCTGTTCACCAGGTCCGCGGCGGTGGGGCCGGACTGGCTCATGCGCATGTCCAGCGGCGCGTCCTGCCGGTAGGAAAAGCCCCGCTCGCCGTCGTCCAGCTGATGGGAGGAAACGCCCAGGTCCAGCAGCGCGCCGTTGATGGCGCTCACCCCAAGGTCGGCCAGCGCGCGGCGGGCATAGCGGAAATTCGTTCTCACCACCGTGGCGGGCAGGCCCTTAAGTCTCTCGGTGGCGGCTGCCACCGCATCCGGGTCCTGGTCCAGGCTGATGAGACGCCCGGTGGTCAAGCGCCGGGCGATTTCACTGGAGTGCCCGCCGCCGCCGGCCGTGCCGTCAAGATAAGTTCCCGCGGGGTCGATGGCAAGGCCCTCCAGGCACTCGTTCAAAAGCACCGGCACATGACTGAATTCCACCTTGTCCTCCCCCTTTCCTGCGGGTCGTGTCGTTTAAAAATCCAATTCCTCCATGGCCGCTTCGATGTCGGCCCCGGAGAGGCTGGCCTGCTTTTTCTGCCAGGCCGCGGTGTCCCAGATCTCGGCGTAGCTGCCCACGCCGATGACCGTGACCTCCTTTTGCAGCCCCGCGTGGCTGCGCAGCACCGGCTCCAGCAGGATGCGGCCCTGCTTGTCCGGCGTGACCTCCTGGGCCGCCGCGAAGAGGAAGCGCTGGATGTCCCGCGTTTTGACCATGCTCTTGGAGCGCAGGATGTCGGTGATGCGCTGCCACTCCGTTTCGGGGAAGGCCACAAGGCAGTCGTCCAGCCAGCGGGTGACCACGAAGGCGGCGCCCATCTTTTCGCGGAACTTGGCGGGGAAGTTCAGGCGGCCCTTGTCGTCGATGGTGTAGTTGTATTCGCCCATCAGCACCCTGACCGCCCCCTTTGCTGAAAAGATGCGGGAAACAGCCGGTCTCCCCACTTTGACCCACTATTACCCACTTTTATTTCAATTATACGAGATGGACCTGTGAAATTCAAGATACGGGATGTAGAAATCCGGGGCATGGCTGACGGATTTTTTGACGTGCTTTTGGCGAATGGCACAAAAAAAGGGCCGTGAACCAAAGTTCACGGCCCGATGGGCGATATTGAAAGGAAAACGGCGGAAAATCAGCCGTTCTTGGCGCTCTGGCGCAGGTTGGCGCGCACGGTCTTGACCTCGGCGGCGCTGCGGGCCAGCTGCTCCTCGGTGGTGCGCAGCATGTTCTCGCAGTAGTCGGTGACGGTGGTGCGCATGGTGCGGGCCTGGGTCTGGGCGGAGGAGACGATCTCGGCGGCGCGCTGCTGGGCGGCCTTGACCACTTCCTGCTCGCTGACCAGCACACGGGCGCGGTCCTCGGCCTTCTTCACGATGGCCTCGGCCTCCCGCTTTGCGTCGGCCACGATCTCGGCCCGGTCGTTCACGATGGCCTTGGCCTGACGCACCTCGGTGGGCAGGTTGAGGCGCACCTCGTCGATGATGTCCTGCATGCGGTCGGCGTCCACCACCCGCTTGCCGCCCGCGAAGGGCAGGCCGGTGGCCTCTTCCAGCATTTCTTCCATCATATTCAGCAACTCGTCGATGTTCATTCCGCTCGCTCCTTTTCGTAACGGGTCACCAGCACCTTGCCGTACCGGTATTGTTTTTTCTTGTGAAGGCCGCCGCACTCGTCCGGCAGGTCGGCGGCAAGCTCGCTCTCGCAGAGCACGGTGCCGCCGGGGGCGGTGACATTGGCCACCGCCGGCAGGATGGCCGCCAGCGTGCCGTGATGATAGGGCGGGTCCAGCAGCACGATGTGGAAGGTGTCCTTGGTGGCGGCGAGGAAGCCTTCCGCCTCGCCCTGGGCCACACGGCACCGGTCGAACACGCCCGCCGCCTTGCAGTTTTTGGTCACGATGTCCACCGCGCGGCGGTCACGGTCCAGAAAAACGCAGCTGGCCGCGCCCCGGCTGATGGCCTCGATGCCCAGTTGGCCGCTGCCCGCGAACAGGTCCAGCACCCGCGCGCCGGGCAGGCCGAACTGCAATGCGCTGAACATGGCCTCCTTGACCCGGTCGATGGTGGGCCGGGTGACCTCCTCGCCGGGCAGTGTTTCCAGTTTTGTGCCCCGGGCGTCTCCGGCGATCACGCGCATGTTTCATCCCTGCCTTTCTGCCCGCGGCCGCATTGGGCCGCGCTGAGTTTATGGTTCATTATCCCCCGTTCCGGGGTCTTTGTCAAGGGCGGGCCCGCCGTGGAACCAGTCGAAGATGCGCCGGGCGGCGGCGCTGCCCACGCCCTTGGCCTGCTCCAGTTCCTCCACGGATGCTTCACGCACCGCGCCCACCGTTTTGAACTGGGCCAGCAGCGCCTTGGCGGTGGCGGGGCCCACGCCGGGGATGGCGGTGAGGCTGGAGGCGTAGGACTTCTTCTTCTGGCTGGCCCGCTGGTACTCGATGGAGAAGCGGTGCACCTCCTCCTGGATGTTGGCGAGGAAGGTGAACACGCCCCGGTGCATGCTGACGGCGATCTCGCCGCCGTCGGCGGTGACGATGGCACGGGTGCGGTGGTGGTCGTCCTTGACCATGCCGAAGAGGGGCACCGCCGCCAGGGCCGTGCCCGTCAGGGCGGCTTTCACCGCGCTCACCTGACCCTTGCCGCCGTCCAGCAGGATGAGGTCCGGAAGCACGCCGAACTGGCCCGCCGTCCCCTTCTCATACTCGCCGGCCCGCCGGGAGAGGGCCTCGGCCATGCTGGCAAAGTCGTCGGTGCCCAGGACCGTGCGCATTTTGAAGCGCCGGTAGCCGCTTTTCAGGGGTTTTCCGTCCTGGAACACCACCATGCCGCAGACGCTGGTGCCATCGCCCCAGTTGGAAATATCGTAGCTTTCGATGACGTGGGGCGGCTTTGCAAGGCCCAGCAGGGCGGCGGTCTCGTCCAGCAGGCGCTGGCCCCGGTCGGTGCGGCCGCTCTCCCGGGCGAGACGCTCCACGGCGTTGGTGTAGGCCATGGTCACCAGCTGGGCCACGTCCCCCCGCTGGGGCACATAAAGCTGCACCTTGGCGCCCCGCGTCTCGCTCAGCAGCTGCTCCAGGGCCTCGGCGGCCTCGGGCAGCGCGTCCACCGCGATGCGGCGGGGTATCTCGCCGCCGTAGAGATAGTAGCGGGGCAGGAATTCCTCCCGCAGGGCCTCCAGGTCGGTGCTGCCTTTGAATACGAACTCCCGCTTGTCCGCGAGGCGGCCCCGCCGATAGCGCAAAATGGCGGCGCAGCTGGAGGTGCCGGAGGCGGCGAAGGACATCACATCCATCTCCACCGTCTCGTCCACCACCACCTTCTGGCCTGCGGAGACCTTTTCCACCGCGGCGATCTGGTCCCGCAGAAGGGCGGCCTGCTCGAAGTCCAGCCGTTCGGCGGCCTCCTCCATCCGGCGGCGCATGGTGGTGAGGATGTCCTTTTTGCCGTGGCGGATGAGCTGGATGGCTCCCTTCACCGCCTCGTTATAGACCTCCTTGCTTATCTTGCCGCTGCACAGCGCCATGCACTTGCCGATGTGGGCGTTGAGGCAGGGGCGGCCCTTGCCGATGTCCTCGGGAAAGCGGCGGTTGCAGCGGGGCAGCAGGAAGGAATCCTGGGCCGTTTCCACCATCTGGCGCACCGCGAAGCTGCTGGTGAAGGGACCGATGTAGTCGGCCTCGTCGTCGTCCTTCTGCAGCGCCGCCGAGATGCGGGGGTAGTCACCTCTGGTTATCTTGACGTAGCTGTATCCCTTGTCGTCCTTCAAAAGGATGTTGTATTTCGGGGTGTGGGCCTTGATCTGGCTGGCCTCCAGCACCAGGGCCTCGAACTCGCTCTGGCAGACGATGACGTCAAAGGTGAAGGCGTGCTCGATCATCTGGGTGACCTTTGCGTCGTGGGGCACGCCCTTCCGGAAGTACTGACTGACACGGGTGCGCAGCCGCTTGGCCTTGCCGATGTAGATGATCTCGTCCCGCTTGTCCCGGATGATATAGACCCCCGGCAGCAGCGGCAGCATTTTTGCTTTTTCGTACAGTTCGGCCTTAGTCACGGCGGTGCGCCCCCTTTCGTCCGGCCTTATTATATCCCGCCGCCGCCCCCATTACAAGGCGCGCCGGGAAAGGAAAAAGGGCGGAATGCTCCGCCCTTTTTGTTTATGAATGAAAAAAGAAATTACTCGGCAAAACCGGAGTTGACCAGCGCGATCAGGCCTTCCACAGCGTCCTGCTCGTCGGCGCCGTCGGCAATGATGCGGATGGTGGTGCCGCCCACGATGCCCAGGCTCAGAACGCCCAGCAGGCTCTTCGCGTTGACGCGGCGCTCCTCCTTCTCGACCCAGATGGAGGACTTGTACTCGTTGGCCTTCTGAATGAAGAAAGTAGCCGGACGGGCATGCAGGCCAACCTGATTCTCAACGGTAACTTCTTTCACAAACATGGTTCATACACTCCTACTCAAAAAGAATTTTGAACGGGTTTGATATTATAATATCCCATTCATTGGCGGTTGTCGATAGCGTTCGGGAAATTTTGTCAGTTTGGCAAAAGCCGAAAATACTGGAAACGTTTCTTTGTGCATTTCCTCCATTTAGTTTTCAACAATATGATGGGTTTGTTCCAAAAGTTTTAAACTTAAATGGTATCAATTCCCATTTTAAACTTTTTTGAGCGCATCGGGCAGCTTTTCGTACAAATCCGGGCGGCGCTGTTTCGTGCGCTCCAGGCTCATCTTCGCGCGCCATGCGTCGATATTGCCGTGGTGGCCGCTGAGCAGCACCTCGGGCACCTTGCGGCCCCGCCATTCTTCGGGGCGGGTGTACTGGGGATATTCCAGCAGGCCGTTCCAGTGGCTCTCTTCCTGATAGCCCTGGGGCTCGGCCAGAACGCCCGGCTGCAGGCGCAGCACGCTGTCCGCCACCACAAGGGCGGCCAGCTCGCCGCCGGTGAGCACATAGTCGCCGATGGAGATTTCCCGGTCGGCCAGTTCCTCGATGACCCGCTCGTCCATGCCCTCATAGTGGCCGCAGACCAGGATGAGGCCGTCCTCGGCGGCCAGCTCCTTGGCCACCTGCTCGGTGTAAGGCTGGCCGGCGGCGGTCATGAACACGATATGCGGCCGGGGGCGGCCCTGCTCCTCGAACTGGGCCAGAATGGCCTGGCAGCAGTCGTAGATAGGCTGGGCGTTCATCACCATGCCGCAGCCGCCGCCATAGGGGTAGTCGTCCACCTGCTTCTGGCGGTTGAGGGTGTAGTCCCGGATCTGGTGGCAGTGGGTCTCGATGAGGCCCTTGCGGGCCGCCCGGCCCAGGATGCTCTCGTCCAGCACCTGCTGGCACATGTCCGGGAAGAGGGTGGCGATGTCGATGCGCATGCTCATGGGCGGTCTCCGTTCTCGGCCTCGGTGAACATGCCGGGGATGGGCTCCACCAGCACGCGGCCGTTTTCCAGGTCCACCTGCTTCAAAAAGGGCTTCACCGCCGGGAACAGGGTCTCGGCGCCGTTTTCGTCCCGCACGGTGTAGATGTCCTGGGCGGCGGGATGGGTGACGGAGGTGATGGTGCCGTAAACGCGGCCGCTGGCGGCGTCCACCACCGGCAGGCCCAGCAGGTCCGCCTTGAAGTAATGCCCCTTGGGCAGTTTTGCCTCGGCGCGGGCGATGTAGAACACGGTGCCCACCAGCTCGCGGGCGGTCTCGGGGTCGTGCACCCCTTCCAGCGTGAGCAGGGCCATATTCTTGTGGGGCCGCACCTTCACAAGGCCGATGGGGTTTTGCCCCTGGGGCCCGCGGTAAAGGCGGGAAAAGCCCGACAGAAAGGCGGCGCTGTCGCACCAGAGCTCCACCTTCACCTCGCCGGCGATGCCGTGGGTGGTGACCGCCTTGCAGGCTTCGAGATATTCTTGCATGAGGATACCCCCTTGAAATGGGAACAGGGCCCTTTGAGACAAAGGGCCCTGTCGGTCTTGTGCCTGGGCGGCAAAAGGTCAGTCGATCTCGACCAGGACCTTCTGCCCCTTGCGGACGGCGGCGGCGCGCATCACAACGCGGATCGCCTTTGCAATACGCCCCTGTTTGCCGATCACACGGCCCATGTCGCCTTCGGCCACGCTCAGGTGGTAGACGATGGTGCCGTCCTCACGGGGATCGTCCACGGTGACGGTCACCGCGTCGGGCTCATCCACCAGTCCCCGGGCCACAGCAAGCAGCAACTCCTGCATTTTGACGTCCTCCATTGCCTGTTACAGAATCTCGGACTTCTTCAGCAGAACGCGCACCGTGTCGGTGGGCTGAGCGCCGTTGGCGATCCACTTCTTGGCCTTCTCGGCGTCGATGTTGATCACAGAGGGCTCTTTGGTGGGATCGTAGTAACCGATCTCCTCGATAAAGCGGCCATCGCGGGGGAAGCGGCTATCCGCCACCACAACACGATAGAACGGAGCCTTCTTGGCGCCCATGCGGCGCAGTCTGATTTTGACAGCCATTCCTGTCACCTCCTGTTAAAATCGGGGCCCATTGGCTGGGCGTTTATTCTATAAAACCCCGGCCCCGGGCAAACGCCCGCTGGGCCCCAGAGGTTTTATCAAGATTGGAAGGGCCTTTTTTTAAAAGCCCATGTTCATGCGCCGGCCAAAGGCGCGGGGGTTCTTCTTGACCTGCTTCATCAGCTTCTGCATGGCCTCGAACTGGCGCAGCAGGCGGTTGACCTCCTCCACAGAGGTGCCGCTGCCGGCGGCGATGCGCCGCTTGCGCTTGGGGTTGATGATGGCGGGTTTTGCCCGCTCGGCGGGGGTCATGCTGAGGATGATGGCCTCCACCCGGACGAAGGCTTTTTCGTCCACGTCGTCGGGGTTGACCTTCGCGCCGCCCGGCAGCATGGAGAGCATGGCGGAAACGCCGCCCATCTTTTTCATCTGGGCAAGCTGGTCCAGCATGTCGTTCATGTCGAACTTGCTGTCCATCATGCGCTTGGCGGTCTCGGCGGCTTTCTTCTGGTCCTGGGTCTCCTGGGCCTTCTCGATGAGGGTGAGCACGTCGCCCATGCCCAGGATGCGGCTGGCCATGCGGGCGGGGTGGAAGACCTCAAGGTCGTCCAGCTTTTCGCCGGTGCCCTGGAACTTGATGGACTTGCCGGTGACCGCCTTCACGCTGAGGGCCGCGCCGCCGCGGGTGTCGCCGTCGGTCTTGGTGAGGATGATGCCGTCCACGGCAACCGCCTCGTTGAAGGCCTTGGCCACGTTCACCGCGTCCTGGCCGGCCATGGCGTCCACCACCAGCAGAACTTCGTCCACCGTCACCGCCTCGCGGATGCGGCTCAGCTCTGCCATCAGGGCTTCGTCCACATGCAGACGGCCGGCGGTATCCAGAATGACGATGTCGTTGCCGTAGTCCTTGGCATGGGCCACCGCCGCCTTGGCGATGACTTCGGGCTTTTCGGTGCCCATGGTGAACACCGGCACGCCCGCCTGCTTGCCCACCACCTGCAGCTGATCGATGGCCGCGGGGCGGTAAACGTCGCAGGCCACCAGCAGCGGCCGATGCCCGGCCTTCAAAAACCACTTGCCCAGCTTTGCGGCGTGGGTGGTCTTGCCGTTGCCCTGCAAACCGCAGAGCATGATGACCGTGGGAGGCTTGGACTTGATGTGGATGCGGGCGGCCTCTTCGCCGCCCATGAGGGTGGTGAGCTCCTCGTTGACGATCTTGATGACCTGCTGGGCGGGGGTGAGGCTTTCCATGACCTCCTGGCCCATGGCCCGCTCGGTGACCTGGGCGATGAAGCTTTTGGCCACCGTGTAGTTGACGTCGGCTTCCAGAAGGGCCATGCGCACCTCGCGCATGGCGGCCTTGATGTCCGCCTCGGTGAGCTTGCCTTTGCCCCGCAGGCGCTTGAACACGCCGCCCAGGCGCTGGGAAAGGGATTCAAATGCCATCGTGTTTCAAGACCCCCTTCTCAGTCGGTGATGCGCCGGATCTCCTCCAGCATCTGGTCCACGTCCCGCTCGATCTCCGCGTTGGGCGAGTAGGAGTTGGAGTTGGCAAATCGGATGGAGCGGGCCAGGCTTTCCAGCTGGGCCACGCCCTGCTGCACCGCCCGGTAGCGGGCCGCGAAGCCCACCTTCTGCTCCAGGTCGAGGATGATGCCCTCGCCGCGCTTGATGGAGTCCCGCACGCCCTGGCGGGTGATGCCGAAGTTATCGGCGATCTCGGCCAGCGACAGATCGTCGTTGTAGTACTGCTCCATCACCTCGCGCTGGCGCTCGGTGAGCACGTCGCCGTAAAAATCCAGCAGAAAAGAGATCTCCAGGTTCTTTGCCACGGGGCAGCCCATCCTTTCGCGAGGTTTGTAAAGTCTTTTGCTTTACAGTCCACATTATAGCAAAACAACCGCCGCCTGTCAAGAGGCATTGAACAAAAAGAAGGGCCGCATTTTGTGAAAAAGTGCAGAAAGCTGGGCCGCGAAGGGGGGCGGCGCATTGACGGAAGGGTCGCATTTGCTATAATAAAAGTAATTTATGGCAAAAGGGGGCGGCGGGCCGTGGCAGTGTTCAAGAACTACTACCAGTACCTCTACGCCTGCCCGGTGGTGGAGCTCACCGGCTACACCGCCCGCTTTGAGGTGCCGGGGCGCATTTTTGCCTATCTGGACTTTGCCGGCCCCACCGGCAGCGCCAAGGACGGCCTTGCGGAAGGCATGCTGGCGCTGGCGGCCCAGCGGGGCGACCTGAAGAAGGGCCAGCCGGTGGTGGAGGCCAGCGGCGGCACCTTTGCGGCGGCGCTGTGCATCGCGTCGAGGCGCAGCGGCCACCCGGTGTATCTGGTGGTCTCCCCCACCCTGCCGGGCGAGCGGCAGAAGCTGCTGCAGCGGCTGGGGGCCCAGCTGGTGCTGTGCCCTGAGGGCATGTCCCGCCGGAAGGCCGCCCGGGAAAAGGCCCTGAGCACCGCCGAGGAAAAGGGCGGCTATTACCTGGACTACTTCAACAACGACGACAACCCGGAATACCACCGGCGCATCACCGGCCCGGCCATCCTGAAGGCCACCCACCGCGGCGAGGACATCGACACCATCGTGGCGGGGGTGGGCAGCGGCGGCACGGTGACCGGCGTGGGCGAGCATGTGAAGGCCTGGACCAACCACATCCGCATGGTGGCGGTGGAGCCCTATGAAAGCCAGGCCATCGGCGGCGGGTTCATCGGCCGCCACGGCATCCCGGGGCTCGGGGCCGGCTTTGTGCCCCAGAACTACAACCCCTACATCGTGGACCGGGTGGTGGCGGTGGCCACCGGCGAGGCGCTGCGGGCCGCCCGGGACGTGCTGCGCACCGACGCCATCCCCGCCGCACCCAGCGCGGGGGCAACGCTCTTTGCCGCCCGCACGCTGCTGGAACAGGGCAAGGCCAAAAGCGCCCTGTGCGTGTTCAGCGGCAGGCAGCTGTATGAATGAGGAAAGGACCGCCGCCCCGGCCGGGGCGGCGGTCCTTTTTTGCGTTTTTCCGCCTGCGGGGCGGCGCGTCAATAATACATGTACACCTGGCAGGGGATCATGCCGTTGTAGAGCTTGCGGCGGCGGGCCGCCTTTTTGCCGAAGTGCTTTTCAAAGTCGGCGTCGGCGGTGATGACGTAAGCGCCCTTCACCGGGTTTGCGGCAAGGCGCGCGCCCAGTGTGCCCGCCAGACGGGCGGCCTCGGCCAGGTCGCCCAGCCGCTCGCCGTAAGGGGGGTTGGTGAGCACCGTCTGCTCCGGGACGGGGGCAAAGTCCGCCACGTCGGCCACGGCGAACCGGCAGCGCTCGCCCACGCCGGCCAGCTTTGCGTTGTGGGCCGCCAGCTCCACGGCGGTGGGGTCGATGTCAAAGCCGCAGCCCTCGAAGGCGGCGTCCTTGCGAATTTCCGAAAGGGCCTTCTCCCGCTGAGCGGCCCAGACGGCGGGCGGGCAGAAGCTGTACTGTTCGGCGGCGAAGCGGCGGCGCAGGCCGGGGGCGATGTTCATCGCCTTCTGGGCGGCCTCGATGACCAGCGTGCCGCTGCCGCAGAAGGGGTCGGCCACCAGCGTGTCCCGCCGCACGCGGCCCAGGTCGGCGATGGCGGCGGCCAGCGTCTCCTTGATGGGCGCGCCGGTGGCGTTGCGCCGGTAGCCCCGCTTGTGCAGGCCGTCGCCGCTGGTGTCCAGCATCAGCTCCGCCTGGTTCTTGCGGATGGAAAAACGGATTTTATACTGCACGCCGGTCTCGGGCAGGAAGAGGGTCTTGTGGCCCTTTTTCAGCCGCTCCACCACCGCTTTTTTCACGATGCTCTGGCAGGCGGGCACGCTGGACAGGGTGCTGGACAGGCTGGACCCTTTCACCGGGAAGGCGGCGTCGGCGGGCAGCAGCTCCTCCCAGGGCACGGAGAACACCCCGTCGAACAGTTCGTCGAAGGTATTGGCGGGAAAGCGCTTGAGCAGGATGAGCACCCGCTCGGCACAGCGCAGGCCCAGGTTGGCGGCGGCGATCATGCTCTCGTCCCCCGAGAAGGCGATGCGCCCGTCGGTGACCTGCACGTTCTCCGCCCCCAGCCGCCGCACCTCAAAGGCGGCGGTGCTCTCGGTGCCGAAGTAGCAGGGCGCGATCAGTTCAAATTTCATAAAGGCAGCTCCTTTTTCTGCGGCCCGCCCCGAAACGGCGGGTCGGTGTTCGGCGGTCTCGCCGGGATATTATCATAGCATCCCCCGCCCCGGCGCGCAAGATGATTTTGCCGCCGGCCGGCAAAAAAGCCGCCCCGGGGCGGGCCCGGGGCGGCTTTGGTGGGTCAGTTCAGGGGGATGAGCACGCCGTAGCCGCCATCGGCACGGCGGTAGACCACCTGGATCTGGTCGTTCTCCATGCTGCGGTACATGAAGAAGTTGTGGCCCAGCAGATTCATCTGCAGGATGGCCTCGTCGGTGGTGCAGGGCTTGACGGCAAAGCGCTTTTCGCGGATGACCTCGAAGGTCTCCTCCGGCTCGGGGTCGGCGGGCCACTCCGCGGCGCGGGTCATCTTGGTGCTCAGGCGCTTGCGGTTCTTCACCAGGCGGCGGGTCAGCAGGTCCGCCGCATCCTCCAGCGCGGCTTCCATCTGGTCGGCGGTCTTTTCGGCCCGCACAGTGATGCCGTTGTCATAGACGGTGATCTCCACCGTCTGGCGGCTCTTTTCCACCGTGACCGTGACCTGCGCCTGGGTCTCCTCGGGGAAGAACTTATCCAGCTTTGCCAGGCGCTTCTCCGCTTTCTCGATGAACGAGGGTTTCAGGGAAACTCTGCGACCAGTGCATGTGACCTTCATAAACCTATGCCTCCTTTTGGCGTATGACTGCCGCCGGGTCTTTGCCCTTTGCACAGCCTCCGCCTCTTTGATACTATTATTATAGCAATATTGCACAAAAAACGCCAGAGAAAAGGCGTGTACAGTCTGTAAAGTTTTTGTGGCAAAGGTGTGTGAAAATGCACAAAACCCGCCGCTCCCTGCAAAGGAGCGGCGGGCGGTCAGCGAATGGTTCAGGCCGGGTCGCGCACGTTGATGATGAGCGCCAGAAAGCGCAGGGGCTTGTCCGAGCGGTTCTCGATGGAATGGGAGGAGCCGTCCCGGCACTGCATCATGTCGCCGGCGGCCAGGTCGTACTCTTCGCCGTCCTCCACCACATGGCCCACGCCCTCCAGGATGTAGTAGACTTCATACTCGCCCTGGTGCTTGTGGTAGCCGATGGAGTTGCCGGGCTGGAGGGTGTTCACGGCGAACAGCCGCCCGGAACCATAGGCGCAGTCGGCGGGCAGGATGTGGTGCACGGTGCACTCCCCTTCGCCCCCTGCCATCTTGGGGCGCACTTCTTCCAGCTGGTCTTTGCAGAGAATCTTCATTGTGGTTTCCCTCGTTTCAATTGAAATTGTAGGCCGTGACGATGGGCTCCCGGCCCAGGGTGCGGTCGTTGAAATACTCGTAGAGGCAGATGCCCAGGAAGGAGCCGCTGATGTTGTAAACGTTGGTGTAGCCGTTGCCCAGCAGCTCGCACAGGGCGTAGTAGCTGCGCTGGCTGGTGCGGCAGTGGAGGTAGACCGGCACGTCTTTGGGCACCTCGTTCATCCGCTCGCGGAAGCGGGACAAGGGGATGTTCACCGCGCCCTTGAGGTGGCCGGCATTGAACTCCCGCTCCTCCCGCACATCGATGATGCAGGCCCCCTGCTCCACAAGGCGGCGCACGGCGGTGACCGGCACCTGCTTCACCCGGCCTTCCAGCACGTTCAGGCCCACCAGCGCCGCCAGATTCACCACGTCCTTGGCGGTGCCGTAGACCGGCGAGTAACACAGTTCCAGCTCCTTGAGGTCCGCCAGGGTGCCGTTCATGGAGATGAGGGTGGCGATGACGTCGATGCGGCGCACCGCGTCGCCCCGGCCGATGGCCTGGGCGCCCAGGATGCGGCCGGTGGGGGTCTCGAACACCAGCTTGAAGGCCATCCAGGCCGCGTCGGGCATGAGGCCGACTTTGTCGGTGGGATAGAGCAGCACCGAACGGCAGGGGATGCCCGCCTTACAGGCCGCCTTTTCAGAAAGGCCGGTGGCGGCGGCGTTCTGGTCGAACACCCGCACGCAGGCCGAGCCGATGAAACCCCGGGTATCCGCCGGGCGGTCGCAGATGTGGTCCGCCGCCGCGCGGGCCTGCCGCTGGGCCGGGCCCGCCAGGGCCAGCCGCCCGGGCCGCCGGGCCAGCCGGTCGAAGCTTTCCACCGCGTCGCCCACGGCGTAGACGTCCTCGTCCTCGGTGCGCCAGTTGGCGTCCACCTTGATGCCCCTGGTCTCGCCGATGGCAAGGCCCGCGTCTTTGGCGAGGGTGGTCTCCGGCGAAACGCCGATGGCCAGCACCACCATCTGGGCGGGCAGGTCGAAGGCTTCGCCGTCCCGGGTGACGGTGATGCGGTCCGGGTGCACGGCGGTGAGCAGGCTGTTCAGCTCCACCTGCACGCCGTTGTCCATCAGTTCCTTGTGCAGTATCTGGGCCATGTCGTAGTCGAAGGGGGCCAGCACCTGGTCCGCGCCTTCCACCAGCGTGACCAGCAGGCCGGCGCAGGCAAGGTTTTCCGCCACCTCCACGCCGATGAAGCCGCCGCCCACCACCGCCGCGCGGGTCACGCCCTGCTCGTCGATGTAGGCCTTGATGGCCTTCACGTCGGTGACGTTGCGCAGGGTGAACACGTGGGGGCTGCGCACTCCCGGGATGGAGCCGGGCACGATGGGCGCGGCGCCGGGGGCAAGGATGAGCTTGTCGTAGTGCTCAGTGTAAGCGGGGCCCTCTTTGGGCTGCACCGTCACGGTTTTGGCCTTGCGGTCGATGGCCGTGACCCGGCTGTTCACCCGCACCTCGATGTTGTGGCGCGCCTTGAAGGCGCGGGGCGTCATCAGCACCAGGTCGTCCGCGTCCGGGATGGTGCCGCCCAGATGATAGGGCAGGCCGCAGTTGGAGAAGGAGACGTGCTCGCCCTGTTCAAAGATGATGATCTCGGCTTTTTCGTCCAGCCGGCGCAGACGGGCCGCCGCGCTGGCGCCCGCGGCCACGCCACCCACCACGATCACTTTCATCGCTTCAACTTCCTTTCTCCGGCGGCAAGGCCGCCGTTTTTTCTGTGGTAAACAAAAGCGGACTGCCGCTGCCGACAGTCCGCCCTTTTGCCTTGTTTTTCCGTGGGCCGATGCTCAGCGCCGGCGGGAGTAGCCGCCTCCGCGGCGGTTCTCGGTGACCCGTTTGAGGTCGGAGATCTTCTCCTCGCTCTGGCTCTTGAACTTGGCCATCATGTCCTCAAAGCTCATCTCGCCCTGAGGCGCGGCAGCCTTGGGCTGCCAGACCCGGGGCGCATCGGAGCGGCCGCGCTGGCCGCCGCGCTGCCCGCCGTGAGGGCCGCCCCGGTTCTGGCGCGGCTCGGGGGGCAGGGTGCGCTTGATGGAGAGGGCGATCTTGCCGTCCTCCGCGATGTTGAGCACCTTGACCTTGACCTCCTGCCCTTCACTGAGCACGGTGGACAGGTCCTCGATAAAACTGTTGGACACCTCGGAGATGTGCACCATGCCGGTCTTTCCGCCGGGCAGTGCAACAAAGGCGCCGAACTTCTTGACGCCGGTGATCTTTCCTTCCAGAATGGCCCCTACCTCTAACTGCAACGCGATATAACCCCTTTATGTTTATTCTGCAAAAGGCCCGCAACGCGGCGGTGTGCCGCGGCCTTTGTGCCGTGTTTTACTGGCCGGTGACGTCGATGAACACCCGCTCGCTGGGCTTGGCATAGCCCAGTTTGTCCCGCGCGACCCGCTCGATGATCTCCTGGTCGCTGCCGGATTCCAGCACCCGCTCCAGCTCGTCGTTCTGCTGGCGCTGCTGTTCCAGCTGGTTCTCCAGGTCCTGCAGCTCCTTCTGCTTGGCGGCGATGTCCACCTGGTTGAACACAAGGCCCGCCACCAGATAGCCGCCGATCAGCACGAGGCCCGCCCGCAGAAAAAAGCGGGGCAGAAGCGGCGCACGCTTTTGCTTCTTTTCCATGCTGCCGGCCTCCTTCGCCGAAAAATGAGCGCATTACTCCCGTGGAGTTACCAGCGGGTTATCTGAATTATACAACACACGCGCTTTATTTTTCAACTGTTTTTTGCGGCGTTTTTTGGCAGCGACACTCAATTTGTTCCCCGCTGCGCGCGCCGCGCGCCCGCAAAGGCGCGCGAGGGGCCGCACCGCCAGCAGCCACAGCAGCACAAAGGGCCGGGCGATGGTCCATTTTACCAGCCGCTGGGCCGCGGCGCACCCCGGCGCAAGCACAAAAAAATACCCCGCCAGGCCCAGGGCAAGGCCCGCGGCCATGTACCAGCGCACCACGCCGCTGTAACTGCGGGAGGCGGCAAAGCTGCAGGCCAGCACCGCGGCCGCAAGGGCGGCGGCAAGGTCCAGCACAAAGCACACCGGGCGGCTGCCGCCCAAAAAGAAGCGGGCCAGGTCGTAGCACGCCGCCAGAAAAAAGCCCAGCCCCAGGCAGCACAGCGTGTCCGCCAGAACGTAGGGCGGGGCGGCGAGGGCCACCATGGGCCTTCAGCGCAGCAGGCGGCGCCACAGGCCGCCCGCCGGCGCGGGTTCGGTGTACTGCATGGACTCGATGCGCCCGAAAATTTTCACCTCGCCCGTCTGGATGGACAGTTCGCTCACCGACAGCCCCTCGCCCCCCACCAGCAGGGTGCCCTGCTGGGTCTCGAGGGTGGCGCCGGTCTCGTCGCAGCTCACCACCCGCGTCACGCCGGTGGCGGTGAGGGCGCTGCGGTCCTCCACGATGAGGTGATGGGGCAGCTTTGCCGCCGGACTTTCAGCGGGCCGGGCGGCGGGGGTCTTTTTTTCCTGCATGATCTGCACCTGCCTTTTCGCCAATGTATATGCCGGGGCGGCGGGCGGTTATGACCGGCGGCACAGAAAAACCGCCCCGAAGGCGGCGCCTTCGGGGCGGTCATTCTCAACAAAGCAAAGTCATCCTTCGATGACTTCGTACATCTCCCGGGCCACGTCCTTGCCGGCGGGGGCGAGGGTGGACAGCACCCGCACCTTGACCGGCTTGTTGCCGAAGGTGATCTCGATGACGTCCCCTTCCTTGACGGCGTAGCTTGCCTTGGCGGGCTTGCCGTTCACCAGGATACGGCCCGCGTCGGCCACCTCGTTGGCCACGGTGCGCCGCTTGATGAGGCGGCTGACCTTCAGGTATTTGTCGATGCGCATAAAGCTCGCTCCTTTCCCGCCGGGCGCCCGGCGAACGAGAAAACGGCCCTGCCCCGCGGCGCGGCGGCAGAGCCGTTGAGAATCGGGTCCGCTGTGATTACTTGGACACCGCGTCCTTCAGGGCCTTGCCGGCCTTGAAAGCGGGAGCGGTGGTAGCGGCGATCTGGATGGTCTCCTTGGTGCGGGGGTTGATGCCGGTGCGGGCGGCGCGCTTGTGGGTCTCGAAGGTGCCGAAGCCAACCAGAGAGACCTTATCGCCGTCGGCCAGGGCCTTGGTGATGACTTCCACAGTGGCGTTGACAGCCTTCTCGGCGTCCTTCTTGGTCAGCTCGGCAGCCTCAGCGACAGCCGCGATCAGTTCAACTTTGGTCATGATGTTTTACCTCCAAAAATTTATGCCAGCACAAAGGGATCAGCCCTTTGATGTCTGTTCGGTCTCCTTGGCCGCCTTCCAATAGCGGTCAAGGTCGGCGGGAGAGACCTCCTCCAGGGCTTTGCCCTCGGCGGCGGCCTGCTCCTCGCAGGAGATGACCCGGTTCTGGAACCGGGTGGTGGCCCGGCTCAGGGCCTGCTCGCTGTCCTGTCCGAGCATGCGGCCCAGGTTGGCGGCGGCAAAGAGCACATCGCCCAGTTCCCATTCAACGCCCTCGCCCGAGGCCATGGCCTCTTTCAGTTCGGCCAGCTCGCTTTCCAGGTCGGCCAGCGCGGCGGCGGCGTCCGGGTAGGCAAAGCCGTAGGCCCCGGCGCGCTTTTGCACCTTGGCCGCCCGCATCAGCGCGGGAAAGGCCGCGGGCACGCTCTCCAGCCGGCTCTTGGCGGTGGTGCGCGCCTTCTCGGCGTTTTTCAGCGCCTCCCAGTTGGAGAGCACCTCGCCGGTGGTCTCGGCCACCGTGTCGCCGAAGACGTGGGGATGGCGGTAGATGAGCTTTTTGCAGATGCCGTCGCACACGGAATCGAAGTCAAAAACGCCTTTTTCGGCCTCCATCTGGCAGTGGAGCGCCACCTGCAAAAGCACGTCCCCCAGCTCTTCTTCCAGGAGGTGAGCGTCGTTGAGGTCGATGGCCTCCAGCGCCTCGTAGGTCTCCTCGATGAAGTTCGAGCGGATGGACTGGTGGGTCTGTTCCTTATCCCAGGGGCAGCCGTTCACGGGGTCGCGCAGAAGAGACACGATGCGCACCAGGTCCTGGGCGGTATAGTGCTCTTTTTGCTCAAAGTCCACCAAACGGCTCACCTCCTTAATCGCTTTCTAATTTTACTCCACGCAAAATGGCTTTTCAAGCCCCTTTGCCCCTATTTTTGCCCCATCCGGGCGGTTTTCATACTTCTGAACAGAATTCGATGCAAATAGAACGGCGGAATGTGTGCAATCACCCATCCGCCGTTCATTTTTTTGTTTTATTGCTGTTTTTCGCCGCGGCTCACGGTGAACACCACCGCGCTGCCGCTGCCCTTTTGCCCAAGCTTAAAGCTGTGCCCCGCACCCAGAACAAAACAGGGCATCCTCTTCCACCTCGCAACCGCACTGGGGGCAGGTCTTGGTGGGGGTCTCAGGCACGTCGATGGGCGCTTCGCCCTCGGCGGCAGACTGATTTTTCAGCTCGTGGATCTTGTCGTCCAGCGCGCCGATGGCGGCGATGTATTTTTCCACCAGGGGGCGGTTCTCCTCGCCGTTTTTGGCCAGGCTGTAGACCAGCGCGCCCAGCTGGCGCTCGGCCTTGGCCTTCTTGCCCTGCAGCGCCAGCAGATCGGTCTGGCGCTTGCCCTCGCGGGCCAGGTCGGTGGCGGTCTTCTTGGCAGTGTCCACGGCTTTGGCGCCGGCCTCCAGAATGCGATCGATGTCGATGTTCACGTTCATTGCAGTGCACCTCTTTCTGCCGGCAGACGCCGGATGTTTCTGTGTTCATTATACTGCGCCGCCCTTCGCGGCGCAACCGTTCAGCCCAAAAACTCCCGCAGCATGGAGTTCTGGGGAACGAGGCTCTCGTCCAGCGCATCCACCAGCGCAAAGCGCCCGGCAAGGCTGTTCAGCGTCTCGCACAAAGGATGCTCCGGGGGCAGGCTGCCCGCCAGCGAGGCCACAAAGGGCGCCAGAAGGCAAATTTCGTAGCTGAAGGAGGTGTCCATCAAGAGGTCCGCCTCGGGCTTGAACACCTTGATGAACTTGTCCTCGCCGGCGCACACGCCGCCCCACATGCCCAGGGTCTTTTCGATGCTGTGGCCGCGGAACTTGCAGTCCCGCATCATGCGGCGGGCAAGGCGGATGTCCCTCGTGGGCAGCACCCGCTGGCCCCGGTGGCTGTATTCCTCCCGCAGGCCTGCGTAAATTTTGTAGGCGCTGCCGGCGGGCAGCGGCGCGGTGAGTTCCGGGTTCAGGGCATGGATGCCCTCGATGATGCACACCCCGCCGGGCACCGACAGGGGGATTTTTTCCTCCTTGCGGGTCTCGGTGACGAAGTCGAACTCCGGCAGGAGGGTCTCGCCGGTGGCCAGGATTTCTTTCAGGCACCGGTGGATCTCCTTCATGTCCAGGGCGGTGACGTTCTCATAGTCCTTGCTGCCGTCCGGCAGGCGGGGGTATTCGTCCAGATTTTTATAAAAATTGTCCAGGCTGACCACCTGGGAAGGGCAGCCCCGCCCCCGCAGTGCCGCCGCCAGCTTGTTGGCCGTGGTGGTCTTGCCGGAGGCGGAGGGCCCGGTGAGCATGACGATGGGGCAGCCGCTGGCCAGAACCTCGCTGGCCGCCGCGTGGATGCGGCCCTCGTACTCCATTTCGCAGTGGCGCACGAAGCTCGCGGCGCTCTCGGCCGCGGTGTTGATGAGGCTTATCTCAACGAGACGTTTGGGGATCCAGATAGCGGGCATAGAATTCGCTCACTCCTTCCTTGCGCTGGAGGATGGTGTCAAATCCGTTGATATATTCGGCGGGATACTTGTAGTTGAAGATGCGCTGGATGCGGTCGCCGCCGGGCTGCACCAGCTTGGTGGAGCCGCCCGCGCCCGCCGACAGGATGGAGTGCACTTCCTCCATGATATAGATATTATAGTACCCCTCTTTGCCCGGTTTGCACCAGCCGGTGTTTTCCAGGTTCTGCAGGGTGCCTTTCTGGCGGTAAAGGTAATAGGGCCGGTAGCCCGCCTCGCTCAGCGCGCTGCATTTTTCCAGCATGGCGGCCACGTCGCCGTAGTCGGCGGCGGCGCTGCCGATGACCAGATTGGAGGCGCGCTTCAGCGTGAGGGTGTGGACGGTGATATTTTCCGGGGAAAGGGAGATGGCGGTGGAAAGGCTCTTTTCAAAGCCTTCCACCGTGTCGCCGGGCAGGCCGGCGATGAGGTCCATGTTGATGTTGTCGTGCCCCGCGGCCCGGGCCTCCTCAAAGCAGCGCAGGATGTCCGCCGCCGAGTGCTTGCGGCCGATGCGGGCCAGCACCTCGTCGCTGAAGGTCTGGGGGTTGATGGAGATGCGGGTGGCGCCGTACTCTTTCAGCACCGCCAGCTTTTCCGCGTCGGTGCAGTCGGGGCGGCCCGCCTCCACGGTGTACTCTTCCAGCCCCGAAAGGTCGAAGCACTCGGCCACGGTGCCCATCAGCTTGCGCAGGCCGTCGGCCGAGAGGGCCGTGGGGGTGCCGCCGCCGATGTAGATGGTCTTGAGGACGAGGCCGCAGCGTTCCGCCTGGTCCCGCATGGCCCGCACCTCGTTGCAAAGGGCGTCCAGATAGGGGTCCATCAGCTTGCCCTCCCGCTGGGTGGAGAGGGACACGAAGCTGCAATAGCTGCACCGGGAGGGGCAGAAGGGGATGCCGATGTAGAGGCTGTAATCCCGGGGACCCCGGGCCGCCAGGATGGGCTTTTGCAGGTCGGCGATGGACTTTGCCAGCCGGAATTTTTCCTCGGTGCAGTCGTATTTTTCCACGAAGAGGCGGCGGATGTCCTCTTCGGAGAGACCGGCGGCGCGGCGGTCGTGGATGATGCGCACCGGGCGCACGCCGGTGAGTTTACCCCAGGGCGGACGGATGCCGGTGACCTGTTTGAGCAGCTCATACACAAGGCTGGCCAGCTCGTACTCCGCCTGTTTTTCGTCGGCGGGCGCGGGGGCGTACAGCACGGTGCATTTGCCCGAAAGGCGCACGCCTGCCGCGAGGCGGCGGCCCGCCCGGGCCAGCACCGCGTCCTCCTTCTGAGGCAGGCGGCGCACCAGCCGGGCGTTTGCGAAAAAGAGCCGGGCCACGTTCTCCGGCTCATAGACCGAGGCGAGGCCCCGGACACAGATGTTCATTGTCAGTTCTCCTTGACGTTGAGATAGGGGTTGGAGGCCTTTTCCTCCCCCAGGGTGGAGAAGGGGCCGTGGCCGGGCAGCACCTGGGTGTCGTCCGGCAGGGGCAGCGCCCGCAGCTTCGCAAGGCTTTGGCACATCTCCTGCCAGCTGCCGCCGGCAAGGTCGGTGCGGCCCACGTCGCCGGCAAAGAGGGTGTCGCCGGTGAAGAGCAGGCCCTCGCAATAGAGCACCCAGCTGCCCCGGCTGTGGCCGGGGGTGTGCCAGGTGGTGATGGAAAGGCCCGCCAGCTCCAGCGTGCCGCCGTCGGTGTAGCCCAGGGTGCCGGGGCCGGCGGGCATCAGCTGGGTGCCGCGCGCGTCCGCCGGGTCGAGATACACCGGGCAGCTCCACCGCTTTTGCAGCGCGGGCAGGCCGGTCATATGGTCGTAGTGGCCGTGGGTGAGCAGGATAGCCTCCAGCGAGGCCCCCTCCCCTTCCAGCAGCTTGTCAAAGGCGGCAAGGCTAGGCGCGGGGTCGATGACCACGGCCTTGTTCCCTTCCCCCACCAGCACGAAGCTGTTGGTCTCGAGGGGGGCAGGGCCGTTGAGATGGAATACTTTCATGGGTGGCTCCTTTTTTGACGTGGGGCGTTTCACCACTGGTCGGTGTCGATGACGATGGTCACCGGGCCGTCGTTGGCGATGTTCACCAGCATATCCGCGCCGAACTCGCCGTGCTTGACCTCCTTGAGGCCCTGCTTTTCCATCTCGGCCAGGAACAGGTCGTAGGCGTCGATGGAGAGGGGCGGTTTTGCCGCGGTGATATAGCTGGGGCGCTTGCCCTTTTTGGTGTCGCCGTAGAGGGTGAAGTTGCTCACCACCAGGGCGGAATAGCCCAGGTCCACGGCGCTTTTGTTCAGCTTGCCCTCCTCGTCCGGGAAGACGCGCAGGTTGGCGCACTTTTCGGCGAGTTTCGGCACGATGTCCAGGGTGTCGGTGTCCTTGACGCCCAGCAGGATGACGATGCCGGGGCCGATGGCTCTCGGCTCGCCCCCGTTCACCGACACGTCCGCTTTGCGCACGCACTGAATGACTGCTCGCATAGGTTCGTTTCCTCCTTCGCGCCGGCCTTAGATGCGGATGACCTGAATGACGTCCCGCACCTTGCGCAGCTTGGCCAGCACGCTGTTGAGATGTTCGGTGTTGGAGATGCCCAGGGTGATGCTCATGGCGGCGCGGCCGTTGTCCACCGCGCGGGCGCTCATGGCATAGATGGGCACCCGCAGTTCGCCCAGGGCCACCGCCACGTCGCCCACCAGACCGTCCCGGTTCATGGAGATGAGCTCCAGGGTGGCCTGATAGTTCTCCTGCTCGCTGGCCTCCCAGTGGGCGGGCACCCAGCGGCCCCGGTTCTCGGGGTTGGAGAGGCTGGCCTGCACGTTCTGGCAGCTCTTTTTGTGGATGGACACGCCGAAGCCCCGGGTGATGAAGCCCACGATCTCGTCGCCGGGCAGCGGGGTGCAGCACTTGGCGAACTTGACGGGGCAGTTGTCGATGCCCTCCACCACCACGCCGTCGGTGCTCTTGGTGGTCTTGATGGGGATGTCCGCCAGGGCGGCGGCTTTCGGCTGGGCGGCCTTGAGCTTGGCGTATTCGTCCTTCACCTTGCCCATCAGGCGGCTGAGCTGCAGCCCGCCGTAGCCAAGGGCGGCGTACATCTCGTCCACCGAGTTGAGCCGCTGGCGGCGGGCAATTTCGGCCATGAAGTCGTCCCACTGGTCGTCCGGCACGTTGATGAGGTTGCGGCGCATCTCCTTTTCCAGAGCCTCGCGGCCCTCCTGGATGTTCTCTTCCCGCCGCTCCTTCTTGAACCAGTTGCGGATTTTGTTGCGGGCCTCGCTGGTGGTGACGATCTTCAGCCAGTCGCGGCTGGGGCCCTTGTCCGCCGGGCTGGTGAGGATCTCGATGATCTCGCCGGTGGCCACCTTGTGGTCGATGGGCACGATGCGCCCGTTCACCTTAGCGCCTATCATGCGGTTGCCCACCGCCGAATGGATGGCATAGGCAAAGTCGATGGCGGTGGCGCCGGCGGGCAGGTTGATGACGTCGCCCCGGGGGGTGAAGGCAAAGACCTCCTCGGGCAGAAGGTCGCCCTTGATGTCCTGAAGCAGGCTGCCCGCGTCGTCGCTCTCCCGCTGGCTCTCCAGCAGCTGGCGCACCCAGGCCAGCCGCTCGTCCAGCCGGTCGGAGCCCTGCACGCCCGCCTTGTACTTCCAGTGGGCGGCAACGCCGTACTCCGCCATCTGGTCCATCTCACGGGTGCGTATCTGCACCTCGAAGGGGATGCCCTCGTGGCCGATGACGGTGGTGTGCAGCGACTGGTAGCCGTTGGGCTTGGGGGTGGAGATATAATCCTTGAAGCGGTTGGGGATGGGGTGGTACATATCGTGGATGATGCCCAGAGCGTTGTAACACTCGGCCACCGTATCCAGGATGATGCGCACCGCGTAGACGTCATAAATTTCCGCGAAGTCCCGGTCCTGGATGAACATCTTGCGGTAGATGCCGTAGACGCTCTTCACCCGGCTCTTCATGGCGGCGTTCTCCATGCCGTTCTCCGCCAAGCGCTGCTGGATGATGCGGCTGGTCTCGGCCACGAAGGTCTCGCCGCCCGCCCCCGCCAGCAGGTCCTTTATCTCCTGGTAGCCCACCGGGTCCAGATAGCGCAGGCTGCGGTCCTCCAGCTCTTCCTTGATGTTGCTGATGCCCAGGCGGTGGGCGATGGGGGCGTAGACCTCCATGGTCTCCAGGGCTTTGTCCCGCCGCTTCTGCTCGGGCCATGCGTCGCCGGTGCGCATGTTGTGCAGCCGGTCGCACAGCTTGATGATCATGACCCGCACGTCCTGGCTCATGGCCAGCAGCATCTTGCGCAGGTTTTCCGCCTGCTGCTCCTCCACGCTGGAGAACTGGATCTTGGTCAGCTTGGTGACGCCGTCCACCAGCCTCGCCACGTCCGGCCCGAACTGGGACTGAATGTCCTCCAGGGCGGTGGCGGTGTCCTCCACCACGTCGTGCATCAGGGCGGCGGCAAGGCTCTCGGTGTCCATGCCCAGCTCCACCAGCAGCAGCGCCACGTTCAGCGGGTGGCAGATGTAAGGCTCGCCGGAGCGGCGGAACTGGCCCGCGTGGGCGGCGTCCGCCAGGGCGTAGGCCTTATCCAGCATTTCCAGGTCATAGGGGCGGCCGGTGTCGGTGACCGCCTTTTTCAAATCAGCATAGGTGATGTAGTCTGCCATGGGTCATGCCTCCAGAGCTTTGAGAATGGGCGCGGCGGAGAGGTCCTTTTTGCCTTCCACCGGCGCAGGGGCCAGACGGCGGGCGCCGTTTTCCCGCCGCACCTGCACCAGACCCAGCTGGCGCAGGGCTTTGAGGCCCACAAGGGTGCGGCCGGTGTTCTGCGCCCCCATGCGTGCCAGCAGGGGCAGCAGGTCGTCCACCGAGGCGCCCTCCTGCCGGATGAGCCGGTAGAGGGCCGCGATGTGGGCCCGGTCCGGCAAAAGCAGGCGCTTTTCCTCACTTGTGAGAGACGCGCCACGGTTGAACGCTTCGTAAAGGGCCGCCTGCCGCACGGCCTCGTCGGGCAGGCCCGCCGGGCGCAGCGCCCGCACCCGGGCGGAGAGCTGGGGCCCGTTTTTGCCCTCGTAGACCGAGAGGCTCAGGGCCGCGTCCACCCGGTCCCCCGGCTGGTAGGCCAGCTGGGCGGGGGCGGTGCCGAAGCAGGCGGCGAAGATGCTGCCATTCCCCTGCCGCAGGCGCAGCCGGGTGTGCTTGCCGTCGCTCACCGGGAAGACTCCGTCCACCACCGCGTCCTGCAAAAAGAAGACGGGGGCGGGGTTTTCGTGGCCGCAGGGGGCCAGATAGGAAAGGCTCTCCACGTCCGCCACGGTGAGGGAGTCCAGCCGTACGGATGCGTCCAGGCGCAGGGGCGGGGTCTCCAGCACGGGATACTCTTTGGCGGCGAACTCGTTGATGGCCCGGCGCAATGCGGGGATGTTCTCCTCCTTCACCGACAGGCCCGCCGCCATGGCATGACCGCCGAAGCGGATGAGCACCGGCGCGCAGGCGCTGATGGCCCCGTGGAGGTTGAAGCCGGGCACGCTGCGCCCGGAGCCCTTGCCCTCGCCGTTCTGCACGCTGATGACCAGCACCGGCCGGGCGTATTTTTCCACCAGACGGCTGGCCACGATGCCGATGACGCCGGGGTGGAAGCCCTCGCCCCAGACCAGCAGCACCCGGTCCCGCAGGCGGGCGGGGTCGGCGGCGATCTGGGCCTCGGCCTCGGAGAGGATGGTCTGTTCGGCGGCCTGCCGGTCGGCGTTGGCCTGGTTCAGGCGGGCCGTGAGGGCCTGGGCCTTTTCAAAATCTTCGCACAGCAGCAGCTGCAGCGCGGTGGAGGCGGTCTCCATCCGGCCGGCGGCGTTGAGCCGCGGAGCCAGCGCGAAGCTGATGTTTTCGGAGGTGACGGGCTTGTCGGCCAGGCCGCAGCCCTCCAGCAGCGCCACAAGGCCGGGCCGCTCGCAGTTTTCCAGCAAAGCAAGGCCGTGTTTGACGATGGTGCGGTTCTCGCCGGTGAGGGGCATCACGTCCGCCACGGTGCCGATGGCCGCCAGGTCGCCGCACTGCTCCAGCAGTTCCTCGGGGGGGCAGCCGTCCAGCGCGGCGCACAGCTTGAAGGCCACCCCCGCGCCGGAAAGGCACTTGAAGGGGCTTTCGTCGTCGGCGCGGGCGGGGTCCACCACGGCCGCCGCCTCGGGCAGCACCGCGCCGGGCAGATGGTGGTCGGTGACCACCACGTCCACCCCCAGCTCGGCGGCGCGCCTGACCTCCTGCACGGCGGAAACGCCGTTGTCCACGGTGATGATGAGCTTGAAGCCCTTTTCCGCAAGGCTTTCCACGATGGGCACGGTGAGGCCGTAGCCCTCTTCGTCCCGGCTGGGTAGCTTGCAGCGCACGCTGGCGCCCATGCCCCGCAGGTGCTCGAACAGCAGTGCGGTGGCGGTGACGCCGTCCACGTCGTAGTCGCCGAAGATGACGATGGCTTCGCCCGCATCCACTGCTTTTAAAATACGCGCCACGGCCTTGTCCATATCCTTCAGCGCGAAGGGGTCGCTCAGGGGAGCATCCTGGGTGAGGAAGTCCATGGCCTTTTCGGGGCTTTCCAGCCCGCGGGCCACAAGGATGCGCGCCAGCAGGCCGGGCGCACCGATGGCCGCGGCCAGTTTGGCCACGGTCTTTTCATCGGGCTTGGGTACCTGCCAGGTGCGGAAATTCATGGGTCAGAGCTCCTTATGGTCAAGATTGGTATTCCGCCAGCCCGTCCTGGGCCAGCATGGTCTGCATGGCGCTGATCTCGCTGGAGATGTCCAGCGCGGTGTCGGTGAGAAGGTCGTTGCGCAGGTTGTCAAAGGCGGTGTTCAGGGTGGTGAGGATGCCGCCGATCTCCTGGCGGATGCTGCCTGCGGCCTCGCCCTGCTGGTCCTTCACGTCGGCGTAGGTGCGCAGCAGCTTGAGGGTGGTGGGCATATAATAGCGGGCGAACTTGCGCACCTTGCCCGCGCTGGCGGGGTGGGCCTTCACCCAGTTCTGGATGTCGGCGGTGGTGACCCGCATGTGGAGCAGGCTGTCCCGCAGTTCGGGCTGGTCGGTCATGGAGGCGATGTGCTCGCCCAGCAGAAAATCGAAGTCGGTGCACTGCTGCATCAGCTCCGCAAGCTCGTTCGCGCCGGGAGGAGCGGCCTCGGCCCGGGCGGCGGCCTCCTGCCGCCGCTGCAGGTTGCGGTACTCGGCGGCGCTGATGAAGAACATCCCGTCGTCGTCGTCCAAAAAGGCGTCGGGCAGCCAGCCCTGGCGGATCATGCGGTCCAGGTCCTTCTTGACAAAGTTCACCGGCCGGCGGACGGCTTCGGCCATGCGCTGCAGCGGCGCCGAGCGGTCGCTGCCCATGGCGGCCAGATACCGCCGCATCCGCCCGCGGCGGGCGGGCTGGCTGAAGGCCCAGCGGGCGGCGAAAGCGAAAGCGGCGGTGACGCCCAGCAGGAACACCAGAGAGATGAGGACGATCACATCAAAGAAAAAAGCGAGGCTGAGGAGCGCCGTCAGCGCCATGAGGCCGGCGGCCACCGCGCAGACCACCGCCAGGGTGCCGCCGAAGATGCACAGGCCGTCCCGCAGGCCGTTGGAGAGGTTCGACCCCGCCTGGTTCATCCGGGAGGCCAGCGCGTCCCCCGCCCGCTGGGCGGCCTGCTGCGCCTGGCTGTGCTGCTTTTGCCGGGCGGCGTTTTTGCCCACTTCCCGCGCCGCGTCGCTCAGCGCGCTGCCCATCTCACGGGTGGCGTCGCCCAAAGCGCCGCCCACCTCCTGGGCGATGACCCGGCCCAGTTCATGGATGCTCTGGGCCAGTTCCTGGGCGGAGTCCCGCACCGGGGGTGGCGGCGTTGCGCCGCTTTTCCCGGACGGGGACGTTCCGGCGTTCTTCTGCTCATTGAAAGTCTGCTGCATCCGCTGGCGCATCATGCGCTCGTATTGATAAGAGTCTCTGGGGTTCTGGTTCTCGGCCATGGCGGCCACCTGCCTTTCCAAGGGGTGTCTGTACGCCCGCAAAGGGCGAAAAAACAGTTTTATTCCGCGGGGGCGCTGCCCTCGATGATGGCCCGGGCCACCCGCAGGCCGTCCACGGCGGCGCTCATGATGCCGCCGGCGTAGCCCGCGCCCTCGCCGCAGGGGTAGAGCCCCGGCAGCGCGGCGCACTGGAAGTCGGCTCCCCGCTCCAGCCGCACCGGGCTGGAGGTGCGGGTCTCGAGGCCGGTGAGCACCGCCGACGGCCCGGCATAGCCCGGCAGCTTGCGGTCAAAGGCGGCAAGGCCGGTGCGCAGGCCCTGGGCCAGTTCGGCGGGAAGAAGGCTGCCCAGATCGAAGGCTCGCACGCCCCGGTCGTAGGTGGGCTGCACCGCGGAGAGACGCAGGGCGCCCTCCCCTCTCAAAAAGCTCTGCACCGTTTCGGCGGGGGCGGTGTAGTCGCTGCCGCCCGCCCTGAAGGCCGCCTGCTCCAGCTGCCGCTGGAAGGCCACCGCCTTCATGGCGTCGCCGCCGAAGTCGGAGCCGTCCACGCTGATGACCACCGCCGCGTTGGCGTTTTTGCCCGCCCGGGCGTGGTAGCTCATGCCGTTGGTCAGAACGCCGCCCTCTTCGCTGGCGGCGGCCACCACCTGCCCGCCGGGGCACATGCAGAAGGTGTAGACGCAGCGCTTGCCCACATGGTGGCTCAGCTGGTACTCCCCCGGCGGCAGCGCCGGATGGCCGGCGGCGGCATGGTAGAGCCCGCGGTCGATGTCCGTTTGCAGATGCTCGGCCCGGAAGCCCACCGAGAAGGGCTTCGCGGTCAGGGGCAGGCCGTTTTCGGCCAGCATGGCGAAGGTGTCCCGGGCGGAGTGGCCCACAGCCAGCACCAGACGCTGGCAGGGGATGAGCCCCGCCGTGGTGCGCACGGCGGTCAGCCGCCCGTTCTTCGCTTCCAGCCCGGTGAGGGCGGTCTCAAAGAGCACCCGGCCGCCCAGGGCCTCGATCTCGGCGCGGATGGAGGCGATGACCCCCCGCAAGAGGTCGGTGCCCACATGGGGCTTCTGCTGCCAGGCGATCGCGGCGGGCGCGCCGTGGGCCAGCAGGGTGTCGGTGACAAAGCCGCACAGCTCGTCCCCGATGCGGGTGGTGAGCTTGCCGTCGGAGAAGGTGCCCGCGCCTCCCTCGCCGAACTGGATGTTGGCGTTTGGTTCCAGCGCGCCGCCGGCGAAAAAGCGCTCCACCGCGGCCACCCGCTTTTCGAGGGCCGGGCCCCGCTCCAGCACCAGCGGGCGGTAGCCCGCCCGGGCCAGCGCCAGCGCGGCGAACAGGCCCGCGGGCCCGAGGCCCGCCACCACCGGCGGGTCGTTCAGCGGCGCGCCGCCGGGCAGCGGGCGGTACTCGGCATGGCGGGCCAATGCAACACAAGGCGCGGAACCGGCCAAAGCCAGTTCCGCACCTTCGTCTTTGAGGCGCACGCCGATGGTATACACCAGCGAGGGCCGGCCGTGGCGGGCGTCCACCGAGAGGCGGGCCACGCCTGCGCCGGCCACATCGCCGGGGCGTATCTTCAAAATTTTCATCGCCCGGCCCGCCGCCTCGGCCTCCGGCCGGGGCGTATCCAGGGGCAAGCGCACACCGCGCACCAGCAGCATCAGCTCTGCGCCCCGCTGGCGCTCACCTGACACTCCACCGAGTAGCTGCCGGTGGCGAAGATGGTGGTGGATGCGGGGATCTGGATGCTGGCGGCCAGCTTCTCGCGGCCTTCCGCGATCTGGATGTCGGAAGCGTCAACCACGGCCACCACGCTGTTGGGGCTGAGAGCTTCCAGCTCCTCCTCGGGGCCCACCAGGGTCACGCTGCTGATGCGGGAATCCAGGGCCTTGATCTCCATGTTGGCGGGCTGGTTGATGACCCGGATCTGGCTGACGTTGATGGTCTTGGTGGCATAGCCTTGCGTGTTGAAGGTGAGGTTCACCGTGGTGATGTTGTCACGGCTCTCCACCCCCTTGGGCAGGTTCACCTGCAGCTGATAGACCTTGTCCAGCTGGAAGCTGGAGAGGTCGAAGTCGCTGACGGTGATCTCGGTGAGGTTCTGGATGACCGACGAGCGGCCGGAGACCACCATGGTCTCCTGGCTGAGGGTGTAGTCCAGCGAATTGAGGTCAAAGTTGGGCGGATAGTTGATAAAGTTGACGCTCAGGGGCAGCTCCGCGTTCTGATAGACGGTGAGGTTCACGTCCACGATGGAGTTGTCCAGGCTGGAGAATTCCAGGTCCATGGGCTGGTTGTTCACGTCCCGCACTTCCAGGGTGACGGTGGCGATCTTGCTGGTGGACAGGTTCTCCAGGTCGGCGCTGGCGGGCACCTTGGCCACGATGCTGCCGATCTTCTCCACCTCGCTCTCCGGCCCGCGCACCGTCACGATGGAGGGCGCGGCGGTGGTGCTGTGGAGCACATAGCCGTCGGCGATGGTGATCTGCTGGTCCATCTCCACCTGCACGGTGAATTCCTTGCTCTCGATGGTGTCGAACACCACGGTCACGGTGTCGGAGGTGGAGGCGGTGACGCGGGAGGCGCTGTTGCCCAGCACCCGCACCAGCAGGTTCAGCTCCCAGGTGCCCGGGCCCTTGACGATGGAATAATCCGGGTAGACCAGCACATTCTCGGCGGTAAGGCCGTAGACGTCGGTGCCGTTGCCCGCCAGTTCCACCGTGACCTGGGCCATCGGGTCGTTGATGATGTCCAGCCCGAGGCTGGTGTACATCTGGCTGTCCTGCTCAAAGTTCACCGGCACGCCCTTGAGCCTGTTGGTCTGGTTCGGGTCGATGTAGACGGTGACGATGGTCCAGATGAGCAGGGCGATGCCCAGCGAGAGCAGGATGTTCACGCCCCGGTTGTTCAAAAAGGAACGGTCAATCTTTCTTTTTTTCATGTTTCCCTCTCCAGAACAGCGCCTTCTTGGATTCCTTCTCCTCGGGAGGCACCAGTTCCTCCTGCAGAAGGTTGAACAGATTCTGCCGGTCCAGACGGCGGATCAGCACACCGTTTTTGGCCATGGAGATGATGCCGGTCTCTTCGCTGACCACCACCACCACCGCGTCGGAGTTTTCGCTCATGCCCAGGGCCGCCCGGTGACGGGTGCCCATGTCCTTGCCGATCTCCAGATTGTCCGACAGGGGCAGAACGCATCCCGCGGCCTTGAGGGTGCCGTCCCGCACCACCACCGCGCCGTCGTGCAAGGGGGTGCCCTCATAGAAGATGGTGCCCAAAATCTCCGGGTTCACGTCGGCGTTGATGGCGGTGCCGGTGCGGATGATCTCCGAGAGATTGGAGCCCCGCTCCAGCACGATCAGCGCGCCGGTGTTGGTGTCGGAGAGCTGCTCGGCGGCGTCGCAGATGGCAAGGCAGGCGTTCTGCCACTTGCCCCGCAGGCTGGGGTCCGACCGGCGGCTGTGGAACAGGTTCGACGCCCATTTGTCGGTGCGGCCCACCTGCTCCAGCGCGCGGCGCAGTTCCGGCTGGAACAGCACGATGAGCGCCAGAAAACCGATCTGCAGCACCGCGTTCATCAGATAGGTCACGGTGCGCAGCTCCAGCGCGTAGGCCACGGCGTAGCCCACCAGCAGCACCACCGCGCCCTTGGCCACCTGCGCCGCCCGGGTCTTGCGCACCAGGGCGATCACCTCGTACACGACGAAGGCGACGATCAGGATGTCCAGGATGTTGCGCGGGTCCTGGGTGATGGCACGGAAATTGTTGAATACCATGGTCAGCGTTCCGCTTTCGAACCAGTCTGCCAAACCAAGCCCTCCCTGTCAGGCGCGCCGGGTCAGCCGGGCGCCGAAAATCTCAACCTTCAGTATAACATACCGTTGTTTTCTTGCAAAGTTTTTTTCGCGGCAGGCCGCCAGATTTTACACTTTGCCGCCTTCCAGCAGGGCCACCGCATGGGCGGCGATGCCCAGGCCCTGGCCGGTGAAGCCCAGATGCTCCTCGGTGGTGGCCTTCACGCTCACCGCGCCCGGCTCCATGCCCAGCGCCGCCGCCAGATTCTGCGCCATGGCGGGGATGTGGGGCGCGAGCTTGGGCGCCTGGCAGAGGATGGTGGCGTCCACGTTCACCGGGCGGTATCCCTGTTCGGCCAGCAGCGCCGCCACATGGCGGGCCAGGGCCAGACTGTCCGCCCCTTTATAGGCGGGGTCCGAGTCCGGGAAGTGCTTGCCGATGTCCCCCAGGGCCGCCGCGCCCAGCAGCGCGTCCATCACCGCGTGGGTGAGCACGTCCGCGTCGGAATGGCCCAGAAGGCCCTTTTCGTAGGGGATCTTCACCCCGCCCAGGATGAGGTCCCGGCCCTCCACCAGTTTATGTACGTCGTAGCCGTGGCCGATGCGCATGGTCGTTTCTCCTTTCAGGTCGTCGGGGGTGGTGATTTTGTAGTTTTCGTATTCGCCCGCCACCAGCTGCACCGGCCGGCCCACCTGCTCGAACAGCTGGCAGTCGTCGGTGACCGCCTCGTCGCCGGCCAGCGCCAGATACGCCGCCCGGTCAAAGCACTGGGGCGTCTGCATGGCAAAGAGCTTCTGGCGGGGCGGGGTGCTCTCCACAAGGCCCGCCTCGTCCGCCAGCTTGATGGTGTCCTTCACCGGCACCGCCGGGGCGGCCGCGCCCATCTTTTCCGCCGCTTCCAGCACCCGGGTAATGACTTCTTCGCTCACGAAGGGACGGGCCGCGTCATGGATGGCCACCAGTTCCCCTTTCGCCGCGCGCACCCCCGCCAAGGCGCTGAGGGCCCGGGTGGCCCCGCCCTTCACCAGCGCCACCGGCTTTTGGCAGCGGGCCGCCGCGGCGCGGGCCGCGGTCTCGTCCGCCCCGGTGACCAGCACCAGGTCGGTGACGAGGGGGTGCCGGTCAAAGGCCGCCACGCTGGCAGACAGCACTGTGCCGCCGCCCAGCGGGGCCGAAAGTTTGTCGAACCCCATCCGGCGGGACGAACCCGCCGCCACCAGCACCGCCGTGACCGTTTTTTCCATCGCGCAGCCCTCCGTTTTTTGGCGCACCGCCGTTTTTGTATATTATTATAAAGGATATACGCAAAAAAATCCACCGGCGAAAGCCGGTGGATGGGATGCCGCGCTCCCTCAGGCGCGGCGCTGCTTTTTGTCCAGACGCATCTTGTCGGCGATCATGGCGATGAACTCCGAGTTGGTGGGCTTGCCCCGCAGGTTGTGGATGGTGTAGCCGAAATAGCTGTTCAGCACCTCCACGTCGCCCCGGTCCCAGGCCACCTCGATGGCGTGGCGGATGGCCCGCTCCACCCGGCTGGCGGTGGTGCCGTTCTGCTTGGCGATCTGGGGATACAGGCGCTTGGTCACCGCGTTGATATAGTCCGGGTCGGCGGCGGTGAGCAGGATGGCGTCCCGCAAAAACTGGTAGCCCTTGATGTGGGCGGGCACCCCGATCTGGTGCAGGATCTCAGTGACGGTGACCTCGTCGCTGGACGCGCCGCGGCCCTGGGCCGGCGCGCCGGAGGCCCGGGTCACCCGGCTGACAAGGCTGGTCTCGTCGAAGGGTTTGAGGAAGTAGAAGGCAAAGCCGCTGTCCAGCAGTTCCTGCTCCAGCTGCTCGTTCTGGAACGCCCCCGTGACGTAGAACTGGGCGTGGCCGCCCTCCTGCTCGTAGCGCTGCTTCACCGAGATGGCGTCCAGCTCGGGCATGAAGGCGTCCAGCAGCACCGCCTGGGGCCGCTGGGTGCGCAGCGCGTCCAGCGCCGCCGCGCCGTTCTTCTCGCACACGTGCACCTCCACGCCCTTGGCCTCCAGGGCCGCCTTGCAGGCAGCGGTGCAGCCCGCGCCGGTATCCGTCATCAGGAATTTGATCGGTTCCATTTTTCTTCTCCTCCAAATTGTGTATTTCCCTTAACGGAACCAATTTTACCATATATTACCAATTTATGCAAGACTTTTTTCGCTCCTGCGCCACCATACGCGCCGCTTTGCGGGCTTAAATCCGCGCAAAGCGGCTTTTTATGCGGCTTTGCGCGCGGCCGCCGCGTCGGCGCTGGACAGCATGTTCTCGGCAAAAATGCCAAATCCCCGGGTGGGATCGTTCACCAGAACGTGGGTCACCGCACCCACCAGCCGGTCGTTCTGCACGATGGGGCTGCCACTCATGCCCTGCACGATGCCGCCGGTGGCGGCCAGCAGCTCGGGGTCGGTGATGCGGATGACCATGTTGCGGTTGGGGTCCTCCTCGGTGAGGGAGACCTGCTCGATCACCGCGTCGTACCAGGCGGGCTCGTCGCCGCCGATGGTGGTGAGGATGCGGGCGGGCCCCTCGCTGACCTCCTGGGCCTGGGCCACCACCATGTCCTGGCCGTCCATCACCTTGCGGATGGAGCCGTAGACGCCGGTGGCCCCGTTGATGAGGATGTCGCCCATGGCCGCCTCGCCGGTGAAGCGGCCCTTCAGCTCGCCCGGGGCCCCTGCCGCCCCCGCCACATAGCCGGTGATGGTGACCGGGGCCACCTCGCCGCTGAGCAGGGCGATGGACTGGCCGGTGTCGGCATCACTGATGGAGTGGCCGAGGCCGCCGTAGATGCCGGTGGAGTTGTCCACAAAGGTGAGGGTGCCGATGCCGGCGGAGGAATCCCGCACCCACATGCCCGCCCGCCAGCGCTCAGAGTCGGCGTCCTGCACGGGCTGGAGGGAGGTGGTGTGTTCGGCGCCGTCCCGGGTGTAGACCAGCTGCACCGGGCGGCCTTCGGCGGCCTGGATGGCGGCGCTGACGTCGTCGTTGTCCACGGTCTTCTGCCCGTCGATGCTGACAATGACGTCTCCCATTTTCAGGCCCGCCGCCTTGGCGGGGTTGGCGGAGCCGGAGGCGGTGCGGATGTCGGTGAACGCCACCACCATCGCGCCGTCGGAGAACATCTTGATGCCGAAGGGCGTGCCGCAGACGGTGACGGCGCGGCGGTCCACCACCACGGCGCGCACCGTTTTGACCGGGATGCCGCCCAGCACCGAGAGGGTGACGTTGTAGCTGCCGCCGGTGGGCACCGCCTGGGCAGCGGCGGCCCCCGTGGGCTCCAGCGACACCAGCCAGGGCATCTGGGCCAGGGTGAACGTCTGCCCCTGAGGCACCATGAAGGTGTCCGGCAATTGGGTATAAAGATAGGTAAGGCAACCCAGGGCCAGCGCGGCGGCGCCCGCCGCCAGCGTCAGGCAGCGCCTGAGGAACGTGAGCATTGAAAATCGACCTCCCGGCCGGGGCGCAGCGCGCCCCGGTGCTCGGCCCGGCGGCGGATGCCGCCGGGCCCTGGTGATTAGTATGCTCCGTTTTGGCGGGATTATAGCGGGGGCGGCTCTCCCCTTCCCGATTGACAAACCCCGCCGTGGCTGGTACACTGAGTTCGTATGCGGGTATGGCGGAATTGGCAGACGCGCCAGACTTAGGATCTGGTACCTCCGGTGTGCAGGTTCGACCCCTGTTACCCGCACCACGTCGGAATGGACTGCGCTCCATTCAAAAAGCCCGGCCGGTTGGCCGGGCTTTTCTCATATCGCTCCATCATTCCTCCTTCTCCCCGCGGAATTTTGCCGATGCAAACTTCCGCAGGGGCCCCGGCCGCCCGAAGGGCGGCAAATACGCAAACTGTGCATCGCTTGCGGCGACTTTTTTAAGTCACCGACGCGCTCGCTCCGCTGCGGCTCCTTCTCCCCACAAAATTTTGCTGCGCAAACTTTCGTGGGGGCCCCGGCCGCCCTGCGGGCGGCTTATAGGCTTTGCTCCATTCAAAAAGCCCGGCCGGTTGGCCGGGCCTTTTCTCATATCGCTTCGTCATTCCATCTCGGCCCAAGAGCCGCCGCTTACGCGGCGGTTGGCCTCGAAACGCGCCTGCGGGCGCAGTCCTTCTCCCCACGGAATTTTGCCGGTGCAAACTTCCGCGGGGAACCTCTCTGTCCGAAGCGCGTTGGCAAGCCCCGCAATGGAATATAGGGATTATCAGCGCAATCACGAGCGCAACTGCCGCCTTCATTTTTTTCTTCTTACAGATCTTTCGTTTTCATCTTGTCCAGTTCTTCTTTTTCGTGTTTTTCAGACTGAACACGCCCGATCCACCACACGACGACCAGCGCAACAGCGCAGCCGATTCCCGAGGGCAGGTAGTTTGCAGTGCCCTCCATGGCACTGTAGGCAATGAACAGTCCGGACAGACCACCCGGAAGGATGGCCCCCAACAGTGCGCTTTTGCGCAGGCCGAAATAGTATTGAACCGCCAGCAGCGCGGCGGTGATAAGCAGAACAATGGCGGGTCTCATGACCGTTTTCTCCCTCCTTCACATATCCCTGGCTTTCATACGTTCCAATTCTTGCCGCTGCATTTTTCCGCGCTTCTCGCGCCCGTCCGCCCACTCGCCAAAAAACAAGAGGTTCAGAACGACAAAGGGAAAAACGTACCGCAGCTCCAGCGGGACGGGGCCGCCGGTGAACATCCAGATGGTCACGCCCAAGATCAGGCAGGGAATGATGCCGCCCCACAGCGGGCTTTTCAGCCTTGTGCACAAAAGATACTCGGCCACCATCATGGCCAGCGCGATGGCAAAGCCTGCGATGAACTTCAAAATCATTGCTCCGTCCATATCCAAGTCCCCCTTATGACTCGTTTACTGCTCCTTTTTCTCCTGCTTGTACTTGTCGATGATGAGTTTTGCCGTTTCCAGGTCGATGCGGGAATCCACCGCCAGCCCCTTGATGAAGGTGGAAAAGGGCTCCTCCTCTTTCTGATCCGCCAGCTCTATCTTCTGGATGAGCTTGTCCAGCCGCAGCCGCACCGTGGGGTAAGACACCTCATAAAGGCGCGCTATCTCTTTCAGCGAGCCGGACTTGAGCACAAAGTTTTTCAAAAACGCCACATCCTCCGGCTCCAGTGCCAGGAGCCACTGAGGGATTTTGTCTATCTCCAATTCAATTCTCCTTTCATGTTCGCTTTAACTATATTCAATATAGCATAAATAAAATTAAAGTCAACAGAAAATTTGAAATTGATTTTTCAAATCAGCAGGGGCGGCAGGATCCTTCTGCCGCCCCTGCCCCTCAAAGGCTCATTCTTTCCTTGTCAGCCGGATGACCGACACGGTGGCCGCGCCGGAGCGGTCCGCCACGTTGCTGTTATATGTAAGGCTGAAACTGGTGGTCTCCGGCACATGGATGATGATGGAATTGGACCCATAGGCGCTGGAAAGCGCCGCGCCGGTTTTGAAGTAGATGCCGTAGAGCAGGTTGGAACTGCCGTTGTAGGCGGGCGTGACCTGCATGTAGCCCGCCTCCTCCAAAATGGCGGAGACGCTGAAAGAGATGCAGTAATAGCCCGGCGCAAGCTCGATGCGCGTCTCGTCCGCCAGCACGATGCTGCCGGTGGGGTCCGCCGTGCCGGGCAGCAACGGGATGGGCCGCCCGTTTTCGAACCGGCGCTCAAACATGAAAAAGGAAGCAAAGCAGTCCTGGGCCGGTTCGCCCGGAGGGCCCTGAGGCCCCTGGGGTCCCGGCTCCCCCTGCGGGCCCTGGGGGCCGCTGCAAGCGCAGCAGCCGCAGCCGTGCTGCCGCCGCATGAACTCGGGCCTGCGGTCCGAATCGAATTTATCCATATTGTCTTCACTCCGTTGCTCAAAAATTTCTGCCCCAGTATATGTGCCCGCCGGGGCCGCCGTTCTCCTCCCCTGCCCCGGCCGGATGGAACTTTTCACAAAGAGAGGGCCCCGCTTTGGTGTTTTGCAGTGCAATTTGATAAAGTGATAAAATTTTTATCAGATTTTGCCCAGAATAATATTGACATCCTTTTTTGAGAGTGGTATATTTGACGAAATTGAATATGAAGGCTGTGACGAAGAGTGGCCGGGGATGGCCCGCTGCAGAGAGCCGGTGGTTGGTGCGAACCGGCGTGGAACGCCCCAGAGCCTGTCCCTTCCGAGCCGGAGCCTGAACCGCCCTTTCGGGCCAGTAGGGTCTCCCGCGCATGCTGCGTTAACGCATAGAGGTTGTTTGACTTCGAACAAAAGCAAAGGCTGTGACGAAGACGGACCTGCAACGAATTTCTCAGAGAGCCGGGGATGGTGCGATCCCGGCAAAGGACTGCAGTGCTCCCATCCCTTCCGAGCTGAAGGCCCCAAAGGCGAAAGCCGAGTAGGCGTCTTTCGAGAATGCTGCGTCAGTGCATAGAAGTTTGTGGACTTCGAAGAGGTGGCGGGCCAGTGCGTCCGCAATTTGAGTGGTACCGCGAGTGTAAAATTTTACACCCGTCTCAAAGCAAAGTTCGCTTTGAGACGGGTGTTTTTCGTTTCAGGGCAGTGTGGAAAGGGGAAAAAACATGTTATCTCTCGACAAGGTATTCGACGCGCAGCGGGTGCTGAAAAACATCGTGCGGGAAACCGCCGTGGTAAGGGCCTATGGCATCGCGCCGGAGTGCGAACTCTATCTCAAGCCGGAAAACCTGCAGATCACCGGCTCCTTCAAGGTGCGGGGCGCGGGCTACAAGATCGCGATGCTCACCGAAGAAGAAAAGGCCCGGGGCGTCATCGCCTGCTCGGCGGGCAACCACGCCCAGGGCGTGGCGCTGGCGGCCTCCAAGAACGGCATCAAATCCCTCATCTGCCTGCCGGACACCGCCCCCATCTCCAAGGTGGAGGCCACCAAGGGCTTCGGCGCAGAGGTCTGCCTGGTGGAGGGCTGCTACGACGACGCCTACAAAAAGGCGCTGGAACTCAAAGACGAGATGGGCTACACCTTCGTGCATCCCTTCGACGACGAGAACGTCATCGCCGGCCAGGGCACCATCGCTTTGGAAATTCTCTCCCAGCTGGACAACATCGACGCTATCATCGTGCCGGTGGGCGGCGGCGGCCTCATCAGCGGCATCGCCTACACCGCCAAACAAATCCGCCCGTCGGTGAAGGTGTACGGCGTGCAGGCGGCGGGCGCGCCCAGCATGTTCAACTCCATCTCGGGCGGCGCCATCCAGTGCCTGGACAGCGTGCAGACCATCGCCGACGGCATCGCGGTGAAGCAGCCGGGCGAAAACACCTTTGCCCTGGTGCGGGACTATGTGGACGACATCGCCCTTGTGACCGACGACGAGGTGGCCTCGGCCATCCTGGCCCTCATCGAAAAGCAGAAGATGATCGCCGAGGGCGCGGGCGCGGTGGCGGTGGCCGCCGCCATGTTTGGCAAGTTCCCCCTGAAGGGCAAGCGGGTGGTGAGCGTGGTCTCCGGCGGCAACATCGACGTGACCAGCCTCTCCCGGGTCATCGACCGGGGCCTTCTGAACAGCGGCCGGTCCTCCAGCCTGCTCATCGAGCTCATCGACAAGCCCGGCCAGCTGAAGGACATCTCCCGCATCATCGCCGACTGCGGCGGCAACGTCACCGGCGTGCATTACGAGAAGGGCGCCACCGAGAGCGTGCACGGCGTGTTCCTTCGCATCGACATGGAGACCCGCGACTTCGACCATGTGAAACTCATCACCGACTCTCTCAAGGCCGAGCACTTCAAACTCGTGTGACGGCCCCGAACACCAGATAAAAGGAGGAAACCACCATGATGCTTTCCGGCGCAGACATCCTCGTGAGGACCCTCATCGAGCAGGGCGTGGACACCGTCTTCGGCTACCCCGGCGGCCAGATTTTGAACGTCTACGACAGCCTCTATAAATACCAGAACGAAATCACCCACGTTCTCACCGCCCACGAACAGGGCGCCACCCACGCGGCGGACGGCTACGCCCGCACCACCGGCAAGGTGGGTGTGGTCATCTCCACCTCCGGCCCCGGCGCCACCAACCTGGTCACCGGCATCGCCACGGCCTACCTGGACTCCATCCCCATGGTGGCGCTGTGCGGCAACGTGCCCACCACCCAGATCGGCACTGACAGCTTCCAGGAAATTGACATCACCGGCGTGACGCTGCCCATCACCAAGCACAACTACTTCGTGGGCTCGGTGGACGAACTGGCGGACACCATCCGCGAGGCCTTCCGGCTGGCCCAGTCCGGGCGGCCGGGCCCGGTGCTCATCGACGTGCCCAAGGACGTGCAGACCGCCCTGTGCGAGTACGAAGCCCAGCCCCCGGTGACGGCGGACGCCCCCACGGCGGCCAAGGAGCTGCGGGTGGAGCAGGCGGCGGCCCTCATCAACGCCGCCCGCCGGCCCTTCGTCTACTTTGGCGGCGGTCTGGTGGCCGCCGGGGCGCAAAGCGAGATGCTGGCCCTGGCCGAAAAGCTGGACGCCCCCATCGGCTGCTCCCTCACCGGCATCTCCGGCATCCCCACCGACCACCCCCGTTTTCTGGGCATGCAGGGCATGCACGGCCACTACGCCAGCAGCCTTGCGATGCACAACGCCGACCTCATCATCTCCCTGGGCGTGCGGTTCAACGACCGGGTCACCGGCGACCGCTCCCGCTTCGCCCCCGGCGCGCGCATCGTGCAAATTGACGTGGACGGCTCGGAGCTCTCGAAGAACGTGCCTGCGGCGGTGGGCCTGCGGGGCGACGTGAAGCAGACCTTGCAGCGGCTGCTGCCCCTGGTGAACCAGGTCAAAAACCCCGAGTGGCAGGAAAAGCTGGCAAAACTGCGGGCGGAGGAGGCGGAGAGCGCCGACCACCGGGAGGGCCTGACCCCCCGCAACGCCATCCTGACGCTGAACAAATTTCTGGGCGAGAACACCCCGGTGGCCACCGACGTGGGCCAGCATCAGATGTGGGCAGCCCAGAACCTCAGCTTCAAAAAGCCCCGGCGCTTTGCCTCCAGCGGCGGCCTGGGCACCATGGGCTACGGCATGGGCGCGGCCATCGGCGCGGCTTACGGCACCGGCGAGCGCAGCGTGCTGGTGACCGGCGACGGCTCCTTCGGCATGTGCCTGAACGAGCTGGCCACCGCCGTGACCTACCGGGTGCCGGTGGTCATCCTGCTGATGAACAACGGCGTGCTGGGCATGGTTCGCCAGTGGCAGACGCTGTTCTACGGCAAGCGCTACTCCAACACCATCCTGGGGCGCAAGACCGACTTTGTGGCGCTGGCCAAGGCCTTCGGAGCCGAGGGCGAGGCGGTGGACACCCTGGAGGGCCTGGAGGCCGCCTTCGGCCGTGCCTTCGCCGCCGAGGGGCCCTACCTCATCGACTGCGCCATCGAAAAGGACGAATTCGTGCTTCCCATGCTGCCCCCGGGCGGCAGCGTGGACGACATCATTGTAAAGGTGGGTGACGACAGATGAACCGATACACCATCGCGGTGCTGGTGCGCAACCAGTTCGGCGTTCTGAACCGGGTGACCAGCATGTTCCGCCGCCGTCAGTTCAACATCAGCGCGCTGACCGTGAGCGAGACCGAATCCAACGAACTCTCCCGCATCACCGTCGTATTCGACGGCGAGGAGGTGAAAAAGCAGCAGCTGGTCAACCAGCTCTACAAGCTGCCGGACGTGGAATCCATCGAGGAGTTCACCGACGACGATTCCATCAGCTGCGAGCTGCTGCTCATCAAGATGGTCAACGAGCCGGACACCCGCGAGGAAATTCGCGCCGCCGCCTCCGCCTTCGGGGCGGACACGGTGGACTACGCCAAGGACTCGATGATCTTCCGTCTGGCGGACACCACCCGCCGCATCGACGACTTTTTGAACTTCATGCGGGACTACACCATCCTGGAAATCTGCCGCACCGGCTGCGTCTCGCTGCACAAGGGCAGCACCACCATTCGTCAGGCCATCAATTTCTGATGCGTTTTATACAATTCCATTTAATGAAAGAAAAGGGGTAAGACATCATGGCAAGGATCTTCTATCAGCAGGACTGCGATCTTCAGAAACTGGCGGGCAAGACTGTGGCCATCATCGGCTACGGCTCTCAGGGCCACGCTCACGCACTGAACCTGAAAGAGAGCGGCGTGGACGTTGTTGTGGGCCTGTACGAGGGCTCCAAGAGCTGGGCCAAGGCTGAGGCCCAGGGCATGAAGGTGATGACCAGCGCCGAGGCCGCCAAGGCCGCCGACCTCATCATGATCCTCATCAACGACGAAAAGCAGGCCGCCCTCTACAAAGAGAGCATCGAGCCTTATCTGACCGAGGGCAAGACCCTGGCCTTCGCCCACGGCTTCAACATCCACTTCGGCTGCATCAAGCCCCCGAAGAACGTGAACGTCATCATGATCGCCCCCAAGGGCCCCGGCCACACCGTGCGCAGCGAGTACCTGGCGGGCAAGGGCGTGCCCTGCCTCGTGGCCGTGGAGCAGGACGCCACCGGCGACGCGCTGGACATCGCCCTGGCCTACGCCCTGGGCATCGGCGGCGCCCGCGCCGGCGTTCTGGAGACCACCTTCCGCACCGAGACCGAGACCGACCTGTTCGGCGAGCAGGCGGTGCTGTGCGGCGGCGTGTGCGCCCTGATGCAGGCGGGCTACGAGACGCTGGTGGAGGCCGGCTACGACGAGCGCAACGCCTACTTCGAGTGCATCCACGAGATGAAGCTCATCGTGGACCTCATCTACCAGAGCGGCTTTGCGGGCATGCGCTACTCCATCTCCAACACCGCCGAGTACGGCGACTATGTCAGCGGCCCGAAGATCATCACCGAGGACACCAAGAAGGCCATGCGCAAGATCTTGAAGGACATCCAGGACGGCACCTTCGCCAAGGACTTCCTGCTGGATATGTCTTCTGCCGGCGGCCAGGTGCACTTCAACGCCATGCGCAAGCTGGCGGCCGAGCACCCCAGCGAAGTCGTGGGCCGCGACATCCGCAAGCTCTACAGCTGGAGCGACGAGGACAAGCTCATCAACAACTGACCCCCGCGCCGTGCCCCCGCCCCGCGCCGGGCGGGGGCGCTTTTTTGAAAGGAGACCGAACCGATGAAAAGCGATTCTTTGAAATGCGGCGCCCAGAACGCGCCCCACCGCGCCCTCTATCATACGCTGGGCCTCACCGAGGAGGAGATCAGCCGCCCGCTGGTGGGCATCGTGAGCAGCTACAACGAGATCGTGCCCGGCCACATGAACCTGGACAAAATTGTGGACGCGGTGAAGCTGGGCGTGGCCATGGCCGGCGGCACCCCCATCGTCTTCCCCGCCATCGCCGTGTGCGACGGCATCGCCATGGGCCACACCGGCATGAAGTACTCCCTGGTCACCCGGGACCTCATTGCCGACTCCACCGAGGCCATGACCCTGGCCCACGGCTTTGACGCGCTGGTGATGGTGCCCAACTGCGACAAGAACGTGCCCGGCCTTTTGATGGCCGCCGCCCGCCTCGACCTGCCCACCGTGTTCGTCAGCGGCGGGCCGATGCTGGCGGGCCATGTGGACGGCCAGCGCACCAGCTTCTCCACCCTGTCGGAGGCGGTGGGCCAGTACAACGCCGGCACCATCGACGAGGCAAAGCTGCACGAGTACGAGTGCAAGACCTGCCCCACCTGCGGCTCCTGCTCCGGCATGTACACCGCCAACTCCATGAACTGCCTCACCGAGGCCATGGGCATGGGTCTTCGGGGCAACGGCACCATCCCCGCCGTCTATTCCGCCCGCATCGAGCTGGCCAAGCGCGCCGGCATGGCGGTGATGGACATGGTGCGCAAGGGCATCACCGCCCGCCAGATCATGACCAAAGAGGCGCTGATGAACGCCCTGACCGTGGACATGGCCCTGGGCTGCTCCACCAACAGCATGCTGCACCTGCCGGCCATCGCCCACGAGTGCGGCGTGGAGCTGAACCTGGACGTGGCCAACGCCATCAGCGAGAAAACGCCGAACCTGTGCCACCTGGCCCCCGCCGGCCGCACCTACATCGAGCAGCTGGACGAAGCCGGCGGCGTGTACGCGGTGATGAACGAGCTTGCCAAAAAAGGCCTTTTGAACACCGGCTGCATGACCGTTTCCGGCCGCACCATCGGCGAGTGCATTTCTGAATGCCCCAACCTGGACCACGAGGTCATCCGTCCCATCGAAAATCCCTACAGCGCCACCGGCGGCATCGCCGTGCTGCGGGGCAACCTTGCCCCCGAGGGCAGCGTGGTCAAGCGCAGCGCCGTTCTGCCCGAGATGCTGGTGCACGAGGGCCCGGCCCGGGTGTTCGACGGCGAGGAAGAGGCCCAGAAGGCCATCAACGCCGGCCTCATCAAGCCCGGCGACGTGGTGGTCATCCGCTACGAAGGGCCCAAGGGCGGCCCCGGCATGCGAGAGATGCTCAACCCCACCTCCGCCATCATGGGCATGGGGCTGGGGGGCAGCGTGGCCCTCATCACCGACGGCCGCTTCAGCGGCGCCACCCGCGGCGCCTGCGTGGGCCACATCACCCCGGAGGCGGCCTCCGGCGGCCTCATCGGCGTGGTGGAGGAAGGCGACCTCATCCGCATCGACATCCCCGGCCACTCCATCGAGCTGCTGGTGGACCAGGCGGTGCTGGACGAGCGCATGAAGCACTTTGTGCCCAAGAAAAAGGAGGTCTCGGGTTACCTCAAGCGGTACGCCGCCCTGGTCTCCGGCGGCGCCTACGGGGCGATCCTGAACGGATGATGGAAACAAAGGAACTGAAAAAGCTGGCCGCCGGGCTGGACGCGCTGGCGGTGTTCCGGCCGCTGCTGGCGGACCCGGTGCTGGCGGCGCTGAAAGAATATCTGGACGTGCCTTCCGCCGGGCGCTACGCCGCCTTCGTGGCGGCGCTCTATGAGGCCAGCGGGGGCGAATTGGGCCGGCACGTCCTGCGTCTTTGTGAGGACAGCGCCAACGTCTATGTGCGCACGGTGGGCGCGGGCCAGACGCCGCCGGCCTGCATGGCAGAGGCGCTGACCACCGAGCTGGACTGTTTGCAGCGGGTGGCGGACCTTGGCCCCGACGCGCTGCTGGCGGCCCTGCCCGAAGCCGCCGCTCCCCTGCCCCGCTATGAGGCGGGCGGGGTGGACCTGCCGGGCAGCTACATGCACCGGGTCAAAAACATCCACCGCTACGGCTACGGCGTGTGGGCGGCCAACCGGATGTTCTATCTGGACGAGGCGGGCCGCATCACCCCGGTGAGCCACCCGGACACGACAAGGCTGGAAGACCTGGTGGACTACGAGGCCCAGCGGGCCATCATCCTGCGCAACACCCGGGCGCTGCTGGAGGGCAAGCCGGCGGCGAACATCCTGCTCACCGGCGACGCGGGCACCGGCAAATCCTCGGCGGTGAAGGCCATCGGCAACGCCTTGTTCGGCGAGGGGCTGCGCATCATCGAGGTGCGCAAGGACCAGCTGCGGGCCATCCCTCATGTGCTGGACGAGCTGGCGGCGAACCCGCTGAAGTTCGTTTTGTTCATCGACGATCTCTCCTTCTTGAAGGACGACGACAACTACAGCGCCCTCAAGGCGGTGCTGGAGGGCTCGGTGACGGCCAAGTCGAAGAACGTGGTCATCTACGCCACCAGCAACCGGCGGCACATCATCAAGGAGAAATTCAGCGACCGGGAAGGCGACGAGGTGCACCGCAACGACACCATGCAGGAGCTGGTGAGCCTTTCGGAGCGGTTCGGCATCCACATCACCTTCTCCAAGCCCGACAAGGCCACCTTCCTGCACATCGTGCGGCATCTGGCCGCGGCGGGCGGGGTGCAGCTGCCCGCCGACGAACTGGAACGCCGCGCCGAGCGGTATGCGCTGGAGCGGGGCGGGCGCAGCGCCCGTCTGGCCCGGCAGTTCGTGGACGGCCTGCTGGCCGGGATGTGAAAATCATCAAGACGAGGGACGTTTTGCACAAAACGTCCCTCGTTTCTTTTCCCGCCGGGGTGAAACAAAACCCGCCGTCTCCGCCGTTTAAAGGGCAACGAACCGCCCCGCCCTTTTCCCGGGCAGGGCCAAAGGAGGAAAATCCATGAAACGCATCTTCGCGGCGGCGCTGGCCTGCGCCGTCCTGCTGGCGGGCTGCTCCGCGCCCGCTCCCTCTTCCGGCGAGCCGGCCAGCGTGCCCGCCTCCGCCCCGTCCTCGGCCCCCGAGTCCGCCCCTTCCTCCGCCCCCGCGGCACAGGAGGTAAGCCTGGAGGACTGGCGGGCCGCCATGCCCGCCAACGCCCCTGACTGCACCATGGAGCCCGCGCAGCTTTCGCTGGGCGAACAGGTCCTCTGGCCCGAACAGGTGGAATTGCGCATCCGGGCCTGGGAGGGAACTCTGGAGGAGGCCGACGCCGCCTTCGGCCTGCCCGCCGGTTCTTTCTCCGAGCTGAACGACCCGGACTATCCTCCGCCGGAGGGGGCCATGTCCATCCATGCCGAAGGGTACGTTCTGCCCAAGATCTCCGTACAGCAGGTCACAGTGGAAGTTCCCTGGGTGGCGTCCCTTTACGACAGGTCCGCCTCCTACATTGTGCCCGCCGCCCTGGACGAGCAGGCCGCCGCCGCCCTGGCCTCCGCCCATTACTTTTTGGCTCATCACCACGGGGCGCACCACGGCATCGATCCCAGCGAATACGATGAGGCCACCTGGAGCTACACCTCCACAGAGGGCGCGCTGTATGTTCGCTACAGCGAGTTGGAGCAGTTCCTGAACTGCATTTTCACCCCCGAAGCATCCGGCGAGATGCTGGGCGGCCCCCTTGCTGCTGACGCGCGCCCCGAACCCTCCCTGTTCTATCAGGGCGAGAACGACACCATCCGTTTTATGATGAGCGACCGGGGCGGCTACATTGCCTACTGCGGCGCGGTGTTCACCGAGCCCGTTTTGCAGCCGGATGGCAGCCTGCTGTTCTGGCAGTTGTCGCTCTATCTGGACGAGGACGACGGAAATTTTGCCGGTTGGGGCCCGGGCAACGTATACACCCCCGTGGAGGCTGCCGCCACACCGGTGCGGCTGGAGCTCACCGCCGGCGGCTGGCGGGTGGCGGAGTACTCCCTGCCCAACTGAACGCATCAAACAATAAATATCCCCCGGCAAAGCCGGGGGTTTTTCACATGCGGGCATAGCCCTAGAATACTAGCATGCGCGTCACGTCGCGCAAGTACGGTCTGCCAGCCGCGAAGGTTCTGTTACTTGCCGCCCGTAAACGGGCTCCTTAGAAGTTCGGCATGGTCAGCTGCTCTCCTGCTTTGTCCTGCTCGTACTGACGTTGGATGTACTCCTGTATCTTCTTTGCATTTTTTCCTGCAGTGTCCACGTAGTACCCGCGGCACCAGAATTCCCGGTTCCGGTATTTATATTTTAGCTCCGGAAACTTCTCGTACAGCATCAGGCTACTCTTTCCTTTTAGGTACCCCATGAAACTTGCTACCGCTATCTTTGGCGGTATCTCGATCAGCATGTGGATGTGGTCCGGGCACACCTCCGCTTCGATGATCTTGATCCCTTTCCAATTACATAGCGTTCTCAGGATGCTTCTAATTTCTCTTCTTTTCTCTCCGAAGAACACTCTCCTCCTGTATTTTGGTGCGAACACCACATGATATTTGCAATTCCAACTGGTATGCGATAAACTATTTACGTCGTTCATTTT